>ERZ777003.1932-NODE-1932-length-27228-cov-14.418467_pt1 | contig 27228 bp, 21 predicted proteins | sample MGYA00374956_ERZ777003 | MGnify/ENA primary metagenome ERZ777003 (study PRJEB29302, sample SAMN06268252) | bioreactor metagenome | isolation source: Joint BioEnergy Institute, California, USA | place: USA:Joint BioEnergy Institute, California, USA | collected... | reverse complement strand
ACTACGACTGAGACGCCGCGCTGACAGCCAGTGGCGGCCGCACAGGGCCGACTGGCCTTCTTCGCAGCCCCGCAGGTGAGCGAACACGAGAGCGTGACCGAGCGATGGCCGAGCATCAGCAGCAACCACAGACACAGCCCGCGGCGGTGAGCCGCAGCGGCGCGTCGCTGCAGCGGAAGTGCGCGTGCGGCAGCCACGCCCACGGCGGCGTGTGCGAGAGCTGCAGGCGCCTACGCCTCCAGCGCGCCCCCGGCGGCCCCGCGCCGGACGTCGCGCCGCCGGCCGTGTATGAGGTGCTGCGCTCGCCGGGGCAGCCGCTCGACGACCCGACCCGCACGGCGCTCGAGTCTCGCTTCGGGCACGACTTCAGCCGCGTGCGCGTGCATACCGACTCCGGAGCCGCCGAGTCGGCCCGGTCGGTCAACGCGCTGGCCTACACGGTGGGCGAGCATATCGTGTTCGCAGCCGGGCAGTACGCGCCAGCAACGCCCGCAGGCCGCCGTCTGCTGGCACACGAGCTGACCCACACTGTGCAGCAGGCGGCGCACGAGACCGCCCCTCAACCCCAGTTGACCGTTGAGGCCGCCAACAGCCCGGCCGAGGCGGAGGCAGCCCAGGCGGCCGAGCGCGTCGTGTCCGGCCAGCGTGTGACCGTGCGGCAGCCCGCGGCGCCGCGCGTCGCGCGGTTCAAGGTCACCGACTACCCGGCCAACGAGGTGGGCTTCCAGGTGAAGCTGCGCCGCATCAACCACCTGCTCAGCTACGGCCTGTTCGACTGGGCGATCACCGACAAGGAGGCGCTCGAAGCGCTGCAGCTGCTAGAGAGCATGAGCAGCGCCGAGCGCGCCACCACCCTGACCCAGATCAACGTCAAGCGTCTGCGCAATAACCTGCCGGAAACGGCTCGCCCGCGGCTCGAGACGATCCTGTACCAGACCGAGGGGGCGCGCGCCGATATCTCACAGGTGCGCGACCTGCTCAGCTACGGCCTGTTCGACTGGGCGATCACCGACAAGGAGGCATCGCGAGCGCTGTCCCTGCTGGAGCAGATGTCGCCGGAGCGACGCATGCACGCGCTCATGGCGATGGACCGCACCTTCCGCCGGCGCCTCTACGAGAACCTGCAGCCGGCCGAGCAGGAGCGCCTGTCCCAGATGTGGACCGAGGCCCACCCTGCGTGGGAGCGCCTGCGCCAGCAGGGCGACCCGCTCGAGCCCGGCGACCGGTTTCAGCTGCACGCCTACAACCCGCTCGGCCAGAACGTCGAGCAGCAATTGTCGCGCGCCTACACCGTCAGCCAGGAGTACACCGTCGACGTGCCCATGCTCGGCGCGCTGGACGTGCGCGGGCTCAAGCCTGGCCACATCGCCGCTCGCCTGGAGTCCCGGCTGATACAGGAGGGCTACTACCGGGCGATTGAGGTGCAGGTCGAGGTGCTGCAGCGCGGCGTGCAAGTCTTCGAGGCGCGCGACATGGAGATGAAGCGCGAGCAACCGGAGACGCCGCTGGAGCCGGGCGATATATTCGAGCTGCTCGTCCTCGACCCCGACCGGCTGCAGAACCAGGTCGATCTCTCCGGCAACTACCAGGTCGACCGGCGGGGATACGTCAGGATCGAGCACCTGGGTCTCGTCTCCGTGCACGGCCTCACCCGCGACGAGCTGACCGCGCATATCCTCCACCTGCTCGAGGACTGGTGGCACCAGCCGCCGGTCGTGTGGGTGGCCGTGGTCTCCCACCGGGGCGCGCTCTACAGCACGGCCGATCTGTACCGGCCGATCGCCCACGGCGAGTACAGCAGCAGCCAGGCGATCCGCGAGCAGGAGGCGAAGCAGCGGCCGATCCCGGAGCGGCGCGAGATCGACATCTACCTGGACTTCTCGCGCCAGAAGCTCGCCGAGCTGGAGCAAGGAAAGCTGCCCCAGCGCGACCGGCAGCTCGCGCTGGAGGCCCTGATCCGCTACAACGACTGGCTGTCCGCCCACAGCGGGGACGACGCGGCGCTGGCTGCCACGTCGCCCTGGGAGGTCTACGGCAACATCCACACCCCGCTGCTCATCAGCGCGATCGAACGGGAGTCGCGTGAGAAGGTCCTCAAAGCCAAGGAGGAGGCCTGGGAAAAAGAGAACCGCGCGGCTGTCGAAGCCAAGCTGGACGAGTATATGCGCTGGGCATACGGCCAGTGGGCGGAGGCCGCCAACATTTTCAAGAGCGCTGGCCCGGCCCACCTGATCACCGAGCACCCCTACCGCAAAATCGCGCTCGACAAACTGACCAGCGAGGTGCTGAGCTGGGCGTTCAGCAACACCCACCACCCGGAGTTCCTGAGCCTCTCCCCGCCCATGACGGCCATGCGCCTGCTCGAAGAGGACCCGCATCTCAAGACGATCTTCGAGATCGGCATGGGCGCCAAGCCGCGCCTGGAGTACTTCCCTGAGCTGGACCGCACCCGCTACACGCTCGGCGACATGGCCACCGAGACGCTGATCGGCTTCCTCCCACTCCTCGGCGAGCTGTCCGATGCGTCCGACGCCATCACCGGCGTGAGCATCACCGGCCACAAGCTCGACACCGGCGATCGCGTTCTTTCGGCGGTTGCGCTCATCATTCCGTTCGTCCCCGGCTCGGCGCTGCGCGGCGGCAAGCAGCTCCCGGAGATCGTGAGCGACTTCGCTATCGCGACCGGACGCTCGGCGGATGAGATCGAGGCCGTCTTCCGCGTCGCCGGCCATCTGAACGCCAGCGACGTGCGCGAGCTGGAGCGGGTCATGGACAAGGTGGCCGAGGGGAAGAAGCTGTCCAACACCGACCTGGATGTGCTCGACAACGTCATGACCAAGCTGCGGGACCCGCTGGAGGAGCTGGCCTCCGCCAGCCGCCGCGGCGAGGCGCCCAAAGTCGGCAAGCTGCGCGCGGACCCGACGACCGCCAAGGTGCTGCAGCCGGGCACGGCCGAGCACATGTCCCAGCGCTGGCTGGAGTACCAGGTGCGCAACCCGGACATGTTCCCGCGCATCACCAACGTGATCGACCCCAAGTGGCGCAGGGCGTATGAGACCATCCTCAAGAACAAGCGCGCCGGCGGCGTGTTCGAGCAGGAGGTCCTCGGCGCACTGGGCCACACCAAGAACAGCGCCATGATGATGGGGCCGGACGCGAGCGGCATCAGAGGCTTTATTCCCGATGCTGTCAAAGGCAACCCTACCGAGTTGGTGTGGGGGCAGGCCTACCACTTCACCGAAGTCAAGGGCTGGAAGGACATGTCGAACACCGGGAACCTGGCGCGCATGATCGAGTACGTGGATGAGTTCGGCGGGCACCTGGAGGTCGTCTTCCGATCGGCGAGCCACGCCGAGGGGATGACGGATCTATCCGGCCCACTCGTCAGAATCCTGCAAGATCTCCAGAAACGTGGGCTGGCGACCATCAGACGGTATCCGTAGCAGGGGTTTCCATGGAAGAGATCGTCACTGTCATCTATCTGCCCCCCGGCTTTCTGCCGGCCGAGCGGGCGCGTGAGCTGCTCCGCCTGGTCTGCGATGACTTTCAATGGCTCACCCCGGCCCGCTACGGCGCGACCATCGCCGAGGAGGCCATTACGTGGTCCGGTGAAGCCGCCGACAGGCTGGCCGACTTCTACGCGGCACGACAACGGCTGGTGGTCGAGGGCCAACCATCCGGATCGGCCCTCCTGCTGCGGCCGGATCGCAAGGGGCAGCACACGACGCTAGGAGAGCTCACGTGGCTGGCGCCCGCCGCCGCCGCGGCAGACCCTGGCTGGCGCGCAGCGCACGTCCGCCAGGTGCTGGCTGTGATGCAGCGCGTGCAGTCGCCGCTGGCGGTCAGCAGCCTGGCCGCCGCCCTTGACTCGAAGATGTACCGCGAAGTCCCTGACGTAGTCGGCACTCGGAGCGAGCCGACGGTGCGCGGTTACGGCGATGGGCTGGCCGGGCTGTTCTGGCGCAACTACTTCGGCCCACCCTACGCCGCCATGCTGGCGCCGCATCTCGGGCAGCTGCCGTCAGAGGTCGCGCGCCAACTCGACGACCACCACTGGCTGGTTGAGCCATACCCGCTTCCGGCCGGCGCGACGACAGCGGAGGGGCGGGCACGGGAGCAGGAGCTCATCCGGCGCATCGGCCCCGAGTTCTTCTACGACTTCGACGCCCACCAGCCGCCGTCTCGCACGCCGTTTTCCGCGTCGTGACGGCATGCCGCTGAAGACTGCGCCGCGGCGCCCGGATGCGCAGGCGGCTTCTGCCTGGCGACGATCGGGGCAATGCAGGCCGCGCAGCAGGTGGAAGAACTTGGAGAGGACATCGAGCGCGGGATCGAGGGCCTGCGCCGCCGGATTGGGCTCTAGCACGCTGAGACGGAGCTGAGAAAGCGAGAGATCGCGTCGAAGACAAGCATAACGCCGCCGCCCGGCCGTTTATCTAGCAGACTGCTGAAGGAACCAACACCGCAATGACCACGTTCCCACGCTCGCCGCGCCTGAACAAAGGCGGCGTCGTCCTGATCGACCCGGTCTCGGGGATGGTGCGCCGGATCATCGCGCTGCAGTACAACCCGGACACGCTGACGCGCTCGCTGCAGGTGCAGGGGGCCGGCGGCGAGGGCGGCGACCGGCTGGAGGCGCTGCGCCTGAAGGGCCCGCCGGTCGAGACGATCCGGCTCGAGGCCGAGATCGACGCCGCCGACCAGCTCGCGCAGGGCGATACGCAGGTCGCCACGCTCGGCATCCACCCGGTGCTCGCCGCGCTCGAGACGATCGTCTACCCGACGAGCGGGCAGGTGCGGGCCAGCGAGGGGCAGGCGAGCGCCGGCTCGATCGAGATCGCGCCGGCCGAGGCGCCGCTGTCGCTGTTCGTCTGGAGCAGCACCCGCATCCTGCCGGTGCGCCTGACCGAGTTCAGCATCACCGAGGAGGCGTTCGACCCGGCGCTCAACCCGCTGCGCGCCAAAGTCAGCCTGGGCATGCGCGTGCTGAGCGTGAACGACCTGGGCCTGCAGCACAAGGGCGGCAGCCTGTTTATGGCCTACTTCCAGCGCAAGGAGCAGCTGGCCGCGCTCAGCGCGCCCGGCACCTTCGGCGCGCTCGGCATCGGAGGCATCCCATGATCGACCCGCTCGCGCTCATCCCGCAGCCCGGCCGGACGAACAGCTACCAGTTCCCGCCCACCAGCCGCTACCACGGCGTCGAGGTGGCGGTGCGAGAGACGCCCGAGGGCCGCCCGGTCGCCTACCTGCGCCGGCGCTTCGTCCCGCAGCCGGAGCGCTTCGCCACCCTCCAGGAGCACGTCGTCACCGAGGGCGAGCGGCTCGACAACATCACCGCCCGCTACCTCGAGGACCCGGAGCAGTTCTGGCGGCTGTGCGACGCGAACGGCGCGCTGCACCCGCAGGAGCTCGAGGAGCTCGGCCGGCGGCTTCGGATTACGCTGCCTGAGGGCATCCCGGGGACGACGAATGCTTAGGGGCATCCAGCTGACGCTGCTGATCGGGCCGGCGGTGCCGCTTCCCGCGCCGCAGGAGGTGATCGACGCCCTCACCAGCGTGCAGATCACCAGCGGAGGCCAGCGCAGCGCCTTCCAGCTGACCTTCAGCGTGAGCAAGCGCTCGCTGCTGCAGACGACGCTGCTGCCGGCCGGCTACTTCGACCCGATCGTCACGCGCGTGGTCGTGATCGTGACGCTCAACGGCGTGCCGCACGTGCTGATGGACGGGCTGGTGACGCGCCAGGAGAGCGCGCCGAGCAACGAGCCCGGCCAGTCCACGCTCACGGTCACCGGCGAGGACCTGAGCGTGGCGATGAACGTGGTGCAGGTCAAGCGCCAGTTCCCGGCCATGCCCGAGGTCGCGCAGATCTACCTGGTGCTAGCGCCCTACGCCGCCTTCGGGATCGTGCCGCTGGTGGTGCCGCCGTTCGTGACCACGGTCAAGACGCCGCTCGACCAGGCCGACACGCAGACGGTGACCGACCTGGAGTACCTGCAGCAGCTCGCCGCCCGCTGCGGCTACGTCTTCTACGTCGAGCCGGGGCCGGCGCCGCTGAGCAGCATCGCGTACTTCGGGCCGGACATCCGCATCCCGGTGCCGCAGCCGGCGCTGACGGTCAACAGCGACGCGCACACCAACGTCGAGTCGATCTCGTTCAGCCTCGACGGCCTGGCGAAGAAGATCCTGGTGCCGACCGTGCTCGACCCGGTGACGCGCAAGGTGCCGATCCCGATCCCGCTGCCGAACATCAACGTGTTCCGGCCGCCGCTCGGGCTGCGCCCGACGCCCCCGGCGCGCGTCGAGTTCCCCGATGACCTGGCCAACCTCCCGCCCGACGAGGCGGCCAAGCGGATCATCGGCAAGCTCTCGCAGTCGGCCGAGGCGATCAGCGCCAGCGGGTCGCTCGATGTCCTGCGCTACGGGCACATCCTGCGGGCGCGCCAGATCGTCGGCGTGCGCGGCGCCGGCCTGGCCTACGACGGCATGTATTACGTCAACTCGGTGACGCACACGATTAAGCGCGGGGAGTACAAGCAGAGCTTCAGCCTGGTCCGCGACGGGCTGATCAGCCAGACACCGGTGGTGCCCACATGAGCGCAGACACCCAGAACCGCTACTTCGGCAAGTTCGCCGGCACCGTTGTGAACAACGTCGACCCGGAGCGCCGCGGCCGGCTGCTGGTGACGGTGCCGGACGTGCTCGGGCCGCTGCCCTCGACCTGGGCCGAGGCCTGCGTGCCGCTCGCCGGGCCGACCGGGCCGCCCATGGGCGCCTACTTCGTCCCGCCGATCGGCGCCGGCGTGTGGGTCGAGTTCGAGCGCGGCGACCCCAGCCGCCCGATCTGGGTCGGCTGCCGCTGGGGCAGCGCCGCCGACGTGCCGCCGCTGGCCTTCGCCGGCCTGCCGGTCTCGCCGAACATCGTGCTGCAGACCGCCGGCCAGAACAGCCTGGTGATCAGCGACCTGCCCGGCCCGACCGGCGGGATCATGCTCAAGAGCGCGACCGGCGCGACGCTGATCGTCAACGACACCGGGATCTACATCCAGAACGGCAAGGGCGCGGCGATCACGCTCGTCGGCCCGACGGTGACGGTCAACAACGGGGCGCTGACGGTGGTCTGACGATCAGGGCGCAGCAGGCTGCGCCCCGGCCATGAACGAGCGAGGTGAGAGATGCCCGGTTTTCTGCTCCACGTCGGCGCGACGGTGATCTGCACACACGGCGGCCAGGCGCAGCCGACGGCCCCCAACCCGCGCGTGCTGGTGAGCGGCCAGCCGACGGTGACGATCGCCGCGCCGTACGCGGTGGCCGGGTGCCCGTTCAACGTCTCGGGCGCGCCCTCGCCGTGCGTCACCGCCCAGTGGGTCGTCGGCGCGACGCGCGTGTTCTCCAACGGCCAGCCGCTGCTGATACAGACCAGCCAGGCGATCTGCGCGCCGAACGGCACGCCGCTCAACATCGTCGCGACGCAGACGCGCGTGACGGGGACGTGACTATGAACATCGACTTTCCGCTGCACTTCGACGGGCGCGGCCGCACCGCGCTCACCGACGCCGACGACCACATCCGGGACATGATCGAGCAGCTGCTGTTCACCAGCCCCGGCGAGCGGGTCAACCGCCCCGACTTCGGCAGCGGCCTGCTGCAGCTGATCTTCGCGCCCAACAGCCCCGAGCTGGCGGCCGCGCTCGAGTTCACGCTGCAGGGCGCCATCCAGCGCTGGCTCGGCGACCTGATCGAGGTCCGGGCGCTGGAGGTCAGCAGCGAGGAGTCGACCGTGCGCGTCTCGCTCACCTACCTCGTCCGCCGCACCGGCCTCACGCGGGCCGCCGAGTTTATCCGGACGGTGTGACCATGACAGTGACCTGCAAGGACGAGCAGCGCCGCCACGCCGTGCGCGCCACCAACACCGACGGCGGCGCGCACCTCAACGGCCTCGACTACCTCGAGGTCAGCGACGACCAGCGGACGCTCACGCTGTACTTCCTCGGCCGGGCGCCGGAGATCACCGCCGCCAACGTGCGCATCGACGGCGGCCGGCGCATCACCGGCATCCGCGCCGTCGACGTTCGCGTGGTGTACCAGGAGGACCCCGAGCTCGACGACTACGCCGTGGTGCGCGTCGACCGGCCGGGCGACTTCTCGACCTACACGCTGCGCCTGGTCGAGCCGGACGCCCACGGCCACCCCAGCGACAGGCCGCTGGCCGGCTTCGACCAGCGCTATAACGCGCTCACGTTCTCGTTCAAGGTCAACTGCCCGGCCGAGCTGGACTGCAAGCAGGAGCAGAGCTGCCCGCCGGACCTGCCCGCCACGCCGGAGTTCAGCTATCTGGCGAAGGACTACGCCAGCTTCCGCCGCCTGATCCTGGACCGGCTCGCGCTGACGATGCCGGCCTGGACCGAGCGCCACATCCCGGACGTCGGCATCGCGCTGGTCGAACTGCTCGCCTACGCCGCCGACCACCTCAGCTACTACCAGGACGCCGTCGCCACCGAGGCCTACCTCGACACAGCGCGCCGGCGCGTCTCGGTGCGCCGCCACGTGCGGCTGGTGGACTACCGGCTCCACGAGGGGACCAACGCCCGCACCTGGGCCTTCATCGAGACCGACGCGCCGGTCGAGCTCGACCCAGCCGACTTCTTCTTCGTCACCCGGCTGGACGAGGCGAGCGTGCCCAGCGGCCGCCCGCTGCACGCCGAGGCGCTGCGCGACCTGCCGCCCGCCGCCTACGAAGTGTTCGCGCCGCTCGGCTACGCGGCGCCCGTCGCGCTCTACCCGCAGCACAACCGCATCGAGCTCTACACCTGGGGCGACCGCGAGTGCTGCCTGCCGGCCGGGGCCACCAGCGCGACACTGCGCGACGCCTGGGCGCTCGCCGACCCAGCCGACCCGTCGGACGCGCCGGACACGCCGGACACGCCGCCGGAGCGCGAGCGCATGCTGCGGCTGAAGGCGGGCGACCTGCTGCTGTTCGAAGAGGTGATCGGCCCGCGCACCGGCAACCCGGCCGACGCCGACCCAACCCACCGGCACGTCGTGCGCCTGACCAGCGTCGAGCCGGTCGTCGACGCGCTCGACGACACGCCGCTGCTGGAGGTCAGCTGGGCGCCCGAGGACGCGCTGCCCTTCCCGCTGTGCATCTCGGCCACCACCGACCCGCCGGCATGCGCCTACAACGACGCGGTGAGCGTCGCCCGCGGCAACCTGCTGCTGGTCGACCACGGCCGCTTCGTCGAGGAGGACCTGCCGGAGGTCCCGGCCGCGCCGCTCGAGCACCCGCCCTGCCACAGCCCGTGCCAGTCCGGCGACCCGGAGCCCAGGGCGGCGCGCTACCGCCCGCGGCTGCGCTGGCCCGACCTGACCCACCGCGCGCCCTACCCCGCCCCGGCGCAGATAGCGCGCAGCCAGGCGGCGCGGCTGCGCGGGGTGGTGCCGGCGGTGCGCGCCCGGCTCGAGGAGCTTCTGGCGCAGACGCGCGCCGGCCGGCAGCTTGGCGAAGGGGAGATGGCCGAGCTGCGCACGCTGTTCGGGAACCGCGCGCTCGTGCGCGCCGAGGTCGCGCCCCTGCCGCGCCGCCCCATGCCCGACGCGGCGACCCAGGCGCGCGGGCTGGCGCGGCTCGTCGCCCAGGCCGACCACCTGCTCGGCCCGAAGTTCCGCCGCGTCGCGGCGCTGCTGGAGCGCGCCGTCGCCGGCTATGTGCTGGACGCGGACGCGGCGGCGGACGTGGGCACGCTGCTCGGCGAGCGCTACGCCGCCGGCCTCAGCCCGCACGAGCAGGCCGGCTACGGCCCCGCCAGCCTCGCGCTCGAGCAGGACCCGCGCGAGGCGCTGCCGGTCCTGACACTCACCGAGCGGCGCCCAGGAGCGGACGGCGGCACGGAGCCAGTCGATGTGCCGCCCTGGACGCCGGCGGCCGACCTGCTGGCGTTCGACGGCACGGCGCGCCGCTTCGTCGCCGAGGTCGAGGACGACCGGCGGGCCACGCTGCGCTTCGGCGACGGGGCCGTCGGGCGGGCGCCCACCCCAGGCGTGACCTTCCGCGCCGCCTACCGCGTCGGCGACGGGCCGTCCGGCAACATCGGCGCCGAGGCGCTGGCGCACATCGTGTTCCGCGACGCGCTGCCGGAAGGGGTGCGGCTGCTGGTCCGCAACCCGCTGCCGGCGCGCGGCGGGCGGCCGCCGCAGCCCGTATCCGAGGCCCGGCTGCTCGCGCCCTCGAGCTTCCGCGCCGAGCTGGCGCGCGCCGTCACCGCCGAGGACTACGCCCGGATCGCCGAGCGCCACCCGGCCGTGCAGCGCGCCGCCGCGGTGCTGCGCTGGAGCGGCAGCTGGTACACCGTCCACGTCGCCGTCGACCCGCTCGGCGGGGCAGATGCCGACCAGGCGCTGCTGGACGAGGTCGCGCAGCTGCTCGAGCCGTACCGCCGCATCGGCCACGACCTGCAGGTGACGCCGGCCACCCCGGTCCCGCTGGAGATCGAGCTGCTGGTGTGCGTCCGGCCGGGCTACCTGCGCGGCCACGTGCGGGCGGCGCTGCTGGACGCGCTCGGCGCCCGCGCGCTGGCCGACGGGCGGCGCGGCTTCTTCCACCCGGACAACCTCACCTTCGGCGCGCCCGTCGCGCTGAGCCGGCTGGTGGCCGCCGCGACGGCGGTGGCCGGCGTGGAGAGCGTGCAGGTGAAGACCTTCAAGCGGCTGTTCGAGCCGCCGGCCGGCGAGATCGAGGCCGGGCTGATCCCCGTCGGCCCGCTGGAGATCGCCCGGCTCGACAACGACCCCAACCGCCCTGAGCACGGCACGCTCAGGCTGACGATGCGAGGTGGCCGATGAGCAACCAGTGCACCTGCGGCTGCTGCAGCGGCGTCTCGGCCCACACCCCGGCGCCGACCGCCAACCGACCCGGCCTGGACGCGCTGGTGTACCGCGCCGGCACCTACGGCAGCTTCTTCGAAACGATGGTGGCGCGCCTCTCCGGCCACCGCCTGCCCGCGCCGCCCTACGCGCCCGGGCCGCACGGCGAGCGCCCGCTCCACGGCCTGACCACGCGCGCCGCCGACGACCCGTCGATCGCGCTGCTCGACGCATGGGCGGTCGTCGGCGACGTGCTGACCTTCTACCAGGAGCGGATCGCCAACGAGGGCTACCTGCGCACCGCCACCGAGCGGCGCTCGCTGCTCGAGCTGGCGAAGCTGATCGGCTACCGGCCGCGCCCCGGCGTCGCCTCCTCGGTCTACCTGGCCTACGAGCTCGAGAGCGGCTACGACGAGGACACGCCGATCCCGCAGGGCACGCGCGTCCAGAGCGTGCCGCTCCCGGGCGAGCTGCCGCAGTCGTTCGAGACCTCGGCCGAGCTGATCGCCCGCAGCGAGTGGAACCAGCTGGCGGTGCGCAAGACCCGCCCGCCCCAGCTCACCCACGCCCGCTTCGCCGACGGCGGGACGCTCTACCTCAAGGGCGTGACGACCAACCTCAGGCCGAACGACCCGTTCCTGCTCGAGGCCGAGGGCCGCGCCGAGCTCTACCGCATCCACGAGGTCACCCCCGAGCCGCTCGCCGACCGCACCGCCGTGGTGCTCGCCCCGTGGCGCACGATCGCCGCCGCCGACGACCTGGAGCTCAGCGCGGTGCGGGGTGTCGCGCAGCGCTTCTCCGACCTGGCCGCGTTCGGCGTCGAGGAGACGCGGCTGGCCCAGGAGCTGCGCGACCGGCTGATCCGGCCGCTGATCGCGCCCTCGGCCTCGCTCACGAAGGGCGAGGTCATGGCGCTGATCGACAGCCAGGTGCTGCCGCAGCTGCGCGCGGAGCGCGCCGGGCTCAACCCGACCTACACCCGCATCGCCCGCTGGCTGGACTCCCTCATCCCGTCCCTTGAAGAGGCGCGCCGCTCGGCCGGCGCCACGGCCGCCACCCGCCCGCTCTCCGCCGCGCCCGCGAAGCGCCGGGCGGGCAGCCAGGTGGAGCTGATCGAGCGGCTGGAGATCCCGGCGTCGGTCCAGCCCGCCAACGCGCAGCGCCTGGAGCGCAGCCTGTCGGCGCTCTACGCCCCCGGCTCGGACGCCGCTGCCGCGCTGGTCGGCACGCTGCGGCCGGAGATCCGCCGCGCGTTCTACACCGGCTGGCAGAACCAGGAGACGACCGCGCTCCCGGTCGCCGGGTACGCGCTGCGGGCGCGCGCCGGGGTGTTCGGCGCGAGCGCTCCGCCGCGGGTGAGAACGCCCGGCAGCGAGGGCGGCGAGATCGAGTACGACGAGTGGGAGCTCGTGCTCGGCCAGGCGGACCCGTTCGTCCTGACCCTGCAGCTCCAGCCGCAGATCGACGTGGAGGGCGTGCCGATCGAGCTGGCCGAAGAGCCCGGGTCGTTCACCCTCAGCCTGACGCTCAACAACGAGATGCGGTCCACCGGCCAGCTCCCGCTGCCGCTCGACAACCCGGTCGAGCTGGTCTTCCGCCACGCGCGCGCGACGATCACCGTTAACCGGGATGGCCCCTACCGGGTCTGGATCGCGATCACCGACGCCGCCGGGCAGGAGACCGACCGGCTGATGATCCGCTTCGACCTGCCGCAAGGCTCGGTCGGCGTCTTCGGGGAGGCGGCGCAGATCACCAGCGTGAACGTCGAGAGCGCGGGCGAAGAGGAGGCCGGCCTGGACCTGCCGGTCGAGATCGCGGTCTCCGGCCGCCTGATCACGCCCCCGCGCGAGCAGCCGCCCGCCGGCCAGCCGGTCGAGCAGGTCAGCGTGCTGCACCTCGACGCGCCCAACGACAAGATCCTGCCCGGCAGCTGGGTGGTCGTGGAGCGGCCCGAGGCGCGCGGCGTCACGCCGGCGCTGGTGGTCGCACAGGCCCTGGCCGTCCGCGAGGGCGCCCGCGCCGGCTACGGCATCGCCGGAAAGACCACCCGGCTGGACCTCGACGCCCCCTGGCTGGCGGCTGGCGACGACTTCGCGACCCTGCGCGGGGCGGCGGTCTACGCGCAGAGCGAGCGCCTCGAGCTGGCCGAGGAACCGATCCCCGAGGATGTCGCCGGGGGCGCGATCGAGCTCGCCCGGCTCTACGACGGCCTCACGTCCGGCCGCTGGCTGATCGTCAGCGGCGAGCGCACCGACATCCCCGGCGCGAGCGGCGTGCCGGCCGCCGAACTGGTGATGCTGGCGGGGGTGACGCAGCTGCAGGACGCGACCGGGCGGCCCTACACGCGGCTCGACCTGGCGACCGACCTGGCCTACCGCTACCGGCGCGACACGCTGGTGATCTACGGCAACGTCGTCCACGCGACCCACGGCGAGACGCGCCAGGAGGTGCTCGGCAGCGGCGACGGGTCGAAGGCGTTCCAGCGCTTCGAGCTGCGCCAGTCGCCGCTGACCTTCGTCGCCGCGCCGTCGCCCGACGGCGCCCAGAGCACGCTCGTCGTGCGCGTCAACGACATCCAGTGGCACGAGGCCGGCGGCATGGCGCTGCTCGGCCCGAACGACCGCGGCTTCGTCACCAGCACCGACGACGAGCAGAGGACGGCGGTGATCTTCGGAAACGGCGAGCGCGGCGCCCGCCTGCCCACCGGCATCGAGAACATCCGCGCCACCTACCGCGTCGGCATCGGCAAGGCCGGCAACGTCGCCGCCGGCCAGATCACGCTGCTCGCCACCCGGCCGCTGGGGGTGAAGGGCGTGGTCAACCCGCTGCCGGCCACCGGCGGAGCCGACCGCGAGGGCCCCGACGCCATCCGCGCCAACGCCCCGCTCGCCGTCACCGCGCTCGACCGGCTGGTCTCGGTGCAGGACTACGCCGACTTCGCCCGCACCTTCGCCGGCATCGGCAAGGCCGTCGCGACGCTGGTGCCCGGCCGGAGCCGCCCGTTCGTGCACCTGACGATCGCCGGCGCCGACGACATCCCGATCGCCGAGACCTCGGACCTGTACCGCAACCTGCGCGAGGCGCTGCGGCGGCTCGGCGAGCCGGACATGCCGGTGCGCATCGCGCTGCGCGAGCGGATCGTGCTGGTGATCAGCGCCGGCGTGCAGCTCCACCCGGACTACCTGTGGGAGGCGGTCGAGCCGCAGATCCGCGCCCGGCTGCTGGAGGCCTTCGGCTTCGCGCGGCGCGACCTGGGGCAGGACGCGCTGCTCAGCGAGGCGCTCGCCGCCATCCAGTCGGTCCCCGGCGTCGTCTACGCGGACGTCGATACGTTCGGCGGGGTGTCGGAGAAGGTGACGCTGCCCAGCGGCAACACCCGCACGCGCACCCCCGACGAGTTCGCCGCCGCCGTCCGGGCGCTGGCGGCGCAGCAGCGCCCCGACGAGCGCGTCGTCGCCAGCCTAACCGCCGGGAGCGGGGAGAACGTCCGGCCGGCGCAGCTGGCCGTGCTGCTGCCCGACGCGCCCGACACGCTGCTACTGAGGAGGCTGCCCGCATGAGCGACACGCCCGACCGCCTCTACAACCTGCTGCCGATGGTCTACCGCATGCGCGACGCCGAGCGCGGCGAGCCGCTGCGGGCGCTCCTGCAGGTGATCGGCGAGCAGGTGGGCATCATCGAGGAGGACATCGCCCGCCTCTACGAGAACTGGTTCATCGAGACCTGCGAGGAGTGGGCGGTGCCGTACATCGCCGACCTGATCGGCTACCGGCTGCCGAGCGAGGCCGGCGCCCCCGGCGCGGTGGACACCCCCGCGGGCCAGCGCCGCAACGCGCTGCTGATCGGGCGCCGCGAGGTGGCCAACACGATCGCCTACCGCCGCCGCAAGGGCGCGCTCGCGCTGCTCGAGCTGCTCGGGCAGGATGTGGGCGCCTGGCCGACCCGCGCGGTCGAGTTCTACCGGCTGCTGGCCGTGACCCAGCAGCTGAGCCACCTGCGGACCGAGCGCGGCCGCACCCTCGACCTGCGCGACGGCGACGCGCTCGAGCGGATCGACGGCCCGTTCGACGGCGCGGCCCACACCTACGACGTGCGCCGCATCAGATCGAGCCGCAGCGCCGGGCGCTACGCCATCCCGCACGTCGGGCTGTTCGTCTGGCGGCTGAAGGCCTACAGCATCGGGCGCCAGCCGCGCGACGACGGGCCGGACCGGCAGATCCCGGCGCCGGCGTACTGCATCGACCGCGTCAGGTACCTGTACACCTTCAGCGTGCTCGGCAACAACGCGCCGCTCTTCACCCGGCCGGTGGACGAGCCGGGGCCGGCGCACATCGCCGACGAGCTGAACGTGCCCGGCCCCATCCGCCGCCGCGCCCTCGAGCTGCGCCTGGCCGACTACTACGGCCCTGGCAAGAGCCTGGCGGTGTACGTGACGAGCGCCGGCCAGCGCCAGCTCATCCCGATCGAGCGCATCGTGGCCGCCGACCTGAGCGGCTGGGCCTACCAGCCGCAGGGCGATCTGGTCGCGATCGACCCGCTGCTCGGCCGGCTCGCCCTCGGCCCGCAGGTGGCGGCGCGCGAGGGGGTCTGGGTGCAGTACCACTACGGCTTCAGCGACGACATCGGCGGGGGCGAGTACCGGCGCGCCCTGCGCTCGCTCGACGGCTTCGTGCCCGCCACCGAGGCGACTGCGGCGCGGGCGGAGGGCGACGAGGCGCCGGCGCGGCTGTACTTCGGCGTCGGGCTCACCGGCGCCTTCAGGAGCATCGGCGAGGCGCTGGAGCGCTGGCGCGCGCTCAGCCCGGACGACGCGGTGATCGAGCTGCTCGACAGCGACGTCTACGTCGAGGAGATCGCGATCGCGCTGCGGGCCGGGCAGCGCCTCGAGCTGCGGGCGGCCAGCGGCTGCCGGCCGGTCATCCAGCCGGTGGACATCGTCAACCGGCCGGACGCGCTGCGGGTGGAGTGCGCCGAGGAGGGGCCGCCGGCGCGGCTCACCCTCGACGGGCTGCTGGTCGCCAAGCGCAGCGTGCAGATCAGCGGCAACATCGGCCAGATCGTCATCCGGCACTGCACGCTCGTGCCGGGGTGGAGCCTGGGGCCGGACTGCGAGCCGGAGAGCGAGACCGAGCCGAGCCTGGAGCTGATCGACGTCGCCGGCCCAGTGCAGATCGAGCGGACGATCACCGGCTCGATCCAGGTCACGAAAGACGAGGTCCAGACCGACCCGCTGGCGCTGTGCGTGAGCGACTCGATCCTGGACGCCACGCGGCCGGACTTCGAGGCGCTCGGCGCGCCGGGCTGCCCGGTGGCCCACGTCGTCGCCACGGTGCTGCGCTGCACGGTGTTCGGGCGGCTCAACGTCCACGCGATCGACCTGGCTGAGAACAGCATCTTTACCGGGCTGGTGAAGGTCGCCCGGCGCCAGCGCGGCTGCGTCCGCTTCTGCCACGTCCCGCACGGCTCGCGCACGCCGCGCCGCTACAGCTGCCAGCCGGATCTGGCCGAGGCGGCGCTGCGGGAGACCGACGTCTACGGGGCGCTGAGCCCGGCCGATCAGGAGGCCGCGCTGGCGCAGGCCCGCCGGCGGGTGTGGCCGCAGTTCAGCAGCCAGCGCTACGGCACGCCGACCTACGCCCGCCTCGGGGTGTTCTGCCCGCCGGAGATCGCGCGCGGCGCCGACGACGAGAGCGAGATGGGCGCGTTCCACGACCTGTACCAGCCGCAGCGCGCCGCCAACCTGCTGGCGCGCGCCGAGGAGTACGCGCCCGCCAGCGCCGAGGCCGGGGCCATCTGGGTGACGGGGTAACGCCGCGGCGTGCGCGGTGGCTCCGCCCCCGCACCCCCGGTGGGGTTGGGGAGGCTTGCCTCCCCGACAACCTTTCGGAGGGCCTGCGGCTCTCCGAACCTCCCGGCGGAAGCCATAACGAAGGGTGTGGTGGTGAGGTTTGGCGGCGAAGCCGCCAAACCTCACCACCACACACAACACCAGGAGGAATCATGAGAGGCGACTTCTCGCGCGACAGCTACAACCCGCTGCTCAACTTCAGCCGCGTCCTGATGCAGCAGGGCCGCGTGCAGCTCGACGCGGACTGGAACGAGCAGGTCGCCATCCTGCTCGACTACATGCGCACGCTGGCCGCCGACCTGATCGGCCCCTACGGCGGGCCGCAGGCGGCGCTCGGCTTCCAGGTGATCGCCGACCCGCGCGCCTTTATCAGCGCGCTGCCCGAGGAGCAGCGGCGGCGCCTCGCCGAGGAGCTCGAGCGCCGCGACCTGCTGGACCTCGACGGCGGCGACTTCCTCATCGGGCCGGGGCGCTACTACGTGGACGGCGTCCTGTGCTCGAACGGCGCGTTCGAGGCCTTCACGCGCCAGCCCGGCCGGCGCCGCACCGACCCGCCCAGGAACGAGACGCGCCTGGTCTTCCTCGAGGTGTGGGAGCGCCACGTCTCGTGGATCGAGGCGCCCGACATCCACGACCCGGCGCTCGGCGCGGTCGATACGACCACCCGCGCCCAGGTGGTCTGGCGGGTGCGCGCGGTCAACGAGCCGATCGGCGACGTCCGGCTGCCGGAGAACCCGACGCGCGAGCAGGGGATGGAGTACTGGGACGCGTGGCTCGCCCGCGAGCGCGGGATCGCCCGCGGCACGCTCGCCGCGTCCGTGGCCGAGGGCGCGAAGCTCGACAACCCCTGCACGCTGTCGCCCGAGTCGCGCTACCGCGGGCCGGAGAACCAGCTCTACCGGGTCGAGGTCCACCGCGGCGGCACGCTCGCGGGCCCCGGGGAGCCGGGCGGCGACGCTCCGACCTTCAAGTGGTCGCGCGACAACGGCTCCGTCGCGGTCGGCGTCCTGTCGGCGCGCCCCGGGCGCGTCACCGTCGCCTCGCTCGGGCGCGAGGGCGGCCTCGGGCTGTCGATCGGCAGCCTGGTCGAGCTGACCGACGATGACCGCGACCTCGCCGGCGAGCCAGGGCCGCTGTTCACCATCGCCGACATCGACTCGCTCGACATGGTCGTCTCGCTCGAGGGCGACGGCGCCGGCGAGATCGCCGCCGATGCCGCCTTCCACCCGCTCCTGCGGCGCTGGGACGGCTACGGCGAGATGCGGGCGGGCGCGCCGATCGCGCTCGAGGACGGCATCCAGGTCCAGTTCAGCCCCGGCGAGTACCGCAGCGGCGACTACTGGCTCCTCCCGGCGCGCACGAACGGCGGCGGCCTGCTCTGGCCGCGCGACGCCGAGGGGAGGCCGGCGGCGCTTCCGCCGCACGGGATCGTCCGGCACTACGCGCCCCTGGCGACGATCAGCGCCGGGCGCGCGATCACCGATCTGCGCTGCACCATCAGCCCGATCGGCTGCGACGAGGACCGGGACGGCAGGCAATGAGACGGTGGCTCAGCGCTGGCCGCACGCGGTCACAGAGAAGGCGCCGTGAGCGCTGGGCCGCCCGTAGCCGGACGGCCCAGACCGCCTTACAGCGTCCGGGCGTAGTCGAACAGCGGCCCGCTCTCCGGCAACCCGCTCGGCCCCAGCCCGCCCTCGAGCTCGAGGATCGTCACCAGCTCCTCGCCGCATATGGGGCAGACCGGGCCCGACGCCGCGACGACCGTCGGCTGCGCGCCGGCCTCGCGCGCGACATACCACACGTCGTAGCCGCGGCTGTCCGACGCGACAAACCAGACGGCGCTGCAGGCGCGATCCGGGCAGATACGGTGCTCCCACTCCATCAAAAACCTCCGCAGGGGCCGCCGACCGAAGAGGGCGGGGGAATGCAGCCATTGCCGCGCATTGAACATTCGTTCGTCATCTGATACAATGACCGTCGGACCAAGCGCGTGAATGCGCGGAAACGGCTGCACATTCACAATTGACGCTACTTAAATGAATCTTGGAGGGCCGACGGCCCTCCAGCCTCCCTCGCGGCAGGTGCCGCAGCGCCACTCGTTAGACAAGCACGAAGCATACCGCGACAGGAGGCCCGCATCAGCTGCGGGCCGTCACTGGCGCGGGGCCTGGCTCGAGCCGGACGCGGCTGTGCGTGGCGTGGACCAGCAGCTGCAGGAACCAGCCGACCGCTGCCCAGCAGCCCACGGTGAGCGGCACATCGCCCACCAGCTCGGCCAGGCCGCTGAGCATCACGCCGCTGAGCTGGCTCACGCCCATGATCATTAGCGTGTAGACGCTCATCACCCGGCCGCGCAGCTCGTCCGGCACCACTATCTGCAGCAGCGTGTTCGACAGCGTGAGGCTGGTGATCCCGGCCCACCCGACGGCGGCGATCAGCAGCATGGCGGGCGGGAAGCTGCGGGTGAGCGTGAAGCCGCCGAGCAGCAGCGAGTAGCTCAGGAGCGCCACCGAGCGCAGGCGCACGCGCGGCAGGCGCTCGCCGAGCACCGCGATCATCAGCGCGGCGCTGAGCGCCCCCACGGCGTTGGTCGAGGCCAGCAGCCCATACCCGCGCGCATCGCCGCCGAGCACGTTGCGGGCGAAGTAGGGCAGCAGCGGGATGTAGGCCAGCCCGAAGACGCACAGGACGCCCATCTGCAGCAGCATCAGCCGCACCTTCGGCTCGGAGCGGATATAGCCGAGCCCCTCGCGCAGCTGGTCCAGCCCGCTGCGGCGCGGCGGCGCCTGGAACGGCCCCAGCCGCATCATCAGCAGCCCGGCGATCACCGCCAGGATGCTCAGGCCGTTCATCAGGAAGGCCGGCCCCTCGCCGATCGCAGCCGCCAGCATCCCGGCCGCCGCCGGGCCGACGATCCGGGCGCCGTTGAGCACCAGCGAGTCGAGCGCGATCGCGTTCATCAGATCCGCGCGCCCCACCAGCTCGATCGTGAACGACTGGCGCGCCGGGCCCTCGAGCGCCGCCACCGAGCCCACCACCAGCGCCGCCGCCAGCACGTGCCAGACCTGCACAGCCCCGCTCAGCGTCAGCCCGGCCAGCGTCAGCGCCGAGGCCATCGCCACCGCCTGCGTGCAGAGCAGCAGCGTGCGCTTCGGCAGGCGGTCGGCCAGCGTCCCGCCCGGCAGCGCGAGCAGCAGCACCGGGAGCGACTGGGCGAAGGCGATCGTGCCCAGCCAGAACGGCGAGTCGGTCAGGCGCAGCACCAGCCACCCCTGGGCGGTGGCCTGCATCCAATAACCGCACTGCGCGATCATCTGGGCGAAGAACAGCAGCCGGTAGTTGCGGTGGCGCAGCGCCGCGAGGGAGCGCGGGAGCCGCGCGCCGCGCCTGCCGCGGGGCTTCTCTGGCATCGTAGTCCTTCTTGTTGAACGCGACGCGCGCGGCCGGGCGGGCCTCCCGCGCAGGCGCACATCCTGGCTGCTGGCTCGCAGCCGACCGGCTGCAGTATACAATAGGTGCCGGGCGCACCAACTCCCCTACCCGCCCGGCGCCCCGGCTCCGCGCTGCGCGGAGAAGCAGAGAGGGAAGCATGCCTGACACAATCACCTTCGCCGATGTGCTCGCCGCACGCGAGCGGCTGCGCGGCGCCGCCAACCTCACCCCGGTGGTCTCCTCGCGCACGCTCGACGCGCTCGCCGGCCGCAGCGTGTTCCTCAAATGCGAGAACCTGCAGCGCGGCGGCGCCTTCAAGTTCCGCGGCGCCTACAACACGATCAGCCGGCTGCCCGAGGACGCCCGCCAGCGCGGCGTGATCGCCTTCTCCTCCGGCAACCACGCCCAGGGAGTCGCCCTCGCCGCAAGCCTCCTCGGCGCGCCGGCCGTGATCTGCATGCCTTCGGACGCGCCGGCGGTGAAGGTGGACGCCACGCGCGGCTACGGCGCCGAGGTGCTGTTCTACGACCGCCTCAAGGACGACCGCGAGGCGTTCGCGCGCGCGGTGGCGCAGGAGCGCGGGCTGACCCTCGTGCCGCCCTACGACCACCCGCATATCATCGCCGGCCAGGGCACCGCGGCGCTCGAGCTGATCGAGGCCGTGCCCGATCTCGACACGGTGATCGCGCCGATCGGCGGGGGCGGGCTGATCGCCGGCACCGCCCTCGCCGTCCACGGGGTGCGCCCCGAGGTGGCGGTGCTGGGGGTGGAGCCGCAGGACGCCGACGACACGCGGCGCTCGCTGGCGGCCGGGGAGCGGGTGCAGATCGCGCCGCCGGCCACCGTCGCCGACGGTCTGCGCATCACGCGCCCCGGCGCGCTCACCTTCCCGCTGGTGCAGCAGCACGTCGCTGACGTGCTGCTCGTGAGCGACGATGAGATCCTCGATGCGGTGCGCTTCGCGCTGCTGCGCCTGAAGCTGGTGCTCGAGCCGAGCGGCGCCGTCACCCTGGCAGCGGTGCTCTCCGGCCGCCTGCCGGAGCGCGCCCGGCGCGTGGGGGTGATCCTGAGCGGCGGGAACATCGACCCGCCGCTGCTCGCGCGGCTCTGGCCGGGCGGCTGACAGATTCGCCGCGCGGGGCCGGCTCGTAGCCATGAGTGCCCGGCGCCCCTGGCGCGGCTCCGCACCCCGCCGGCAAATGGGTGGCGTGGAGCAGCACCAAGAGCTACCTCAAGGTCGCAGCGTCACCCGAAGGTGGGAGCTGAAGAGGCTTCGCGGCCTCAAGCGCCTCCGCCGCACCCGCAGCGCGAGCTGGGGAGCGCGAGGGGCCGCGCCGCGCGCCCCCGGCGCTGCACGGGCCCGGGGTTCCACCCAGTGACCGATTGACGCTAGGTGAGGTGCGCAGTATAGTACTTGCAACCATTTGCAACTGCGAGGTCTAGCAACTGTCCGTCGCCGCTGCACCGCGCGCGGCGCTGCTTGTATTGTTTGTAAGGAGGTCCGATTCGTATGGTGTTCACGCTTGGACGGCCGGCATCGCCGGCCGCATTTTTCGGCATCGAGCTGCACATCCCGGACGGCTTCCTCAGCCTCGCGATCGCCTTGGTCTGCTGGGGGCTGGCCATCGCGCTGCTGGGCATCGCCGTGCGCCGCACCCAGGAGGCGCTGAACGAGCGCCAGGTGCCGCTGATGGGTGTGATGGCTGCCTTCATCTTCGCGGCGCAGATGATCAACTTCCCGGTGGCCGGCGGGACGTCGGGGCACCTGCTGGGGGGCGCGCTGGCGGCGATCACCCTCGGGCCGTGGGCCGGCATGCTGGTGATGGCGGCGGTGATCGGCGTGCAGGCCCTGCTGTTCCAGGACGGCGGCCTGCTGGCGATGGGCGCCAACATCCTCAACATGGGGCTGCTGACGGCGCTGATCGGCTACGGCCTGTACCGCGGCACCGCCGGCCAGCGCCTCGGCGTGCGGCTCGCGGCGGCCGGCGTGGCGGCGTGGCTCTCGGTGATGGCGGGCGCGCTGGCCACCGCGCTCCAGCTCTGGCTCAGCGGCACGACGCCGCTCGTCATCGTCGTGCCGGCGATGCTCGGCGTCCACGCGCTGATCGGCATCGGCGAGGCGCTGATCACCGTCGCGGCGCTGGCGTTCATCGCCCGCACGCGGCCGGACATTCTCGGATCGAAGCCCGCGACCGACGGCGGGAGGGGCTGGGTCATCGGCGGCGCCATCGCCACACTGGCCCTGCTGCTGCTCGCGCCGCTGGCCTCGGCGGACCCGGACGGCCTGGAGCGCGTGGCTGAGGACCTCGGCTTTATCGACCGCGGGCTGCCGGCGCCCTATGAGATCATCCCCGACTACACCGTGCCGTTCCTCGGCGAGACCCCGGTCTCGACGATCGCCGCCGGGCTCGTCGGCGCGGTAGTGGTTGCGATCCTCGCGGTCGCGGCGGGCCGCGCGCTGCGACGCCGCACTGCCTAACACGCGGGCCGCGCGTGCCGGGGCGCTGAGTCGCCGCTCGGCACGCGCGGCTCTGGACACTCACGAGATGTACGCCCGCTTCGTTGACCCTTACCGGGACATCAGCAGCCTCGTCCACCGCCTCGACCCGCGCGTCAAGGTGGTTGCGACGCTGCTGTTCATCCTTTCGAACGCGCTCCTGCCGGACGGCGCGTGGCTCGCCTTTGCGCTCTCCTGGGCCCTGCTGATTGTCGCCAGCCTGCTGGCGCAGCTGGGGCCGGGCTACACGCTGCGCCGGTCGTTCATCGCCCTGCCGTTTGCGCTGGCCGCCGTCACCGTGATCTTCGCGCTGCCCGGCCGGCCGCTGTTCGCGGTCGACATCGGCCCGTGGCGGCTGTTCGCCAGCGACGCCGGGCTGGTGCGCTTCGCCAGCATCGTGCTGCGCAGCTGGCTGTCGGTGCAGGCGGCGATCCTGCTGGTGGCCGCCACCCGCTTCCCGGACCTGATGCACGCGCTGCGGCATCTGCGCGTGCCGCAGCTGCTGGTGGCGATCATCTCGTTCATGTACCGCTACCTCGACGTGCTCACCGACGAGGTCGCCCGGCTGCTCCGCGCCCGCGAGGCGCGCAGCGCCAGCGTGCCGGGCCAGCCCGCCGGGGGGACGCTCCTGTGGCGGGCGCGGGTCGCGGGCAACATGGCCGGCCAGCTGTTCCTGCGCAGCTATGAGCGCAGCGACCGAGTCTACAGCGCGATGCTCGCGCGCGGCTTCACCGGCACGTTCCGGACCCTGAACCAGCACGTGATGCGCGCGCGGGACTGGTGGGCGCTGGCGGCTATGGCGGGCGCGCTGGCGCTGATCCAGGTCGTCGGCCGGCTGATCGGCTAGGCGCACCCCCGCAGGCTGAGCGGCAGAAGTGGGTGGAGAGCTTGCCTCAGAGCTGAGACGTGCCTCGCTGACCGACAAGAAGAGTGGAAGTGCTGGAGAGATGCTTGTAGAACTGCTCGAGAATCAGACGCAGGTGGATCGGACGAACGGCGCCTCGCCGCAGGCGCCGCTGTCGCTGGAGGTCGAGGACCTGCACTTCACCTATCCGGACGGGCAGGTCGCCCTGCGCGGCGTGACGCTGTCGGTCGAGCGCGGCGAGAAGGTCGCCCTGGTCGGGCCGAACGGCGCCGGGAAGAGCACGCTGATGCTGCAGCTCAACGGGATCCTCACCGGCCGCGGGCGGGTCGCCGTCGGCGGGCTGGCGCTCACCCCGGACAACCTGCCGCTCATCCGCGCCCGCGTCGGCCTGGTGTTCCAGAACCCCGACGACCAGCTGTTCTCGCCGACGGTCTTCGAGGATGTGGCCTTCGGGCCGCTGCACATGGGCTACCCGGAGGACGAGGTGCGCCGGCGCGTGGCGCGGGCGCTCGAGATGATCGGCATGGCCAGCTACGCCGACCGCCTCTCGCACCACCTCAGCGTCGGCGAGAAGAAGCGCATCGCGGTGGCGACGGTGCTGGCGATGGACCCCGAGATCCTGGTGCTGGACGAGCCCTCCGCCGGGCTCGACCCGCGCGCCCGCCGCGCGCTGATCGAGCTGCTGCGCGAGCTCCCGCTCACGATGCTCGTCTCCACCCACGACCTGCTGATGGTGCGCGAGCTGTTCGAGCGCATGGTTATCATGGACGAGGGGCGCATCGTGGCCGACGGCCCGACCGAGGAGCTGCTGCGCGACGAGGCGCTCCTCGCGGCGCACGGTCTCGAGCTGCCGTAGCCGTTCGGCCGGCCTCTCGCCGCGTACGCCCTGTGAGTTTGGAGGCGGCTCCGCCACCTCGAAGAGATGTCGCCCGTGGCTCGGCGCTGCTCCGCGGCCAGAGCCAGCGGCGACACACGGAAGGAAACACCATGACCATTGGCTGGTCTGAGGGACTCATCATCCTGATCGTACTGGCCTTCCTGATCGGCTTGGCCTTCCGCGGCGGCTATGTGCGCGGCCGGCGCGGGCGGAAGTGAGCGGACCGCCGGAGTGACTGGTCGTAGCGCCGGCTCCGCTCGAGTAAGGGGGACGCCATGACCGCTACGCGGCAGAGAGCCATCGTCGTGACCGGGGCCACCGGGCTGCAGGGGAGCGCAGTGACCCGCCATCTGCTCCAGGATGGCTGGCATGTGCGCGCACTCACTCGCAACGCGGCGAGCAAGCAAGCGCAGGCGCTGGCTGCGAGCGGCGCCGAAGTGGTGCAGGGCGATATGAACGAGCCCGCCTCCCTCCGGCCGGTCTTTGCCGGCGCCTACGGCGCCTACAGCGTGCAGAACCCGTTCATCGGCGGGCCGGAGGCGGAGGTCAGGCAGGGCAAGCATGTCGCCGAGGTCGCCAAAGAGTGCGGCGTGCAGCACCTCGTCTATGGGTCCGCCGGCACCGGGAGGAGGGGCACCGGCATCCCGTCCTGGGAGACAAAACTGCTGGTCGAGGATCACATGAAGGCGCTCGAGCTGCCGCTGACGATCCTGCGCCCGATGGCCTTCATGGAGCTGATGGCCGACAAGAAGTTCTTCCCGGCCGTCGCCGCCTGGAATCTCATGCCGAGGCTGGTGGGGGGCTCGCGGCCGCTGCCCTGGATCTGCGCGGACGATCTCGGCGCGATCGCCGCACACGTGTTTGCGAGCCCGCAGCAGTTCGTCGGAAGGGAGCTCACGCTCGCCAGCGACGTGCAGTCGCTGGATCAGTGCCGCTGGCTGTACCGCGAGGTGATGGGCGCCCCGCCGCAACAGTTCCCGATGCCGCTCTGGCTGTTCGAGCGCTTCGGGTTCGTGGGCCGGGACCTGACGACGATGTGGCGGTGGCTGCGAGCGGGAGAGGTCGACCTGGACACCGCGCCGACCCGCGCGATCCACCCGGAGGCGCTCACCGTCCGCGCCTGGCTGAGCCGGCAGATGGCAGCCTGACCGGCCCACCCACAAACCCGTCTCACCACACACAGCCCTCGCTGCTGCCGAAGCTGCGCCCGGCCAGGGCGCAGCCTCAATCGCCTCCCTTGGAAAAGCCAGCCGCACTTTGTCCGCCGCACGCAGGCCGACTTGTCCCTATGCCGATCCGCGCTTCTGCGCTACGATCGGACCCGGCCAACCGAATATCCGAGCGAGCAGAGAGGGCGACGAGGTATGGACACAGTCTGGGCGGGCCTATCTTCCGGAGCGCGGCAGATCACCAGCTCCGCCATCCGCGACCTGCTCAAGGTCACCGAGCAGCCGGACGTCATTTCGTTCGCGGGCGGCCTGCCCGCCCCGGAGTGCTTCCCATCCGAGGAGCTGACGGCGGCGGCCGAGCGCGTGCTGGTGGAGCGGCCGTTAGCGGCGCTGCAGTACGGCCCCACCGAGGGCTACCGGCCGCTGCGCGAGTTCATCGCCGCGCGCATGGCCCGCCTGGGGGTCCCCGTCCCGGCCGAGCAGGTGCTGGTGACGAGCGGCTCGCAGCAGGGGCTCGACCTGCTCGGCAAGCTGTTCCTCGAGCCGGGGGCGGTCGTGCTGGTCGAGGAGCCGACCTACGTCGGCGCGCTGCAGGCCTGGCGGCCGTACCAGCCGCGCTTCGTCACCCTGCCGATGGACTCGGAAGGGCTGAGCGTCGAGGCGCTCCGGCGGGTGCTGGAGAGCGGCGTGCGGCCGCGCTTCCTGTACCTGGTGTCGTGCTTCCAGAACCCGACCGGCATCACGCTCTCGCCGGCCCGCCGTCAGGCGCTCATCGCGGCGGCGGCAGAGTTCGGCCTGCCGATCGTCGAGGACGACCCCTACGGCGAGCTGTCGTACGAGGGGGAGCGCCCGCCGATCCTCGCGTCGCTCGATGTGGCCCAGCACGGCGAGCTGCGCCACGTCGCGTACCTGAGCACCTTCTCGAAGCTGCTCGCCCCCGGGCTGCGCGTCGGCTGGGTCGTCGCGCCGGAGGCGCTCGTGAGCAAGCTGGCCCACGCCAAGCAGGGCCTGGACCTGCACTCGGGCAGCCTGTCGCAGGCCGTCGCCTACGAGGTCTGCCGGGACGGCCTGCTCGACCGGCACATCCCCCACATACGCGCCACCTACCACGCGCGGCGCGACGCGATGCTGGCGGCCCTCGCGCGGCACATGCCCGCCTCGATCCGCTGGACGCGGCCGGCGGGCGGCATGTTCGTCTGGGGTGTGCTGCCGGACGGCGCCGACTCCGCGGCGCTGCTGCAGGCGTCCCTCGAGCGCCGGGTGGCCTTCGTGCCCGGGACGGCGTTCTTCGCCAACGGCGGGGGGGAGAATACGCTCCGCCTCAACTTCTCCCACTCGACCCCCGAGCGGATCGAGGAGGGCGTCGCGCGGCTCGCCCGCACGGTCAGCGAGGTGATGCCCTCATAGTGGTCCGCGGCTCTGCGGCGACTTTGTCGCCGCAGAGCCGCGGAAAAAGAAAGCTCGTGGAGGGCCTGCGGCCCTCCACACCCCCCGGCGGGACAAAGCATCTGTGAAGAGCCGCTAGCCCTCCACACCTCCCGGCGGGACAAAGCATCTGTGAAGAACCGCTGGCCCTTCACGCCTCCCGGCGGAACAACACGTCCGTGGAGGACCACTGGCCCTCCACGCCTCCCGGCGGGACAAAGCATCTGTGAAGAGCCGCTAGCCCTCCACGCCTCCCGC
>ERZ777003.1931-NODE-1931-length-27262-cov-14.971919_pt1 | contig 27262 bp, 21 predicted proteins | sample MGYA00374956_ERZ777003 | MGnify/ENA primary metagenome ERZ777003 (study PRJEB29302, sample SAMN06268252) | bioreactor metagenome | isolation source: Joint BioEnergy Institute, California, USA | place: USA:Joint BioEnergy Institute, California, USA | collected... | reverse complement strand
GCGTGTCGGTCGCCGTTGGCTCGGGCGTGTCGGTCGGCGGCACGGGCGTCGCCGTTGGCTCAGGCGTGTCGGTCGCCGTTGGCTCGGGCGTGTCGGTCGGCGGCACGGGCGTCGCCGTCGGCGGCTCAGGCGTGTCGGTCGCCGTTGGCTCAGGCGTGTCGGTCGGCGGCACGGGCGTCGCCGATGGCGCGCGCGTCGGCCGGGTTGGGCGCGGCGGCACAGGCGTCGGCGGCGGCGGCTCGGTCGGCTGCGCCGTGATCGCGATCGATGTCGCCGTCGGCGGCGGCAGCGCCGGTGGCTCAGGCGTGTTCGTCGGCGGCGGAGGAGGCGTGTTCGTCGGCGCCGGCCGCTCGTTATCCGGCCTGGACGTGCTCGTCGGCGGCGGCGTGTTGCTCGCCGTGGCCGTCGGCGCCACAACCGCGGTGTCGGTGCTGACCGGAGCCGTTGTGGACGTCGCGCGCGGCGCGCCCGGCTCACGCGATGCGGGCGTCGATGTGGCCGCCGGCGCCCCTGGCTCCCGGATGATGATCGGCACCGCCGGAGTGGCGAGCGGCACGCTAGGAGTCGCCGTGGGGCGCACTGTTCTGGTCGGCGTCGCGCTGCTGGTGGGCGCGCCGGCAACCGCGGTGGCTCCGCCGGTCGGCTGCTCTTCGAGCGACTGCGTGATGATCTCGATCTGGTCGCGGGTCTCGTCGAGGGCCGTGCTGGCGTCCGGGGCCTCGCTTGCCACCTCGTCGAGCACCTGCTCGACCTGTACCAGCAGCTTGCTCAGCTCCGGCTGCATCTCAGCCGCCTCCGGCTGCGAGGCCACGACGACCGCCGCCTGGACGTGGGCGACCAGGCTCGAGAGCGTCTGCGCGATCAGCTCCGGCTCGGGGTCCATCGCGGCGAGCTTGTCCATCTCGGCCAGGCGGCGCTGCGCGTAGTTGACGTGCAGCCGCCCGCGCGTCTCGGCGTCGGTGGCCAGCTGGATGCTCAGGTCCTCGCGGGCGATCTTCCAGGAGTAGAGCGGCTCGCCGGGGATGCTCTGCGCCGAGACGCTGTCGACAGTCGCGAACGTCACCGCGGTGACGAGCACCGCCGCGACCGTGCGGGTGGCGAGCTGGCGCGAGATGCGCGTCCTGCGGCGCGCGTAGCGCGGCGCCATCTGCTCGGCGATCGCCTGGAACTCGCGGGCGCCGGTGTGCAGCCAGCGCTCCATCTCGGGCGGCAGCGGCAGGGCAGCCTCCGCACGCAGCAGCTCGTCGACGCGGAGGAGCGGCTCGAGATCGGCGGCATACGGAGCGAAGGCCTCGAGGCACGCCTCGATGCTCTCCCCCTCGCCGATTCGCGCAAGCGCCTGATCGAGGGCCTCGCTGAGCCCTGCCGGCGCGCTGCGATGTTTGCTCTGCATCAACCTCGGCCTCTGCCTGCTCGCTACTCGATCTGGCTTACCGCACCGACCGACCTGGCCTTCACCGTCTCGCCGCCCTCGCGCTCAAGGATCTGCTGGAGCGCCTGGAGCGCCCGGTGCTGGAGGGCCTTCACCGCGCCCTCCGTCTTCCCCGTCGACGCGGCGATCTCCTGGTTCGTCATATCGGCGAAGTACCGCAGCGTCAAGACCTGTTGCTGGTCGTCGGTGAGCTGGCTGATCGCGTGCTGGAGCGATACCCGGTCGAACACCGACAGCACTGCATCCTGGCCGCGCGGATCGGCGATCTCAATGCTCTCGTCGAGCGGCGTTGAGACGGCGCGCTTCCGCCGCGCCTGGCCGATCAACACGTTCCCGGCAATCGTGTACAGCCAGCCGAGGAACGACTTCTCGCCACGATACTCGAACCCGCCGATACCTTTGATCACCCGCACAAACACTTCCTGAGTCAGATCCTGAGCTGTCTCCTGCTCGCGAGTGCGCAGGTAGAGAAAGCGCAGGATGTTGCCGGCATAGCGGCGATACAGGTCGCCGAACGCTCCTGCGTCGCCGGCCTGCGCCCGCGCAATTATCTTCGGCAGCTCGAGATCGGACTCAGTTACCATACCCTTCCCGACGTTCGTCCTACCGGCGGCCGGGCGCGTCGATGAAGGTTCAGGCTGCCTCACCTAGTACCAACGCGACCACTCTCGCAGAAGTTACGCGCCACGCGCGACCATTTCTGGAGCTGCTCTGGTGTCTGTAGTAATTCGCCGCCAAGCGCTTTTATTATAGCCTATGCAGGCGATTCCGCCATATGAGCAAGCTGTTAAGATCGCATTACAGTCTGCCCCAGCGGCGCCACCGAGCAGCTCGCCCCACGTGCGCTCTGATCATCTATAATACGTGCGGCACATGTAGCAGAAGAAAGAGCCATGAAGATCGCTATTATTGGGCTTCCCAACAGCGGCAAGACGACGGTGTTCAACGCGCTGACGCGCGGCACAGCCGAGACCGCTGCCTATAGCTCCGGCCTGCTGGAGCCGAACATCGCCACCGTCAAGGTTCCGGACCCGCGGCTCCCGGTGCTGGCCGAGATGTTCGACCCGAAGAAGGTCACGTACGCCGATGTCCAGTACGTGGATGTGGGCGGGCTCGGCGGCGGCGCCGAGCGCGGGGCCGGCCTTCCGCCGGCGCTGCTGAACTACATCGGCGGCGCAGACGCGCTGCTGCACGTCGTCCGCGCCTTCCAGGACGAGGCGGTGCCGCACCCGGAGGGCACGGTGGACCCGGCGCGCGATGTGGAGGCGGTCGACCTCGAGCTGGCCTTCTCGGACCTGGCGATCATCGAGCGCCGGCTGCAGCGCCTCAACGCCGAGATCGGCAAGATGTCCTCGAAGGAGCGCGAGCAGCGCATCGCCGAGCGTGACCTGCTGGTGCGGCTGCAGGGGCTGCTCGAGGGCGGCCAGCCGATCCGCGACGTGGACCTGAGCGACGACGAGGAGCGGCTGATCCGCGGCTACCAGTTCCTCACCGCCAAGCCGCTGCTGCTGGTGCTGAATATCGGCGAGGACCAGCTGCAGAGCCCGCCGCAGCTGGCCTACGAGCACAAGCGCAGCGATGTGGTGGCCCTGTGTGGCAAGATCGAGGCCGAGCTGGCGCAGCTGGACGACGAGGACGCGCGCACGTTTATGGAGGACCTGGGGATCGAGGAGCCGGCGCGCGACCGGGTGATCGCCCGCTCCTACGATCTGCTCGGTCTGATCAGCTTCCTTACCGCCGGCCCCGACGAGGTGCGGGCCTGGACCATCCGCCGCGGCACGCCGGCAGTAGAGGCGGCCGGGGCGATTCACTCGGACATCCAGCGCGGCTTCATCCGGGCCGAGATCGTCGCCTACGAGGACCTGGTGCGCGCCGGGAGCATGGCCGAGGCGAAGAAGCAGGGCACGGTGCGCCTGGAGGGCAAGCAGTACATCGTGCAGGACGGCGACGTGTGCCACTTCCTGTTTAATATCTGACACGGTTTGCGCGGTCGTTGGGCGGGCCGCCTGCCCCTCCGGGAGGGTGTGGAGGCTGCCTGTGTAGGCTCCCCGCCGGAAGATTTCGGAGAGCCGCAGACCGGGCCGCTTTCTGCAGGGAGGTATGGAGGGCCAGCGGCCCTCCACGGAGCTTTATCGCCACGGAGCGATGGAACGCAGGCCGCCGCGTAAGCCCTATACCTGAGCGCCATGTTCAAACGCCCCTGGACGCTGCGCGCCAACGAGCTGCAGCTGCTGATCACCGCCCTGCTGTTCTTCGCCGCCGGCTACGTGCTGGTGGTGGAGGCCACCGGCAGGGAGGATCTCGTCCCCACCGCGCAGGGTGTCGCCGACATCCTGTGGCCCTCGGTGCTGCCGTTTCTGCTCTTCCTGGCCGTCTCGCTCGGGATGAGCTGGCGCATGCCATCGGCGGACCAGCTGATCCTGCCGCTCGTCGCGCTGCTCGCCGGCCTGGGCCTGATGCTGATCGCCCGGCTGGAGCCGAGCCTCAACGAGCTCTACTTCTGCAGGACCGAGGCCGGCGACCTCGTGCCGTGCTACGAGGGGGTCGACGCGCGCCAGTCGCTGTGGGTCACCTTCGGCGTGATCGTCCTCTCGGTGATCCTCTTCGTACCGTGGGACGAGCTGTTCCTGCGCTACCAGCGCACGACGCTGATGGACTGGCTGGACCACCACCGCTATGTGTGGCTGGCGCTCGGCATCGTGCTGATCCTGGCGACGTTCGCCTTTGGGGTGGACCCGAACAACAGCGGCGTGCGCGCGTGGTTCAACTTCGGCTTCTTCCTGTTCCAGCCCTCCGAGCTGCTGAAGATCATCCTGGTGCTGTTCCTGGCCTCCTACCTGAACGAGCACCGCGAGCTCGTGGCGGGCGGCTACCAGCTCGGGCCGATCACGCTGCCGCCGCTGCCGTACCTGATCCCGTTGGCGGCGATGTGGGGCCTGGCGATGGCGTTGATCATCGCCCAGCGCGACCTGGGGGCGGCGCTGATGCTCTTCAGCGTGTTCCTGGCGATGCTGTACGTCGCCACCGGCAATGGCTGGTATGTGCTCACCGGCCTGGGCGCGTTCGCCGCCGGATCGTACCTGCTCTACACGGTCGTCTCGGTCGTCAAGACGCGCGTGGCGATCTGGCTTGACCCGTGGTCGTCGGCGCAGGGCACGGGGTATCAGATCGTGCAGGGCGCCTACGCCCTGGCCTCGGGCGGCGTGTTCGGCAGCGGACTCGGGCGGGGCTACCCGGCGGTGGTCTCGGCGGCCCACACGGACTTCATCTTCACCGCGCTGGCCGAGGAGCTCGGGCTGGCCGGCGCGATCGGCGTGCTGGTGGCCTACCTGCTGCTAGTGTTCCGCGGCTACCACATCGCCCTGCGCGTGCCCGGCCGGTTCCGCGGCTTCGAGCAGCTGATCGCCGTCGGCCTCACGACGATCCTGGCGGTGCAGACCTTCATCATCATCGGCGGGAACCTGCGCCTCATCCCGCTCACCGGCATCACGCTGCCCTTTATCTCCTACGGCGGCTCGTCGGTGCTGGTGAACTTCCTGATCATCGGGCTGCTGCTGCGGATCTCCGCCGGCGACGGGCGCGCGGTCGCGTGATGGCGCATCGGTGGAGGAAGAAGGGTTCGGGGTAACGCCAGGGGGAGACGCCCCGGCGCGGCGTTTTCTCTACGGGTGATACAGCAGTGTTGGCGCCGTCACGGGCTGCGTGGCAGCACCACGGTGAAAGTGGAGCCGCGGCCCGGCGCGCTCCGCACCGACACCTGCCCGCCGTGCGCCTCGACCACGTGCTTGACGATCGCCAGGCCGAGGCCTGCGCCGGGGTACGGGCGCGCCAGCGTGTCGTCCACCTGGTAGAACGGCAGGAAGATCTTCTCCTGGGACTCGGGCGGGATGCCGACGCCGGTGTCCTGCACGCGCACGATCGCCCGCGACGGCTCGTCGACGAGGATCACGCCGACTTTGCCGCCGCGCGGCGTGAACTTGATCGCGTTGTCGATCAGCGCGCGCATCGCCTGCTCGATCCCCACCGGGTCGCCGTGGTACACCGCGGCCGGCTGCAGCGATGCGCTGAGGGTGATGCCGGCGTCCCCGGCCGCGTGCTGGAACTCGGCGAGCAGCCCGCGCAGCACATCGTGCAGGCTCACCTCGGTCCGGCGCAGATCGCCTGAGCGGACCTCCTGAAGGTAGAGCAGGTTGTTGAGGATGCGCGACAGCGTGCGGGCGTTGCGCGCCACCACCGAGATCGCCTGCGTCTGCACATCGTTCAGCGGGCCGAGGGTGCGGCGCTCGAACAGCTCCAGGTAGCCGAGGATGGACGTGAGCGGCGTGCGCAGCTCGTGCGAGAGCGTCGCCAGGAACTGGCTCTTCATGCGGTCCATCTCCTGCAGCTCGGCGTTCGCCGCTCGCAGCTCGCGCACCTGCCGCTCGAGCCGGGCCACCAGCTTCTGGTTGTACTCGCGCAGGATGTCCGTCTCCACCCCTTGGGGAATCGCCTCGCGCTTGCCCTCGATGAACTCCTTGATCTGCTGCGGCAGCGTGCGCGGGTCGATCGGCTTGGTGATGTAGCCGTCGCAGCCCGCCACGATCGAGCGCTCGCGCGTCCCCTCGCGTGTGTCCGCGGTCAGCGCGACGATCGGCGTGGCGCGCAGGTGGGGCATGCCGCGCAGCCGCGTCGTGGTCTCGTAGCCGTCCAGCCCGGGGATGCCGATGTCCACCAGCACGAGCGCCGGCGCCAGCTCGCGCGCCGCGGCGAGGCCCGTCGGCCCGTCCTCGGCGGTCTGCACCGTGTACCCGCGCGGCTCGAGGATCCGCCGCACGAGCCGCTGGTTGTCGTGGTTATCTTCGATATAGAGGATGGTCTGCTGGTCGTTCATAGGCCGCGTGGCTTGGTTGCCTCAGCGCGCGTTGGCGGCGGGCGTCTTCTCCGGCAGGGCGGTCGGGATGCCGTTGCCGTCGCCGCCCGCCCGCTTCCCCGAGCGGATCTCCAGGTGGCACGGCAGCGTGAAGGTGAAGGTGCTCCCCTGGCCCTGGACGCTCTCGGCCCAGATGCGCCCGCCGTGCGCCTCGATCAGGCGGCGGCTGATCGCGAGCCCGAGGCCGCTGCCGCGCCGCTCGCGGCCGTGGTCGCGCACCTGGTGGAACTCCTCGAAGATCATCGGCAGGTCCTCGGGCGCGATCCCGACCCCGGTGTCGCGCACCGAGACCGCGATGTACGGGCGCACCAGGCGCCCATCGCGCGCCACGAGCGCCCCGTTCTGGCCGTGGGCCGGCGCGGCGTCGTCGCCGGCGATCACCACGCACTGCGCCGAGACGGTGATCGACCCCTGGTCGGTGAACTTCACGGCGTTGGCCAGCAGGTTGAGCAGCACCTGGCGGGTCTTGGCCATATCCGCGTAGGCGCGCGGCAGCTTGGGCGGCAGCACCACGTGCATCTGGACCGGCTTGTTGTGCAGCAGGCCCTGCACCGTCTCGACCACGTCGGCGATCAGCTCGCGCATGTCCAGCGGCTGCGGCTCGAGGTCCAGCCGCCCGGCCTCGATGCGCGCCAGGTCCAGCAGGTCGTTGATCAGGTGCAGCAGGAAGCGCCCGTTGCGGTTGATGGTCTTGAGGTCCTCGCGCTGGAGCGGCGAGATCGGGCCGTCGAGCTCGTCCAGCATCACGGTCGAGAAGCCGATGATCGCGTTGAGCGGCGTGCGCAGCTCGTGGGAGATCGCCGCCAGGAACTGGCTCTTGAGCCGGTCGGCCTGCTGGGCGCGCTCGAGCGCCACCCGCAGCTCGGCCGTGCGCTGGGCCACCTGGCGCTCCAGCTCGTTGTAGAGCCGGGTGTTCTCGATCGTCAGGCCGACCATGCTGGCGTAGGTCATGAGCTGGGCCGCGTCGCGGGCGGTGATCGGCCGCCGGCTGTAGTAGTAGTCGGCCGAGAGCAGGCCGATGATGCGGTCCTCGCGGCCGATGATCGGCACCTGGACGTAGGACTCGCTCTTGTCCACCAGCTGCTTGGCCTTCACCACGCGCGGGTGCTCCCAGGGGTTGTCGACGATCACCGCCTGGCGGGTGCGCAGGATGTCGGCCTCGACCGTCTCGCTGTCCAGGGTGATCGGCACGGCGTTGGCGGCGGCGATGAACTGCGCCTCCTGCTCCTGCGCGTCCGGCCCGAAGTAGGCGCTGACGGCGCGCAGCGTGTCGCCTTCGAGCAGGTAGAGCGCGGCGCGCTCGAAGCCGAAGCTCTCGCACACGCCGTGCGGGATGTCGTCCAGCAGCTCCTGCAGCCCGAGGATGGCGCGGAAGCGGTTCGAGACCTGGTTGAGCGTGGCGAGCTGGCTGACGTTCTCCTCGAGCTCGGCGACCTTCTGCTGGAGCGCGTCGGCCATGACGTTGAAGGAGTGCACCAGGTCGCCGATCTCGTCCTCGCCGGCGGGCGGCAGGCGGTGGCTCAGGTCGCCGCCGGCGATGCGGTGGGCGCCGCTCTGCAGCTGGCGCAGCGGCTGGGCGACCAGCCGGGAGAGCAGCAGGCCGAGCAGCGGGACGGCGACCAGGAACACCGCCAGCACCAGCACGACCTGGTTGCGCAGCTCCACCTCGCGCGCGCCGATCAGGGCGTCCACGGCGTCCGCCGGCCGCACGATGTCCGCCTCGGGCACGACGATGCCGACGCTCCAGCCGGCGCTCTCGATCGGCGCGAAGGCCATGTAGACGTTGCCGCCCTCGAAGTACAGGCGCTCGACGCCTTGCTCGCGGCGGATCATGCGCTCGACGACCGCGCGCAGCTTGGGGTCGGAGGTCTCCAGCAGGTTCTCGGCGTTGAACGGCTGGTTCCACTTCAGGCCGTCGGCGCGCATGCCCGAGCGCACCAGCACCTCGCCCCGCTCGTTGATCAGGAAGGCGGTGCCGAGCCCGTCCATGTTCATCTGCAGCACATCGTCGCGGATCGTGTCCAGCAGCACGTCGAAGCCGGCCACGCCGACGAAGCGATCCTGCGCGTCGTACAGCGGCGTCGCGCAGGTGGTGGTGAGCTTCTTGGTGTGGGCGTCCACGTAGGTGTCCACCCACACCGTCCGGCCGGCCTCGCGGGCGGCGATGTACCAGCTGCGCTCGCGCACGTCGAAGGGCTTGATCTGGTCGAGGACGTCGATGATATCCTTGTCGAAGGCCACGACGCCGCCGTCCTCCAGGCCGATGTAGCCCAGGCTGACGAGCGGGTTGCGCTGGGCGGCCGAGCGGATGAGGGGGGTGAACTGGCGCGCGCGGTTGACGGCGGCCTGGTGCTCGCGCTCGGCGTTCGGGTTGGGGCCGTCGGGCGCGATCCAGACCCGCTCGGTGCCGCCCTCCGGCGCCGGGCCCGCGTCGATCAGGACGGCGGCGTAGGCGGCGGTGGCCTCGACCTGCTGGCGCACGTTCTCGAGCTGCGCGTCGTACAGGCGCGCCTTGTCGGCGGCGCGTTTGGCGAGGTTGGCCTCGGCCTGGCTCTGGAGCGCGCTGGTGCCCACCTGCACCGCCGTGTCGCGGGCGCGGTCCAGCGCCGAGAGCCCGAGGAAGCTGATGATGAGCAGCGGCGGCAACGCCAGCCCGAGCATCAGCAGCAGCACCTTTGCCCGGACGTTGATGCGAAATATGCGAGCCATAGGTGTCGCGGTAGGGCCGCCTTCACGCGTCGACCCGGCGGCACGCTGGCGTGCCACGTGACGTAGGGAAAGCCGGGTTGATCGTAGCATGTCCGGCGCGTATCAAACAAGCCTTACGGATGACCGGAAAGTTACAGTTTTTACACCTTCGGCGGGCGGCGCGTTTGCGCGGCATGTGGAGAGCGCATATACTTGTGGGGAGTGGCGGCATGCTCGGGCTGCGGCGAGGCTGCGGCTCCGGCGCGCCCCTCCTCGCTCCCCGGCTCGGGGAGCCATGTGGAGTGTTCCGCGGACCGCATTCGGATGCGACGTACGCAGTGCGCTGCGGCAGCAGGCTGCAGCGCTGCGGAGGGTGATATGGACTACGCGCTCGATGCCTTCGAGCGGCAGGCCCGGCAGGCCATCCTCGATACCGGCAAGGTGCCCGAGGCGCTGGTCGAGCTGGTGCAGCCCAAGCCAAACATCCCGGCCGACCTGGCCTTCCCAACCTTCCGGGCGGCGAAGGAGCTCAGCGTGCCGCCGCCCCAGCTGGCGCAGGAGCTCGCCCAGGCGCTGAAGCTGCCGGACGGCGCCCTGGTGGCGGGCGCGAGCGCCGCCGGGCCGTTCCTCAACTTCACGCTGGACGTCGGCCGCCTCACCGCCCGCACCCTCGAGGAGGTCGAGCGGCTGGGCGATCGCTACGGCGCCAACGACGCCGGGGCCGGCAAGACGATCGTGATCGACTACTCCTCGCCGAACGTCGCCAGGCGCATGCACATCGGGCACATCCGCTCGACGATCATCGGCCAGGCGCTGTACAACATCTTCAGCTTCCACGGCTACCGCGTGATCGGCGACAACCACCTGGGCGACTGGGGCAAGCAGTTCGGCGTGCTGATCATGGCGCTCGTCCGTGAGGGGCGCCCCCAGGCCGAGGGCGAGGCGGCGCTCGCGGAGCTGGAGCAGCTGTACACCAAGTACAACTCGCTGGCTGAGGACGACCCGGCCTACGACGACGAGGCGCGCTCGTGGTCGCTGCGGCTCGAGCAGGGCGACCCGCAGGCGCGCGAGCTGTGGCAGTGGGTCGTCGACCTGACGCTGCGGGTCAACCAGCGCCAGTACGACCGGCTGGGGGTGCGCTTCGACACGGCCCACGGCGAGAGCTTCTACGCGGACAAGGTGGAGCCGATCATCGCCAAGGCGCTCGATACCGGCGTGGCGTTCTACAGCAAGGAGAAGGGCCTGGCGAAGCGCGACGGGCCGCCCGATTTCGAGGAGGACGGCGCCGAGCCGGAGGACGCCGGCGAGGACGACGAGGGCGAGGGGATGGCGATAGCGGTTGAGCTGCCGGACCTGCCGACCTTCCTGCTGCGGCGCAGCGATGGCGGGACGCTCTACCACACGCGAGACGCCGCGACGATCGTCTTCCGCGAGCAGGAGTACCACCCGGAGCGGATCATCTACGTGGTGGACACGCGGCAGTCGCTCAACTTCCGCCAGCTGTTCGCGCTGGTGCGGGCGCTCGGCTACGCCGAGGGGATCGAGCTGATCCACATCAGCTTCGGCACGATCTTCGACGCGCAGGGGCGGCCGTTCTCGACCCGCAAGGGCAACATGCTCTACCTCGAGTCCTTGCTGGACGAGGCCCACGCCCGCGCGCGCGCCGTGGTGGAGCGGACGAGCCCGGATCTGCCCCCCGAGGAGAAGGAGCAGATCGCCGAGGCGGTGGGCGTCGGCGCGGTGATCTACAACGACCTGTACCAGGACCCGAAGCGCAACATCACGCTGGACTGGGACCGGATGCTGTCGATCGTCGGCAACAGCGCGCCGTACATCCAGTACATGCACGCGCGCTGCCGCTCGATCCTCCGCCTGGCGGCCGAGGAGGGCGCCACAGGCGAAGGGGCCGACCCGGCGCTGCTGACGCACCCGGCCGAGGCGGCGCTGGTCAAGCAGATCGCGCGGCTGCCCAAGGCGGTGCGCGAGGCCGGCGAGCGCTACGCGCCGTTCGTGATCGCGGACTGGTGCTACGAGACGGCGCGCGCGGTCTCGACCTTCTACGAGCAGTGCTCGGTGCTGAAGGCCGAGACGCCCGAGCTGCGGGCATCGCGGCTGCGGCTGGTGGCGGCGGCGGCGCAGGCGCTCAAGAACGGGCTCGGGCTGCTGAGCATCCGGGCGCCGGAGCGGATGTAGGGGAAGGCGCGTGTTTGACCTAAGCCGATTCAACGCCGTGCTGCTCGACATGGACGGCGTGCTCTACCGCGGCAAGATGCCGCTGCCGGGCGTCAACGACCTGCTGGCGCTGTTCGAGGAGCGCGGCATCACCTACGCCTGCGTGACGAACAACGCCACCCTGACCCCGGCGCAGTTCGAGGCCAAGCTGGCCGGCATGGACATCCGCGTGCCGGCCGAGCGGATCGTCACCTCGCCGATCGCGACGCGGCGCTTCCTGGAGAGCGAGGCGCCGCGCGGCACCGGGATCTACTGCATCGGGATGGCCGGGCTGCGCGAGGCGCTCTTCGGCGACGGCTACTTCGTCGAGGACGACCGGCAGCCGGCCTACGTCGTGGTGGGGATGGACTTCGAGGTCTGCTACCCGCGGCTGCGCCGGGCCTGCCTGCACATCCGCGCCGGGGCGCGCTTCATCGGCACCAACCCGGACACCACCTTCCCCGCGGAGGACGGCATCGTGCCGGGCTGCGGCGCGCTCCTGGCGCTGCTGCGCGCCGGCGCGGAGACCGAGCCGTTCGTGATCGGCAAGCCCGGCCCGACGATGTTCCACGCCGCGGTCGCGATGCTGGGCGCGGACCCGCAGCGGACCCTGACGATCGGCGACCGGCTCGACACCGATATCGCCGGCTCGGCGGCGGCGGGCATGGCGAGCGCCCTGGTGCTCACCGGCGTCACCACCCGCGAGGCGCTGGAGGGCAGCGCGGTGCAGCCGGACGCGGTGTTCGAGGACCTGCCGGCGCTGGTGGCGGCCTGGCGGCAGGCGTAGCGGCGCGCGGTCCGCTCCTTCGGGCAGCGGCACGGTTTGTGTAGTATCTGTGCCTGTGAGACCCCAACGCCCGCCGCTCTGCGGCGACGAAGAGAACTTCTCGGGGAGGCGTTGCCTTTCCAAACCCCTTCGGGGATGCGAGGGCGAAGCCGCCGCGTCAGTCATGTCAAGAAGGAGTGGACCATGAGCAACACGCCGAACCCCCAGCTGCTGCAGCAGATCATCACCGCCGCCAACCAGCTCTCGCCCGACGAGGCGGCCCGCCGCTACCAGCAGATCATGGCGCAGCTGCCGCCCGACGTCGCGACGCAGCTCAACGCGCTGGTCGTCAGCCGGCTGCCGAGCGACGCGCGCCGGCAGGTGGCGGCGCAGCTGCGTCGCGCGAATGACGACCCGAACCGGCCGTTCAGCGGCTTCTCCTACGCGGACGAGGACGAGGCGGCGCAGCCGCAGGCGCTCGGGCGCATGCTCAAGCTGGCGCGCGACCAGGACCCGCAGCTAGCTCAGGGGCTGCTCGAGAATGACAGCGGCCTCGGCGGGCAGCTCGGCAAGATGGCGCTCGCTGCGCTGGCCTACATTCTCATCCAGCGCATGATGGGCGACCAGGCCAACGAGCGCGGGGCGGGCCAGTCGGGGGGCGGCGGGCTCGGCGGTCTGCTCGGCGGGCTGCTCGGCAGTCTGCTCGGCGGGCTGACGGGCGCGTCGCAGAGCGGCAGGGGCCAGGCGAGCGGCGCCGACCCGATCGGCAGCATCCTGGGCGACCTGCTGGGCGGCGGGCAGATGTCGCAGGCCGACGTGGACCGCATGGGCCGGACGATCGGCGAGGTGCTCGGCAGCGGGCAGGGCCGAACCGGCGGTTCGTTCGGAGGGGCGGGGGACCCGCTGGGCGGGCTGCTCGGCGGGGGCGGCTCCTCGCAGCAGGCGCCCGACCTGGGCGGGCTGCTCGGCGCGCTGCTGGGCAGCATTGGCAGCCAGGGCGAGGGCGGCTTCGGCCTGCGCCAGGCGGACTCCGATGACGAGGGGTCCGGCCTGAAGGTGCGCGGCTCGCAGAAGGGCTAGCTCGCCGGAGGTGAGGCTGCCGCTTCGACAGGCCGGCGCTCCGCTTGCACCGGCGGCCCGATGGCGTAAAGCGGAGCCCGGCGATCACCTCTTGAGCGCCTCGGCGGTGGCCCAGAGGCGGTGCAGGTTCGGCGAGCGCGAGATTGCCCTTCAGCTCGCGCTGGAAGGGCTCGACCACGGGCGCCCGCTCGGCCAGCACTGCCTATACCTCTACTCATCGTCACCACGATGTCCCCGCCGAGGCTCTCGCCCTGCACGCGGGCAGCGATGAACACCGCCATCACCGCGTCCCCGATCGTCTTGACCAGCGCGCCGTTGTGGCGCGATCACCTCGCGCATCACGTCGAAGCGGCTGCGGACGCGGGCGTAGGCTGGCGAGTCGCCGAGCGTGTCGTAGATGCGCGTCGAGCCCTTCAGGTCGCTGAACATGAAGGTCGGCGTGCGCACGCCCACGCCGAGGCCGGGCGCCGGCACCTCGGGCGAGAAGAGCTGGCGGAACTCGGCGAGCGCGGTGACGAGCGCGGCGCTGGCGGCCTGGGCGCTCGAGCGGGGCGTCGAGCGTGATCGAGGCGCTCAGATGCGTGTGTACATCGCCATCGGCGGCCTCCCGGTGCGGCGGGTCGCGCATCGGTTACAGGCGCGTGATCGGCGTGCTATGATTGGCGGGGATGTGGCTGCGCCGCCCACGCCCTTTCCGGGGATGTGAGGCGGGCGGCCCGCCGGGGCGGCTTTCCGGCGGAAGGAAGGCTGCCGGGCCGGCGTTTCCAGCGGGAGGTGTGGAGGGCCGCAGGCCCTCCACGGAACTCTTTATCCTGCTGCTCTGCGGCGACGCAGTCGCCGCAGAGCAGCGGAAGAAAATGAGGGGAGGCTGCACCTCCCCAAACCCCTCCGGGCAGAGCGGCGAAATGAGGGGTGCGGGGAGGCATCGCCTCCCCGCACCCTAGCACCGAGAGAGCGTGGTATGAGCTACACCCTGCGCCTGGCGCACCTGTACCCGGACCACATGAACATCTACGGCGACCGCGGGAACGTGCTGACGCTGGCGGAGCGCTGTCGCTGGCGGGGCATCCGGCTCGACGTGCTGGCGGTGCAGCCGGGGGCGGACGTCGACTGGGAGGCGGTGGACCTGGCGTTCTTCGGCGGCGGCCAGGACAGCGGGCAGGCGCTGATCGCCGAGGACTTCGTGGAGCGCCAGGGCCCGGCGCTGCGCGCGGCGATCGAGGGCGGCCTGCCGCTGCTGGCGATCTGCGGCGGCTACCAGCTGCTCGGCCACTACTTCCTGACGCACACCGGCGAGCGGCTGCCCGGCATCGGCGCGCTGGATGTGCACACCGTCGGCGGGGGGAGGCGGCTGATCGGGAATATCGTGGTCGAGGCGGAGCTGGGCGCCGGCGGCACGCCGTCGAAGGTCACGCTGGTTGGGTTCGAGAACCACTCGGGCCGCACCTACCTGGGCGCCGGCGTGCGGCCGCTCGGGCGGGTGCTGGCGGGCTACGGCAACAACGGCGAGGATGGGACCGAGGGCGCGGTGTACCGCAACGCGATCGGGTGCTACATGCACGGCTCGCTGCTGCCGAAGAACCCGCAGGTGGCCGACTATCTGATCGGCGCGGCGCTGCGGCGGCGCTTCGGCCCGGATGCGGCGCTGGCGCCGCTGGACGATACGCTGGAGCTCACGGCGCAGCGGACGATGGTGGAGCGCGTGCTGGCGCGCTGAGCGCCGCGCCACCGCGCGGCCCGTGGCACTGAGGGCAACTGGCTTATGCCGCAGACATACGACTACGACGTGATCGTCGTCGGCGGGGGGCACAACGGGCTGGCGTGCGCCGGGTACCTGGCGCGCGGCGGGCTGCGCACGCTGGTGCTCGAGCGGCGCCCGGTCGTCGGCGGGGCGGTCTGCACCGAGGAGGTGATCCCCGGCTACAAGATCGACGTCGGCTCGTCGGCGCACATCATGATCCACCTCACGCCGGTGATCCGCGACCTGGAGCTGGAGCGGCACGGCCTCGAGTACGTGGACATGGACCCGTTCGCGTTCTACCCGCTGCCGGACGGCTCGGGGGCGATCGGGCTGTACCGCGACGTGGACCGCACGTGCGAGTCGATCGCGCGGGTCGCGCCGGGCGACGCCGAGCGCTACCGGCGCTTCGTGGACTACTGGCGGCCGATCAACGAGGCGGTGTTCGAGACCTTCCTCAACCCGCCGAGCGCGCTGCGCCTGTTCGGCAGCGTGGCGCGCGCGCAGCTGCGGGCGGCGCGCGGGGCGTACGGCGGTGGCTACACGCCGCTGCTGGAGACAGCGCGGCGGCTGATGGCCCCCTACGGCCAGCTAGTCACCGAGACCTTCGAGAGCGCGCCGATGCGGGCGCTCATGGGGTGGCTCGGCGCCCAGTCGGGGCCGCCGCCGGACGAGGTGGCGTCGGGCGACCACCTCGGCTGGTACGCGATGATGCACCTCAGCGGCGCCAAGCACCCGCGGGGCGGCAGCGGCATGCTGACCCAGGCCATGGCCCGCTCGCTGGTGGCTGCGGGCGGCGAGGTGCGGCTGGACGCGCCGGTGCGGCGCATCCTGGTGCGGGGCCGGCGGGTGCAGGGCGTCGAGCTCGCGGACGGGGAGCGCATCAGCGCGCCGCTGGTGGTCTCCAACGCGCACGTGGTGACGACGCTGCTGGACCTGGTGGGCGAGGAGCACCTGCCGCCCGGCCTGGCCGAGCGGGTGCGCGGCATCCGCATCGGCAACGGCTTCGGCATGGCGGTGCGCTGCGCCGCCGAGGAGCTGCCGGATTACGCCGGGGCGCCCTCGGGCGGGCGGCCGCACGAGAGCCACCACGGCATGCAGATGCTCTGCCCCTCGCTGGACTACCTGCGGCGGGCCTTCGCGGACTACAGCCGGGGCGAGCTGGCCCGCGAGCCGGCGGTGATCGCCATGACCTTCTCGGCGATCGACCCGACCGTGGCGCCGCCCGGGAAGCACACGCTGTTCCTGTGGGCGCAGTACTTCCCCTACGAGCTGGCCGGCGGGCGCTGCTGGGACGACATGCGCGAGCAGGCGGCCGACAGCATCCTCGAGGTGCTCTACCGCTACGCGCCGAACATGCGCGGCAAGATCATCGAGCGCTTCATCCAGAGCCCGCTCGATCTGGAGCGGCGCCTCGGGCTGCTGCGCGGCAACGTCATGCACGTCGAGATGTCGTTCGACCAGATGTTCTTCTTCCGCCCGCTGCCCGAGCTGGCCCGCTACCGCACGCCGGTGCGCGGGCTGTACCTGACCGGGGCGAGCACGCACCCCGGCGGCGGCGTCTTCGCCGCGAGCGGCTACAACACCGCGCGGGTCGTGCTGGGCGACCTGTGGGCGGGGCGGCGGCTGTGGGCCGGCGCGGGGCTCGCCGCCGCCGCGACCGTCGCCTGGGCGGCGCGCCGGCGCCGTGCGTAGTAGGGGCGTTGCACGCAGCGCCCTGCAGCGCCCGCGCAACGCCCCTGCAACGTCCCTTCGCTACACCCTTACGGGCGGCACACCGGCTCGGGACCGCGGCCGATGTAGGCGTTGAAGAACGCCTCGATCGACTCGCGGTCGACCGTCTCCAGGCGCATCAGGTAGTTCCAGGCGGTGAGCACGATCGGTGTGTCGATCTGATCGGCCGGGCGCGGCAGCATGACCACGCACGGGTTGCGCCGCAGCAGGTCGCGCGCAACCTCCGTCAGCTGGTCCACCGTCGCCTGCTCGAGCCCCTCGCGGTAGTGGATGATGACGCCGCCGTGCTCGATGTTGTGGACGGTGAGGGTGTCGGGGACCGGCTCGTTGAGGATGCCCCACGGCGCGGTGCCGCCGCCCCAGTGGTAGCCGGAGGTCGGCGGGTTGGAGTTGTACGGCACCGGCGGCACGTCCTCCGGGTTGGCCAGGTGGAGGGAGACGCCCATATCCGCAATCCGCTCGCCGACGTTGCGGCTGGCGCTGCGGTAGATCGCGAAGCCGATGGCCACGACGAGTATCAGGGCGACGACGCCGATGCCGATGTAGGTGCCGGTGTTGTTCTTCTTGCGCCGCGCGGTGCTGCGCGAGGTGTTGCGGGAGGTGCTGCGGCGTGTGCTGCTGCGGGACATCTGTACTCCTGATTGTGTAGCTTAGATCTCGGCGAGAGCCAGCGCGACCTGCGCGGCGACGCGGGCGTTCTGGCGCAGGAGGGCGACGTTGGTGCGGACGCTCTCGCCGTGGGTCTCCTCGGCGACGGCGGCGAGGAGAAACGGGGTGACGGCCTGGCCGCGGATGCCGGCTGCCTCAGCGCGCGCCAGCGCCCGCGCGATCGGCCCCTCGACCTCCTCGGGGGCTAGGGCCACGTCGGGCGGCGGGGGCACGGCGAGGAGCATCCCGGCGCCGCCCAGCGCGCGGTGGGCGCGCCAGACCTCGGCGGCCGCGGCCGGGTCGCTGACGGACGCGACGGGCAGGCCGCTGCTGGTGCTGTAGAAGGCCGGGAACTCATCGGTGCCGAGCCCGAGCACCGGCACGCCGGCTGTCTCGAGGTACTCGACCGTGGCCGGCAGGTCCAGGATGGCCTTGGCCCCGGCGCAGACCACCAGCACTGGCGTGCGGGCCAGCTCGGTCAGGTCCGCCGAGACATCCCACGTGTCGCGGGCGCCGCGGTGGACCCCGCCGATCCCCCCGGTGGCGAAGACCTGGATGCCGGCCATCGCCGCCAGCGCCATCGTCGCCGAGACGGTCGTCGCCCCGTCGCGCCCGGTCGCGACGGCGTAGGGGATGTCGCGCCGCGCCAGCTTCAGCACGCCTTCGGCCCGCGCGAAGCGCTCGATCTCGGCGTCGGTCATGCCCACGGTCGGCACCCCGGCCACCACCCCGATCGTCGCCGGGGTCGCGCCGGCTGCGCGGACCTCCTCCTCCATCGCGCGGGCAAGCTCCAGGTTGTGGGGGAACGGCAGCCCGTGGGAGATCACCGTGCTCTCCAGGGCCACGGCGGCCCGGGCGGCGCGGAGGTCTGGGGCGAGGCGGATGTCTGCTGGGCTCATGGCGCCTGCGCCGCCTCTTCGGCGGTGACGACGAACGGCACGACGGTCGTGATCTCGCTCGAGTTGCCGTACACCACCATGGTGTAGGCCCCTGGCGCCAGCTTGCGCGTGCTGAAGTGCAGGTCGGTCGCGCCGTTCGCGTCCGTCCTGCCGGCCAGGTTGCTCTCGAGCACGTCGCCGTTCGGGGCGTTGATCCAGGTGAAGATCTGCTCCTTGGGGAAGTAGTTGCGCACCTGGAAGACGATGCTGCCGCCCATCTGCACTGTGTCGGGCGCCACCGTGACCTGCGGCTCGGTGTTGGCCTCCTCGCCGTTGATGGTCAGGGTGGTGTGGTTGCTGTGCACGCGGTTCCCGCGGTCCCCCTCGTAGCGTCCGGTGGCGCGCACGCGCCACTGCAGCCCGTCCGGGGCGTGCGGCCCGATGGCGAAGAAGATCTTGGCGCGCCGCCCCTCGCCGCGGTTGAGGCGCCCGAACATCACCGTCAGCCGCTGGTCCTCGAGCTTGCTGATCCAGGTCGTCGGGCGGTCGAACTCGGTGCGGACGATCTGCATGTGCTCCGAGAAGGGCAGCTCGACGCGCACGCGGCTGGCGCCCACGCCGCCCACGTTGTCGATCAGGATCTCGTAGGAGACCACGTCGCCGCGCGCGGCGTTCGCGGGGGTGATCCACAGCCGCAGGCTGAGCCGGGGCACCTCCTCGGCGCTGGCTGGCGCGGCGCTGAGGAGCGCGCAGGCGAGCACGGCCAGCGCGAGCAGCGCGCGGAGTCTGTGCTGGAGAAGTATCGTGCGTTCGCGTCGCATGGCGGGAGCTCCTGGGCGTCGGTTCCTGGCCACGGGCATGATACCACAGCTGAGACGTGCGCAGTGGCGGCGCGGAGGATCGTCGCTACGGCTGCAGCTGGCCGTCGCGCTCGATGCCGTAGGCGGCGATGCCGTGCCGGCGCGCGAGGCCGAGGTCCTCCGGCGCCGGGTCGACGATCGCCAGCGCGACGTTGAACCCGGCGCGCCTGAGCGGGACGAGCTCGGCGATCAGATCGTCGCCGCGGCGGCCGGTGACCACCACGATCGTGCTGCCCCAGCCGAGGTTCGCGGCGGCCTGGTGGATCACCGCCGACAGGTCGCCCGCCTCGGCGGGCTCGACGCGCCCCAGGACGCCGAGCACCTCCAGCAGGTGGGTGCGGCCGGTGCCGACCGGGATGATCGGCGCCGGCCCGCCCGCGGCCGGGTCGATCCCCGTCGTGCAGAGCCCGAGCGGCTGGCGGCGGGCCGCGAGGTGTGCGGCGACCGAGGCCGCCGCCGTGAGCGCGCGCTCCATCGTGTCGTAGGCGTAGCGGCTGCCGTACTCGGCGCGCGAGAAGGCCAGCGCCACGAGCGTCTCGAGCGCGATCGCCGGCTGGTAGCGCCGCACCTGCAGCTCGCCGGTGCGGGCGGACGCCTTCCAGTCGACCCGGCGCACCCCGTCGGAGGGCTGGTAGGGCCGCACCCCCGCTGGCCGGGCCGGGTCGCTGAACAGGCGCCGGCTGGCGGGCAGCGTGCCGAACGGGAGCGTCGCCGGCAGGCCGAGCTCCGCGAGCGGGACCACCCGCGGGTAGATCGTCAGCGCGTCCGGCGCGTCGCCGGCCAGCACGCGCTCGCCGAACCCGAGGACGTCGCCGGTCCGCAGGGTGAGCGGGCCGAGCCGGTAGTACCCGCGCCGCCGGCTGACGATCGTGTAGCTGAGGGTGCGCCGCTCGCCCGAGCCGAGCGAGATCACCTCGCGGATCATGGGCGGCGAGCGCAGGGCCGGCGGCAGGCTCTCGTGCAGGGCGAGCCACGGGATCGGCAGCAGCCCGCGGTTCGTGAGCTCGATCGTCACCGTCAGCTGCTCGCCGGGGAAGCCGGCCGTTGGCGCCACGCGCCGCCAGCTCAGCTGGCGGACCCCGCGGCCGAGCCAGAGCCGCGCGGCGATCTGCAGGCCGGCCACCACGTAGATCAGGTAGAAGAACAGCTCGCTGCGCAGCGCGACGGCCAGCACGAACAGCAGCACCAGCGGCCAGATCAAGTCTCTCATCGTCGTGCGAGATGGGTCATGGGCGGCGCGGGGGTGCCCGCCGCCGTCGGGAAAACGGCGCCGGCCGCCGCTCCGGCGCGTTCCTGCTTCGGCCTGCGCCGTGCCGGCCGAGGCCGCGCCCGCGACTCCAACCTGCTGCCGCCCCAGCGTGGCCCCGGGCGGCGCGGCTGCTGCCCGGGGCGAGCTGCCGGCGGGCCGGTCTCGGCGCTGGCGCTCCTACGCCTCCCGGTCGCCGACATCCAGCAGCGTCTCGCTCAGGATCCCGTCGAGGATATCCGCGGTCGTCCGCCCGCGCAGCGCGCTCTCGGGGCGCAGCAGCAGGCGGTGGCGCCACACCGGCCGCGCCAGGCGCTTCACATCGTCGGGGATGGCGTAGTCGCGCCCGGCGAGCGCGGCGTAGGCCTGGGCGGCGCGGAACAGCGCGAGCGTCGCGCGCGGGCTCGCGCCGAGCGCCAGGTCCGGGTGCTGGCGGGTGGCCGTCGCGAGGCGCACGATGTACTCGCGCAGCGTGTCGTCCACGTGGACGCCCCAGACCGCCTGCTGCAGCGCCGGGAGCTGCGTGCCGTCCGCCACTGGCCCGATGCTGCCGATCGGGTGCGCGCCGGAGAGCGTCGCGAGCATCTCCAGCTCCTCGCTCGGCGTCGGGTACCCGAGCGACACCTCGACCAGGAAGCGGTCGAGCTGCGCCTCGGGCAGCGGGAAGGTGCCCTCGAACTCCACCGGGTTCTGCGTCGCCAGCACCAGGAAGGGCTGCTCAAGCTGGCGCGTCACGCCGTCCACCGTCACCTGCCCCTCGCCCATCGCCTCGAGCAGCGCGCTCTGGGTGCGCGGCGTGGCGCGGTTGATCTCGTCCGCCAGCAGCACGTTGGCGAAGATCGGGCCGGGCTGGAAGACGAACGCCCCCTCGCGCTGGTTGTAGACCGAGACGCCGATCACGTCGTTGGGCAGCAGGTCCGGCGTGCACTGCAGGCGGCGGAACGACAGGCCGAGCGAGATGGCGATGGCGCGGGCGAGCATGGTCTTGCCGACGCCCGGCACGTCCTCGAGCAGCGCGTGGCCGCCGCACAGCAGCGCCACGAGCAGCAGGTCCACGGCGTCAGCCTTGCCGACGATCACGCGCGCGACGTTGGACCGCACGGCGGCGGCGAACTGCTGGATATCTCCGATAGACGGCACGATGCTTTCTCCCAGGTGGGTGTGTGGACGCGGCTATTATAGCAGTGTGTCAGATGTCGGGCGGCGGCTCCGGCTCGCCCATCAGGTCGCCGCGCCACCGGTCGAGCCACTCGAGCGCCTCGTGGAGCCGGCTGGGCGGCATGCGCCGGTACGATGAGATGCCGAACTGCCGGAAGAGCCCGCTGTACATGCCGGGGTACTCGTTGCGGCGCGTGCGCTCGGCGGCGGCGAGCGCCACCCGGCGGACCGCCCGCGCCAGCAGCTCGGCCTGCGGGTCGTCGACCCCGCCGCCGGCGCCGTACGGGTCCTCGTCGGAGTAGCGCGCGGCGCTGTCCAGCTGCCGCTCGATCAGCATCTGGTGGCGGGCCAGCGTGGCCTGGGTGAGCGCGCCGACGTACGCCTGCTCGGCCGGGGTCTGCTGGTGGCGCTGCGGCACCAGCTCGTCCTCCGGCCCGAAGCCCTGCGGCCGGAAGGACTGCCAGAGCACCGAGGCCGCCTCGCGCTGGAACAGCTCCAGCCGCGGCCGCAGCCGCTCGGCGACGGCGGCGGAGTTCACCCCGGTGAGCCACAGCGGCAGCAGGTCCACCCGCAGGCACAGCGCCCGCCCCAGCCCGTCGTCGCCCTCCACCTCGAGCACCTTGGCGCCCGCCGCCAGGATGGGCGACTCCCGCACGCGTCGCTCCTCGGCGGCGCGCTCGATCCCCAGCACCTGGCACAGCCCGGCGATCGGCACGTAGGTCTCGTTCGGCTCCAGCTCGAGGACTGCAATGATATCTTCCCCGTAGAACGTCACCCACGACGGCTGATTGGTCATAGTGCTCACCCTGGTCCAGATCTCAGTCTCTCCGGAGCTACGCGGTGGTCACCCTGCGCGGCCCGCCCTCCGCCCTCTCCGATCCCGCGGCAGAAAAAGCGCCTGTGGAGGGCCTGTGGCCCTCCACACCTCTTCGTAAAGAGAGCGGGCGGACGCCCCTACAGCGTGTAGACCTCGAACTCGCGCCCGATCTCCGCCTCGCCGCGGAAGCCGCCGGCGCGCACCTCCTCGATCGCCTGCGCTGCGCTCATCGTCCAGCGCGGGCTGAAGTGGACCAGCACCAGCTGGGCGACGCCCGCCGCCGCCGCGACCTCGCCGGCCTGGCGCGGAGTGGAGTGGCCCGCCATCGGCTCCGCCACCGTCGCCTCGTGGATCAGCACCGTCGCGCCCCGCGCCAGCTCCCGCACCGAGTCGCACGGCTCGGTGTCCGCCGAGTACACCAGCGAGCGGTTGCTGCTGGTCTCCTCGAAGCGCAGCGCCAGGCCGGGCCGCGAGTGGGCTGTCGGCGCCGTGCGCAGCCGGAAGCTCGGCGTCCACACCGGCACCTCCCCGGCGCCCACCACCTGCCAGCGCGCGGCGGCCTGGTAGCCCTCGAGCTCGAAGGCCGCCAGAACGCGCTGGACCAGCGCGAGGGTCGGCTCGTTGCCGTAGATCGTCAGCGGCGCGGAGAAGCCGGCCAGCTTCAGCGAGAACAGCAGCGCCGGGAGGCCGTTGATGTGATCGGCGTGCGAGTGGGTGATGAAGATCGCCCGTAGCCGGAACGGGTCGAGCCCGGCGCGCAGCAGCCGCTGGTAGGTGCTGCCCCCGGCGTCGATGAGCATAAGGCCGTCCGGGCACTCCCAGACCATGTGTGTGTTCTCGCGGTCCTGGTCGGGCACGCCTGTGCCGACTCCCAGCAGTGTCATGCGGTACATAGCGGCTCCTTCCCCGCGCGCGTCCGCGGTGGATGATACCACTGAAATGCCGCTCAGCGTGTACAATACGCGGGGCTGCTCGCGCAACACGTGCGGCGCGACCGCACACGTCGTGCCTGCGAGAGGGGCGGCCGGCGCGGCTGCGTCATCGAGAGCGAGAGGTTCAATGGCACGGGCGATCTACTTCGACTGCTTCTCGGGCATTAGCGGGGACATGGCGCTCGGCGCGCTGCTGGACGCCGGGCTGGAGCTCGGGGCCCTCCGGGCGGAGCTGGAGAAGCTCGGCGTGTCCGGCTGGTCGGTCGAGGCCGAGCGCGGCGCCCGCGGCTTCATCACCGGCACCCGCGCCCGCGTCGAGGCCCCCGAGCAGGCCGCGCACCGCCACCTCTCCGACGTGCGCCGGATCGTCGAGGGGAGCGCGCTCGCGCCGCAGGTGAAGGAGCGCAGCATGCGCGCCTTCACGCTGCTGGCCGAGGCCGAGGCGCGCGTCCACGGCATCGGCCCCGACGAGGTGCACTTCCACGAGGTCGGCGCGCTCGACGCGATCGTCGACGTCGTCGGGGTGGTGGCCGGCCTGGAGCTGCTCGGCGTCGAGGAGGTCTACGCGTCGCCGCTGCCCCTCGGGAGCGGCTGGGTCCGCGCCGCGCACGGCTGGATCCCGCTGCCCGCCCCGGCCACGGTCGAGCTGCTCGCGGCTGCGCGCGCCCCCACGGTGCCGGACGACGCCGGCGCGGAGCTGGTGACGCCCACCGGCGCGGCGCTGCTCGCGGCGCTCGCCGAGTTCCGCCGCCCGGCCATGCGCCTGGAGCGGGTCGGCTACGGCCTGGGCGCCCGCGAGCTGGAGCGGCCGAACGCGCTCAGGGTGATGCTGGGCACCACGGCGGGCGCGGCGGGCCGTGGCTCCGCTTCGCAGGGGGCGCCCGGCGCGAGCCCGCGGCCCGAGGCCCCCGGGCAATCGGCGCCCGGCTCGCCCGTGCTGCTGGAGACCAACATCGACGACCAGCCCGGCGAGCAGCTGGCCTACGTCGCCGAGCGGCTCCTCGAGCTGGGCGCGCTCGACGCCTGGCTCGCCCCGATCCAGATGAAGAAGGGGCGCCCGGCCGCGCTGCTCAGCGCGCTCGTGCCCGCGGCGCTCGAGGAGCAGGCCGTCGCGCTGATCATGCGCGAGACCACCACGCTCGGCGTGCGGCGCCGCGCCGCGGAGCGCCACGTGTGCGAGCGCGAGATCTGCACCGTCGAGACCCCCTACGGCCCGGCGCGGCTCAAGGTCAAGCGCTGGCGCGGCGAGCAGCTCGGCGCATCCCCCGAGTACGAGGACTGCGCCCGCATCGCCCGCGAGCGCGGCCTGCCGCTGCGCGAGGTCTACGCAGTCGTCGCGCGAGCATTTGACAATCGCTAGGCCCCAGAGTATACTCCTGGCTTTGAATAAACCCATTTTCCACCAACCAGCGCGAGGAGGCGTGCCGGCCACGGGCCCGTGCCGGCGTGGCGCGTTGTCAGTCATACCAGGAGGGGGCACTGTGGACATCCTCAATGCGCTGAAGGCCAGGATCGCCTTCGTGTTCCCTGGCCAGGGGTCCCAGTACGTCGGCATGGGCAAGGAGCTGTACGCCGCATCGCCCGCGGCGCGGCGCATCTTCGAGCAGGCGGACGAGGTGCTCGGCTTCCCGCTCTCCAAGCTGTGCTTCGAGGGGCCGCAGGAGGAGCTGGACGACACGATCAACGCCCAGCCCGCGATCCTCACCGTCAGCATTGCCTGTCTCGAGGCGCTCAAGGAGCGCTACGGCCCGCTCGGCTACGTCTTCACGCCGACGCTCGTCGCCGGCCACAGCATGGGCGAGTACACCGCGCTGGTGGCCGCGGGCGTGCTGGACTTCGAGGACGCGCTGCGGCTCGTGCGCGAGCGCGGGCGGCTCATGAAGGAGACCTCGGCGAGCAGGCCCGGCGGCATGGCCGCGGTGATCGGGCTGGACGAGAGCGCGCTCGAGGAGGTGGTGCGCGAGGCCCAGTCCGAGGGCCTGGTGGCGCTCGCGAACGCCAACTCCCCCGGCCAGACGGTGCTCTCCGGCGAGCTGACCGCGCTCCAGCGGGCCATGGAGCTCGCCAAGGCCCGCGGCGCCCGGCTGGTGCAGCGGCTGCAGGTCAGCATCGCCGCCCACTCGCCGCTGATGCAGAACGCCGCCCACCACTTCAGCGAGCTCATCCACCGCATCCACCTGCGCCCGCCGCAGGTGCCGCTCGTCGCCAACATCAGCGCCCGCGCGCTCACGTCGGTCGACGAGCTGCGCCACGAGCTCTCCGAGCAGCTCACCCGCCCGGTGCAGTGGACCCGCTCGGTGCAGGAGATGGTCGCCCACGGCGTCGACACGATCGTCGAGATCGGGCCGCGCCAGGTGCTCACCGGCCTCGTCAAGCGCATCACGACCGACGCCAAGCCGATCAGCCTGAGCGACGTCGAGGTGGCCAAGCTGGTCGCCGCGCCGCTGGAGGGCGAGGGCGAGGCGGTGGGGGCGTAGCTGCTACCTCTTCTCGCTTCACGAATATGATGCCCGCTGTGGGCGGCACGCCGTATTCCGCTTCGCGAAAGTGATGCCCGCAGCGGGCGGAGCGCTGTCTCAAACCCCTGCATTGCCCGTCCAGCGTGTGGTGGCCTCGTACCGCGGAGCGCGTCTCACGTTCCGGGCAACAAGGGGTGTGTGAAAGGAACTCCTATGCGTCGTGTTGTCGTCACCGGCCTCGGGGCCGTCACGCCGGTCGGCAACGACGTCCCCTCTAGCTGGCGGGCGCTGCTCGCCGGCCAGAGCGGTGTCGGCCCGATCACCCGCTTCGACGCCTCGGCGCTATCGGTGCGGATCGCCGGCGAGGTGAAGGGCTTCGTCCTCGACGAGGCGGTGGACGGGCGCGAGGCCCGGCGCGCCTCGCTCTACACCCACTACGCCCTGAACGCGGCGCTCGAGGCCGTGCGCGCCGCCGGCCTCGACATGCAGCGCGAGGACCCTGAGCAGGTCGGGGTGGTCTTCGGCACCGGGGCGGGCGGGCTCGACCTGATCTTCGAGAACCACGAGGTGCTGCGCGAGCGCGGCGCGCGGCGCGTCGCCCCCACGCTGATCGCCAACATGATCCCCGACGCGGCGGCCGGCGCGATCGCCATCCAGCTCGGCGCGCAGGGGCCGAACATGGCGGTGACGGCGGCGTGCTCCACCGGCGGCCACAGCATCGGCGAGGCCTTCGAGACGATCCGCCGCGGCGACTGCGAGGTGATGATCGCCGGCGGCAGCGAGGCGCCCATTCACCCCACGATCGTCGCGTCGTTCACCAACATGCGCGGGCTGGCCGGCGACAACGAGCACCCCGAGCGGGCCTGCAAGCCCTTCGACGCCCGGCGCAACGGCTTCGTGCTCTCCGAGGGCGCGGGCGCGATGGTGCTTGAGAGCCTGGAGCACGCCCAGGCCCGCGGCGCCCCGATCATCTGCGAGATCGTCGGCTACGGCAACAGCTGCGACGCCCACGACATGGTCGCCGCCGATGAGACCGGCGCCGGCGCGGCCCGCGCGATGAAGATGGCGCTGCGCAAGGCCGGGCTCGCCCCCGAGGCGGTCGGCTACATCAACGCCCACGGCACCGGCACGCCGCTCAACGACGCCTCGGAGACCCGCGCGATCAAGAGCGTGTTCGGCGCGCACGCGCGCCGCCTGGCGGTGAGCTCCACCAAGTCCATGCTCGGCCACATGATGGGCGCCGCCGGCGCCGTCGAGGCGCTGGTGTGCGCGCTGGTGATCCGGGACGGGCGCATCCCGCCGACGATCAACCTCGAGCAGCCGGACCCCGAGTGCGACCTGGACTACGTGCCGAACGAGATGCGCGAGGCGCGCGTCGAGGTGGCGCTCTCCAACTCGATCGGGCTCGGCGGGCACAACTCGGCGCTGATATTCCGCCGCTTCACGCCGTAGCGGGCGCGTGCGCTGCTGGTGGCGGCTGTTCGCTGTGCGAGCAGCCGCCAGCGTCTTTTTACACCAGTTCACCTTGCGGTCGCCCGCGTCAGTGTCCCTCGTCCCCGCCACGTGCGCCGGGAGGCGCAGAGGGCGGCCGGGCTTCCAGAGACTATTCTTGCGCCGCCTCACGCACGCAGGGAGGAGTGGAGGGCCGCAGGCCACGTGCGCCGGGAGGCGCAGAGGGCGGCCGGGCTTCCAGAGACTATTCTTGC
>ERZ777003.1930-NODE-1930-length-27272-cov-13.856707_pt1 | contig 27272 bp, 20 predicted proteins | sample MGYA00374956_ERZ777003 | MGnify/ENA primary metagenome ERZ777003 (study PRJEB29302, sample SAMN06268252) | bioreactor metagenome | isolation source: Joint BioEnergy Institute, California, USA | place: USA:Joint BioEnergy Institute, California, USA | collected... | reverse complement strand
GCGGGTCGCCACGGCGGATGACCGCGCTCGTCCCGATCGCGGCGCCCGCGCCGGCTCAGCGCCGCTCGTGGCCCCACTCGGTCCGGCCCGGGGCGTGCTCCGGGGGCTCCTCGATCGTCCGCAGCACGTCGGGCGCCCGGCTCGCCTCGCGGTCGAGCACCCGGCGGGGGTGGCGGCCGTCGACGTAGCCGAGGAACGGCGGGTAGATGTTGTAGCCCAGCAGCTCCTGCAGCTGTTCGGGCAGCGTGCGCACGACCTCCGGCGGCACGGCGAGCAGGTGGGTCTCCTGCGGCCGCAGCCACGAGACGACGTACTCGAGCAGCAGCCCGGGGCGGGGCCGGTCGGTCGTGTTGGCGCCGCCGCCGTGCCACAGGCCGCCGACGTAGACGAGCACCGACCCGGCCGGCATGGTGGCGGGCACGGCCTCGTCCTCCTGCGGCCGCCGGTCCTCGGGCCAGCGGTGGCTGCCGGGGATCAGCCGGGTGGCCCCGTTGTCCTCGGTGAAGTCGCACAGCGCCCACATGCTGTTGACGACCACCGGGTCGTGCGGGCGGGGGAGCGGGTAGATGTCCTCGTCCCGGTGCAGGACCTGGGCCGCCTCGCCGGGGCCGATCTGCAGCGCCACCGGGCCCGAGAGCTGGTAGTGCTCGCCGAGGACGTGGTCGAGGGCGGCGGTGAGCAGCGGGTGGACCGCCAGGTCGTCGAAGGCCCGGGTCTTCCCGAACACGGCGTAGACCCGCTGGGTGCGGAAGCCCTCGAAGAAGTTGCGCCCGGTCGGCGTCGTGGCCAGCAGCTCGTCGAGCACCGCCCGGCGCCGGGCGACGTCGTCCGGCGGGAGCACCCCCTCGATCAGCGCGTAGCCGTGCTCGTCGAGCGAGGCGCCGATCTCGTCGGCGGAGGCGTCGGGGCCGAGCCGTACGAGTGCCATGCCGGCACCGTAGCGGCTCGTGGCGGCGGCAGGGCCCGGGCCCAGGGCCTCAGCCGCCGGCGTCGTCGAGGTCGTCGAGGCCGGCGGGCACCGGCACGTCGTCCCGGGCCGGCGGGCGGGTGAGCCGCTCGGCCACCGCCATGCCGAAGGGCCACGAGGCGCTGCGGGTGGCGGTGCCGCAGGCGGCCGTGTGCTGCATCACCTGCACGTCGTCGCCGACGTCGCACATGCGGGCGCACAGCAGCATGAGCGCCGCCGGGGTGGGCGGCAGGGCGAAGACCGTGCGCCGGAAGCCCCGGACGGGCCCGGCGAAGCGCAGCTCGGTGGCGACGACGTCGTGGGCCCGGTAGGCGCTCTGCAGCAGCTCGCGCGCCTCGTCGACCGCACGGCTGATCGCCCGGTGGCCGGCGGCGTCCACCTCCTCGGGCGGGGCGTCGTCGCCGGCCAGGTAGCGCCCGATGTCCTCGACCATCCACCGGAGGGGGCACGTGCCGTCGAACGGGTCGTGGTCGTGCCCGGTGCCCCGGGCCGGTGGGTTCTCGTCGCTCATGGGGAGTTAAGTAATCCTAACAACAGCCGCCATGTCAACCTCTCAGTCGGACCGCGCGGCCCGCCCCCTACGCTCGCCCGGCATGCGCAGCCGTTCGCCCTCGGCGCTCGACGCCGTGCCGCCCCTCGTCCGCCTGTGGCGCTACACGGGCGGCCACCGGCGCACCGTCGTGGGCGCCATCACCTTCAGCGTGCTCAACAAGCTGGCCGACGTGGCGCCCGAGCTGCTCATCGGCGCCGCGGTCGACGTCGTGGTCCGCGAGGGGGACTCGCTGGTCGCCAGCGTCCTCGGCGTCGAGGACCGCTTCCACCAGCTGCTCGCCCTCGCCGTCCTCAACGTCCTCATCTGGGTGGCCGAGTCGGTGACCGACTTCGTCGCCAGCGTGCTGTGGCGCAACCTGGCCCAGACGGTCGAGCACGAGGCCCGGATGGACGCCTACCGGCACATCCAGGAGCTGGAGCTGGCCTGGTTCGAGGACCAGTCGACCGGCGGGCTGCTGTCGATCCTCAACGACGACGTCAACCAGCTCGAGCGCTTCCTCGACGTCGGTGCCGACGAGCTCATCCGCACCGCCGTCAACGTCGTGTTCGTCGGCATCGTGTTCTTCGCCGCCGCCCCGGTGCTCGGCGTCATCGCCTTCGTCCCGATCCCGCTCATCGTCTGGGCCTCGGTGCGCTACCAGCGCCGGCTCGAGCCCCGCTACGCCGCGGTGCGCACGGCCGCCGGCGACCTCGGGGGCCTGCTGGCCAACAACGTGTCCGGCATCGCCACCATCCGGTCGTTCACCGCCGAGGAGCGGGAGGCCGAGCGGGTCGCGGCCGCCAGCGAGGCCTACCGGGAGGCCAACCGCCGGGCCATCGTCCTGTCGTCGGCGTTCATCCCGCTCATCCGCATGGCGATCCTGGCGGCCTTCACGCTGACCCTCGTCGTCGGCGGCCGGGCGGCGCTGGACGGCACGCTCGAGGTCGGCGTCTTCTCGGTGCTCGTCTACATGACCCAGCGCCTGCTGTGGCCGCTCACCCGGCTGGGCGAGACCTTCGACCTCTACCAGCGGGCCATGGCCTCGACCCGGCGCATCCTCGACCTCCTGGCGGTGCAGCCGGCGATCGTCGACGGCCCGGGCGCGCTGCCGTCGCCGGTGCGGGGCGAGGTCCGCTTCGAGGGCGTGCGCTTCGCCTACGGCCCGCCGCCCGGCGACCCCACCCTCGACGGCGCGGACGGTGCCGGCGACCGGCCGGCCGGGCCCCCGGTGCTCGACGGGCTCGACCTCGTCGTGCGGGCCGGCGAGACCCACGCCGTCGTCGGGGCGACCGGTGCCGGCAAGTCGACGCTCGTCAAGCTGCTGCTGCGGCTCTACGACGTCGACGCCGGGCGCATCACGCTCGACGGCGTCGACGTGCGCGACGTGCCGCTCGCCGAGCTGCGCCGGGCCATCGGCTACGTCGGCCAGGACGTCTTCCTGTTCCAGGGGACGATCCGCGAGAACCTCGCCTACGGCCGGCCCGACGCCACCGACGAGGAGCTCGAGCGGGCCGCCCGCCTGGCCGAGGCCCACGAGTTCATCACCGCGCTGCCGGACGGCTACGACACCATGGTCGGGGAGCGGGGCCAGAAGCTGTCCGGCGGCCAGCGCCAGCGCCTGTCCATCGCCCGGGCGATCCTCAAGGACCCGCCCGTGCTGGTGCTCGACGAGGCCACCTCGGCGGTCGACAACGAGACCGAGGCGGCCATCCAGCGCTCGCTCGAGCTGGTCGGCCGCGACCGCACGGTCGTCGTCATCGCCCACCGGCTCTCGACCGTGCGGCACGCCGACCGCATCCACGTGCTGGCCGAGGGGCGGATCGTCGAGTCCGGCACGCACGACGAGCTGGTCGCGGCCCGCGGCCTGTACGCCGCGCTGTGGCGCATCCAGACCGGCGAGGTGCACGCCCTGCCCGAGCGGGCCGAGTCGGCCTGAGCCGTCTGAGCCGGCCGGCGCGCCCGGGGCGTGGCCGTTCCGTCCACGAACGGCGGCGGGGCCCGGCCGCACGGTCGGCCCATGACGACCTCCATCGACGCCACGGCCCTGGACGCCGCCGAGCGCTTCGTCCCGCGAGACGCCCGGCTGCCGGGTCCTCGACGAGCTGGCGCCGGGGCCCGGCGACCCCGGCCGGTGCGCCCCGCCGGGTCCGGGCGCAGGTCAGCGTCCGGCCCAGCCCGGCGGGCGGGGGCGCCTCGCCGTCGGCGGGGCCGTCGTGGACGCCGGGTGCGGACATGTCAGCGCAGGGTGGTCGCGAGGTGCCATGGTAGGGGGGAGGTGGTGCCGGCCGACCCCGGGGTGGTCAGCCTGGCGAGTCGCGCCGTCATTCCGCCGTTCGGCACGCAGATCGCAGACGAACCCTCCCGGACGTTGGTCAGATGTGCGACCATCGGGGCGAGCCATCCGTCGAATCGTCCAGGGGGGTCGAGATGGGTCTCAGCCGGAGCAAGGCGATGCGGGCGGTAGCGGACCGCGAGGTCGTCGACCTGCGCGCGCCGGTGACCGACGGCGACCAGGCGTCCCGACCCCGCAACGGCAGCAACGGCCACGGCGATGCGGTCGCCGCCGTGGTCGACGACGACGAGGCCGACCTCGCCCACGACGGCACGGGCGAGAGCAGGGAGAAGGACGGCAAGAAGGGCAGGAAGAAGGACGCCAAGGCGAAGGCGAAGAAGAAGGCCGCGAAGGCCGAGGCGAAGGCGGCGAGGAAGGCCAGGAAGGCGAAGAAGGGCGACAAGGCGAACAAGGGCGGGAAGGCGACGAGGACGGCGGCCCCGGCCGGGGCGGCCGGGACGTCCGCCCGCGACGAGCTCGCCGCCCGCCTGGCCGCCTACCCGGCCGAGGAGCTGCGCCACGACTTCCTGCTGGCCTGCATCTCCCGGGCCATCGACGACCGGGAGATCGCCCTGCAGAAGCAGAGCCGGGTCTTCTTCCAGATCTCCGGCGCCGGCCACGAGGCCCTGCTGCTCGGCCTCGCCCACGAGCTGCGCCCCGGCTACGACTGGTTCTTCCCCTACTACCGCGACCTCGCCCTGGTGCTCGGCCTCGGCGTCACCCCCGAGGAGGTCCTGCTCCAGGCGGTGGGCTCGGCCGAGGACCCGGCCTCCGGTGGGCGGCAGATGCCGGCCCACTGGGGTGACGCCGCCCGGCACATCGTCACCCAGTCGAGCCCCACCGGCAGCCAGTGCATCCCGGCCGTCGGCTGCGCCGAGGCCGGCCGCTACATCGTGCGCCGGCCCCAGCTCGGGCTGACCGCCCACGGCGACGAGATCACCTACGTCAGCCTGGGCGAGGGCGCCACCTCGGAGGGCGAGTTCTGGGAGAGCCTGAACACCGCCTGCACCGAGCACCTGCCGGTGCTCTACGTCGTGGCCGACAACGGCTTCGCCATCTCGGTCCCGGCCTCCGAGCAGGCCCCCGCGCCCATCAGCGAGCTGGTGCGCGGGTTCGCCGGCCTGCACGTCTGGTCGATCGACGGCACCGACTACCTCACCGTGCGCGAGACCGCGAAGGAGGTGGTCAGCAAGGTCCGGGCCGGCGTCGGCCCCGCGCTCATCCACGCCCGGGTGACCCGCCCCTACTCGCACTCGGCCGCCGACACCCAGAGCAAGTACCGGCTCCCGCAGGAGCTCGAGTGGGAGACGCTGCACGACCCCATCGACAACCTCGAGCGCACGCTCGTCGAGGGCGGGATCATCACCCGGGACGAGGCCCAGGAGATCCGGGCCGAGGCCAAGCGCATCGTGGCCGACGCGGCCAAGAAGGCGCTCGCCGCCGCCCGCCCCGACCCCTCGACCGTCCTCGACCACGTCGTCGCCCTGCCCGACATCCCCGACCCGGGCGAGGCCCCGCCGGCGAAGGAGGGCGACGAGCTGGTGGCCATGGGCGAGGCGATCCGCCGGACCCTGCACGAGGTCATGGCGGCCGACGAGCGGGTGCGGGTGTTCGGCGAGGACGTCGCCGACGCCCGCGAGGCGATCCTCGCCGACGTCGAGGGCAAGGGCGGCGTGTTCGGCACGACCCACGGCCTGCAGCGCAGCTTCGGCCGGGCCCGCTGCTACAACACGCCGCTCGCCGAGGCCAACATCATCGGGCGGGCCGTCGGCCAGGCCATCCGGGGCCTGCGCCCCGCGCCCGAGATCCAGTTCTTCGACTACATCTGGCCCGCCATGCAGCAGATCCGCAGCGAGGCGGCCACGATCCGGTGGCGGTCGAACGGGGCGTTCACCTGCCCGACCGTCATCCGGGTGCCGATCGGCGGCTACCTCCAGGGCGGGGCGATCTGGCACAGCCAGTCGGGCGAGTCGATCTTCACCCACGTCCCCGGCCTGCTGGTCGCGTTCCCGTCCCGGGCCAGCGACGCCGCGGGGCTGCTGCGGGCGGCGTTCCGGTGCGACGACCCGGTGCTGTTCCTCGAGCACAAGCACCTGCTGCGCCAGCCCTACACCCGGGACCCGTTCCCGCCGGCCGACCACGTCATCCCCTTCGGCCGGGGCCGCTACGTCACCCGCGGCACCGACCTGACCATCGTCACGTGGGGGGCGACGGTCGAGCGGTCGCGGCAGGCGGCCGAGCAGCTGGCCCAGGAGGGCGCGTCAGTCGAGATCATCGACCTGCGGACGCTCGTCCCCTGGGACAAGGAGATGGTGGCCGAGTCCGTCGAGCGCACCTCCCGCCTGCTCGTCGTGCACGAGGACGTGCTGCGCTCGGGCTTCGGCGCCGAGATCGTGGCCTGGGCCGCCGACCAGACGTTCTGGGACCTCGACGCCCCGATCGGGCGGGTCGGCGCCAAGGAGTGCCACGTCGCCTACGCACCCGAGCTCGAGCGGGCGATCCTGCCGCAGGCCGAGGACATCGCCGCGGCGGCGCGGCAGCTGCTGGCGGCCTGAGCGGCGACCGGGCGCGCCGACGCCCCGCCGGCCGGGCGGCGGGGCGTCGGCTAGAACGTCGGTGTCCGGGGAACTCGTGGGGGAGGGCTCAGCCCTCGACGATGGACGACACGTCGTCGCGGTCGACCAGCCGGCCGAGGACGCCTGCCATCACGATCACCAGCGCGATCGCTGCCAGCCCGTACCAGAGGATGTCGCTCATGGGTTCTGCACCTCGCTCCTGGCCCGCCAACGGGCGATCTCCGACCCGGCGATCGCCGGGCCACGCTGCTCGTCCGGGGAGGGAGAGGCAGCGTGGGGTGGATCATTACCCGGTCGGGCGGCCGAGTGTGCGTCGGGTGTGCGACAGTTCCATGACGATGCGCGTCCCGCCGAGCGCGGTGTGTGACTGATGTCCCAGGGAGGGCCGGTCCGCCGCCCGTCGCCGCTCGCGGTGCTCCTCGTCTTCCTGGGCGCCTGCCTGGCGCCGGTCGTCATGCTGCTCGTCACCGGGCTCACCGGCGGGCCCCGCACCGACCGGGTGCGGACGGCGGACGGCGGGGGCGGCGACGAGCGGGCCGGCCTCGAGATCGTGCCCGACGGCGAGGCGGAGTCCGCGCCGTCCACCACGACGGCCACGGCGCCGGAGCCGGTCACCCCCACGCCGGCGGAGACGACCGCCGCCCCCACGACGGCGGCCCCGCCGTCGACCGTCGTGCCGACCACGGCCGTGGCGCCCGCGCCACCGCCGCCCCCGGCGCCGACGACGACCACCCGCCCGCCGGCGGCCTCGCCCGCCGACCGGGTGGTCGAGCTGGTCAACGCGGCCCGGGCCGAGGCCGGCTGCGGGCCGCTGGCGACCGACGAGCGGCTGGCCCGGGCCGCCCAGGGCCACGCCGACGACATGGCCGCGCAGGGCTACTTCTCGCACACGTCGCTCGACGGGCGCAGCTTCGCCGACCGGGTGCGCGACGCAGGTCACCCCCGCCCGGGCGGCGAGAACATCGCCCAGGGCCAGCGCAGCGCCGAGGAGGTCCACGAGGCCTGGATGGGCTCACCCGCCCACCGGGACAACATCCTGAACTGCGACTTCACCGCCATCGGCGTGGGCGTGAACACGGGCGCGTGGACCTGGGTCCAGGACTTCGGGTACTGACCGCGGCCGCCCCGGCGGCTCAGGGCAGGGGCAGGGTCCGGCGCTGCTCGTCGAGGACGAAGACCGTCTGGGTCGAGCGCACGTGGGTGGCGCCGTGGAGGCGCTCGAGGATGACGTCGCGCAGCTCCTCGATCGACGAGGCCCGCACCAGGGCCACCATGTCGAAGCCGCCGCTGGTGAAGGCCAGGTACTCGACGCCGGGCAGGTGGAGCAGCTCGTCGCGGGCGGCCCGCCACTCGTTCTGCTCGACGTTGACCAGGATCAGCGCGGCGAGGCCGTAGCCGACCCGGGCCGGGTCGACGACGGCGGTGAAGCCGGTGATGACGCCCTCGCTGCGCAGGCGGTCGAGGCGGGCGTAGGCGGTCGCCCGGCTGACGCCCACGCGGGCGGCGAGCTCGTTGACCGACATGCGCCCGTCCTCGGTGAGGCAGGCGACGATCCGTCGGTCGACGTCGTCGAGGTCGGTGGCCGGCGCCGCGGCCCGACGGCGGGGATGGCTGGACATCATGACCTCTCGTGACGGTCAGGGCAGAGATCCATCCGCACAGTACCCCTCGTCGTGGCGAAGCGTCTGAACTTTTCGGGAAGCGATTGAACACCCTGGCCGCCGGGTGGACGATGCCGGCATGGTGCGCACGGATGCCGACCGGGCGGCCACCTTCGAGCTGCCCGAAGACCACCCCGGGTTCTCCGACCCGGAGTACCGGGCCCGCCGGGCGGCCATCGCCGAGGTCGGGCGCCGCCACCGCCGGGGGGACCCCATCGAGGACGTCGAGTACACCCCGGAGGAGGACGCCGTCTGGCGGACGGTGTCCCACGAGCTGGCCCGCAAGCACGAACGGTACGCCTGCCGCGCCTACCTGGAGGGCGCGGCCGCGGTGACGCTGCCCACCGAGCGGGTGCCGCAGCTGCGGGAGGTCGACGCGACCGTCCACGCGCTCACCGGGTTCCACATCGAGCCCGTGCCCGGCCTCGTCCCGACCCGCGAGTTCTACGGCGCCCTGGCGGACCGGGTGTTCCTCTCGACCCAGTACATCCGCCACCACTCGGTGCCCTTCTACACACCCGAGCCCGACATCGTCCACGAGATCATCGGGCACGCCAACATGCTCGGGAACCCGGTCTTCGCCGACCTCTACGAGGCGGCCGGCGCGGCGTCCCGGCGGGCCGAGACCGACGAGGCGCTCGACTTCTTCTCCCGGGTGTTCTGGTTCACCCTCGAGTTCGGCGTCGTGCGGGAGGACGGCGAGCTCAAGGCCTACGGCGCCGGGCTGCTGTCGTCCTACGGCGAGATCGAGGTGTTCCGCGACGCCGACATCCGGCCCTGGGACATCCGGGCCATGGGCACGCAGGACTACGACATCACCCGCTACCAGCCGATCCTCTTCGCCGCCGAGTCGTTCGACCGGATGGTCGACGACCTCGGTAGCTTCTTCGAGGGCTACGACGACGAGGACCACCGGCGGCGCCTCGCCGCCGCCTGACGGGGCGCCCTTGCGCGCGCCCGGCCGGCGCGAGCAGCCTGGCCGGCCGTGACGGGCCGCGCCCACCACCCCCCGACCGGTCCGTCGACGGTCGACGAGCTGATCGCCGCCAACGCCGCGTTCGCCGCCGCCTTCGACCCGGCCAGCCCCGGCTGCGACCTGTCGTCGCCCCGGCCGACCCGGCGGGCCGCGGTCGTGGCCTGCATGGACGCCCGCCTCGACCTGTTCGCCGCCCTGGGCCTGGCGCTCGGCGAGGTGCACCTCATCCGCAACGCCGGCGGCATCGTCACCGACGACGTCCTGCGGTCGCTCGCGCTGTCGCAGCGCAAGCTCGGCACCCGCGAGGTGCTCGTCGTCCACCACACCGACTGCGGCCTGCACGGCCTCGACGACGAGGCGCTGGCCGACGAGGTCGAGGCCGAGACCGGCGAGCGGCCGCCGTTCGCCTTCGGCGGCTTCGACGACCTCGACGCCTCGGTGCGGGCGTCGGTCGCCCGGGTGCGGGCGGCCACCTACCTGCCCCACCGCGACGTCGTCCGGGGCGCCGTCTACGACGTCAGGACCGGGCGGCTGCGGGAGGTGTGCTGACCGGGCCGGCGCCGGCCAGCGCCCGGGCGACGACCTGGCAGGGGTGGACGACGTCGACCCCGGCGGCGGCGAGGTGCAGCGCGCAGCCGGGGTTGGCCGAGGCGACCACCGGCGCACCGCTGCGGGCGATGGCCGCCAGCTTCCGGTCCCGCACCGCCCCGGCGAGCTCGGGCTCGACCACGGCGTAGGCGCCGCCGGCCCCGCAGCACAGGCCCTCGTCGTCCAGCTCGACGAGGTCGGCGAAGGGCGCCAGCACGACCCGCACCGCCCCGTGGGCCCGCTGGACGTGGCGCAGGTGGCAGGGGTCCTGGACGGCCACCCGGGGGCGGCCCGCCCGGTCCCCCCGGGAGCCCGCCGCGGCGGCCAGGCGGTCGACCCGGTCGGCCAGCCACTCGTGCACGTCGCGGACCCGGGCGGCGAAGGCCGCCGCCTCCGGCGTACCCAGCAGCCGGCCGTAGTCGCGCAGCGCGGCGCCGCACCCGGCCGAGTCGACGAGGATCGGCGCCTCGCCCGGGAGCGCGGCCATCGTCCGGTGGGCGAGGGCCCGGGCGTCGTCCTCCAGACCCGCGTGCAGCGCCAGCGCGCCGCAGCACGCGGCACCGGGGCCGGGGAGGGCGACCCGTCCGCCGGCCGCCTCGACCACCCGCTGCACGTCCCGGTGGACGTCCCGCATCCAGGCGTCCATGACGCAGCCGGTGAACAGCCACACGTCCCGGGTCGGGTCCTCCCCGGTCCCCGAGGGCCGCAGGCGGGGGCGCCGGACGGGCAGGCGGTCGGGCAGGCCCAGCCGCCGGGCGGCGCCGCGGGGCAGCAGCCGCAGCCGCTGGGCCACTGCCAGCAGCGACGAGGCGGCGAGCAGGAGCCGGTGCCGGGGGAGCAGGCCCAGGCCCACCCGCAGCGGCCACGGCGGCGGCGCCGGCCCGGCGGCCAGGGCGGCCCGGGCCGGCTCGATCAGGCGGCCGAAGGGCACGCCCGAGGGGCACGCCGTCTCGCAGCCCCGGCACTGCACGCAGGTGGCCAGCGAGCGGACGAAGGACGGGTCGGCGGGCCGGCCCTCCCACTGCACCTGGCGCATGGCGGCCACCCGGCCCCGGGGCGAGAGGGCCTCCTCGCCCGTCACCCGGTAGGTGGGGCAGTGGGGCAGGCACAGCCCGCAGGACACGCAGGTGGCCAGCTCGTCGTCGTCGACGCCCAGGTGCATCAGCCCCCGCCCTCCGCGGCGGCGAGCCGGGTGCCGGCCAGCGGCGACCGGCCCGGGGCGAGGCGGTTCGTGGGGTCGAAGAGCGCCTTGGTCCGCTCGTGCAGGCGCACGACCGCCGGGTCGACGGCCCGGGGCGGCGGGGGGACCGAGGCGTGGACCACGCCGACGCCCACCTCGGCGACGAACGCGCCGAGGCCGCCGGCGGCGGCGAGCCGGTAGACCTCGGCCGGGCGCACCGACCAGCGGTGGGGCGGCAGGGGTGGCGGGCCCGGCGCGTCGGGCAGCCCGGCCAGGCGGGCCTGGTCCTCGACGTCGGCCGGGTGCCCCTCGAGCAGCGCCCAGGTCGTCGTGCCGTCCCACAGCACGGCCGAGGGCCGGTGCAGGCGGCGCAGCAGGGCGGCCGGGTCGACCTCGCCGGCCACCCAGCGGGACGCGGCCGGCGCCGGGCGGGTGCGCAGCACCACCTCGGCCAGCAGGCCGAGGGTTCCCAGCGAGCCGACCATGAGCCGGCACAGGTCGAAGCCGGAGACGTTCTTCACCGTCGGGCCCCCGGCGGCCACGACCGTGCCGTCGGCCGACACGTAGCGGACCTGCAGCACGGCGTCCCGCACCGGGCCCCAGCCCAGCCGGCGGACGTCGCTGCGCCCGACGGCGAGCACGCCGCCCACGGTGGCGCCCGGGCGGGACGGGAGGGCGACGGCCTGGCCCACCTCGGCCAGCGCCGCGGCCAGCTCGTCGACGGTCGTGCCGGCCCGGACCCGCACGGTCATGTCGGCCGCCTCGACGGCGACGATGCCCGCCGGTGCCCGCACCTCGCGCACCTCGACGTCGGGGTCGAGCGGTCCGCCGACGTCCCACTCGGTGCGGCCGCCGACCGCCACCACCGCGCCGGCCTCCGGCGGGCCCACCTCGGCGGCGAAGGCGGCGACCGGGTCGGTCACACCCAGACCCCCTCGGGCACCGACTGGAGGTCGCCGCAGCGGCTGCCGGCCGGCAGCACCTTGGTCGGGTTGGCCACGCCGTCGGGGTCGAAGGCCTCGCGCAGCCGGGCCTGGGCGTCGAGGTCGACCGGCGAGAACAGCAGCGGCATGAGGTCGCGCTTCTCCAGGCCGATGCCGTGCTCGCCGGAGAGCACGCCGCCCGCCGCGATCGACACCCGCACGATCTCCTCGCCGGCGGCGTGGACCCGGTCCATCACCCCCGGGGTGCGGGCGTCGAAGAGCAGCAGCGGGTGCAGGTTGCCGTCGCCGGCGTGGAAGACGTTCATGACCGCCAGGCCGTGGCGCTCGGCGATGGCGTAGACCTCGCGGAGCACCTCGACCAGCCGGGTCCGGGGCACGACCGTGTCGTGGAGGTAGTAGTTGGGCGCCACCCGGGCCACCGCCCCGAAGGCCGCCTTGCGGCCCTTCCACAGCAGCGCCCGCTCGGCGTCGTCGGCCGCCACCCGCACGGTGCGGGCGCCGTGGGACCGCCCGATCCGGCCCACCCGCTCGACCGCGTCGGCCAGCCCGGCCGGCAGCCCGTCCAGCTCGACGAGCAGCACCGCGGCGGCGTCGGTGGGGTAGCCGGCGTGGGCGAACTCCTCGGCGGCCCGGGTGATGGGCTGGTCCATCATCTCCAGGGCGGCCGGCAGCAGGCCGTCGGCGATGATCCCGCTCACCGTCTCGGCCGCCGCCTCGACGGTCGGGAAGTCGAGCAGCAGCGTCGCCACCGCCGGCGGGTCCGGCGTCAGCCGCACGGCGATGCGGGTGGCGATGCCGAGCGTCCCCTCGCTGCCGACGAACGCGCCCCGCAGGTCGAGCCCGGGCGGCTCGGGGTCGAGGCCGCCGAGCACGGTCACCTCGCCGTCGGGCAGGACGACCTCGACGGCCAGGACGTGGGCGCTGGTGACGCCGTAGGCCAGGCAGTGGGGGCCGCCGGAGTTGTTGGCCACGTTGCCGCCGATCGTGCAGGCCTGCTGGCTGGAGGGGTCGGGCGCGAAGTGCAGGCCGTGGCGCGCCAGCGCCCGGGTGAGGTCGAGGTTGACGACGCCGGGCTGGACCCAGGCGACCCGCTCGTCGACGTCGACCTCCAGGATGCGGTCCATCTTCGTCGTGACGATCACGACCGGGTCGCCGACCGGCACCGCGCCGCCGGCCAGGCCGGTGCCCGAGCCCCGGGCGACGAAGGGGCGCCCGTGGCGGCGGGCGATCCGCACCGCCGCGGCCACCTCGTCGGTGTCGAGCGGGAAGCAGGCGACGGCCGCCGAGCCCCGGAGCACCGACGCGTCCCGCCCGTAGAGGTCGAGCTCGACGGCGCCGGTGCGCACCCGGTCGGGCGCGAGGGCGGCCGCCAGGTCGGCCACCAGGGCCTCGTGCGCCACCGTGGGCTGCGACGCGCTCACGAGGGCAGTCTGCCCCACGGACCGCGTCCGCTCAGCCCGACCGGCGCGAAATCCCCTCGACCGCCGGCGGCGGGCCCCGCTACCCCGGTGCCCATGACGGTCGCCTCCACCCGTCTCCTCGTCCGGCCGGTCGACGATCCCACGTCGCCCGACCTCGACGCGCTCCTGGCCGTGCGCCGCAGCCACGACGCCGAGGCCTGGCCCGGCGACCCGCCGATCCCCCGGGCGGAGCTGGCCGGCGAGCTGTACGACCCCGGCGCGCACCACGCCGTGCGGTCGTGGTTGGCCACGCTGGGCGGCGAGCCGGTCGGCGCCGCCTTCCTCCGGCGGGAGCTCGACGGCGCCAACGACGCCACCGTCCGCCTCGAGGTCCTGGTCGTGCCCACCCACCGGCGCCGGGGCATCGGGCGGCAGCTCGCGGCCGCCGCCCTCCGGGAGGGCGACGGGCGCCCGACCCGCTCGGTCGTCGGCTGGCCCATGGACGAGGCCGGCACGGCGTTCTGCGCCGCGCTCGGCATGACCGCGCGCCAGCGCGACGTCTGCAGCCGGCTACGGGTCGCCGACCTCGACCCCGAGCAGCAGCGGGCCTGGATCGAGGAGGCGCCCGCCCGCCGGGCCGGCTACCGGACGGTCGGCTGGGTCGGGGAGGTGCCCGACGAGTGGCTGGAGCCGCTGGCCCGGGCCTTCGACGCCATGTCGGACGCCCCCCTGGGCGACGTCGAGTGGCGGATCCCGCCGATCGACGGCGCCCGGGTGCGGGAGGACGTCCGGGCCTGGGACGCCCAGGGCTACGACGTCGCGCACACGCTCGCCCTCGCGCCCGACGGGTCGCCGGCGGGCGCGACGGCGCTGGCGGTGTCCCGGCTCCGCCCGGCGATCGGCCGCCAGTCGGACACCGGCGTGCTGCGCGACCACCGCGGCCTCGGCCTCGGCCGGTGGCTCAAGGCCGAGAACCTGCGCCGGGCGCTGGCCCACCAGCCGGCGATGGAGGTCGTCGAGACGTTCAACGCCGGCAGCAACCCGCACATGCTGGCGATCAACGTCGACATGGGCTTCCGCCCGGTGCGGACGTTCGAGACCTGGCAGGCCGACCTGGGCGACGTGCTCGCGGCCCTGGGCGGTCAGCCGGCGGCGAGCAGCCGGTAGTCGGGGTTCAGGATCGCCAGCCGGTCCTTGTGCACGCCGGCCGTGCCGGTGAGCTCGACGCGCGCCCCGGGGCGCACCCCGCCCAGCTCCCGCCGGCCGAGGAACACGGCGAGCAGCGACCCGGTGCCGTCGTCGACGACGCACTCCAGCGTCGGCGCGTCGCGCCGGGGTGCCACCCGCAGCACCTTGACCGTGCCCCGCACCCGCACCCGGTCGCGCCAGCGCACCTCCCCGATGGGGGTGACGCCGGCCGTGTCGTCGCGGGGTGGCCGGTCGGGCCGCCGGGCGGCCGTGGTCAGCCGCCCCCGGCGGGGCGGGGGCGGCAGGTGGCGGGCCTCGTCGGCCACCCAGGCGTCGAAGTGGAACGGCACCGAGGTGACGTTGGCGTGCGGCAGGCGCGACACCTCGGCGGCGATGTCGTCGGCCGTCCGGTCGTGGAGGATGCGCCGCCACAGGCCGTTGTACTTGCGGTCGGGCAGCAGGACCGACACCTCGGTCTCGCCGTCCGACAGCTCGTGGGCCACGAGCTCGACCGCCGCCCGGGTCAGGCGCCGGTCGGGGCAGGCGACGAGGTCGAGCGGCACCCGGGCCAGGCCCAGGCGCCGCCAGTCGGCCGCCAGGCGCTCGGCGGCCGCGTCGTCGACGACGAAGTGCACCGCCCGCAGGTCGTCGGGGGTGAGGGTGCGGGCGTACTGGATGGCCCGGGCGGCCGCCATGTCGAGCCGGTCGACCATGACCAGCACGACGTGGCGCCGCAGGATCGGCGCGCCGACCGCCGCCGGCACGTCGGTCTCCAGCGCCGCCCGCTCCCGCTCGTACTGCCGGTTGAGCCGCAGCAGCACGACGACCGCGGCCGGCATGACCGGCAGGACCACCCAGGCGTCGTCGAAGCGGGTGGCGAGGACGATGAGCACGATCGACGCCGACAGCACGGCGCCGACGCCGTTGGCGGCCACGCCCCGCACCCAGCCCCGGGCGCGCCGGCGCAGGTGGTGGCGGGTCATGCCGGCCTGCGACAGCGTGAAGCCGGTGAACACCGCGATGGCGTAGACGGGGATCAGCCGGGTGACGGCCGCGCCGCTGAGCACGACCAGCACGGCGGCGGCGCCGGCCAGGGTGAGGATGCCGTTGGAGAACACCAGCCGGTGGCCCCGCTTGGTGAGCTGGCGGGGGAGGAAGCTGTCGCCCGCCTGCAGGCTGGCCAGCCGGGGGAAGTCGGCGAAGCCGGTGTTCGCCGCCAGCACGAGGATGAGCATGGTGGCGAGGTTGAGGACGTCCGAGAGGACCGCACCGACGGGACCGTCGCCGTAGACGGCCTCGCCGATCTGGGCCAGGACGGTGGGCGTGCCGTCCTCGTAGGGGCCGACCCGGACCTTCGAGGCCAGGAACGACAGCCCGAGGAACATGACCCCGAGGCCGGTGCCCATGACGACCAGCGTCTGGCGGGCGTTGCGCCACTCCGGCCTGCGGAAGGCGGGCACGCCGTTGGAGATCGCCTCGACGCCGGTCACCGCCGAGCCGCCGGACGCGAACGCCTTCATCACGACGAAGGCCGATGCGCCGGCCAGCAGCCCACCGCCCTCCTCGCCCCAGGGCACCATGCCGTCGAGCTCGACGCCCACCTCCGGCAGGTCGCCGGCCAGGTAGCGGGCCAGCCCGAGGCCGAGCAGCGCGGCCATGTTGGCCATGAAGAAGTAGGTGGGCGCGGCGAAGATGCGGCCCGACTCCCGCACGCCCCGCAGGTTCCCGTAGGCGATGAGGGCGACGAAGGCCAGCGACAGCGGCACCCGCCAGGGGGCGAGGGCCGGGACCGTCGAGGTCAGCGCCGCGCTGCCGGCCGACACCGACACCGCCACGGTGAGGACGTAGCCGATCAGCAGCGCGGCCCCGGCCACCTGGGCCGGCACGAGGCCGAAGTTGTCCCGGGTGACCAGGTAGGCGCCGCCGGCCGAGGGGTACTCCTTGATCGTCTCCCGGTAGCTGACGATGAGCAGGGCGAGCACGACGAGGATCGCCCCGGTGATCGGCACGACGAGGGCGAAGGCGCCGACGCCCACCACCGGGACGAGCACGTGCAGGATCTCCTCGGTGGCGTAGGCCGACGACGACAGGTTGTCGCTGGCGAACACGGCCAGGGCGGTCGGCTTGCCGAGGCGCTCGTGCTCGAGCTGGTCGGAGTGCAGGGGCGGGCCGAGCAGCCGGCGCTTCAGCCGGTCGGTGAGCCGGTCGGGCGGCAGGGGGACGGCGGGCTGCGACCGGTCGGGAGCAGGGGGTTCGTAGGACGCCGGGCGCCTGGTCGGGGCGCCGGGCTCGGAGGAGGGGGGTGCCTCCGTCGACACGAGCGCAGCCTACGGCCACGCCCGCCGCCGGGTGCACTCGCCAGCGGTGCGCCCGGCGGCGGGCGGGCTCAGGCCGCGGTCGCCTGGGGCTCGGCCGGCTCCAGCGCCAGCTCGAGCACCTGGGCCACGTCGTCGACCGGGTGGAAGGTCATCTCCCGCCGGACCGCCTCGGGGACGTCCTCGAGGTCGGGCTCGTTGCGCAGCGGCAGGATGACCTCGCGCAGGCCGGCCCGGTGGGCGGCCAGCACCTTCTGCTTCACCCCGCCGATGGGCAGCACCCGGCCCGACAGCGTGACCTCGCCGGTCATCGCCACCGTCGACCGCACGAGCTGGCCCCGCAGCAGGCTGACCAGCGCCGTGGTCATGGTGATGCCGGCCGACGGGCCGTCCTTGGGGATGGCCCCGGCGGGGAAGTGGACGTGGAACCGCTTGCCCTCGAGCTGCGACCGGTCGATGCCGAGCTCCTCGGCCCGGGACCGCACGTACGACAGCGCGATCTGGGCCGACTCCTTCATGACGTCGCCGAGCTGGCCGGTGACGGTCATGCCGGGCTCGCCCGGCATCGAGGTGGCCTCGACGAACAGCACGTCGCCGCCGACGCCCGTGACGGCGAGGCCGGTGGCCACGCCGGGCACGGAGGTGCGGTCGGCCGCCTCGTCGTGGAACCGGCGCCGCTTCAGGTACCGGCGCACGTCCCCGGCGTCGACGACGATCGGCGTCTCGGCGCCCTGGGCCACCTCGGTGGCCACCTTGCGCAGGACCTTGCCGATCTCGCGCTCCAGGTTCCGCACGCCGGCCTCCCGGGTGTAACCGTCGACGATCTCGCCGAACGCCGCGTCGGTGATCTCGACCTCCCCGGGACGCAGGCCGTGCCGCTCCCGCTGCCGCGGGAACAGGTGGTCACGGGCGATGGCGACCTTCTCGTCGTGCGTGTAGCCGTCGAGCCGGATGACCTCCATCCGGTCGAGCAGCGGCGGCGGGATGGCCTCGAGCATGTTGGCCGTGGCCAGGAACAGCACGTCCGACAGGTCGAGCTCGACCTCCAGGTAGTGGTCGCGGAACGTGTGGTTCTGCGCCGGGTCGAGCACCTCGAGCAGCGCCGAGGAGGGGTCGCCCCGCCAGTCGGCGCCCAGCTTGTCGACCTCGTCCAGCAGGACGACCGGGTTCATCGTGCCGGCCTCCTGCAGGGCGCGGACGATCCGCCCCGGCTGGGCGCCCACGTAGGTGCGCCGGTGGCCGCGGATCTCGGCCTCGTCCCGCACGCCGCCCAGGGCGACGCGGGTGAACGAGCGCCCGAGCGCCCGGGCGATCGAGGCCCCGAGCGAGGTCTTGCCGACGCCGGGCGGGCCGGCCAGGGCCAGGATGGTGCCGGGCCGGTGGTCGTCGTCGGGCGGTGCGTCGCCGGACCGCTCGGCCACCAGCTTGCGGACGGCCAGCATCTCGATGATGCGCTCCTTGACCTCGTCGAGGCCGGTGTGGTCGGCGTCCAGCACGGCGCGGGCCCGCTCGATGTCGATGTCGTCGACGGTGCGCTCGCCCCACGGCACCGCGAAGACGGTGTCCAGCCAGTTGCGGATCCACCCGTGCTCCATGTTCTGCTCGGGGGTCCGCTCCAGCCGGTCGATCTCCCGCTCGATCGCGGTGCGGGTGGCCTCGGTGATGGCGTCCGCCTCGACCAGCGCGGCGAGCTTGGCGCGGTACTCGTCGACGAGGCCGTCGTCGTCCTCGCCCAGCTCCTTGCGGATGGCCTCCAGCTGCTGGCGCAGCAGGAACTCCCGCTGGCGGTCCTCGAGGCCCTCGGTGACGTCGTTGCGGATCTTCTGGGTCAGCTGGTGCTCGGCCAGCGCGTCCTTGACCCACTCGAGCACCATGGTGATGCGGCGGGACAGGTCGAGGGTCTCGAGCAGCTGGACCTTGCGCTCGAAGGACAGGTCGGGCCACCAGCCGACGCTGTCGGCCAGCGCCGAGGGGTCGTCGACGCCCCGCAGCACCTCGGTGAGGCGCCGCCCGCCGACGGCCTCGTACAGGGCGCGCAGCGCGGCCCGCAGCTCGGTGGCCTTCTGGCGGATCTCGTCGGTGACCTCGTCGTCCTCGACGATCGAGGCGTGCACCCACAGGCCGCTGGTCTCGCCCACGACGCCGAGCCCCACCTCGGCCCGGGCGGTGGCGCGGATGACGAGGGCGGGCAGCCCGCCCGGGAGCTTGCCCCGGTTCTCGACCCGGGCGACGGTGCCGACGCGCGCGTAGCGCCCGTCGGCCTGGCGGGGCACGAGCAGCAGGGTCTCGCCCGCCTTGGCGGCGGCCTGGGCCGCCGTCCTGGCCTCGTCGGTCTCGAGGGCCAGGGTCACCACCATGCCCGGCAGCACCACGTCGTCGGTGAGAGGCAGGACGGGCAGCGTGAGGGTGTCCAGCTCGGCCATTCAGGCCCTCCTCCAGGGAAAGTAGTTGACGAATGCAATCAACGACGGCGCCGGGCTTGGCATTCCCCACACCGAAAAGTTGAGTGCAGTGGGCTCAAGTCTAGAGGACTAGCGTTGATCCCCGTGCTGAGCGCCCAACCCGCCCCCCTGGAGGACGCCTGCGGCGACGACCCCTCGTTCGTCTGCCGCCGCGTGTTCGACTGGACCGGCAGCGAGGCCTGGGCCGAGGCCGCCGACAAGCTCCTGGCCACCCCGGCCACCGTCCTGCTCATCCTCGCGGTCGCCTTCGTGGCCAGCCGGCTCGTCCGCCGGGCCATCCGTCGCCTCGTCGACCGCATCACCGCCCCCGAGGCGGCCGAGCGGATCCGCAGCATCCGCCGGCGGGCGCCGGTCCCGCTGCTCGACACCGGCTCGCACTCCCTCCGGGCCGCCGCCCGCGCCCAGACCCTCGGGATCGTCCTGCGGTCGCTGGCGTCGACGGTCATCTGGACGATCGCGGCGATGATGGTCCTGGGCGAGCTGGGCATCAACCTCGGGCCGCTCATCGCCGGCGCGGGCATCGCCGGCATCGCCATCGGCTTCGGCGCCCAGACGCTGGTCAAGGACTTCCTCTCGGGCATCTTCATGCTCCTCGAGGACCAGTACGGCGTGGGCGACATCATCGACGTCGGCGTCACCACCGGCACCGTCGAGGCCGTCACCCTGCGCACCACCCGCCTGCGCGACCTCCAGGGGACCGTCTGGTACGTCCCCAACGGCATGATCGAGCGCGTCGCCAACATGTCGCAGCAGTGGGCCCGCGCCCTGGTCGACGTCGACGTCGCGCTCGGCACCGACGTCGACCGGGCGCAGGCGGTCATCGAGCGGGTGGCCGACGAGCTGTGGCGCGACCCGGCCTGGCGGGGCCGGCTCCTCGAGGAGCCCGAGGTGTGGGGGGTCGAGAAGATGGGGCCCGAGTCGATCACCATCCGCCTCGTCGTCAAGACCCGCCCGGCCGAGCAGTTCGCCGTCCGCCGCGAGCTGCGGCGCCGCCTGGCCGACGCGTTCCGCAGGGCGGGCATCACCGCGGTCGAGGCGGCCGGCGACGAGGGGTCGTCGGCCTGACCCCGCCGGTCAGGCCGCGGGCTCGGGGGCCAGGTCGACGACGACCGAGAACTCGTCGCCGGCCTGGGTGGAGAGGGCGTCGATGCGCCCGGCCGCCCGGACGTCCTCGGCGGCCAGCGCCAGCAGGGCGAGGCGGTCGGGCGTGTCGGTGACGACGGCCGCGGTGACCTCGGTGCGCATCGACCGCTTGGCCTCGCTCTTGGCCCGGCGGACCTCGGCCAGCACGGCCGAGGCGACGGCCAGGACCTCGGGGTTCGGCTCGTCCTCCGGCCCCGCGGCGCCGGCCCGGGCCGCGTCCCGCAGCTCGTCGGCCGAGGGCCACGACGAGCGGTGGATCGACCCGGGCTGCCACCAGGACCAGACCTCCTCGGTGACGAAGGGGAGGAACGGCGCGAACAGCTTGAGCAGCGTGCGCAGCGCCAGGCCGAGGGCCGTGCGGGCCGAGGCCTGCCCCCGCTCGTCGCCGGTGCCGTAGGCCCGGTTCTTCACCAGCTCGAGGTAGTCGTCGCAGAACGACCAGAAGAACGACTCGGTGCGCTCCAGCGCCCGGGCGTAGTCGAACCGGTCGAAGGCCGCGGTGGCCTCGGCGACCAGGTCGGCCAGCGACGAGAGCATGGCCCGGTCGAGCGGCTCGGTGACCTCGCCCTCGGTCGTCGAGTCGAGGCCGAGCGCGAACTTCGACGCGTTGAGGATCTTGATGGCCAGCCGGCGGCCGATCTTCAGCTGCTTCTCGTCGAAGATGACGTCCATGCCGGGCCGGCCCCGGGCCGCCCAGTAGCGGACGCCGTCGGCCCCGTAGCGCTCGATGAGCTTGTCGGGGTCGGTGGGCGCGTTGGCGGCCGACTTGGACAGCTTCTTGCGGTCGGGGTCGACGATGAAGCCGGAGATGGCCGCGTTCTTCCAGGGCAGCGTGTCGTGCTCGTAGTGCGAGCGGACGATCGTGTAGAAGAGCCAGGTCCGGATGATGTCGTGCGCCTGCGGGCGCATGTCCATCGGGAACGTCCGCTCGAACAGGTCGGGGTCGTCGAGCCACCCGGTGGCGATCTGGGGCGTCAGCGACGACGTCGCCCACGTGTCCATGACGTCCGGGTCGGCGGTGAAGCCGCCCGGCTTGTCGCGGTCGTCCTCGGTGTAGCCCGGCGGGACGTCGGTCGTCGGGTCGACCGGGAGCGCGTCCTCGGTGGCGAGGATGGGCGACAGCCAGTCGACGACGCCGTCCTCGTCGATCGGGTACCAGACCGGGAAGGGGACGCCGAAGTAGCGCTGGCGGGTGATGTTCCAGTCGCCCTGCAGGCCCTCGACCCAGTTCTCGTACCGGGTCCGCATGAACTCCGGCCACCAGTTGAGCTGGCGGCCCCGCTCGAGCAGCTCCTCCTTGTCGGGGTAGCGGATCAGCCACTGGTGGGAGGTGACGATCTCGAGCGGGCGGGTGCCGTTCTCCCAGAACTTGACCGGGTGGGTGATGGGCCGGGGCTCGCCCTCCATGAGGCCGGCCTCGCGCAGCAGCTCGGCGATGCGGGCCCGGGCCTGGGTGGTCGTGCGGCCGGCGAGCTCGTCGTAGGCGGCCTGGGCGCGGGCGGGGTCGGCGCACTCCCACCCGGGCTCGCCCCAGGTGACCTGGCGCAGCCGGCCGTCGCGCTGGACGACCGCCCGGACGGGGAGGTCCAGCTCGCGCCACCAGGTGACGTCGGTCGTGTCGCCGAAGGTGCAGATCATGGCGATGCCGGTGCCCTTCTCGGGGTCGGCGAGGTGGTGGGCCACGATCGGCACCTCGACGCCGAACAGCGGCGTGCGGGCGGTGCGGCCGAAGAGGGGCTGGTAGCGCTCGTCGTCGGGGTGGGCGACGAGCGCGACGCAGGCCGGGAGCAGCTCCGGCCGCGTCGTGTCGATCCACAGCGGGCCCTCGGGGCCCTCGAACCGGATCTTGTGGTAGGCGCCGGGGATCTCGCGGTCCTGCAGCTCGGCCTGGGCGACCGCCGAGCCGAAGTCGACGTCCCACAGCGTGGGCGCCTCGGCCCGGTAGGCGAGGCCCCGGGCGACGAGGCGCAGGAAGGCCCGCTGGCTGACCCGGGTGGCCTTGGGGCCGATGGTCCGGTAGGTGTGCGACCAGTCGACCGACAGGCCGAGGTTGGACCACAGGTTGAAGTAGCTCTCCTCGAGCTGCTCGACGACCTCGCCGCACAGCTCGACGAAGTTCGGCCGGCTGATCGGGATCGGCTGGTGCTTCTTGCCGACCTCCGCCGGCGGGCGGAAGTCGGGGTCGTAGGGCAGCGACGGGTCGCAGCGGGTCCCCGTCATGAGCTGGACGCGCCGCTCGACGTTGAGCCCGTTGTCGTCCCAGCCCATGGGGTAGAAGACCTCCTTCCCCCGCATGCGCTGGTACCGGGCGACGGTGTCGGTGTGGGTGTAGGAGCAGACGTGGCCGGGGTGCAGCGTGCCCGACACCGTGGGCGGCGGTGTGTCGATCGAGAAGACCTGGTCGCGCGGCTTGGTGCGGTCGAACCGGTAGGTGCCCTCGTCGGCCCAGCGCTTGCGCCACTTGGCCTCGAGGCCCTCGAGGCTGGGCTTGTCGGGGATGCTGCTCACACCCCAGAGGCTACCGGTGGGGCGCGACCCGCTCGAAAGCGGATCGCCGGCCGCGGGCCCGGGGTGGTTTCCGGTGGCCGCCACGTCGGGTAAGACTGTCGCCACGCGTGAGAGCGCGCGAGCGGAGGCCGCCCGATGGAACGTTCCCTCGACGAGGACCGGCTGGCCTGGATCTTCGGATCCTCCCGCAGCGGCAGCACGTGGCTGCTGCGGATGCTGTCGTCGCTCGAGGCCGTCGTGCCGATCGACGACCCCCACCTCGGCCACCACCTCGGCGTGTGGCGGCCGATCTCGCTGGCGTGGGCGACGGCCGAGCACCCGCCCGAGCTGACGACGCTCGACCGGATCAAGCACGACAAGGACGGCTACTTCTTCTGCGACCGCTACCGGGACGCCTGGGAGCCGGCGCTGCGGCGGCTGATCGTCGAGCGGTTCGCCGCCCAGGCGGCCGACACCGCCCGCGTCCCCGAGCCCGTCGTCGTGGTCAAGGAGCCCGGCTCGCACGTGGCCGGGCTGCTGCTCGACCTGTTCCCGGGGTCGCGGCTCGTGTTCCTGCTGCGGGACGGCCGGGACGTCGTCGACTCGTGGCTCGCCGCCTACCGGCGGGGGTCGTGGGCGCTGGACGAGGGGGCCTTCCCGGTCACCGACGAGGGCCGGGAGGCCCTGGTCCGCTGGCAGGCGTCGGTGTGGGCCTACCGCACCGAGGTCGTCCAGCGGGCCTACGAGCGGCACCCCGCCGACCGGCGGGTCCTGGTGCGCTACGAGGACCTCGTCCGCGACACCGCCGGCGAGCTGGCCCGGGTCTGCGCCTGCCTGGGCCTGGACGCGGCCCCGGAGCGGCTGGCCGAGGTGGCGGCCGCCCACGCCTACGAGGCCGTGCCGCCCGAGGCCAAGGGCGAGCGCAAGGAGATCCGCTCGGCCCGGCCCGGTGGCTGGCGCGACAACCTGACCCCGGACGAGCACGCCGTGATGCACGAGGTCATGGGGGCCAAGCTGGCCGAGCTCGGCTACCTCGACGCGGCCCCGGTCGGTTCCGGCTGAGGCCCCGACCCGTGCCGGCCGGGCGGTCCCGCGCCGGTACCCTGCCTGACATGCTGCAGCTCTTCGACACCGCCAAGGGGAGCGTCGTCCCCTTCCAGCCCCGGGAGCCCGGCAAGGTGTCGATGTACGTGTGCGGCCCCACCGTGTACGGGCCGCCCCACCTGGGCCACGGCCGGTTCTCGCTGGTGTTCGACGTGCTCCGCCGCTACCTGCGGTGGTCGGGGTACGAGGTCACCTACGTCTCGAACATCACCGACATCGACGACAAGATCATCGACCGGGCGAAGAGGGAGCAGCGGGACTGGCGCGAGATCGCCCGGCGGTGCGAGGAGGTCTGGTACCGGGCCATGGACGCGCTCGGCGTGCAGCGCCCCGACCACGACCCCCACGCCACCGACTACGTCGAGCAGATGGTGGCGCTCGTCGAGCGGCTCGTCGCCCGGGGGGCGGCCTACGAGACGTCCGACGGCGTCTACTTCGCCGCCGAGACCGTCGACGACTACGGCCTGCTCGCCCGCCAGCCCCTGGAGACGCTGAAGGCGGGCGCCCGGGTCGAGACGATCGAGGAGAAGCGGTCGCCGGTCGACTTCGCGCTGTGGAAGAAGGCGAAGCCGGGCGAGCCGAGCTGGCCCTCGCCCTGGGGCGAGGGGCGGCCGGGCTGGCACACCGAGTGCGTCGTCATGTCGCTCGACATCCTCGGCGAGGACTTCGACCTGCACGGCGGCGGCCAGGACCTCGCCTTCCCCCACCACGAGAACGAGCGGGCCCAGGCCGTCGCGGACGGGCGCCGCTTCGCCCGGACGTGGGTGCACAACGGGTTCGTCGAGGTCGAGGGCACGAAGATGTCGAAGTCCCTCGGCAACGTGCGCAACCTGCTCGACCTCGTCGAGCAGTACGACCCGCGCGCCTACCGGCTGCTCGTGCTGCAGTCGCACTACCGGTCGCCCATCGACGTGAGCGACGCCAACCTGCGGGCCGCCGAGGGGGCGCTCGACCGGCTCGACGCCTTCGCCCGCCGGGTGGCGGCCAGCCCGGCCGCCGGGGCCGAGCCCGACCCGGAGGCGCTCGAGCAGTTCCGGGCGGCGATGGACGACGACCTGCAGACGCCGGCCGCCACCCGGCTGCTGTTCGACCTCGTCCGGCAGGCGAACGCGGCACTGGACGCCGGCGACGTCGCGGCCGCGGGGCCCCGCGCCGCCGCGGCGCTGGAGATCGCCTCGGTGCTCGGGCTCGAGCTGTCGACCGGCGAGGAGGACGTGCCGGAGGAGGTGCGGGCCTGGGTGCGCGAGCGGGACGAGGCCCGGGCCGCCAGGGACTGGGCCCGCGCCGACGCCCTGCGCGACCGCATCACGGCCGCCGGCTACGTCGTCGAGGACACCCCGACCGGGGCGGTCCTGCGCCGGGCCTGAGTCACGGCTCGGGCACCGGGCAGGCGGCCATGTCGTCGGTCGCCAGCTCGGGCGACGCCCCGTCGCCGGTCGGGGCCGGCGCGGGTCCGCCCGCCGGCGCGGGCTCCTCCTCCCGCTGGGTGGCGACGATCGAACCGACCAGGATGAGCGCGAAGCCGAGCCCGGTGACGACCGTGATGCGCTCGTCGAGCACCGCCCAGCCCAGGAACAGGGCGACCACCGGGTTGACGTAGGTGATGACCGTCGAGCGGGACGGGCCGACCTCGGCCACCAGCTCGAAGAAGACGAGGAAGGCGAGCGCCGTGCAGATCACGGCCAGGCCCGCCAGCGCCAGCCACGTGTCGCCGCCCGGGGCCTCGTCGGGCCACTGGGCGAGGCCGACCGGCAGGTAGGCGAGGCAGGTCACGACCAGCGAGGCGGTCACGACGCCGAGGCTCGGCAGGTGGGCCAGGTGGCGGACCAGCACGAGCGGCCCGAGCGCGTAGCCGAACGCCACGAGGCCCATGGCGGCGACCGGCCAGGGGCTCGACGTCTCGACGTCGAAGCCGACGAGGGCGGCGACGCCCGCGAAGCCGACGAGCAGGCCGGCCACCCGGCGCAGGCCCATCTGCTCGTGGCCCGTGACCTTGACCAGGACGGCGCCGACGAGCGGCACGGCCGCCACGAGCAGGCCGGCGAGCGAGCTCGACAGGTGCTGCTCCGCGTAGCCGAGCATGAGCCAGGGCAGGCACAGCTCGACGGCCGAGTAGACGAGCAGCGGCCGCCAGTGGGACAGGACCGGCCGCAGCGCCCCCCGGGCGGCGGCGATCGGCAGCAGCAGGAGCGCGGCCAGGGCCGTGCGGGCGAACACCAGGGAGGCGGGGGCGACCTCCTCGACCGCCACCTTGATGAGCAGGTACGGGATGCCCCAGATGACGCCCATCGCCAGGAAGAGCACCCATCCGCGTCGTGACATCCCTTCGTCCCTCGTCGTGGTCGGTCGGCCGGTGCCCGACGCGGAGCGCGGCCGGGCCCGCCCATCATCCCGGTCCGCGCGCGAGCGGCGCCAACCGGAACCGGGTCAGGCCGGGTCGTCGAGGAGCGCCGCGCCCGCCTCGTCGACCGGCGTGCCCACGACCCCGTGCAGGTGGCAGGCGGCGCGGTGGCCGCCGCCGAGGTCGGCGAGCGCGGGGTCGACGTGCGGGCAGGGCTCGAAGGCGTCGGGGCAGCGGGTGCGGAACCGGCACCCGCTGGGCGGCGCGGCGGGGCTGGGCACGTCGCCGGACAGCACGATCCGGCGGCGGACCCGCTCGGCCGGCGGGTCGGGCACCGGCACCGCGGAGAGCAGCGCCCGGGTGTAGGGGTGTGCCGGGTCGCCGGTCACCCGGGCGGTGTCGCCCACCTCGACGATGCGGCCCAGGTACATGACCGCGACCCGGTCGCTGACGTGCTGCACCGCGGCCAGGTCGTGGGCGACGAACAGGTAGGTGAGGCCCAGCTCCCGCTGGAGGCGCACGAGCAGGTTGAGCACCTGGGCCTGGATCGACACGTCGAGCGACGAGATCGGCTCGTCGCACACGATCAGCTCGGGCTCGCCGGCCAGCGCCCGGGCGACGCCCACCCGCTGGCGCTGGCCGCCGGACAGCTCGTGGGGGCGGCGGTCCCGGAACGAGGGGTCGAGGCCGACCATGGCCAGCAGCTCGTCGACCCGGGCCCGCCGGGCCGCCCGCCCCGGCGCCAGGCCGTGCACCTCCAGCGGCTCGGCCACGATGCGGCCGATCGTCTGGCGGGGGTCGAGCGAGGCGTAGGGGTCCTGGAACACCATGGCCACCCGCCGGCGGAGGCCCCGCAGCTCCCGGCGGCCGAGGGCCGTGACGTCGGTGCCGTCCAGCTCGATGCGCCCGGCCGTCGGCTCGACGAGGCGCAGCAGGGCGAGGCCGAGGGTCGACTTGCCGCAGCCCGACTCGCCGACCAGCCCGAGCGTCTCCCCCCGGCGCACCTCGAGGTCGACGCCGTCGACCGCCCGCACCGGCGGCCCGCCCCGCTGGGGGAAGTGGACGGCCAGGCCCTC
>ERZ777003.1928-NODE-1928-length-27311-cov-15.511337_pt1 | contig 27311 bp, 23 predicted proteins | sample MGYA00374956_ERZ777003 | MGnify/ENA primary metagenome ERZ777003 (study PRJEB29302, sample SAMN06268252) | bioreactor metagenome | isolation source: Joint BioEnergy Institute, California, USA | place: USA:Joint BioEnergy Institute, California, USA | collected... | reverse complement strand
GGCTTCGCCACCCCGCGACCCCACCACCTGGCGGAGAGCGGCCCTCCGAGCCTCCGGAGGCTTCGCCTCCCCAAACCCCTCCAGCAGGTGGGGAAGGAGTTTCGGGGAAGGCTTCGCCACCCCGCGACCCCACCACCTGGCGGAGAGCGGCCCTCCGAGCCTCCCGGCGAGGGAGAGCGGTCGGCGGGACCGCGTCACTCTTCTACCCCTCTGCGGCCGGCCGCACCCACACCAGGTTCGAGTGGAAGGTGCTCTGGCCGGCGAGGTCGGCCAGCGCGTCCGACGTCGTCCAGTTGATGTTGCGCCCGTCCGGCGAGTGCTGCGCCCACCGGCCCTTGGGCGCCACCGCGACGCCCGGCGGGACGTCCTCGGTGACCACGGCGCGCAGGCGGCACCAGCCACGCCCGTTGGCGAGGATCACATCGGCGCCGTGCTCCACGCCGCGCGCCGCGGCGTCCTGCGGGTGCAGCTCGACGTAGGGCGCGCCCTCCTTCGCCTGCAGGCTGGGCTGGTTGGCCATGCTGCTGGAGACGAAGTGGTGCGGCGCCGCGCTGATGAGCACTAGCGGGGCCTGCGGGCCGGAGCCTGCGGACCGGTCGTTGTCGCCGTCGGCGAGCTGGAACTCGTGCGGCAGCTCGAAGTCCGGCAGCGGGTCGAGGCCGTAGGCGCGCATCGCCTCGCACCAGAGCTCGACCTTGCCGGAGGGCGTCGGGAAGCGGCCGTCGGCGAACGGCACCCTTGTCTCGGGCTTGAAGTGCAGCGGCACGGTCCCCTCGGCCTGCAGCCGCTCCAGGGTGATCCCTGTGAGATACGGGTTGTGCGCGCGGGTCGCGTCGAGCACGCCGCGGATCGCCTCCTCGGCGCTCTCGTGCAGCCAGGGCTCTGTGTAGCCCATGGCCCCGGCGAGCAGCCGCATCACGTCCCAGTTGCTCTTGGCCTCGCCGAGCGGCTGGATGGCCGGGTGGTTGTACTGCAGGTTGCGGTGGCCGTAGGCCTTGTGCAGATCCACGTGCTCGAGCTGCGTCGTGGCCGGCAGGACGATGTCGGCGTAGCGGGCCGTGTCGGTCATGAACTGCTCGTGGACGACGGTGAACAGGTCCTCGCGCTGCAGGCCCTTGACGATCAGCCCGGCGTTGGGCGACGAGGTGGCCGGGTTGGCGGCGAAGACATACAGCGACATCACCGGCGGGTCGGCGGCCTCGCCGGTGAGGGCCGCGCCCAGGCGGTTCATGTTGATCACCCGCGGCGTCGGCGGGCACTCCGAGGCGTGTCCGAGCGCCTCGGCGTCCCACTTGACGTAACCGCTGGTGCTGTACGACAGGCCGCCGCCGAGCACGCCGTACTGGCCGGTGACGGCCGGGAGGCAGCAGAGCGCGCGGAAGGTCTGGCCGCCGTTGCCGTGGCGCTGCAGCCCGTCGGCGGACTTGAGCAGCGCCGGCCGCGTGGTGGCGTAGCGGCGGGCCAGCGCGACGATCGTCTCGGCGGGGACGCCGGTGATCTCGGCGACGCGCTCGGGCGGGTAGGCGCGGACGCGCTCGCGCAGCTCGCGCCACCCGAGGCTGTGCGCCTCGAGCCAGGGCTCGTCGTGCAGATTCTCGGCGAAGATCACGTGCATGAGCCCGAGCGCCAGGGCGCCGTCGGTGGCGGGCCGGGGCCGGATGTGCTCGTCTGCCGAGCGTGCGGTGAGCGTGCGGCGCGGGTCGATGACCACCACGTGCGCGCCCTGGCGCTGCGCGCGGCGCAGCAGCGGCATGAAGTGCGGGCCGGTGGAGGCCGGGTTGTGGCCCCAGATCAGCACCAGCCGGCTGTGCAGCACATCGGCCGGGTCGGGGGCCCAGCGGGCGCCGAGGGTCGCCTCGACCGCCGTCTCGGCGGCGGCGCCGCAGATCGAGCGCTCCAGGCCGCTGGCGCCCATGCGATTCCAGAGGCGCGCCGCGCAGATGGCGTTCTGCAGCAGGCCGAGCGTGCCGCTGTATGAGTAGGGGAGGATGGCCGCCGCGCCGTACTCGGCGATGATCTGCCGCCAGCGATCTGCGATCTCGGCGATCGCCTCGTCCCACGTGATGCGCTGCCACGCGCCGCTGCCCTTGGGGCCGACGCGGCGCAGCGGGTAGAGCAGCCGGTCGGAGCTGTACACGCGCTCCAGGTAGGGCCGGACCTTGGCGCACAGCCAGCCGTCGGTGACCGGGTGCTGCCGGTCGGCGTAGAAGGCCACCGCCCGGCCGTCGCGCACCTCGGTGACCGTGGCGCAGGTGTCGGGGCAGTCGTGCGGGCACGCCCCGCGCACAAGGATCGTCTCTTGCTCTCTGGTCAATCGCCACCTCCGGTGCTCGCCGGCGCCAGCCAGCATCTGATTGTACCATCGATCCGGGGTGCGAAAGCGCCGCCGGGGCCGCGGATATCGCTTCGGCCGTGGCGTTTCTGGGTGTCGGTCTTCATAACGACTGACGACCGGCCACTGCCGAGGACCAGCGGTGGTCGGTCGTCCGTCTCTGGACGTTCAGGGCGGGGCCGTCTGGGTCAGGGTGCCGAATCCGGGTGGCGCGCGCGCAGGAGCGCGACCGTGACCGTGAAGCTGTGGTCTGGCTCGATGGCGAAGGCGGCGCGGATCTCCTCGGCGGCCACGTCCATCAGCCAGCGGATCTGCGCCGCCGCCGGCTCGGGGGTGCGCATGCGCGCGGTCCAGGAGGCGAACTCGAGCCGCAGCGGCCAGGTCTCCAGCAGGTCCGGCGCGAGGCCGGCCTCGCGCAGCATCGCCTGCCACTGGCTCACCGAGTGGTCGCGCACGTGCGACGGATCGCGCAGCAGCTCGATGGCGTTGAGGAACGTGTCGCGGGCCGGCTCCTCGGGGGCGACCACGTCCACCAGGAGCAGGCGGCCGCCGGGGCGCAGCACGCGGGCGATCTCGCGCAGCACCGCGGCCGGGCGCGGGTAGTGGTGCGCGCTGTAGCGCGAGGTCACGATGTCGAACGCGGCGTCGGGCAGGTCGAGCCGCTCGGCGTCCCCGCGCAGAAACTGCACGTTGCTGAGCCCGCGCTCCGCGGCGAGGGCCGCGCCCTGGTCCAGCATCTCCTGCGACAGGTCGAGCGCCGTGACCGCTGCGACGTGCGGGGCGAGCGCGAGGGCGGTGTGGCCGGGGCCGCTCCCGACGTCGAGGGCGCGCTCGCGGCCGGTGGGCTCTGCGGCCGCCACGAGCGCGGCGAGGTCGGGCCCGCCGGCGTGGACCGGGCTGGCGGCGTAGGCGGCCGCCACCGGGCTGAACTGGCGCCTGACCGACTCCTTGATGTCTTCCACGCTATTCCTCCAGATGGCTGGGCGAGATCTGAGACATCATACACGATCGGCTGCCTGCGCCACACGGTGGTGCGCAGACAGCCGATCGCTAGCTCGCGCCTAGGGCGGCGGCGGGCCTGCTAGGTGCTCCGGCCGCTACCTCGCGCTGCGGGACGGTGTCGCCGGGGTGCCGAGCGGGTGGACGACGTAGGTGTAGGTCTCGGGGCGCACCAGCATATAGGCCAGCCCGAGGACCGTGCCGTACACCAGGTTCTGCATGATGAACGACGGCGCGTAGACCTCGAGCAGCAGCGGGTTGAGGATCGGCAGGATGATGAAGTACGCGACGAGCCAGATCAGGCCGCCGTAGACCAGGCCGGCGACCACCGGCGCGCCGTACTCGGTCGTCACGCGCAGGCCGCGGCTCACGAGCAGCGCGAAGATGATGCCGAAGATGGCCGAGAGTATGAAGTGGATCAGCGTGCCGACCAGCACCGGCACGGCGTCGAACTCGGGCGTCGCCGCCGCGCCCGGGCCGAGCACGAACGCGGCGATGCGTTCCGGCGTGAGCCAGATGCTGGTGTTCATCGCGAAGGCCAGCACTGCGCCGACGATCGCCATCGCTGCGCCGCCGATGATCCCGGCGATCGCGCCGGCGACCTCGATCCTGCGCGCCGGTAGGCTCAGGCCGCTGACGGATTCTGCCTGTGGTATCTGATTCGTATTGTTGAAAGCGCTCACGGTTCCCTCCTCTGCGTGGGCGGCATCAAGCCGCCTGCATAGTGGCAGTTGGTGGGACGTGGGTGAGGGGTTGTGCAATGAAGTTATTAAAACTGTGCAAGAAAGTATAGAACTCCGGCACAGATATGTCAACGTTGTGAATCGCGTAACGAAACGTTGCGGGCCGCGGCCGGAGCGGGCGCAGCGGGATGCAGACGGCGTCTCCGCGCGCTGCGGAGGGCTTCGCCGCCCGCCAGGGGTTAACAGAGACGAAGTGTCGGTTACGCGTTTCTTGCTGCGCATATCCGGGGCTTCGGTGTACAATTGTTAAGAGATCACGGGCTGAAGGGGAGCCTCGGGATCTTAGGGAGGTGTCCAATGCGAGTGATAGACGGCATCCCGGTGTGGGGCGAGCACGACGAGCGGACGATCGCGCAGATCAAGCGCTGCCGCGCTCACCCCGCCGCAGCCGCCGCAGCACTCATGGCAGACGGCCATCTGGGGTACGCGATCCCGATCGGCGGCGTGATCGCCTACCGAGACGCCATCAGCCCGAATGCGGTCGGCTTTGATATCAGCTGTGGCAACAAGGCGGTGCTCACCGACCTGCGGGCCGACGAGATCCGGCCGCAGCTCTCGAAGATCATGGATGAGATCGCGCGCCAGGTCGTCTTCGGGGTCGGGCAGACCAGCGGCAAGGCCCGCGACCACGAGCTGTTCGACGACCCGGCCTGGCGCGATGTGCCGGAGCTGGGGCGGCTGAAGACGCTGGCGCGCGAGCAGCTCGGCACGGTGGGCGGCGGCAACCACTTCGTCGACCTGTTCGAGGACGAGCAGGGCCGGGTGTGGGTCGGCGTCCACTTCGGCAGCCGCGGGTTGGGCTTCAAGACCTGCTCGGGCTTTCTGAACCTGGCGGCCGGGCGCGCGTTCGACGACCGCACGCCCGGCGAGCACATGGACCAGCCGGCGACGGTGATCCCGCTCTCCAGCGAGCTGGGGCAGGCGTACTGGCAGGCCATGCAGCTCGCCGGGCGCTACGCCTACGCGGGCCGGGACTTCGTGGTGCAGCAGGTGCTGGACATTCTCGGCGCCCGGGCGCTGGACGAGGTGCACAACAACCACAACTTCGCGTGGCGCGAGCGGCTGAACGGCGAGGAGCTGATCGTGGTCCGCAAAGGCGCGACCCCGGCCTGGCCGGGGCAGCGCAGCTTCATCGGTGGCTCGATGGGCGACATCAGCGTGATCGCCGAGGGCGTGGACACCGACGAGGCGCGCGCCGCGCTGCACAGCACGATCCACGGCGCCGGCCGGGTGATGAGCCGCACTCAGGCGGCCGGCAAGCGGCGCTGGGTGCGCAGGAACGGCCGGCGGGTGCAGGAGGTGGTGAAGCCGGGGGCGATCAGCCGCGAGATGATGCTGGAGTGGCTGCGGCGCGAGGGCGTCGAGCTGCGGGGCGGCGGCACCGACGAGAGCCCGCACGTGTACCGGCGGCTCCCCGAGGTGCTGGCCGAGCACGCCGACTCGATCCGCGTGGTGCACACGCTGAAGCCGCTTGGGGTGGCGATGGCGCCGGAGGATGTCGAGGACCCGTACAAGGACTGACAGCGGCCTGCGCTGAGCCCAGCCGCCACAGGCCAGCCGCCGGGCTCAGTGCAGCCGCGATCCCGCGCCGGGCTGCATGCGGCTGCGTGGGAGCGGCCCGAGCGATGAGAAGAGGATCTTCGCGCCTACTGGTCGCGCGGCTCGCGCGGCGAGTCCGAGGCCGGCCCGACCCGCGAGGCCACGAGCACCGTGCCGAACAGGACGATGACCATCGCCGCGTACAGGCCGGCGGTGATCAGCGACTCTTTCTCGAACAACTTGTAGCCGAGCACCACGAAGGGGAACAGGGCCCCCACCAGGATGATGACGCGCAGCACCTGATTCGACATAGGGCTATATACCTTGGCACTCACACAGGGTTCACACGGTTGCGCCCTATGATACCACGAATTAGTGCGACGTAGGCAGCCGGTGGAGCGGGCGCGCCCGCTCCACCGGCTGCTGCACTTCAGAGGCCGCTAGGCGCTCTGGCGGTACACCTCGGGCGGCAGCGCCAGCAGGTACAGCACGCGGTGCTGCAGGGGCGTCAGCTGCGTGATCTGAGCCTCAGCGCCGCTGCCGCCCCGGACGAGCACGATGTCGCGGAAGGCATCGAGCAGCCGCTCGCCGGCGTGCTGCGGGGCGAGGCGCCGCTCGTGGGAGGCCGGCACCTCGGCATCGTCGGTGAGGCGCTGGCGGACAGCCACCTCCAGGAGCGCCAGCGCCCGCTGCGCGATCGTGAGCAGCCGCACCAGCCCGATCACTTGGTCGTCGCGCTGCATCGCGCCGGGGGTCAGCGAGAGCGGGCGGCCGCTGAGGCGCTGGAAGCCACTGGCCGCAGTGTGCGGCGCCGGCAGCACGGCCAGCGGCAGCCTCTCCTGTGGCATGTTGGTAATGTACACCTGCCAGCCGAGCTGGCGCACGGCGGCGGCGACCGCCTCTTCGTCCACCTCCGCGCGCGCCAGGATCTCGCGCTCGACGCGCAGCGTGGTCGGGCGGCCGCGGTAGCGCCGCACCATGCGCTCCACAGACCGCTCCTCGTACTCCAGCCGGAGCAGGCCGCGCGCCTCGTGGAGCTCAAGGATATCGTCGACCGCCCGCTGCAGCGCCGCGAGGGTGCGCAGCCGCCGCTTGCCCCGCTTCCGCTCGCAGAGCGCCGCCACCGCCGCGCAGGCCTGGCCGAGGCGCTGGCGGAGCAGCTCCTCGGCGGCGCGCGCCTGCTCTGCGGAGCGCACGAGCAGCCGCCGCTCGACCCACTGGACCGTGTGCCCGTAGACCGATGCCGACAGCGGCTCGCGCCACTCGTAGCCGCGCGGGGCGGGCTCGCCGGCCGCCTCGTCCCCGACGGGCAGCGGCTCGAGCTCGCCGCCGATGACCGGCGCCGGCGGCAGCACGCCGGCCGTGTCGGGCAGGTGGTACAGGTAGACGCTCCCGGCCGCCTGAACCAGCGCTCGCATCTGCAGCGTGCCCAGCTCCTGGCCGACGTAGAGCACGCCGGCGCAGGGCAGATAGGACTGAACGCGCTCGATCAGCTCGATGGCCGCCCCGGCGCTGTCGCGGGCGGTTGATACCCAGGTTGCGAGCGGCAGCCCGTACGGCTCGATCTCGGCCTGGACTACTTGAACCCGCAGCATTCCCGGGCGCCACCCGCGGCCGTTAGACGGCTGCAGCGCGCCGTCCGGCTGAATGATCCAGCTGTTGTGCTCGACGTGGTGAACGCGCACCTGCGCGCCATCGAGCTGGTAGCGCTCCAGCAGCCGCCGGTTGAGCGCCCCCTCGAAGGCCTGCCAGCGCGCATCGTCGCTCAGCAGCCTGAGCAGGTCGCGCAGCCGCGCGTCCTGCACGTCTCCGGGTAGCACCTCCTGGCCGGTGCACCAGCGCAGCGTCTCGGGGTGGGCCGCCGCCCACAGCTGTACGGAGCGCGCCTTCGCATCGCTCTGCGAGAGCATGTGGGTCAGCCAGAGCGTCGCCAGCCATCCGAGGCTCAGGCGCGCTCCCCGGTCGAATCCGTTCAGGTGGGTGTCCAGCAGTGACGGCACGCCCATCTGCTGCAGATGCGCGATGAGCAGTGGAATATCGTCGACTCGCTCCCCGGCAAGCATTGCTGCCTCGGTCGCATCGTAGATCATCGTGTCATCCTGGCCTCATTGCGGAACGAAAGCAGAGTAGTGACCAGGTCTGGGGGACTCTGGTGCAGCTTACGCAGTATGCTAGCAAGCAGAGATGTAAAGGAGCTTTCACGCGAGCGGGCGTTTGGTTAACGTTTGTTCAGACAGGGCGCTCGCGGCCGTTCAGACAGGGGCGTGCGCGACGTGTATAATGGCAGCATGCTACAGACCTTCACACTACCCGGCGGTCTGCGCGTGCTGGTCGAGCCGCTGCCCCACACGCACTCGGTCTCGATCGGCTGCTTCGTTGGCGCGGGCGCCGGGCACGAGGACCGCTCGCACAGCGGCATCGCGCACTTCATCGAGCACATGCTCTTCAAGGGAAGTGTCGGCCGGCCGACGCCCAAGCAGATCTCCGACGCGATCGAGGGCGTGGGCGGGATCCTCGACGCCTATACAAGCTTCGAGTACACCACCTACTACGCCAAAGTGGCGGACCTGCACTTCGACCGCGCGCTCGATGTGCTGGCCGATATGCTGCTCCGCCCGCGCTTCGACCCGCGCGATATCGAGAAGGAGCGGCGGGTGATCACCGAGGAGCTGCGCCAGACGGCGGACACGCCCTCGGAGCTCGTCCACCTCCTGCTGGACCGCCACATGTGGGGCGACCAGCCGCTCGGCCGGGACATCGCGGGGGATGAGGAGACGGTCGCCGCCTTCACCCGCGAGCAGATCATCGGGCACTGGCGCGCGTACTACACCAAGCGCAACACGGTGATCTCGGTCGCCGGCAATGTCGACGTCGAGCGGACGGTGGAAGCGATCGGGCGGGCGTTCGACGAGATGCCCGAGGGCTGCGCCATGCTGTGCCTGCCCAGCGGCCCGCACAACCCGGGGCCGGGCCTGGTGCTGTGCGAGGACGACAACGAGCAGGTCTCGTTCTGCATCGGCTTCCCCGGCGTCGCGCTGGGCGACCCGGACCGGTGGCCGATGCTGGTGTTCGACACGGTCATCGGCGGCAGCATGTCCTCGCGCCTGTTCCAGGAGATCCGCGAGGAGCGCGGCCTGGCCTACAACGTCGGCTCGTACAGCCGCGAGCACCACGACGCGGGCAAGTGGGTGGTGTACGGCGGCGTGGACCCGGACAAGCTGGCCGAGTGCGTCGAGACGATCATGGTCGAGCTGCGGCGCGGCCGGGCTGAGGGGATCACCGCCGAGGAGCTGGCGCAGGTCAAGGAGCAGGTCAAGGGGGGCATCCTGCTCTCGCTCGAGGACACCTGGGCGGTCGCGTCGCGCAACGGCTCGCACGAGCTGCGCTACGGCCGGGTCATCCCGGTCGAGCAGGTGGTGGCCGAGGTCGAGGCCGTGCGGCAGGAGGATGTGCTGCGCGTGGCGCGGCGCGTGCTGCGCGAGGACGGGCTGCACATGGCGGTGATCGGCCCGTCGGTAGAGGAGGGGGAGCTGCGCCCGCTGCTGCGGCTGGAGTAGGGGGCGCATCCCTGCGGAAGAGCGGCGGGCGGCCATCATTCACCAGCGACGAACTTCCGAAACGTCGTGCGCGTCATCGCCGTCGGAAAGGAGGACTCGATGCGCTACCTGATCGCCCTCGTCGCGCTCTCCGCCTGCGCCGTCTGGCTCGCCTCCTGCGGCGCCACGCCCGAGGTCGTCGCCTACGACGAAGTCTGCGAGCAGCCGGATGGCACGCTCGTGCAGACCGAGGGGTACTTTGCGGTCGGCAGCTCGATCTTCTGCTCGAACATCGGCAGCAGCCATGTGCAGTGCGGCTTCGAGTTCGTCGACTCGCCTGACGAAGAAGATGGCTTCACGGCCGATGTTGCCCAGGGCACCGGCCCCAACCAGGTCGAGCCGATCCCCGATGACTTCACGCCGGAGGCGATCCTGATCCACGCGTCGGACGGGAGCGACGTTCGCATCGGCGACAGGGTGACGATCAGCGGCAAGCTGCTGGTGGCTGAGAACGTCTGCCTCGTCGACGTCGATACGATCACCAAGGTCCAGTGACGGTGCCGCCGGGTGGCGCGCCGGGCGGTGTGATATACTGCACGTCGAGGCCCGGCCGGTGGCCCGGCTGTTACAGAACTACTTCTTGTTTTGCGTCCTACTCCTATGTCTATTTCCGTACGCGAGGTTGAACCAGCCGAGGTGGAGGCCGTCATCCCGCTGCTGCTCCAGGCTGAGGTGTCGGAGCGGGCGCTCAGGTGGGGGCTGGCCAACCTCGTGGACGCCGTCTACCGGATGGACGCGGACGGCGAGCTGGTCGGCGCGGCGACGATGCAGTGGCGCGGCGACCCGTGCGAGATCATGGAGCTCGCCGTCGCCCCGGAGCGGCGTGGGCAGGGCTACGGGCGGAAGCTGATCGCGTGGCTGATGGATGAGGCGCGGCGGCGGGGCAAGCGGCGGATGCTCGTCGGCACCAGCAACGCCGCCCTCGGCAATATCTGCTTCTACCAGCGCTGCGGCTTCCGGATGGACCACATCCGGCGCGATTACTTCTCCTACTACGAGCGCCACTACGGCGGCCCGATCTTCGAGAACGGCATCCAGGTGCGGGATATGCTGGTGTTCGAGTTCGACCTTTCCGGCGGCGGAAGCTAGGCCGCTCTCGGCGCGCTCTGTCTGCTCCCAGCTCCCGATCGCCAGCTCCGCACGCGCCCGACCCGGCTGCCCGCGGCCCCGGCGGCGCCCGCCGGAGCAGATCGCCGTCGGCTGGCTGGCGAAGAGGCTGACGGCGCACGAGCGCGGCTGAGCGCCAGCCCTCGCGCTGGGCTGCGCGCCTGTCCAGCGCGGAGGGATCGCCGATGCCAGGCGAGGCTGAAGCATCGCGGAACATATCGCCCCTCGACCGACTCCTCCGCTCCCCCTGCTCGACTCCCTCATCGGCCGCCGGTCGCGCCGCTTCGCCCGGGGCGCGCATCTGAACGGTGGACCGCCCGCCTACCGCAGCGAGCAGCCGCCCCAGCCCCTGACGCTGGACGGGCCTTCGCCACGTGCGGGACCACCGGGTACGCGCTCGGCGAGCTTCCCTACGCTACGCTGGCGGCGGCGATCGCGTACTGCGACTATCTCTACCGGCGCTACGGGCGCTTCCCGGCCGGCAGCGGTCCGTTCCGGACCACGCTGGCGTACCAGGCACATCGTCTGGCGGGATGGCTCAGCCGCTCGCCGCAGCGATGCGGGCCATGCTGTACGTGGCGGGCACGGCACGCCAACTGCTGGTCGTAGGGCTGCTGGCCGCATGCTCCGCGCTCGCCATACGCACGGCCAGGCGCCGGTCGAAGAGACGCCCGTAGCGATATTCAGGCCTACGTCGTATCGCAATCTGCAATCCTTCGATGTACGATGGGCGAGGCGGGGCCGCGGCTTCGCGCCGGCCCCATCGCGCTGCTTTCACTGGCATGATGCGCATTGTCAGCAAACTCCGGGGCGAGCTGTCCACCATGGAGGCGACCGAGCGCACGCACCTCATGCGCGAGCTGGTCGGCATCCTGTACGGCTCGGCCCTGACAGCGATAGGTCTGGCGTGGCTGATCGGGGCGACCGACCCGGGCGTGGTGCGCGCGTCGTGGCCGACGCTGCTGTGGCTCCTGCTCCTGGCCGTGCTGCTGAACCAGCTGGACTTCTTCTGGATCGTCGAGCGCCACGGCGGGGCCGCCGAGCGCTGGAGCGCGCCGCTCGGCGGGCTGGTCACGATCGCGCCCGTGTTTGTGTTCGGGCCGACGGCGCTCTGGCTGGGGATCATCGCCGCGCTGGTCTCCTCGGCGCGCGCCTGGCAGAGGGCCTCGCTCGCGATCCAGCGCTGGAATGTGGCGCGCACGCTGGTGCTCAGCCTGGCCTGCCTCTCGCTCGGCTCGCTGCTCGGGCTGGCGCTGTACGAGCGGCTGGGCGGCACCTACCCGCTGCCCGGCTTCGCCGCGCAGCCGGTGCTGCTCGCCGCGCTGGCCGTGGCGACGCTGCTGGCCATCGACTGGCTGATCTGGTCGGGCTACCTGCTGATGGCGGGCTGGACGCTGATGAGCCTGGCCGGCATCCGCGAGCTCGGCCTGTTCGCGCTGTTCGAGATCATCGCCTACCTGCCGGAGTTCTTCGCGATCCTGGCGGCGGCGGTGTACGTGCAGATGGGCGCGGGGGCGTTCTTGACGCTGATCGGCGGGGCGCTGCTCGTCAGCCTGCTGGCCCAGCGGCTCAGCACGGCGGTCGAGCGGAGCGCGCAGCGCTCGCGGGAGCTCGCGCAGCTTGAGGAGCTCGGGCGGGCGCTGATCGCGGCCCCGCCGAAGATCGATGCGCTCACCCCAGTGCTGGCCGCATCGGTGCCGCCCATGTTCCGCGCGGACCAGATCGAGATCCGGCTGTTCTCGGGGCAGACGCTGCTGCACACCCCGCCCCAGGCGCCGCCGCTGCCCGACGCGCTGTGGGAGTGGCTGCGGGGCGCGCCGCAGCCGTACGCGGTGGCCGCGGGCGCGCCCACGCCGTGGCCCGGCCCGGCGGCGCGGCAGCCGCTCGCGCTGGCCCCGGTGCTGGCGATCGACTCGGGCGCCGTGCTGGGCGGCATCTGCGTGCGCTTCTCGCCGGCCGTCGCGGACCCGGCCGAGGCGCTGCCGGCCCTGCAGTCGCTTGCGGCGCAGGTCGCCTCGGCGCTGTTCCGCGCCGAGGAGTACGACCGCGCGCTGGCGCACGAGAAGATGGTGCAGGAGCTGGCGATGGCGGCCGAGATCCAGGCCAGCTTCCTCCCCGAGACGCTGCCGCGGCTCCCCGGCTGGCAGCTCGCGGCGACGCTGCGGCCGGCCAGGCAGACGTCGGGCGACTTCTACGATGTGCTGGAGCTGCCCGGCGGGCGGCTGGGGCTCGTGGTCGCCGATGTGACCGACAAGGGCACCGGCGCGGCCTTGTACATGGCCCTGTGCCGCACGCTGATCCGCACCTTCGCCTTCGAGTACCCCGAGCAGCCGGAGCAGACGCTGCACGCGGCGAACAAGCGCCTGCTGCGCGACTCGCGCAGCTCGATGTTCGTGACGGTGTTCTACGGCGTCCTCGACCCGGCGTGCGGGAAGCTGACCTACTGCAACGCGGGGCACAACCCGCCGTACCTCCTGCGCGGGAACGCCGCACCGCGCGCGCTGGCGAACACCGGCATCCCGCTGGGGATCGCGCTGGAGACGGCCTGGCGCACCGAGACGGTGGAGGTCGAGCCTGGCGATACGCTGGTGATGTACACCGACGGCGTCACCGAGGCGCAGAACCGGGACGGGGAGTTCTTCGGCGAGGAGCGGCTGCTGGCCGCCGTCCAGGCGAGCCGTGAGCGCGGCGCCGAGGCGGTCCAGGCGGCGCTGCTGGCCGCCGTCGCCGAGTTCGTCGGCGAGGAGCCGCAGGGCGACGACATCACGATCCTGGTCGCCGCGCGGGAGCAGGGTTCGTCCTGACAGAAAGGGAAGATCATGCGCTTGGCAGTCATCGGGGCCGGCGCCGCAGGGCTGATGGCCGCCCGGGCGCTGCGCGCGACGCGCCCCGACATCGAGGTCACGGTGTACGAGCAGAGCGCCGATCTCGGCGGGCGCGCTGCGACGGGCAGGCGTGAAGGCTTCGCCTTCGACCACGGCGCCCAGGTGATCAAGTCTCCGACGCCGGAGATCGAGCGGCTGCTGCTGGAGGAGCTGCCGTCCGGCGACCTGCGGCGGATGCAGCTGCCGGTCTGGCTGTTCAGCTCGGCGGGCGCGATCACCCCCGGCGACGAGCAGATGAACGCCGAGGCGAGCTGGTACTACCGCGGCGGCAACAGCCGGCTGGGGGAGCTGCTGGCGGAGGGGCTCGCCGTGCGCCGCGGGGTGCGGGTGAGCAGGTTGAATGGTCGACCATTCAATGTCGGACGGGGAGCGGCCTACCGGCTGGAGGACGACGCCGGGCGGGAGATCGCCGAAGCCGAGGCGGTGCTGCTCACGGCCCCGGCCGGCGAGAGCGCGGAGCTGCTCGCCAGGAGCGACATCGACGGGCAGCTGCGCGACCTGCTGCTCGGCGAGCTGGCGAAGGGAGTCTACCGGCGCTGCATCTCGCTCGCGCTGGCGTACGACACGCCGCTCGAGCGGCCCTACTACGCGCTGCTGAACATCGACCGGGCGCACCCGATCTCCTGGCTGGGGCTCGAGCACGCCAAGGGGAGCGGCCGCTGCCCGCCGGGCCACAGCCTGCTGGTCGCGCAGCTTGCGCCGGGCTCCAGCCAGGAGCGCTGGGAGCAGCCGGAGGGCGAGCTGGCGGCGGAGGTGGCCGAGATGGTGAGCGAGCTGCTCGGCGAGGAGCTGCGCCGGCCGCTCTGGTGGGACCGGCGGGCGTGGCGCTACGCCCTGCCGGACGGCCGCAGCGACTTCGCGGCGCTCAACGGGACCGGGAGCGGCCTGTTCTTCGCCGGCGACTACACGGCCGGCCAGGGGCGCGTGCACCTGGCGCTCGAGAGCGGCCGGCGCGCGGCGGAGCTGATAGCCGGGGCGCTGCAGTAGCGCGGTGGTGTTGGAGGCCCCTTCGAATCCAGCCGCCGCCGGTGTATAATGTCGCGCAGCGATATCGGACAGTGCTCGAGCAGGGATCGTATGGCGACACCCGACATCCGAACACCCGCCCCGGCGGAGCCGCAGGCCGCCGGCGGGTCGATGCGCGCGCTGCTCCTCGGCCTGCTGGCGGTGCTGGCGCTGGGGGCCGTGGCGGTGCTGGCGATCGGCAACAGCCAGAGCTTCGTCGCCCCGCGCGGCGGCAACCTGCTGATCCTGGCGCCGGCCGCCTTCCTGGCGGGGGTCTTCAGCTTCCTCTCGCCGTGCACGCTGCCGATCCTGCCGGCGTACTTCGCGTTCACCTTCCAGGCGCGCAGCGAGCGGATCGTGCTGATGACCGTCGCCTTCTTCCTCGGCCTCGCCACGACGATGGTGCTGCTGGGCGCCACCGCCACGGCGCTGACCCAGCTGCTCTTCCGCAACCTGGAGACGATCACGCTGATCGGTGGGCTGGTGATCATCGCCTTCGGCGTGCTCAGCCTGCTCGGCAAGGGGTTCAGCGGCGTGCGGCTGCTCGACCGCCCGAGCGCGAGCGTGGCCGGCTCCTACCTGTACGGCGCCACCTTCGCCCTGGGCTGGACGGCCTGCGTCGGGCCGATCCTGGGCGCGCTGCTGACGCTGCTCGCCACCCAGGGCATCGCGGTGATCCAGGGCGCGGTGCTGGCCTTCCTCTACGCGCTCGGCCTCGGCACGCCGCTGATCGTGGTGGCCTCGTTCTTCAGCCGGCTCGGCACCGGATCGCGCTTCTGGCGCCTGATGCGCGGCCGCGGCTTCGAGGTGCGCGTCGGCGGGGCGACGCTCTACCTGCACACCACCAGCGTCCTCAGCGGGCTGCTGCTGATCGCGATGGGCGCGCTGCTCGCGACCGGCCAGCTCACGGCGATCAGCGAGTGGACGCAGCAGACCCCGCTGGCGCAGTGGGCGCTGGCCTTCGAGCAGGCGATCAGCCGCTGGGTGCAGGGGCGCTAGCGATCCTCTTCTTCGATCCACAGAGGTAGGGGCGCAACAGGCTGCGGAGGCCGGGCCGGCTGGCCCGCGTGGCTCCTGTGTCCCCCTCCGCGCCCCCCGTGCTCTCCATGGATCGCTCGGAACATCTGGAGGAGCTGTGCAAGCACACGGGCACACCCCGCCGCACGCCGCGGGGTGCGTTGTCTACCGCCACGACGAGCGGGGCGGGCCGCTGATCCTGATGATCAAGGACCAGTACGGCTACTGGACGCTGCCCAAGGGGCACCTGGAGCCCGGCGAGAGCGCGGAGGCCGCCGCCGCCCGCGAGGTGCTGGAGGAGACCGGCGTCGGCGGGGAGCTCGGCCCGCTCGTCGGCGAGATCAGCTACCCGGTGACGTCGAGACGGGGCGAGCGCTACATCAAGCGGGTGGCCTTCTTCCTGATGCGCGCCCGCACCGCGGAGATCGTCCCCGAGGCCGGCGAGGGGATCAGCGAGGCGGGCTGGCTCCCGCCCGACGAGGCGCTGGCGCGCATCGGCTACCAGGATATGCGCGAGCTGCTCGGGCGTGCGGTTAGCCTTATCCGCGGTCAGCCCACAGGCTGAGGGCCGCTTCCCGCCAACGGCGGACGAAAACGGCGGGCGCCATCGTTATACTGTGTGAAGAACAGAGCGGTGGCGGCCCGGGGCGGCGTTAGGTGCTTGGGTGTGAGACGCGCGAGTGGGCTGAGCAGATTGAGTCTCCGGCCGCCAGTTGAGCATTGCAGGTCAACCTGCAGAGTAGAGAGCTGTGGGGGGGGCGCCGGGCGCCCTCAGATATGACGCAGCTGCCAGTTGAAGTATTGAGGCAGCTGCCCGCTCCCCTCGTTTCTGGCCGCCCACAGGGCGGCCTTTTCGTGTCTCGCACCCGCTACATGCGCGGCGGCACGACCCCCTGCTGGTTCTGATACTTGCCGGCCCTGTCCGCGTACGAGACCATGCACTCCTCGTCGCTCTCGAGGAACAGCACCTGCGCGATGCCCTCGTTGGCGTAGATGCGCGCGGGGAGCGGCGTCGTATTCGAGATCTCGATCGTCACGTACCCCTCCCAGGCCGGCTCCAGGGGCGTGACGTTGACGATCAGCCCGCAGCGCGCGTACGTCGACTTCCCCAGCACGATCGAGAGGACGTTGCGGGGGATGCGGAATTTTTCGACAGAGCGCGCGAGCGCGAAGGAGTTTGGCGGGATATCGCAGTAATCGCCCTTCACATCGACGAACGAGCGCGGATCGAAGTTCTTCGGGTCGACGAGCGTGTTGAACACATTCGTGAACACCTTGAACTCATCGGCGATGCGCATATCATACCCGTACGACGACAGGCCGTACGATATCACGCCATTACGCACCTGATCGGCGGAAAAGGGCTCGATCATACCCCGCTCTTCGGCCATTCGTTTGATCCAGCGGTCGGATTTGATGGTCATGGCAGTGATACCTTCCAAGTAGTCATTGGAAAGGGCGTGTAGGGATATCGCGGCCTCGCCGCCACATCCGTACACGCCCTTCTGCGAATCGCGTGCGATCTGGAGCGGGCGCCGGCGCCGCAGTATACCACGCCCCAGGCGCGCGCCCGCAGCCGCCTGCTACCTGCGCTCGTCAGCCGCGCTCCACCAGGCGCGCCACCTCGTCCGCGCAGCCCCAGGAGAGGGTGACGCCGGCGCCGCCGTGGCCGTAGTTGTGCACCACCAGCCGGCCGTCCCTGCGCTCCGCCTCCAGCCGGACGGCGGGGCGGCCGGGGCGCAGCCCGACGCGGTGCTCGAGGATCGCGGCCGAGCGCAGCCGCGGCTCGAGCGCGATGCAGCGCGCCAGGATCGCCTCCGCCGTGGCCGGGTCCGGCGCCAGGCGCTCGTCGCCCTCCTCGTCGGTGCCCCCGAGCACGATGTCGCGCGAGCGCGGCACAATGTACGTGACGCCGCCCGGCCCGTAGTCGTCGAAGGTGAACTGCTCCACGCCGACCTGCGCCACGCGCACGATCTGGCCGCGGATGGGGAGCATCGCGGGATCGCCGACCAGCTCGCGGGCGCCCAGGCCGGTGCAGTTCACCAGCGCGTCCGCGTCGCCCGGCGCCTCGTCCAGGCTGGCGACGGTGCCCTGCTCGAGCGTGCCGCCGAGCGACCGGAAGCGCGCCAGCAGGAACTCGAGGTACAGCGGCATCTCGACCACCGGCGCCGAGAAGACGTAGCCGTCGCGGTGCTGCGGGGGCAGCTCGGACGGCTGCGCGCGGCGGAAGTCCGGCACCGCGTCGCGCCACCAGGGGTCGCCAACCGGCTCGGGGAACAGCTCGAGGCCGCGGCGCACGATGATGCCGGCGGCCGGATCGCCCGAGAGACGCATCAGCTCGCGGTAGGTCGCGGCGGACCAGCCGAGCACCAGCTCCTCGGGGTAGGCCCGGTAGGGGTACCACACGGCCGCGGCGACGGCCGAGGTTGTGGCGTGGGGGAGATCGCGGGCGATGATGCGCACCTGGTGGCCGGCCTCGAGCAGCCGGATGGCGCTGCTGAGGCCGGAGACGCCCGCTCCGATGACGAGAATGTCCATAGCGCTCAGAATGTAATCGACAGCCCTCCGTCCACCACAAGGGTGTGGCCGGTGATGTAGGTGTTGCGCGGCGACGCCAGAAAGACCACCGCCTCGGCGATCTCGGCCGGCTCGGCCTGGCGCGCCAGCGGGATGCGCCGCCGCCGGACGTAGAACTCCTGGAACTCCTCGGTCTGATGGTAGTTCACGCCGTCGGTCACGGCCATGGGCGTCTCGACGAAGCCCGGCGCGACGCTGTTGACTAGGATACCATGCGGCGCAAGCTCGACCGCCAGCGTGCGCGTGAGCTGGTCGAGCGCGCCCTTGGCGGAGTTGTAGTGCGTGGCGCGGTTCAGCCCGAGGAAGCTGTTCACCGAAGAGATGTTGACGATGCGCCCGCCCTCGCCCTGCTGCACCATCTGGCGCGCGGCCCGCTGGCTCACCGCGAACGCGCCGAGGTAGATCACCTCCACCGCCCGCATCCAGTCGGCGAGCTCGACCGAGAGGAAGTCGACCTCGTAGAACACGCCGGCGTTGTTCACCAGGATGTCGAGCCGTCCGAAGGCGGCGGCCGTCTGGGCGACGATCGCCGCCGCGTCGCGGGTCACGTCGCCCGGCACGAACGCGGCCGAGCCGCCTGCGTCACGGATCGACGCGGCGACCGCTTCGCCCTGGGTGCCCGGCAGGTCGGCGATGGCGACAGCCGCCCCCTCGCGCGCCAGCGCCGCCGCGGTGGCCCGGCCGATGCCCGATGCGGCGCCGGTGACCAGCGCCACCTTGCCGTGGAGCATGCTAAGCCTCGCGCTCGATCCAGATCATCTCGGAGGCGAACTCGTCCAGCGCCAGGGTCACGCCCTCCTCAGCCAGCGCCGCGCCGCTCATGCTCAGCGTCCGGCCCGCGTCCTGCAGGCGGACGCGGTAGCTCGCCGCCGGCGCGAGGCCGCGCGGCCGCACCGTGTAGCGCGGCACATCGCCCTGGGCGCGGTACACCATCACCACGCTGCGCGACTGGTCCGGCGCGACGGCCTGGATCGCGTCCCAGCCCCAGCCGACGCCGTTGATGTTATAGCGCGGCGGGCGCAGGTGGATGATCTTCGCGTCGCGCACCAGCAGGCGCAGCGCCTTGTACTGCTCGATGGCGGCCTTCGTATCCGCCATCTGCTGCGCGTCCCACTCGGTGATGCGCTGCATCAGGATCAGCGGGCCGCCGAAGATCGCGCTCCTGAGCGTGTAGGGGGTCGGGTCGTCCTGCATGTAGCGCACGCTGTAGCGCGGCGAGAAGGGGTAGGAGGCGCCGTAGATCCCCTGGCGGGTGGCGTAGGTGGCGATGTTGTCCACCGTGATGGTGGTGTGGTAGAGCCGCGCCATCTTGTACGTCAGCATGCAGCCGCCATCCTCGCAGTTCTCCCAGACGACGTGCGGCCGCTTTTGGCGCACCGTCTCGATCACCACGTCCAGGCCGCGCGTCGAGCCAGCGTAGTTGCTGTCGTCGGGCGCGTGGGTGTGGTCGGCGCGCGTGCAGCGCTTCACCATATCCTCGCCGTCCTGGATGAGGTAGTCGACGCCCTCCTCGTCGACGAGCCGCAGCAGCTCGTCGATCAGCCAGGCGCGGCAGGGCTCGTGGCCGAGGCACAGCATCCCGGCGCCGAAGTAGTCGTCGTAGCCGCTGATCAGCCACTCGGGGTGCTGCTGCGCCACGGGGGCGTTGGGGTGGCACTGCGCCAGGGCGATGTGCACGCCGAAGCGCATGCCGTAGGAGCGGGCGCGCTCGGCGAGCGGGGCCAGGCCGCGCGGGAACTTCTGCAGGTCCGGCCGCCAGTCGCCGATCGCGCGCGCCCAGCCGAGGTCTATCACCACCACCTCGACGCCCAGCTCGGCGCAGCGGTCGATCGCCGCGAGCTGCTGGGCCTCGTTGATGTTCTGCTCGTAGCGCCAGGAGTTGTACTGCACCCAGGGGTAGCGCTCGTCCGGCATCGGCGGGTGGACGTGGGCCTCGGCGAAGCGCTGCGTCACGTAGCCGGCCTCGTCCCAGTCGCCGTGGAACTGGCCGACGAAGTAGGCCGGGATGTCGAACGCCGCGCCCGGCGCGAGGACGTGCGCCAGCTCGTCGATCGTGCTCGCCAGGTGGGTCGCGCCGGGATCGGCCCAGGCCCGCAGCCGGCTCTTGCCGTTGAACTCGATGCCGCACACCAGCCCCGGGCCGGTGCCGGGCGGCCCGTCGGGCGGGTCGCCTGCGGCGCCGGGGCGCAGCGCGAACCACGCGCAGCTAGTGGGCTCGGCCAGGTGCGAGGGGAACGATCCCATCCGCACCTCGAGCGGGGTGCGGCCGGGCCAGATCTGCGCCTGGTGCTGGGTGAAGAAATCGCGCCGGTATGTCCAGCTGAACTGGTCGACGTGGAACAGGATGGCCGGCGCAGCCGCGACCGAGATCGACAGAATGGCGCACTCCGTCACACGGGCCGGCTCGGGGCCGGAGTTGGTCAGCTCGGCCCACAGGCGCGCGAACGGGCGGCCCGGGAAGAGCTGGAGGTGCTGTGCGAGCCGCAGGCGACCGCTGGCGTCCTCGAGCGTGACGCTCAGCGTCTTCGCGCCGTCCGGGTCGTCGTGAGAGCTGGCGCCGAGGCAGCGCGCCCAGCGCACCGGCCGCCCGTCCACCGTCGGCATGCTCAGGTCGGCGGGCTGTGTGGCCAGCCCTGCCGCCCCGTCGAGGCGCCAGGTGAGCCGCCCGTCGGCCAGGGCGAGGGTCGCGGTGACAGCCTCGTTGCGGAGGGACCAGGTGGCGGGGGAAGTTTCAACCTGAATGGAAGCCATGGGAGTCCTTCTCGAGGGTTTGCGGAGGCGCAGCCTCCCCAGGATCTGCTTAACTCCGCCGCTCTGCGATGACTCTGTCGCTGCAGAGCGGCGGAACAAAGTGTCTGTGGAGGGCCACTGGCCCTCCACAGCTCCCCGTACGGGAAGGGGCGCCGGCTGTTGGCCGGCCCTACCCCTTCGCCAGCAGCGCGTTGGCCTTCTCGTCGATCGTGGCCGCCGCATCCTCTGGCGTCATGTTGTTGGACCACACCTCGTCGAGCGTCGGTCCCATGATCTCGTTCACGAGCTGGGCCGCGCTGCCGTGGTACAGGTCGCCGATCTTGGCGTCCGGCAGCGTGTCCATCACCGACTTGAAGCCGCTCGGCAGGCCCTGGAGGTAGCCGGGGTCCTCGCGCTGCTCGCGCCGGATCGGGATCCAGTCGCGGTTCTTGGCCAGCTCCTTCTGGTACTCGGTGGCCGACCAGACCGCCCAGGCGATCGCCGCCTCGGGCGCCTTCGAGCCCTGCGCCACCACCCAGCCGCCGAACCAGAACGGCAGCGCGCGGGCGTCCTTCCACATCGGCAGCGGCGCCATGTCCCAGTTGAAGGGCGAGTCCGCGTTGCTGGACATGTACCAGGTGCCATCGGCGACCATGGCCAGCTTGCCGGTCTGGAACAGCGACACATCCTGGGCGAGCGCCGAGGCCTGGGTGGCGTCCGGGGTGATCTTGTACTCCGTGACGATATCCTGGAGCCACTTGAGCCCCTCGACGTTGCGCGGGTCGCTGACGGTGAACTTGGTCGGCTCGATGATCTTATCGAACCAGGCCGTGCCCGCCGCCCAGCCGAAGGTCTGCGCGCCCCACCACGCGCCGAGCGCGCCGCGGTCGAAGCCCCACTGCACGACGCGGTCGCCCTCGGTGATCGTGAGCTCCTTGGCCACCTCCACCAGCTTCTCGTAGGTCCAGGTCGCGTCCGGGTAGGGGATGCCGGCCTTGTCGAAGATGTCCTTGTTGTAGTAGAGGGCCATCATCTGGATGTTCTCCGGGATGCCGTAGAGGTTGCTCCCGTCGAAGCGCCAGAATTCGTACAGATCCAGCGGGTACTGGTTGGCGTCGGAGAAGTCCGCGACCAGGTTGATGTCCTCCTGCAGGTTGCGCAGCAGGCCGTTCTTGTAGTGGGTGTAGGCCTGCACGTCCCACATATAGACGTCGATCGGCTGGTTGGCGGCGTAGGCCAGGTCCAGCTTGGACCAGTACTGGTCGTAGGGGAAGAGCTGCAGGTCGATCTCGTACTGGCCGCGGTGCGCCTCGTTGAACATCTGGGCGCGGATGCGGAAGTTCTCGTCCAGCACCGGGCTGTTGTTCCACATCATCCCGGTGATCTTCATCGGCTGGCCGGAGGTCTGCGCCGGGCCCTCGGCGCCCGGCGCCTCGCCGGCGCCCGGCGACTGGGTGCTCCCGCCGCACGCGGCGAGCACGCCGGCGGCCGCGAACGCCGCGGCGCCCTGCAGGAACCGTCGGCGGCTGAGGGACGCCCTGGGCTGTTCGTCTGTCCTCGTCGACATGTGGTTTTCCTCCTTAGTGTGGAATCTGGTGTCTGGAGCTATATCCGGGGCAGCGGGCGCGGAAGGGCGCGGCGCGCGACGCGCCCCTCCTGCAGCCGCTATCCCTTGATACCGGTCATCACGATGCCGCGCACGAAGTAGCGCTGGGCGGCGATGAAGAGCAGCAGCGGCGGGATGATCGAGACGGTGACCGCCGCCATCATGAGGTGCATCTGCGGCCCGATGCGCGGCGAGCCCGAGAAGTACGAGAGCGCCACCGCGATCGTGCGCTGCTCATCGCGCGAGAGATAGATCAGCGGTGTGAAGAAGTCATTGTAGGTGCCCACGAAGGTGAACACCGCGACGGTGGCGAGCACCGGCTTGCTGAGCGGCAGCATGATGCTCCACCAGATCCGGTAGACGCTGGCGCCGTCGATCTTGGCCGCCTCCTCCAGCTCGGCCGGGATGGTGATGTAGAACTGGCGCAGCAGGAAGATGAAGAACGCGCTGCCGAAGTAGGCCGGCACGATCAGCGGCAGGAAGGTGCCGACCCAGCCGATCGCGTTGAACATCAGGTAGGTCGGCACGAGCGTCACCGCGCCGGGCAGCATCAGCGTCGCCAGCACCATCATGAAGATCAGGTCCTTGCCGGGCGCCCTGAGCCGCGCGAAGCCGTAGGCGGCGAACGAGCAGGAGAGCAGCGTGCCGATCATCACCGCCGCCACGATGATCGCGGTGTTGACGGCGTAGATGTGGAACGGCACGCGGGTGAGCGCCGTCCAGAAGTTCTCGAACTGCGGCGGGCTCGGGATCCAGATCGGCGGCGAGATGTAGACCTCCTCCGGGCGCTTGAGCGCCGTGGAGAGCATCCAGAAGAACGGCAGCAGCACCACCGCGGTGCCGGCCAGCAGCACCGCGTAGACCGCGGCGGTGACGATCGCATCCTGGCCCTTGCGGGTCCGCCAGAAGGGCATGGACTGGCTTCGCGCGCTCATGATCTGCCCCCCTTCTTCTCGCTCTCGTAGAAGACCCACAGCGGCGACGACTTGAACACCAGCAGGGTGAGCAGCATCACGACCAGGAACATGAACCAGGCGATCGCCGCCGCGTAGCCCATGTTGAGGTACAGGAACCCGTGCTGGTACAGGTACATGGAGAGGAAGAGAGTGGCGTGGTTCGGCCCGCCGCGCGTGATCACGAACGCGTCGGTGAAGACCTGCAGCGCCCCGATGATGCCGAGCACCAGGTTGAAGAAGGTGACGTTCGAGAGCAGCGGCAGCGTCACATTGCGGAACTGGCTCCAGCGCCCGGCGCCGTCGATCTCGGCCGCCTCGTACAGCTCCTGCGGGATGCCCTGCAGGCCGGCCAGGAAGATCAGCGTCGTCCCGCCGATGCCCCACAGGCTGGTGATGATCAGCGCCGGGAGCGCCCAGTTCTTATCGAGCAGCCAGGCCGGCCCCTGGATGCCGGCGTACCCGAGCAGCACGTTGATGATGCCGAACTCGGCGTTGAACAGCCAGCGCCACAGCATCGCCACGCCGACGCCCGAGATGACGGTCGGCAGGTAGTAGATCGAGCGGAACAGCATCCGCCCGCGCATCTTGTGGTTCAGCAGCACCGCCAGCCCCAGCGCCAGCATCAGGCCGAGCGGCACGCTGACCACCGAGTAGATCGAGCTGACTCTGAACGCCTGCCAGAACAGCTCCTCCGTGAACATCTCCCGGTAGTTCTCCAGGCCGATCCACACCGGTGGGCGGAGGAGGTTGTACTCGGTGAAGCTGAGCAGCAGCGAGGCCACCATCGGCCCCAGTGTGAACAGCAGCAGGCCGAGGATCGCCGGGGACATGAACACGTAGGCGTGGATCGCCTCGCGCCGCCACGGACTGGGCTGCTTTCGCCTGGTGGCCGGAGCCGCCAGGCCGCCTGATTGATCAAGTGTCTTCACGCTTCCGCTCCTGTCCCGTGATCGCCCCGCCGCGCCCGCGGCTCAAAATGTCACCGACAGGCCGCCGTCCACCGCCAGAACCGCCCCGGTGATGTAGCTCGACTCCTCCGAGGCCAGGAACAGCGCCGCCGCGGCGACCTCCTCCGGCTGGCCGGGCCGGGCGAGCGGGATCTTGCGCCGCGCCACGTAGATGTCGCGGAACCAGTCGGTCTCCAGCTCGTTCACGCCGTCCGGCCCGATCGACATGCTGGTGCTGATGAACCCCGGCGCGATGCTGTTGACGCGAATGCCGTGCGGGGCGAGCTCGACGGCCAGCGCGCGCGTGAGCTGGTCCACCCCGCCCTTGGCGATGTCGTAGCTGGAGGCTCCCGGCTCGGCGCGCGTGCTGTGGATCGAGGAGATGTTGACGATCCGCCCGCCGCGCCCGGCGCGGATCATCTCGCGCGCCGCGGCCCGCGCGCAGTGGATCGCGCCGTACAGGTTGATCTGCACCACGCGGTCCCAGGCGTCGTACGGGCCGTCGATGAAGTCCCCCGCCGCCGAGACGGCGGCGTTGTTCACCAGGATGTCCAGCCGCCCGAAGCGCTCCACCACCCGCGACACCGCGGCCTGGACCTGCGCCTGGTCGGCGATGTCGGCCTGGAGCGCGAGGGCGTGCCCGCCGCCGGCGCTGATCTCGCCGGCGGTCGCCGCCGCCGCCTCGCCGTCGCGGTCGAGCGCGGCCACAGCGGCGCCCTCGGCGGCGAAGCGCAGCGCGATCGCCCGGCCGATCCCCCGCCCGGCGCCAGTGACCAGGGCAACAGTCTGTGCAAGGCGCTGTTCTTTGGTCATCGTAGAGCCTCCGATGGCATGAGCGGGCGCAACGGCTCGGCGCTGCGAGCGCTCGCCCCTAGCTCCCGCGCTCCAGCTCCGGCGTGCGGTACAGCACGCGCCCGCGCACAACGATCTCGACGTCCACCAGATACTTCTCCACCGCCGCCAGGTCCGGCGTGACCCCCAGGCCCGGCGCCTCCGGGACGCGCACCAGCCCGTCGTCGCCCGGCAGGATGTGCTCGCGCGTCAGCTCCCAGGCCAGCGGCTTCAGCTCCACCGGGTACTCGCAGATCAGGTGGCCCTCAAGGCCGGCGTACGGCTGGAGCGAGGCGCTGAGCGCCAGGTGCGAGGTGAAGGTGTGGTTGACGTAGGTCACGCCGCGGGCGTGCGCCTCGGCGGCGACCTGCCTGGCGACGCTGATCCCGCCGATCCGCCCGGCGTCGATCTGGATGTACCCCAGGCCGGCGTGCTCGAGCATATGCCGGGCCATATACAGCGTGTGGCACCCCTCGCCGCCGGCCAGCTTCACGCTGCCGCTCATCGCGGCCAGCTCGCGGTACGCGCCGAGCGCGCCGGAGACGAAGGGCTCCTCGAGCCACTCCACGCGGCACTCCCGCAGCGCCGCGAGCCGGGCGGCGGCCGCCGCGACGTCCTCCTTCCAGACCGTCCCGGCGTCGATCAGCAGCACCCCGTCGTCGCCCAGCCCCTCGCGCGCCGCGTACACCTGCTCCGCGTCGGCCTCGACGCTGCCGCGGCCGTACGGCCCCCAGCCGAACTTGGCGGCGCGGTAGCCGCCCTCGCGCGCCCGGCGCGCCTTGGCGTACGTCTCCTGGGGCGTGTCGCCGAAGAGCACCGAGGCGTAGGGCAGCTTGGGGAAGGCGCGCTCGTAGCCGAGCAGCCGGTACACCGGCTCGTCGAAGCGCCGGCCGAGCAGATCCCACAGCGCCATGTCGATGCCCGAGAGCGTGTGGTCGGCCTGGAGCAGGTCCAGGCTGTTCTCGCGCACCAGGTCGCCGATGCGCCCGATGTCCTCCGGCCCGTCGATCCGCTGCCCCAGCACCGAGTCGCGCACCGGCTTGCACGCGCTGTGGGACATCGGGCAGACGTAGCTGGCGATCGAGACCAGCGGCGACGCCTCGCACTCGCCCCAGCCGACGTACGGCCCGGCCTGGACCCGCACGAGCAGCGCGTCCTGGCTGCCGTCGCCGATGTCGAGCACCTCCGGCATCGAGAGGTAGAAGAAGTCGACCGCCTCGATCCTCATGGCTCAACCTCTTCCTCAGCAGCCGTCACGCCCCCGTCCGCATCGATGTGCGCCACACCGGCCAGCCCCTCGTACACCACCGCGGTGACGCTGCAGCTGAGCTCGGCGCCGGCCGCGAGCACCTGGTGCGTCCCCCGCGCGACCCCGTCGCCGACGCTGATCGGGTAGCCGCTGCACGGCTCGAGGATGGCGACCTGCAGGTTGCGCCAGCCGCCGTAGCTGGCGAAGATCCAGCACGAGGGGAGCACCTCGCGCTCCCACGCCAGCCCGAAGCCGAGCCGCTCGCGCGTGTGGGTGAGCGCGCACCACCCGGCGCTCATCCGCGTCGCGTACTGGAACTCGTTGACGCGCGCGCTGATCGGCAGGCAGCGGCGCATGTCGTGCCGGCGCCCGCTGTCGTCGGTCAGGAACGGCCAGCGGTAGGTCACGCCGGTGCGGCCGTTGCGCGGCGGCCCGAAGTCCTCGACGTACACCTCCTCCGCGCCCATATCGATCCGGCTGTGCTCGTCCACCGCGAGGGCCGGGTGCAGCTTCCAGAGGAACGGCTGGTCCTGCTGGCCGAGGTTGGCGATGCGGTGGCGGAAGCGCAGCCTGGCCTCCCCGGCGCGCAGCGTCACCCACTTCTCGACCCGGCAGGCGCTGATCGGCGTCTCGACCCACAGGTGCAGCGTGACCTCGTCCGGCGTGACGCGCTCGAGGGCGAACGACCACGGCAGGGTCCACACCTCGCCGTGGTCCGGCAGCCGCTCGCCGCTCAGCTCCTCGGGCGCGTCGTTCGGGAACAGCTCGTCCCACCCGCCGAAGAACACATCGTCGTATGTGGAGTGGAACGGCAGCGGGCGGGGCCTGATGCGCGGGTGGTGCCACAGCAGATCGCGGCCGGCCGGCAGGTAGGTGAGCTGCCAGATCTTGGCGCCGAGCCCGGGCATGAACACCGCGCGCAGCAGCCGGTTCTCGATGATCACGGTGGCGATGCCGTTGTATGACCACTCGGTCGAGACGGTGACGGTCACGTTAGCCTCTTCTGGTAGTCCCTGCGGGCGCGGCCCGCTCGTGCTCTTGCTTCTTGGTCGCCTGTGATTGGGTGCGAGGCGGGCTTCGCCTTCCCGGTCGGGGCTATACCCCGTGCCACCTCACACGCTGCGGCGTGCGTTAGGATGCGAGGCGGGCTTCGCCTTCCCGGTCGGGGCTATACCCCGTGCCACCTCACACG
>ERZ777003.1927-NODE-1927-length-27331-cov-14.702999_pt1 | contig 27331 bp, 28 predicted proteins | sample MGYA00374956_ERZ777003 | MGnify/ENA primary metagenome ERZ777003 (study PRJEB29302, sample SAMN06268252) | bioreactor metagenome | isolation source: Joint BioEnergy Institute, California, USA | place: USA:Joint BioEnergy Institute, California, USA | collected... | reverse complement strand
GAGCTGACCCGCGCCGGCGCCTCGCCGCGGCGGGTCGGCGACGCCCCCGGCGACGGGCCGCCCACGTGGACCCGGCGGGGGTCCCGACCGGCCCGGGCGCCGGGCGCCGGGCCGTCGCGTGGCCCGGGGCGGAGCCGGGGGTCGCGCCGGGTGGGCCGGGCCTGGCCGGCGACGTCGGAGGCCCACGGGGCGGTCGCCCGGCGGCCCGACGGGGGGACGCGCCCGTTGGCCGTTCGCCCGCCGGGCCCGTCACCGCCGCGGGGCGCGGGCGCGGCCCACCGGGAGGGATCCCGGGGGCGTGGCGGGGCGGCGGCGTCCCAGCGAGTGTCGTCCCAGCGGTCGCCCGGCATGTCGGCGCCACGCTACTCCGGTCACCGACCGGCACGGGCCTCGCGCTCAGCAGGCTCCCTCGGGGACGGCCCCGACCTGGGCCGGCGTGGTGGTGGAGGTGGGCTCGGGCAGGGTCGTGGTGGTGGTCGCCTCCGCCCCGGTCGAGCCCGTCGCCCCGACCGGACCGGCATCGGGCGGGGCGGGCAGGTCGTCCAGCGGGAACGGCTCGGTGCGGACGCCGGGGAAGTCGAGCCCGGCGATCAGCACCACCTGCCCCGGCTCCAGGTCGGGGTCCTCCTCCAGCAGGACGCCGCCGTCGAGGTACCGGGCGACCGCCCGGGCGTGGTCGACCTGGCCCGGGGCGTGGCGCACGGTCGTGTGCTCGTGGACCTCGTCGTCGTCGGCCGGCGGGCCGGTCTCGAACCCGATCTCGGCGAGCGCCCGGGTCACCTCGGTGGCCAGCCGCCCCTGCGCCCGGTCCGGGTCCGCCGCCGTGCCGTTGCGGACGTGCACCTCGACCCGCGCCGGGTCGACCTCCAGCGGCTCCCCGCCCCGGAACACCGCCAGGACCGGCTCGGCGGCCGCCTCGTCGACGACGACGGTGGCGGCCTCGTCGCCGGGCCGGGGCACGACCGGCAGCGAGTAGGTGACGAAACGGTCGCCGTCGATGTCCCGGAACTGCTCGACCAGGTCCCGGACGTCGCCGAGCCCGAGCCGGTCGTCGATGGTCACGCTGTCGGTGCCGATGTCGATGAGCTCCCGCAGCCGGACGGGGTTGGTGACCTGGTCGAGGGCCTCGTCCAGGGCCGCCGACATGAGGTTCTGCTGCCGCACGATGCGGGACAGGTCGGACTGGGGGTCGGCGACCCACCCGTCCTCGGTGTGGTACTCGGCGTGCCGGGAGCGGGCGTAGGCGAGCGCCTGCTCGCCGTCGAGGGTCACGCAGCCCAGCTCGGTGACGTAGAGGCCCGACGCCTCGTCCCGCAGCGCCCGGTCGAAGTAGAGGGTCACGCCGCCGAGGGCGTCGACCAGCCGCCGGAACCCCTCGAAGTCGACCTCGATCCAGTGGTGGATCGGGATGCCGAAGTTCTCGGTCAGCGTGTCGATGAGGACCTGCTCCTCGCCCTCGCCGCCGTAGGCCGAGTTGATGCGGGCCGACTCGCCCCGGCCGGCGATGGGCAGCCACAGGTCGCGGGGGAACGACAGCGCGGCGACGGTGTCCGCCTGGGGGTCGAGCCGCACGACGATGATCGTGTCGGTGCGCTTGCCGGGGACCGCCGCCTGCTCGGCCGAGCCCTCGCCGGCCCGGCTGTCGCTGCCGATGACCAGGATGTTGACCGGCTCGCCCTCGGCGGCCCGCTCGAGGTCGAGGTCGACCCGGTCGACGCCGTACCAGCGGATCATGCCGTAGGTGGCGAAGCCCGCGGCCGCCAGCAGGGCCACGCTGAGCAGGCACCCCGTGGTCAGGACGAGGCGCTGGCGCCACGTGCGGCGCCTCCGCCGGGAGCCGGCCGCCGTGCCCCGGTCGGCACGCAGGTGCCGTGGCGGGTGCATGTGGCATCGAGGCTACCCAGCGTGGTGGCCTCCCGGGCGTCCGCACCCGCCCGCCGCCGGCCTCGCCCGTCGCGGCGGCGCGCCACTAGCGTCGGGTGCATGGCCGTGACCGACGACGCGCCTGCCACGAACGCACCCGCGAAGCCCGCCCGCTGGACCGCCCAGTGGAAGGAGCTCTACTCCGAGGTCATCCAGACCGGCCTCTGCACCGGGTGCGCCGGCTGCGTGGTGTCGTGCCCGCACGACGTGATCGGCTACACGCACGAACCGGGCGCCTACAAGCCGTTCCACCTCGAGGAGGAGCTGGGCCCCGGCAACTGCGTCCACGGCGAGAAGGGCTGCACCACCTGCACCCGGGCCTGCCCCCGCTTCCGGTCCTGGGAGCCGCAGGCCGACGAGCACCTGTTCGCCCGCACCCGGCGGCCCGACGAGCCGGCCGGCATCTACCAGGACATCCTGCTCACGCGGGCGAGCGACGACATGGTGCACCGCATGGGGCAGGACGGCGGCTTCGTCTCCGCGCTCCTCATCTGGGCGATGGAGAACGACTACATCGACGCCGCCCTCACGTCGTTCCTCGAGGGCGACGGCACGACCTGGAAGGCGGTGCCCGGCGTCGCGGCCACCAAGGAGCAGGTGCTCGAGTCGGCAGGCAGCCGGTACACGTACTCGGCCAACACGCTCGCGCTCCCCAGGGCGCTCGAGGCCGGCTACACGCGCCTCGCGCTGGTGGGCATGTCGTGCCAGGCGTCGGTGCCGCCGGTGATGTGGAGCCGCAAGGCGGGGAAGGTCGGCAAGCCGATCATCTTCAACATCGGCCTGCTGTGCTCGAAGACCTTCGACGACTCGATCTTCGAGGAGCTCTTCGAGACCAAGTACGGGCTGGCCACCCGCGACATCATCAAGATGAACATCAAGGGCGTGTTCCAGATCTGGATGCGGGACGGCAGCTACCACGAGATCCCGCTGAAGGAGTGCCACGCCTGGACGCGCGAGGGCTGCAACCACTGCCCCGACTTCGCCGCCGAGCACGCCGACATCTCGACCGGCGGCATCGGCAAGGACAACGACTGGACCCTGACGATCGTCCGCACCGAGCTGGGCCGGGAGATCATCACCCGCATGATCGACGACGGGTCGATCATCGCCCGGCCCGCGGACGAGGACCCCGAGGCGGTGAAGCTGCTGCACAAGCTGGCGGTCAAGAGCCGCGAGCGGTGGCCGGCGTTCGCCGCCGACGAGGTCCGGGCGCCGGTCGAGATCCGCACCTGACGGGCCCGGCGCCGGTGGCCGGGCCCGCCCTCGGCCGCGGGACGAGGGCTAGCCGCCGCTGATCGCCACGACGAGGATGACGACCAGGGCGACCGCGGCGATGACGCCCAGCACGATCCACACCGTGCGGTCCTCGGCCAGGCTCGCCGGCCGGCTGCCGCCGACCGCCGGGTACCCGCCCGAGCTGTGGTGGCCGGTGACCGTCTGGTAGGGGCCGGAGGTCGGCCCCCCGGGGCGACCGGGCGGCGGTGCCGGGCGGGCACCGGAGGGCGGCGCCGGGCGGGCGCCCGACGACCCCTGGCCGGGCGGCGCGGGCCGGGCGCCGGTGGACGCGTGGGCGGGCGGGGCCGGGCGGCCGTCGGACCTGGCCGGCGCGGGCGGCGCCGGGCGGTCGTTCGAGCCCTGGCGGGCCGCCTGGCCCGGGCCCGCGGACTTCGCCGCCGCGGCGCCGGCCGGGGGCGCGGGGCGCCGGTCGGACGGCGGGGGGGGGCGAGCGGCGGGCGGCGCCGGGCGCGCCGCCGGACCGGGCGGCGCCGGTCGGGCCCCCGGCGGGGCCGGCCGCGCCCCGGGCGGGGCGGGGCGGGCGGTCGGCGGGGCGGGTCGCGCCCCCGGAGGTGCCGGGCGGGCCGTCGGCGGCGCCGGGCGGCGGCCGGCGTCGGACGACATGGTCGGCGGCGGCGGCCGGTTGTCGGCCAGGACCGTCGTGATCGACTCCGGCGTGGCCGCGCCTCGGCGCTGGGCGACGGCGATGGCGGCGCCGAAGGAGATGGCGTCCTTGGGGTGGGCGTCGATGGCGATCGGGCGCCCCAGCTCGGCGCCGACCATCTGGGCGACGAGCGGGATGCGCGACGAGCCACCGACCAGCAGGACGGCGCTGATGTCGTCGTCCTTCACCCCGGCCGACCGGATGGCCCGGCGCAGGGCGACGATCGTCTCGGAGATGGCCGGCCGGATCATCGCCTCGAACTCCGACCGGGTGAGCCGCACCTCGGTCTGCAGGCCCGGCAGCAGCACCGGGATCGAGACGTCGGTGTCGCTGGAGAGCGCCTCCTTGGCGTCGATGCACTCCTGCCGCAGCCGGGCCACCGCGGCCTGGGCCGCCGGCTCCTCGGGGTCGAGGGCGTCGAGCGCGTCGCCGATCGCCTCGCGGACGTGGGCGAACACCGCCTCGTCGAAGTCGATGCCGCCCAGGCGCTCCATGCCCTCGGGCGAGCCGATGATCTCGAAGCCCTGGGCGGTGCGGCGCACGACCGCGGCGTCGAAGGTGCCGCCGCCCAGGTCGTAGACGGCGACGGTCGAGCCCGGCGCCAGCGAGCGCTGGGAGGCGTAGAAGGTCGCCGCGGCCACGGGCTCGGCCAGCATCAGCGCGGCGTCGAGGTCGACCTGGCGGACCGCCTGGGTGAACAGGTCGAGCTTGTAGGGGCCCCAGTTGGCCGGGTGGGTCAGCGCGATGGCCTTGGGCGGCTCGCCCTGCTGCTCGCACACCCGGTCGACGGCCCACCGCAGCAGCCGGGCCATGAGCATCTCGGCGGCGTACGGCGTGCCGCCGAGGATGATCGGCGTCGGGTCGCCGACCCGACGCTTGAACTCGCGGGCCACCCGGCCGGGATCGGTCGTGGCCCGGCGGGTGGCCGCCTCGCCCACCAGGATCTCGCCGTCGTCGCGCAGGTAGACGACCGACGGCACCGACGCCGTCCGGTTGCCGAGCGTCAGGGACTCGACCACGCCGTCGCGCTCGGCAGCCGCGGCCGTGTACGTCGTTCCGAGGTCGATGCCGAGGTAGTAAGCCATTCCGTCTCCTCGGGCGCGGACAGGCCCGCTGCCCTGGTCGTGTCTCCGACGGCGACGTCCGCCGACCCGCCGGAGTGAACGGGGTCGACCCTCGCCGCCGGAGGTGGGGATCCGGTCGAAACCCGCCCAGCGACGACCGACAGAGGCTACAGCGCCGGCAGCCCCGCGATCTCGCGCGCCCGCCGCAGGACGGCGTCGAACATCTCGGCCGTCAGCTTGCCGGTGAAGGTGTTCTGCTGGCTGACGTGGTAGCTGCAGAGGATCACCCGCCCGTCCGGCAGCGGCACCTCGACGCCGTGACCGAACCGGGGCCGGGGCGACACCCCGAGGATGCCGCACAGCACCTGGTAGCCGAACTGGCCCAGCGGCACGAACACCCGCAGCTCGGTGAGCAGCGCCAGCTCGCGCTCGAGGAAGGGCCGGCAGCGGTCGCGCTCCTCGGGCGTCGGCTTGTTGGCCGGCGGCGCGCACCGCACCGGCGCGGTGATCCAGGCGCCCTCGAGGGCCAGGCCGTCGTCCCGGTGCACGGCGGTGGGCTGGTTGGCGAAGCCGGTGCGCCACAGGGCGGCGTAGAGGAAGTCCCCCGACCGGTCGCCGGTGAACATGCGCCCGGTCCGGTTGGCGCCGTGGGCGGCGGGGGCCAGCCCGACCAGGCACACCCGGGCCCGGGGGTCGCCGAAGCCGGGCACCGGCCGGGCCCAGTAGTCCTGGTCGCGGAACGCCGCCCGCTTCTCCGCCGCCACCCGCTCCCGCCAGGCCACCAGCCGGGGGCAGGCGCGGCAGGCGACGATCTCGGCCTCCAGCTCGTCGAGAAGTTCCACCGGTGCCGACGATAGGTTGGGCCGGCGATGCCCCGAGCCGATCGCTCCCGCACGACGGCGACGGCGGCCGGTGCCCGGCACGGCGCACGCCGGGGCCGCCGCAGCCGGCCGACGACGGTGCTGCTCGTACGCCACGGCGCCACCGAGACGACCGGTCGCGAGCTGCCGGGGCGCGCACCGGGCCTCCACCTCTCCGAGGAGGGCCGCCGCCAGGCCGAGCAGGTGGCCGCCCGCATCGCGGCGCTCGCCGGCCTCCGGCCGCCGACCGGCGACGGGAGCGACGGGGGCGAGGGCGGCACCGCCGGCGGCGACGGGCGCTGGATCCCCCGCCGGCGGTCGAAGGGGCAGGCGCCGCCGCGGGTGGCGGCGGTCTACGCCTCGCCGCTCGAGCGCACCCGGGAGACGGCCGAGCCCATCGCCCGGCTGCTGGGCCTCGAGGTCGTGCCCGACGAGGGCCTGATCGAGCTGGACGTCGGCGAGTGGACCGGCATGGCGCTCGACGCCGCCCGCAAGCGCAAGGAGTGGGCGACGATCCAGCGCTACCCCAGCGGGTTCACCTTCCCGGGCGGCGAGTCGTTCCTCGAGATGCAGGCCCGCATCACCGGGACGCTGGAGCGCCTGCGGGTCGCCCACCCCGGCGAGGTGGTCGTCGCCGTGTCCCACGCCGACCCCATCCGGGCCGCCGTCGCCCACGCCATGGGCACCCACCTCGACCTCTTCCAGCGGGTCGTCGTCTCGCCGTGCTCGGTCACCGCCATCGCGTACGGCGACGAGGGCCCCACCGTCCTGACCGTCAACGAGACCGGCGCCACCGGCGCCCTGGTGCCTTCGTGACCATGGGTGAGTCCTACGACTTCCCTCGCGCCGAGGTGTTCTGGCCGGGGGCCGAGGGCCCTCCCGGCAAGCGCGTCTTCTTCCTCGCCGGCGGCGACGAGGACGGCCTCGTCTTCCTCCGCTGCGAGAAGCAGCAGGTCGCGGCGCTCGGCGAGTACCTCATGGCCCTCCTCGACGACCTCTCGCCCGACATCGAGCCCGCCGCCGGGTACGGCACGGTCACGCCGCTGTCGTTCGCCTGGGTCGTCGGGTCGATCGGGGTGAAGTACGACGAGCCCGAGGAGCGCATCGTCGTCGTGCTCGAGGAGCTGACGACCGGCGAGGAGCCGCCGGGCATCGCCCGGTTCTGCTTCACCCTCCCCCAGGCCAAGGCCTTCGCCCGGTTCGCCCTGGAGCTCGTCGCCCAGGGGCGCCCGGACTGCGGCCTGTGCGGCCTGCCGATCGACCCCGAGGGGCACGTCTGCCCGCGGCTGAACTGAGCCGTGCCGCCATGCCGACGACCCCGACGGACCGCGACACCGTGCTCGAGATCCTGCGCGCCGGCGAGGTCGAGGTGCTCGGGCGCATGCCCTGGAGCTCGAACGCCACGCTGCTCGTCGAGGTCCGCCACGAGCGCGGCTGCCTGCGGGCCGTCTACAAGCCCCGCAAGGGCGAGCGGCCGCTGTGGGACTTCCCGCCCGGGCTCGACCGGCGGGAGGTGGCGGCCTACGAGCTGTCGGCCTGGCTGGGCTGGGACATCGTGCCCGAGACCGTGCTGCGCACCGACGACCTGCCGTTCGGCACCGGGTCGCTCCAGCGGTTCGTGCCCTTCGACCCCGAGGTCCACTACTTCACGCTGGTCGAGGAGCCCGAGCACCACCCCGCCCTGCGCACCATCGCCTGCTTCGACCTGCTGGCCAACAGCGCCGACCGCAAGGGCGGCCACTGCCTGGCCGACGAGGAGGGGCGCATCTGGGCGGTCGACAACGGCCTGACGTTCCACCGCGAGCCCAAGCTCCGCACGGTCATCTGGGACTTCGCCACCGAGGCCATCGACGACCACCTGCTCGAGGGCGTGCGCCGGGTGGCGGAGGAGGGCGGCCCCGAGGCCCTCGACGGGCTGATCGACGCCGAGGAGCGGGCCGCGCTCGTCCGGCGGGCCGAGCGGGTGGCGGACAGCGGCACCTTCCCGGTCGACACGACGGGCCGCCGCTACCCGTGGCCCTTCGTGTGAGGCTCAGTCGACCGTGCTGGCCTCGTCGCCGACGTTCGGGTCCTCGCCCGCGGCCGGCTGCCGCGGCAGCCAGGCCAGCTCCTCGGGCTGGCGCCGGTCGAGCCACTGGGCGAACTGCGGCATGGTCAGCGGCGGGCAGACGACGAAGCCCTGGGCCATGTCGCAGCCGAGCGTGGTGAGCAGCTCCCACCCCTCGCGGGACTCGACGCCCTCGGCCACCGTCACCAGGCCGAGGTCGCGGCCGAGCGCCAGCACCGAGCGGGCGATGGCCCGGTCGCTCTCGTCGACGGTCATGCTGGCGACGAACTGCTTGTCGATCTTGATCTCGCTGATCGGCAGCCGCCGCAGGTGGGCCAGCGACGAGTAGCCGGTGCCGAAGTCGTCGCACGACAGCCGCACGCCCAGCTCGTTCAGCCCGGACAGCACGTCCTCGGACCGGGGCGAGTCGCTCATCACGACCGACTCGGTGAGCTCGAGGGTGAGGGCGGCGGCCGGGACGCCGGACTCGTCGATGGCGGCGGCCACGTCGTCGACGAGGTTGAGGTCGAGCAGGTTGCGGGCCGACAGGTTGACCGCCACCGAGATGTCGAGGCCGAGGTCGCGCCAGGACCGGCAGGCGGCCAGCGCCTTGCGCATGACCACCATCGTCAGCGCCCGGATGTCGCCGGTGTGCTCGGCGATGCGGATGAACTCGTCGGGCCGCACCCGCCCGAGGCGGGGGTGGTTCCAGCGCACCAGGGCCTCGGCGCCCCGCACCACACCGGTCGCCAGCTCGACCTTGGGCTGGAAGCACAGGTCGAGCCCGTCGGTCTCCAGCGCCTCGCGCAGGTCGGCCGCCAGCGCCAGCCGGCGGGGCGTGGCCGGGTCGTGCTGGGGGTCGTAGAGCTCCCAGCCGCTGCGGTGCTGCCGGGCGGCGTCCGCCGCGATGTGGGCCCGCTGGACGAGCGAGGCGGCGTCGATCGCCTGCTCGGGGTAGACGGCGATGCCGACGTTGATGCCGAGCGCCAGCAGCACGCCCTCGGCCTGGAAGGGCGGGTCGAACCCGGCGATGAGCATGCGGGCGGCGCCGATGACCTCGTTGCCGTCCTCGACGTCGGGCATGACGACGGCGAACTGCTCGCCGCTGAGCCGGGCCAGGGTGGCCGACTCGGGCAGGAGGCCCCGCATGCGGTTGGCGGCCTGGATGAGCAGGCCGTCGGCGCTGGCGTGGCCGAAGGCGTCGACGACCTGGCTGAAGGAGTCGAGGTCGACGACGATCAGCCCGACGCGGCGGTGGTTGGCGTAGGCCCGCTCGAGGGCGGCGGCGAGCACCTCGGTGAGCAGCCGCCGGTTGGGCAGGCCGGTGAGGGGGTCGTGCGTGGCCTGGTGGGCCCGCTCGGCGGCCTCGCGCTCGAGGGCGTGGAAGAGCAGGCCGTTCTCGATGGCGACCGACGCCTGGGCGGCGAGCGACCCCAGCAGCGCCGCGTCGGCCTCGCCGAAGGTGCCCACCGCCTTGCGCTTCGTCTGGGTGACGACGAGCACGCCGACGACCGACCGGTCGGTGCCGGTGATCGGCGCGGCCAGCGCGGCGATGGCCGTGAGGTCGCGCAGCCAGGGCGGGGCCTCGGTGGCGAGGTCGACGCGCCGGGCCTCGGCCCGGGGCATGAGGGCGCGCACCTCGGCGGCGTGCTGGCTGGGGGCCACCTCGACGAGCTCGCTGCCGGCGTCGCCGAGGCGGATCCGCAGGGCCGGCTCGCCCTCGCCGGTCGAGCGCAGGAGCAGGACGGCGTCGTTGGCCCGCAGCAGCTTGCGGGCGGCGGCGAGCACCGACTGCATGATCTCGGTCAGGTCCGTCGAGCGGACGACCGAGGAGACGAACTCGTAGTGCGTCTCGAGGCCCTTGTAGCGGTGGGCGAGGCCCCGGTAGATGCGGTTGCAGGCCAGGCAGGCCACCGCCATGGCGGTGATCAGCAGCCAGACGTGGGGGTGCTCCCACAGCGCGCTGGCCAGCCCGATGCCGATGGCCGCGTTGAGGATGGCGGCGACGGCGCCGGTGCGGGCGATGACGCCGACGGCCCGCCGGCCCGGCCACCGCCGCATGGCGAGGCCGACGACGGCGGCGAGCGCGCCGGCGGCGAGGAGGAACGACGCCGCCAGCCCGGCGAGCAGGGCGAACGCACCCTGCACGCCGACGGGGTCGGCCTCGCCGAGCACGAACCGGAAGACGACGACGGCGACGACCGTCTGGGCCGAGTGGATGGCCAGCTCGTAGGCGGCCTCGAGCGGGTGGCGGATGCGGACGAGCGGCAGGGCGAGGGCGACGCCGGCCAGCCGGGCCAGGACGAGCTCGGTCGGCACCGCGTAGACGAGCCCGACGGCGAGGGGCACGAGCGCGACGTTGAAGCCGTACGACTCGCCGTAGGTGCGCTCGACCCGGAGGGCGAACACCTCGCAGGCGAAGAAGGCGATCGCCAGCTGGAGCCCCGTGACGTCGAGCGGCCCGTCCAGGCGGCCGGCGTCGCGGAGGGCGAGCGCCCAGGTGGCGAGGGCCAGCGCGACGGCGGCGACGCCGACGACCGCCAGGCTGCGGTGGCCGCTGCGCGCTCCGTCCCCCGACAACGATCCCTCCTTCCGGACACCCCCGCAGCACCGTGCCCGACGAGGTGGGCTCGGTCAAGACGATCCGTGCGATTCCTCGCCCCGGATCAGCAAGATTTCCGGCAGATCCCACGCACAGTGGTCAAGATGACACGGATCCGGTCGCACCGTGCGGGAAGACGCGACGGTGCCGGGCCCCCGGGCCCGGCACCGTACCGCGGGATCGTGGCCGTCGCGCGTCGCTTCAGACGGTCACCGGTTCTGGAGCGCCTCGATGAGCTTGGGCAGGACCTTGTGGACGTCGCCCACGATGCCGAGGTCGGCGACCGAGAAGATCGGCGCCTCGGGGTCCTTGTTGATGGCGATGATGTGCTTCGAGCCCTTCATGCCCACGAGGTGCTGGGTGGCGCCCGAGATGCCGGCGGCGATGTAGACGTTGGGCTTCACCACCTTGCCGGTCTGGCCGACCTGGTAGCTGTAGGGCACCCAGCCGGCGTCGACGATGGCGCGGGAGGCGCCCGGCGCACCCTTCAGAAGCTTCGCCAGCTCCTCGATCATCTGGTACTTCTCGGCCTCGCCCAGGCCGCGGCCGCCCGAGACGACCACGTCGGCCTCGTCGAGCTTCGGGCCGGTGGTCTCCTCCACGTGGCGGTTCGTGACCTTGGCCGTGCCGTAGTCGGGCACCTCGATGGTGACGACCTCGGCGGGGCCGCCGCCCGCCGGCTCGGCGGGGAACGACTTGGGCCGGATCAGGGCGATGTTGGGGCCCGGCGTCGTGAACTTCGTGCGGACCAGCTTGGTGCCGCCGAACACCGGCTCGGTCAGCACGACGTCGTCGCCCTCGACCGCGATGTCGGTGTTGTTGGTGATGACCGGCCGGTCGAGCGCCACCGACAGGCGGGCGGCGACGTCCCGGCCCTCGTAGGTGGTGCCGAACAGCAGCAGGTCGGGGGCCTCGCCGCCCTCCGTGATGAGCTTGGCGAGCGCCGACGAGACCGGCACGCCCGGCAGGCTGCCCTGCAGGTCGCCGGTGGCGTAGACCTTGGTGGCGCCGTACTCGCCCAGCGTGCCGGCGATGTCCGACGCGTCGCCGCCGTACACCGCCTCGACGGTGCCGGCGAGCTCCCGGGCCTTGGTGAGTAGCTCGAGGGTGGTGGGGGCGACCGTGCCGTCCGTGGCCTCGGCGTAGACCCAGATGCGGTTCAGAGCCATGTTCGTCCTCTCTCCTGCGTCGGTCCGTGCCCGGGTCAGATGACCTTGAGGTTCTCGAGGAAGGCGACGATCCGGGCGTGGCCCTCGCCGTCGTCCTCGATGATCTCGCCGGCCTCACGCTCCGGGGCGTCCTCGACCGACACGATCTCCTGGCCGGCCCCCGCCGCCCCGACGGTCGAGGGGTCGATGCCGAGGTCCGCGAGCGTCAGCTGCTCGACCGGCTTCGACTTGGCGGCCATGATGCCCTTGAAGCTGGGGTACCGGGGCTCGACGACGCCGGCGGTCACCGACACGACGGCCGGCAGCGTGGTCTCGACCTCGTCGTAGCCGGCCTCGGTCTGGCGGTGGACCTTGACGGTCTCGCCGTCGATCTCGATGTGCTTGGCGAACGTGATCGACGAGACGCCGAGCAGCGCGGCGATCTGCTCGGGCACGGTGCCGGTGTAGCCGTCGCTCGACTCGGTGCCGGCCAGCACGAGGTCGGGCTCGGCGCGCTTGATGGCGGCGGCCAGCACCTTGGCGGTGTCGAGGGCGCCGGCGCCGGACAGCGCGTCGTCCGACACCAGGATCGCCTTGTCGGCCCCCATGGCCAGCGCGGTGCGCAGACCACCGGTCTCGCCGTTGGGCGCCATCGAGACGAGGGTGACCTCACCGCCACCCGCGGCGTCGACCAGCTGCAGCGCCATCTCGACGCCGTAGCTGTCCGACTCGTCGAGGATCAGCTTGCCGCTGCGATCGAGGGTGTTGTCCGCCTCGAGCTTCCCGGGCTCGGCCGGATCCGGGATCTGCTTCGCGCATACGACCACGTTCATGGTCAGCCATCGTGCCCCTCGTCCGGCCACCCGACCAAATCGCCCCGCGTGCAAATGACCGCGCGGTAACCGGCTGGTCGCGGGCGGTGCAGTAGGTTCCGGCCGCTGTGAAGCTCGTGCTGCTGGTCAACTCCCGGGCCTCGTCGGTGACGCCCCGCGCCCGCGTCGTCATCGGCAAGGCGCTGTCGGCCGACCACGAGGTCACGGTGGTGGAGACCAGCCGGCGGGGCCACGCCACCCGCCTGGCCCGGGGGGCGGCGGCCTCGGGCGTCGACGTCGTCGTCGCGCTGGGCGGCGACGGCACGCTCAACGAAGCGGCCAACGGGCTGGCCGGCACCGGCTGCGCGCTCGCGCCGCTGCCCGGCGGGTCGACCAACGTCTTCGCCCGCACCATCGGCCTGCCGAACGACCCCATCGAGGCGACCGGCGTGCTGCTCGACGCCCTCGCCGGCCGCTCGATCCGCCGGGTCGGGCTCGGCTCGGTCAACGGCCGCTACTTCCTGTTCCACACCGGCGTCGGCTTCGACGCCGCGGTCGTCGAGCAGGTCGAGCGCCGCTCGGGGCTCAAGCGCTACGCCGGCCACCCGCTCTTCGTCTACGCCGGCGTCGACACCTGGATCCGCCACTACGACCGCAGCCGGCCCCGGTTCGCGGTCTCGTTCCCGCCCGAGGCCGGGGACGACGTCATCGACGACGCCTACCTGACGATCGTCCTCAACACCAACCCCTACACGTTCCTCGGCAACCGCCCGCTCGACCTGGCACCCGAGGCGACCCTCGACCGGGGCCTCGCCGCGGTCACCGTGCGGACGATGGCCTTCACCCGCTTCCTCCCGATCATCGCCTCGGCGCTCGGCCGGGGCGCGCTGCTGCGCCGCAGCCGCTGGGTCGACCACCGCACCGACCTGCCGGGGCTCACCGTGCGGGCCTACGGCCCGGTGCCCTACCAGGTCGACGGCGACCACCTCGGCGACGCCGAGGAGCTCGACTTCCGCCACGAGCCCGACGTGCTCGACCTCGTGATCCCCTGACCGGGCACGCCGGCGGGGGCCGGCCGGCGCGGGCTCAGGCGGCGGGCGCCCGGCCGAGCGCGGCGAGGGCGACGTCGGGCACGTCGGTGACGACCCCGTCGACCCCGACCTCCGCCAGCCAGCGGATGCGGTCGGGCTCGTTGCAGGTCCAGGTGTTCACGGCGACGCCGGCCTCGTGCGCCGCGGCCACCAGCTCGGGCGTCACCGCGCTGTGGTGGGGGTGCAGGGCGCCGTGGCCGTGGTCGGCGGCCTCGGCGACCAGGGCGGCCACCGGGTCGTCGCCGGGGCCCCCGGGCAGGGGGCCGAAGACGAGCCAGCCGGTGGCGAGGCCGGGGTCGAGGTTGCGCACGCGGTCCAGCGTGGGCAGGTGGAAGCACGACACGAGCAGCCGGGCGCGCTCGGCGGCCGGCCGGGAGGCCAGCACCTCGACGACGGCGTCGGCGAGCGCGGCCGTCTCGTCGAAGTCGACGTCGGTGGGCCAGTTCTTGATCTCGACGTTGACCAGGTCGAGGCCGGCGCAGGCGTCGAGCGCGGCGGCCAGGTCGGGCACCTCGTCGGGCAGCGCCGACCACGGCGTCTCGACGATGGCCCGGCCGTCGGCCAGGTGGGCGTCGTGGTGGACCGCGAGGCGACCGTCCCTGGTGCGGCGCACGTCGAGCTCGACCCCGTCGGCCCCGAGGGCGGCCGCGGCGCGGAAGGACTCGAGCGTGTTCTCCGGGGCGCGACGGGGGGCGCCGCGGTGTCCGATCACGTGTGCCACTGGCAAACTCCTTCTTTGACGGTGGAAAAAACCCTTGCCCACCGGTCGAAACAGCCGTTATCGTTGCTCCGTCACAGCCACACGCACTTTCTCCGGTGTTGTCTGCGGTGGCATGTGAAACTCGTCACAAATCTCGGTGACCCGATTCCGCCGTGGAGGTCCCGTGGCCCTGACGCAGAGCCGCAGTCTGTCCCTGTCCATCGAGCGCGACGACTGGCGCGACCACAGCGCCTGTCGTGACACCGACCCCGACCTGTTCTTCCCCGTGGGCACCACCGGCCCGGCGATCGAGCAGATCGAGAACGCCAAGGCCGTCTGCCGCGTGTGCGAGGTGCAGCAGCAGTGCCTCGACTACGCCCTCGCCACGAACCAGGACAGCGGCATCTGGGGCGGCACCTCCGAGGAGGAGCGCCGTGCGCTGCGCCGCCAGTGGGTGGCGCGGCAGCGCCGGGCCTCGGCCTGAGGTCCTCCTGACGACGAGCTGGGGAAGCTGGGGACGCTGGGGAGCCCCCGCCGCGGGGCGCACGCCGTCTGAGGCGGGCGGACACCTCAGGGCGCGACCGGCACCCGCAGCGCCACCTGCGTGCCCGGTCGCCCGCCCTCCCCGTCACCGGACCGGATCGTGATCTCGCCGGCCAGGTCGCTGGTCACGAGCGTGCGCACGATCGACAGCCCGAGCCCGGTGGCGTTGTCGAGGTCGAACCCCTCGGGCAGGCCGACCCCGTCGTCGGCCACCTCGAGCGTGAGCGCGTCGTCGGTCCGGTCGATCGTGACCGTCACCCGCCCGGGCTCGTCCTCGGTGAGGTCGAGCTCGGGCGGGTAGGCGTGGTCGACGGCGTTCTGCAGCAGCTCGTTGAGCACGACGGCCAGCGGGGTGGCGATGCCGGCCGGCAGGATGCCGCCGTCGCCCCGCACCTCGAAGCGGATGGGGTGGTCGGGCGAGATCATGCTGTCGGCCACCATCGCGACCACCGGCTTGACGACGTCGACGAAGGGCACGTCGTCGCCGGCCTCCCGGGACAGGATCTCGTGGACGAGCGCGATCGACCGGATGCGCCGCACCGACTCCTCGATCGCCGTGCGGGCCTCGGCGCTGTCGAGGCGCCGCCCCTGCAGGCGCAGCAGCGAGGAGATCGTCTGCAGGTTGTTCTTCACCCGGTGGTGGATCTCCCGGATGGTGGCGTCCTTGGACAGCAGCAGCAGGTCGCGCCGGCGCAGCTCGGAGATGTCCCGGAGCAGGACGACCGCCCCGGAGACGGCACCGTGGTCGAGCAGCGGGATGCCCCGCATGAGCACGGTGATGTCGAGGCCCCGGTTGAGCTCCTCGGTGACCGGCAGCCCCGTGGCGAAGACGCTGCTCACGACCGTCTCGTCCAGGCCCAGCTCGGAGAACCGCAGGCCCTCGGCGTTGGCGTGCACGCCCAGGCGGTGCAGCGTCGACACCGCGTTCGGCGACGAGTACTCCACCCGGCCGGAGGCGTCGAGCACGATGACGCCGTCGCCCACCCGGGGCGCCTCCTCCGTCTCGACGTCCTCGGCGGCGAACGGGAAGTCGCCGTTGGCGATCATGCGGGCGAAGCGGTTGAACACGTCGACGTAGGTCCGCTCCAGCTCGCCCGGCTGGCGCCCGAACGACGGCGTCGACTCCCGGGTCATGACGGCGACGACCCGCCCCTTGTGGCGGACCGGGATGCACAGCACCCGCACCCGCTCCTTCAGCGGTGAGATCGTGATCTCGCCCTCGATGATCTCGCCCAGCCGGTAGGCCCGGGCGACGAGCGGGCGCTCCTCCTCCTCGAGCACCGTGCCGACCCAGTCGGCCCGGTACACCGTCTGGGCGGTCGTCGGGCGCACCTGCGCCAGCACGACGAAGCGGTTGCCGCCGTTCTCGCGGGGCTCGCCCACGACGCCGAACAGCAGCAGGTCAGCGAAGCAGAAGTCGGCCAGCAGGCCCCAGCTCGCCGCCAGGCGCTGGAGGTGGGCGATCGCCTCGGGGTCGAGGCGGGTGAAGAAGCGGGCGAGCTCCGCGAGGCTGGCCATCGGCGTCGATTCTCGCAGCTGATCCGGCAGCCCGGCGCGCGCTCAGCGCCACAGCGCGGCGCCGAGCTCGAGCAGCCCCGCGAGGTCGGTGATGTCGTGGTCGGCGTAGGGCACGGTCGCCACGACGTCCGCGTGCCGGGACAGCTCGTGGCGCTGCTCGGCCTCGCGGGTGGCGACGACCTGGAAGTTGAGGAAGCTCTCCCCCACCTCGGCCAGCACCCGGGCCACCTGGGCCGGGTCGCCGGTCCGGGGCACGGCGGCGGCGACGGCCTCGGCCAGCGGCCGGGGGTCGCGGGCCAGGCGCAGGGCGACGCGGGTGGCGTCGCGGTCGAGGAACCAGGTCGGCAGGACCTTGTTGAGGACGACCGCCCCCAGCGAGAAGCGCCGCCGCCGCAGCGCCTCGATGAAGAAGTCGGCCTCCCGCGCCGGGGAGGGCTCGAGGGTCGAGACGACGACGAAGGTCGTGCGCTTGTCCGACAGCGTGCGCTCGACGGCCCGGGCCCGCTCGACGAAGCCGTCGTACATCGTCTGGAAGAGCAGGAAGAACTCGGCGATGTCCTGCAGGAACTGGGTGCCGAGGATGCGGTCCGCCACCGTGTAGAAGGGCCGGGACGCCACCGTGAAGGCCCGGCTGCGGGCCGGGACGGTGAGCCAGCGCAGCAGCCGGCTGGAGAAGAAGTCCGCCATCCGCTCGGGCGCCTCGAGGAAGTCGATGGCGTTGCGGGTGGGCGGGGTGTCCACGACGATCAGGTCGTAGCGGCCGGACGCGTGGATCTCGTAGAGCCGCTCCATGGCGATGTAGTCGTGGCTCTGCACGAACCGGCCGGTGATGTTCTCGTAGAGCGGGTTGGCCAGGATGGCGTCCCGGGTGGCGGCGTCGGGCGCGTGGCTGCGGACCAGCTCGTCCCACGACTGCTTGGTGTCGAGCATCGCCGCCCACAGCTCGCCCCGGGGCTCGACGCCGGCGGCGGCGAACAGCTCGTCGGGGATGCGGGTCTCGACGTTGCCGAACCGCTCGAGCCCCAGCGCGTTGGCCAGCCGCCGGGCGGGGTCGACGGTGATGACCAGCACCTTACCGCCCAGGTGGGCGGCGGCCATGGCGGCGGCGGCCGCCGCCGTCGTCGTCTTGCCGACGCCCCCGGCGCCGCAGCAGATGACGATCTCCTTGGCCGCCAGCAGCGGCTCGAGCGAGGTGGCCACGGGGCTCGCGCGGTCGGCCGCCACGGTCAGTACCCCAGCTCGGCGCCGAGGGCCTCGGCGATCTTGGCCGTCGCCCGCACGCCGTGGGTCCGCTGGAACAGCTCGGGGACGTAGAGCAGGTCGACGCCGGGCGGCAGGCCGGCCCGCAGGTCGGCCAGGTGCTCGGCCCGGGTGCGGCGCATGCGCACGGCCAGCTCGGCGCCGTCCAGCACGACGTCCACCTCCCCGCCGACGGCCTCCCGCAGCGCGGCGGTGCCCTCGGGCGTGCGCAGCTCCCGGAACAGCTCCTCCTCGCCCCGGGTGAACAGCTCGGGCAGCACCCGGTTGACGACCACGGCGGCGAGGTCGACGGTGGTCTCCTCGGCCAGTCGGGCCGACAGCTCGAGGGTCTCGTTGACCGGCATCTCCTCCGGCGTGGCCACGACGACCACGCCGGTCTGGGCCGGGTCGGAGAGGATCTCGAGCATCCAGCCGGTCTGGTCGCGCACCGTGCCCACCCGGACCAGCTCGTTGATGGCCTGGGGGGCGGCGAGCTGGCCGACGATGTGCCCGGAGGCGGCGGCGTCGACGACGACGATGTCGTAGTGCCGCTCCCGTACCTCGTAGGCGAGCTTGCCGACGACGAGGATCTCCTTGACGCCCGGAGCGGCGTTGGCGACGAAGTCGAACGTGCGGGCCAGCGGGCCGATGCGCGACAGCAGCGGCAGCTTGAGCTGCAGGCCGAGGTACTCGCGCAGCGAGGCCTCGGTGTTCATCGACATGGCCCACAGGCCGGGCGCGACCTCCCGGGGCGTGAACTCGGTCGGCTCGGTCTCGAACGCGTCGGCCACGTGCCCCTTGGCGTCGACCTCGCACAGCAGCGTCCGCCGCCCCTGGGAGGCGGCGAGCTGGGCGAGGCCGGCGGCGATGGTCGTCTTGCCCACACCGCCCTTGCCGGTGACGAACACGAGACGGCGATCGAGCAGGGCGACCATCAGCGGGTGCGAGGCGGTGGCACGTCCCGTCGGGCCGGCGGGGTCAGGTCCCGAAGCCGATGCGCCGGCTGGTCGGCGACGCGTCGATCTCGACCCAGGCGATCTTGTCGACCGGCACGCCGTACTGGCGGCCGCGGCGATCGGTGAACCACAGCATGCCGCCGTCCGCGACCGACGCGTCGATGTGCTCGCGCACGGCGTCGGTGTCGGCGTCCTGGGCGAGCGAGACCTCGATCTCCCGCGGTGAGTTCTTGACCCCGATGCGGACGTCCACGTGTTCCTCCTGTCTCAGGCGGCGGTCATCGTAGGGCCCGCCCGGCCCGATCACCGAGACCGGGCCCCGGGCGGCGTCACGAGAAGCGGCGGCGCAGCCGCTCCAGGCGGGCGTCCCAGCGGCGCCCGGCGGCCTGCGCCCAGGCGGCCAGCTCGTCGAGGGGCGCGCTCACGACCGTGAACCGGGTCTCGCGCCCGACGCGGGTGGCCTCGACCAGCCCGGCCGACCGCAGCACGGCGAGGTGCTTGGCGATCGCCTGGCGGGTGACCGGGAGGCGGTCGGCCAGCGCGGTGGCCGTGACCGGCCCCTCCTCGGCGACGGCGCGCAGGACGCGCCGGCGGGTGGCGTCGGCCAGGGCGGCGAAGACGGCGTCGTCCGGCTCGTCGGGGTGCTCGGCACCCGGGGCGGCGGGCTCAGGCGACGCCGGCACGGGCGGCCACGAACAGCAGCTCGAGGCCGAGGAGGCGGCGGTCCCAGCGGTCGAGCGCGCACCGGGCCCACCCGGGCCCCCGGGCCGGGGCGCCGACCGGGGCCCGCGGCGCGGCCAGCCGGACCTCGGTGACCTCGACGCGGGTGCCGCCGTCGTCGAGGGGCGTGAGCACGACCGACACGGTGGACGCGTCGCCACCGTCGTCGTCGCGCCACCAGGTCCACACGAGCCGCTCGGGCGCGACGACCTCGTCGACGCGCAGGGTGCGGGCGGCGGCGTCGGGGTCGTCGAGCCACAGCGCCCGCTCGTCGGGGTCGGCGACGGCGTGCCAGACCTCCTCGGGCCGGGCCTCGACCTCGACGGCCCGGCGCACGACGGCCGGCGCGGCGTCGGTGGGCGGTGGGGTCCCGGGCGTCTCCTCCGGCATGACCGCAACTCTACAGTTGCGCGTCCCCCGGCCCACCCCTAGCCTGATCCGCAACCAATCGGTTGCGCGAACGCACGTGGCAGGCAGGAGGCCGAGCAGTGCTGATCCCCACCGTCATCGAGACCACCGCCCGGGGCGAGCGGGCCTACGACATCTACTCCCGGCTGCTGCGGGAGCGCATCGTCTTCCTGGGCGGCGCGCTCGACGAGAGCGTCGCCAACCTCGTCATCGCCCAGCTCCTCCACCTCGAGGGCGAGGACCCGGCGCGGCCGATCAGCCTGTACATCAACTCCCCCGGCGGCGACATGACCGCCCTGTTCGCCGTCTACGACGCCATGCAGTACCTCGGCCCGCCGATCCACACCGTGTGCGTCGGCCAGGCGGCCTCGGCGGCCGCCGTGCTCCTCGCCGCCGGCGAGCCCGGCCAGCGCAGCGTGCTGCCCAACGCCCGCGTGCTCATCCACCAGCCCCACGGCGGCGCCCAGGGCCAGGCGGCCGACCTGGAGATCGCGGTGCGGGAGATGGTCGAGATGCGGGAGCGGATGGTCGACATCCTCGTCGAGCGCACCGGCCAGCCCCGCGAGCGCATCGTCGCCGACATCGACCGGGACCACATCTTCCGCGGCGAGGCGGCCGTCGCCTACGGCCTGGTCGACCAGGTCATCACCCACCGCCGGGCCCGGGCCGCCGCGGGCGCCGCGGCCTAGTCGGGGCCGGGCGCGCCCGTCTCGGTCCAGGGCGGCGCGCCCTCGCCGGGGGCCGCCGGCGGCTCGACCGGCACCGCCTCCCAGCCCCGGGCCTCGATGACCAGCGCCCCCGCCGGCTCGACGTCGCCGAGCGCCGTCGCCACCCCCCGACCCCGCTCGGCGGGTGGCGACGCCGAGCCGGCCCGCACGAGCACCAACGGCGCGGCGCCGACCGGCGCGTCGGGCTCGTACACCGCGACGACGTACCCGCCGCTCCCCGGGCTGCGCCGGGCCGGGAACAGCCGCGCCAGCCAGCCCACGACGTCCGGCCCCCGACCCCCGGCCGGGGCCGGCCACCACTGGATCTTGACCCGGTGGCGGGCGACCGGCCCGTGCTCGAGCCGGGCCCGCAACAGCGCCCGCTGGGCGGCGAACCAGCCCTCGGCCCCCGCGCCCACGGCGGTCAACCGATGCGCAGCTCGGAGTGGTAGATGCGGGTCGGTGCCAGCTCGACGTCGATCGCCTCGGCGATCCGGGCGAAGGCCTGCGCGGCCTCACCCTCGGGCTCGGTCACCACGATCGGGGCGCCGGTGTCGGCCCCCTCGCGCAGCGCCGGGACGAGCGGCACCTGGCCGATCAGCGGGACGCCGAGGCGCCGTGCCAGGTCGGCCCCGCCGCCGGCGCCGAACAGCTCGTAGCGCTTGCCGTCGTCGCCGGTGAACCACGACATGTTCTCGATGACGCCCTTGACCTCGAGGTTGACCTTGCGGGCCATGAAGGCGGCCCGCTGGGCCACCCGCTGGGCGGCCGGCTGCGGCGTCGTCACCACGTAGACCTCGGACCGGGGCAGGAACTGCGACATGCTGAGCGAGATGTCGCCCGTGCCCGGCGGCAGGTCGATGACGAGGAAGTCGGGGTCGTCCCAGTACACGTCGGTGAGGAACTGCTCCAGCGCCTTGTGGAGCATGGGCCCCCGCCAGATGACCGGCTGGTCGTCGGCGGCGAAGAACCCCATCGAGATGCAGCGCACCCCGTGGGCCTCCGGCGGCACGAGCATCTGGTCGATGACGACCGGCGGGCGGTCGACCCCGAGCATGCGGGGGATGGAGAAGCCCCACACGTCGGCGTCCACCACGGCGACGTCCTTGCCCCGCCGGGCCAGCGCGACGGCGAGGTTGGTCGTGATCGACGACTTGCCGACGCCGCCCTTGCCCGAGGCGACGAGCAGCACCCGGGTCGTGTTGCCCGGCTCGGCGAAGGGGATGGCCCGCCCCTGGGCGTGGCCGTGGGCCGGCCGGCTGCCCGCCGTCGCCGCCGGGTCGCCGTGCAGCCGCTCCCGCAGCGCCGCCCGCTCCTCGTCGGTCATGACCGTGAACTCGACGTCCACGTCGGTGACGCCGTCCAGCGTGCGCAGGGCGGACCGCACCCGGCTGTCGATCTCGTTGCGGAGGGGGCACCCGGCGACCGTGAGCGCCACGGTGACGGCCACCCGGCCGCCGTCGACCTCGACGCGGCGCACCATGTCGAGGTCGACGATGCTGCGGTGCAGCTCGGGGTCGGTGACCGGGCGGAGGGCCTCGAGGACCTGGTCTTCGGCGACGGGCATGGCGCTCCTGACGGGCAGACGTGCTGGCCGGGCGCCCGAGGCACCGCGACGGGCGCCCGAGGGATTACCACTACGGGCGTAGGTACAATACCGGCCGTGGATCGGCCGCCCCTCTCCCCGACCGACTTCGCCTCCGCGGTGAGCGCGATCACGTCGGCGTTCGGCGATCCCACCCGCCGGGAGATCTACCTCTACGTCCACGAGAACCCCGACGGCGTGACGGCGGCCGAGGTGGCCGAGCGGTTCGACCTGCACCCCAACGTCGCCCGCCACCACCTCGACAAGCTGGTGGCCGGCGCCTACGTCGAGGTGGCGCTGGAGCGCCCGGCCGGCCGGGGCGCGGGACGGCCCTCGAAGGTCTACCGGGTGGCCACGCCGGAGATCACCCTCGACCTGCCGCTGCGCCACGCGGACGTCCTCGTCGAGCTGCTCGGCCGGGCGCTCGCCGAGCTCGGCCACGAGCGCGCCGAGGCGCTGGCCGAGGACGTCGGCGTCGACTACGGGCGGGCGCTCGCCGCCTCCATGTCCCCGGGGTCCGACACGCACCGGTCGTTCCAGGCCGCGCTGCACGCCGTCGCCGACGCCCTCACCGCCCACGGCTTCGCCGCCCACGCCGAGCGCCACGGCGACCAGCTGCGCATCGTCAGCGAGCACTGCCCGTTCGGCGGCGCCGCCATCGAGCACCCGGTCATCTGCGCCGTCGACCGGGGCATGGTCCGGGGCATGCTCGCCGGCCTCTACGGCCACGAGCTCGTCACCGAGACCGCGCTCTCGCTGCCCACCGGCGGCGAGCGCTGCGTGACCTCGGTGCAGGACGTCGAGCCGGCCGCCCCCGGCACCTGAGGCGGCGGCGGAGCGGGCCGTGACCGGTCGCACCTACCTCGACCACGCCTCGACCTCGCCGCTGCGCCCCGAGGCCCGGGCCGCCCTCGTCGCCGCCCTCGACCTGCCCGGGGACCCGGGGCGGGTGCACGCCGAGGGCATGGCCGCCCGCGCCGCCCTCGAGGAGGCCCGGGGGCAGGTGGCCGGGCTGCTCGGCGCCCGCCCCCGCGAGGTCGTGTTCACGAGCGGCGCCACCGAGGCCATCGCGGCCGCGTGCTGGGGGGCGGCGGCCCGGGGCACCGCCCGCCGCACCGGCGAGCGGGCGGCCGCCCCCGACGGGCGGGGCCACCAGGTCGCCGCCGCGGTCGAGCACTCGGCCGTGCGGCGGGCGGCGGCCCGCCACGGCGAGGTCACCGTCGTGCCGGTCGATCGGCACGGCGCCGTCGACCTCGACGCGCTGGTGGCGGCCATCCGCCCCGACACCGACCTCGTCCACCTGCAGTGGGGCAACCACGAGGTCGGCACGCTCCAGCCGGTCGAGGAGGCCGTCGCCGCCTGCCGCGAGCGGGGCGTGCTCGTCCACGTCGACGCGGCCCAGGCCGCCGGGCGGGTGCCGATCGACTTCCGGGCGCTCGGCGCCGACCTCCTGTCGGTCAGCGCCCACAAGCTGGGCGGGCCGCGGGGCGCCGGGGCCCTGCTCGTCCGCCAGGGCCTGCGGCTGCCGCCCCTGCTGGTCGGCGGCGACCAGGAGCGGGCCCGCCGGGCCGGCCTCGAGGACCTGCCGGCGGCGGCGGGCTTCGGCGCCGCCTGCGCCGCCCTCGCCGCGCCCGCGGCCGACGGCCGCCCGGCCCTCGAGCACGAGGCGGCCGAGCAGCGGCGCCTCACCCGCCGCATCCTCGACGCGATCGGCGGCGACGGCCTCGACGGCCTCGACGTCCACGGCGACCCGGAGAACCGCCTGCCCCACATCGCCTGCCTCGGCGTCACCGGCATCGAGCCCCAGGCCGTGCTGCTCGGGCTCGACCGGGCCGGCATCGCCGCCCACTCGGGCAGCGCCTGCGCCTCCGAGTCGCTCGAGCCCTCGCCGGTGCTCGAGGCCATGGGGGTCGACGCCCACCACAGCCTGCGGCTGTCGGTCGGCTGGTCCACCACCGACGCCGACGTCGACCGGCTGCTCGACGCCCTCCCCGGCGTGCTGGCCGAGCTGCGGGCCCTCGCCGCCACCGTCCGCCGGTGACGACCCGAGGCGCGACCGCCGCCACGCAGCGCATGCAGCCCGGGCGGGCGGTCTGGCATCATCACGCGGTGCTGGTTCGTCCCCCCGGCCGGCAGGAGCGCCGCCGATGAGGCTGTACGTCGTCCGCCACGCCCACGCGGGGAGCCGGAGCGCCTGGGAGGGCCCCGACGAGGACCGCCCCCTCAGCCCGAAGGGCCACCGGCAGTCCGTCGCCATCGCCGAGGCGCTCGCCGCCGTCGGGGCCACCCGCCTGGTGAGCAGCCCCTACCGCCGGTGCGTCCAGACGCTCGAGCCGCTGGCCGACCGGCTGGGCCTGGCGATCGACGAGGACCACCGCCTGGCCGAGGGGGCCGACGGCGCGGACGCCGTCGCCCTCGCCGACGAGCTCCGCAAGGAGCCCGAGGCCGCGGTCGTCTGCAGCCACGGCGACGTCGTGCCCGAGATGCTGCGCATCTTCAAGGCGACGACCGTGCGCTTCAAGGACCCGTTCGTCTGGCCGAAGGCGTCGACCTGGGTCATCACCTGGGACGGCGAGCGCTGGGCCAAGGCCCGCTACATCCCGCCGCCCGACGTCTCGCCCTGGTAGCGGCTCAGGGCGCGCCCCCGGCGTCGCCGCCGGCACCGGTCCCCGCCTGCTGCGCCTCGAGCTCGGCCCGCAGGCCGCTCACCAGCGCCGCCACGTCGGGCGGGGGGTCGAGCGCCTCGAGCCGGTCGAGCTCCATGAGCGCCGCGTCGGTGCGCCCGGCGCGGGCGAGGATGAGGGCGAGGAAGGCGTGGGCGTCGGGGAACTCGGGGTCGGCCTCGACGGCCGCCGTCAGCGTGCCGATGCCCTCGGGGTCGCCCGACAGGTACTGCGCCCAGCCCTTGTAGGTCAGCGCCTCGGCGTGGTCCGGCTGCTCGGCCAGGATCTCGTCGTAGACCTCGACGGCCTCGTCGTAGCGCTGCTCGGCGGCCAGCTCCAGCGCCTCGCCCAGGCGGTCGCGCGTCGACGTGCGGATGTCGCCGGTGAGCGTGTCGCCCGACCCCCGGCGGCCCGCCGCGTCGGCCACGAGCACGCCGGCCAGCACGGCGAAGGCGACGACGCCGAGGGTCGTCAGCGCGACGCGTCGCCGCGACCGGGGGCGGCGGGCCGCGGCCAGGCGCGCCTGGTGCGTCTCGATGGCACGGATGACCCGGGCGGCCCGGGCGGTGTAGTCGTCCTTGAGGACCTCGTAGTCGTGGTCGTCGACGTCGCCGGCCTCGTGCTCGCGCTCGAGGTCGTCGAGCGAGCGGAGCAGGAAGTCGCGCTCCTCCTCCAGGGCGGCGAGCGTGTCGGGGTCGAGCCTGGCCGCCCGGGCCCGTCGGCCCGCCGGGGCGTCGCCGGTGACCGTCACGACCCCACGGCCTCGCCCGCCTTCCGGCGGGCCTGCTCGACGAGGGCGCGGTCGGCTTCGCTGGCGCGGGCCGTGCCGCCGCCCCGCCAGCGCACGAACGCGTAGGCGAGCCCGGCGAAGGCCAGCACGAGCGCGACGACGGGCACGGCCCACACCAGGCCCGACACCCCGTCGCTGCGCGGCGTGAGCAGCACCTGCTCGCCGTAGGCGGCGGCCAGCTCGTCGCGGATGCGCTCGTCGGAGGCGCCCTCGGCGATGCGCTGCTCGATCAGCTCGCGGATGGCGATCGACGCCTCGGCGTCGGAGTCGGCGACCGACTGGCCGTCGCACTGCGGGCAGGCGATGGTCTCGGCCAGGTTCCGGGCCCGCTCCTCGGGGCTGCGGGGCCCGGCGTCGTCGACGGTGCCGTAGACGAGCGCGCCGACCAGCACGACCGCCAGGGCCAGCCAGGCGACCAGGTGGCCGCGGCCGAGCCGGCGGGACCGGGCGCCGGTGGTGGGCGCCGCCGTCATGCGTCGCCGCTCCCGGCCTCGGCGGCGGCCGCCTCCAGCGCGTCGATGTCGGCCTCGATGGCGTCGCGGGTGACGCCGCCGATGTACTTGCGCACGACCGTGCCGTTGGGGCTGACGAGGTAGCTCTCCGGCACCTTCACGACGCCGTAGTCGACCGGCGCCAGGCCGCCGTCGGTGATCACCGGCCACTCACCGCCGTGGCGCTCGAAGAACGCCGCCACGGCCTCGGGCCGGTCGTCGTAGACGACGCTGACGACCGTGGCGTCGCCGGCCGCCCGGTGCGCCTCGTGGAACTCGACCAGCTCCGGGTGCTCCTCGACGCAGGGCTGGCACCAGGTGGCGAAGAAGTTGACGACCACCCACCGGCCGCGGTGGTCGTCGAGGTCGAAGGTGCCACCGTCGAGGGTCTCGCCGACGAGGGGCGGCGCGACCTTGCCGATGAGCGGGCTCCGGGCGCGCCGCTCGGTGGCCGGCTCCCGGGTGGCCAGCACGGCGACGAACGCCACCGCCAGCACCGCGACGACGGCGGACACGACCAGCCCGACCCGGCTGCGCCGGGGCGCGACCTCGACGACCTCGTCGTCGCCCACCTCGTCGCCCGCGTGCTCGACCAGCTCGGTCACGTCGGCACCTCCACCGGTTCGGGGGCGTCGGGCGCCGGCGCCCGGCCGTCGCCCTCGGCGCCGTCGCCGTCCGGCTCGGGCCGCTCGTCGCCGGTGGGCACCGGCGCGGAGACCGGGTCGACCGGCCGCCGGCGACGGCCGGGGAACAGCGCCAGCACGGTCCCGGCCAACATGACGACGCCGCCGATCCACAGCCAGGTCACCATCGGCTGCACGATGACCCGGATGGCCGCCGTCCGCCCCTCGTCCTCGGCCGGCACCTGCTGCAGCGTGAGGTAGACGTCCTCCAGCAGCCCCGTCTTCACCGACGGCGTGCCCACCGACATCTGCCGGCCCGTGAACCGGTTGACGGCCGGCTCGTAGACCTGCCCGTCGACCGCCACCCGGGCCCGCACCGAGACCTTGTTGGGCTCCTCGACCGTGCGGGGCCCGAGGTACTCGAGCTCGTGGCCGGCCACCACCGCGGTGTCGCCGACCTGCATGGTCAGCTCGCGCTCGACGTCGTAGCTGCCGGAGGCGGCCATGCCGACGGCGATGAGCACGACGCCGAGGTGGACGACCATGCCGCCGTTGGTGCGGCCGACGAACCCCCGCCAGCCCTGGCGGCGGGTGGCCAGCACGATCTGGCGCACGGCGGCCCCGGCCGCGAACCCGCCGAGACCGAAGGCCAGCAGCGGGGCCAGGCCCCGGGCCCCGACGGCGACGGCGACGACGACGGCGGCCGTCCCGGCCCACGCCGGCCACAGGAGCCGCTGGGCCAGCAGCTCGCCCGACGCCTTCCGCCACGGCAGCACCGGCGCCACCGCCATGAGGAACAGCAGCGTCAGGCCGATCGGGATCGTCATGCGCTCGAAGTAGGGGCTGCCCACCGACAGCTGGTCGCCCCGGAGCGCCTCGACGATCAGCGGGAAGACCGTGCC
>ERZ777003.1926-NODE-1926-length-27332-cov-15.489057_pt1 | contig 27332 bp, 20 predicted proteins | sample MGYA00374956_ERZ777003 | MGnify/ENA primary metagenome ERZ777003 (study PRJEB29302, sample SAMN06268252) | bioreactor metagenome | isolation source: Joint BioEnergy Institute, California, USA | place: USA:Joint BioEnergy Institute, California, USA | collected... | reverse complement strand
CCAGCGGCCCGCCACGCCTCTAGGAGGGCGGCACGGCCGCGTCACTTCTCAGGCCAAATGGAACGTCAGCGGGTGGCGATCGGCGTGCCGTCCCACAGGGTGAACTGGCCGCCCTTGACGACCATCTTGACGTCCTGGGGCGCGCGCACCCGGCGCGTCTCCGGGTCGAAGCTCACCTTGCCGAAGATCACGCTCGGCACATCCTCGATCTGCGCCAGCCCGTCGCGGATCGCCTTGCGGTCCGTGCCGTACTGCTTGATCACCTCGGAGACGAGGATCATCGTGTCATAGGCGACGGCGGCGAAGGTGTCGGGCTCCTCGCCGTACTTGGCCTTGAACGCGCTGACGAACGCCTGCACCTCGGGGCGCGGGTCGCCGGGGAAGAAGTTGGTGTTGGTGTACACGCCCTCCACGGCCTCGCCGCCCAGCTCGATGAACTTGGGCGAGTAGACCGAGCTGATCGCCACGAGCGGCTGGTTCAGGCCGGCGCTGCGGGTCTGCTGCGCGATCAGCGCGCCGTCGGCGTAGTAGGAGATCAGGATGATCCCGTCCGGGTTGGCGTCGCGCACGCGCGTGAGCGTCGAGCGGAAGTCCTTCTCCTCCGGCAGGTAGCCCTCGACCGCCACGACCTCAGCGCCCAGCTCCTGCGCGGCCGGCAGGAACAGGTCGGTGGTGGTGCGGCCCCAGTCGGTGTTGAGGTGCAGCACGGCCAGCCGCTTCAGGCCGAGGTCGCTGACGGCGTAGCGGGCGAGCATGGGGGCGTTGTCGGACTGGCTGACCGAGTTGCTCCACATGTACTGGCCGCCCTTGGTGAAGTCCGGGTGGGAGTTGGTGAAGCCGAACTGCACCAGGCCGGCGCGCTCGTAGATCGGCGAGGCGGCCATGGAGGCCGGGCTCGAGAAGTCGCCCAGCTCGATCACGATCCGCGGGTCGTTGACGAACTTCTGCGCGATGGCGACGGCCTGCTTCGGGTCCGATTGCGAGTCTTCGAACAGGTACTCGAGCGGCCGGCCGTTGATGCCTCCCTGGCCGTTGATCTGCTCCAGCGCCAGGTCGAAGCCCTTCTTCCACTGGGCGCCGTACTGGGCGTTCTGGCCCGTGAGCGGCCCGCTCACGCCGATCAGGATCGGCTCGCCGCTCGGCTGGCTCGCGCTCCCGGCGGACGCGGGCTGGCCGGCGGGCTCGGTGGGCGCCTGCGTCTGCGCTGCAGGCGCGCCGCAGGCCGCGATGAGCAGGGAGGCAAGGAGAACGATCGCGCCTGCGAGACGGGCTGGAACGAGAGCCTTCATAGGTGACTCCTTACGAGCGTTCGCTTGTGGACGCGCCCTCCCCATTGGCGCGGCGGGCGGCGGCACGCGCACCGCGCTCCAAATAGATTCGGCGGAGGCCGCTGAGAGCAGCCTCCGCCTGGTTCATTGAGCTGAGCCGCGCCGTATCGCGCTGCTCTGTGTCTCATTCCTGGCGGCGCTCATCTCTCAGGTTTCCCTGCCGGACTTGGCACCCGTCGTCGGGTTGCCGCGGCTTCGTCGGGCCGGTCCCTCCGCCGCTCTGGATAAGCGCGTCCTTGTCTGTTGCGCTGGATGTTACTTTATTTGCGCAACATTGTCAAGAAGTTTTCTGCGAATCGCTTCACCGCCTGTCTGGACAGCGACCGAACTGCTATTGTTGCGAATGTTGCTTCAGTTAGTTTACAAAAATCGCATCCTGTGCTAGGCTACAGGGCGGGCCGCGTCACCCGCGCCGTGGCTGGCGCAGGTGATGCTTGATACCCGAAAGGGTTTTCAGGTATGATTCATGGGCCGCACCGCGACCTGTGCGAGCGCACAGCGCAGGTCGGCCGGGTCGAGACAGCGGCGCCGCCGGCGCCGCGACGCGGAGGAGCAGCGCATGAAACTTCCCTACACGCTGACCGAGCGCCAGCAGCGGTTCGTCGCCCTGGCGGACAGCCTGGCGGCGCGGTTTGCGGAGCGCGCCAACGTCTACGATCGCGAAGGCACCTTCCCCTACGAGAACTACACCGACCTCCACGAGTCCGGCTACCTGCGCCTGGTGATCCCCCGCGAGTACGGCGGCGAGGGCGCTGATGTGTACGAGATGGTGCTGGCGCAGGAGCGGCTCGCCCGCGGCGACGGCTCGACCGCCCTCCCGACCGCCATGCTGATCAATATCATCGGCTCGAACGCCACGCAGCTCACCTGGCCCGAGCCGGTCTTCGAGACGGTCTGCCGGACGATCGCGACGGAGGGCGGGCTGATCAATAACGTGGTCACCGAGGCGGAGCTCGGCAGCATCTCGCGCGGCGGCGTCCCGGCCACCACCGCCACCCCGGTCGAAGGCGGCTGGCTGATCAACGGCCACAAGCGCTTCGCCACCGGCGCGCCGGCGCTGCGCTTCTTCGTCACGGGTGTGCGCCTGCCGCCGCGTGAAGGGGCGCCCGAGGGCGAGACCGCCAGCGCGATCGTGCGCGCCGGGTCGCCCGGGCTGCGCCTGGTGGATACCTGGAGCGACAGCCTGAGCCTGCGCACGTCGGGGAACTACGACGTGTACTTCGAGAACGTCTTCGTCCCCGACGAGTGGCTGGTCGCACGGCGCCCGGTCGGCGCGCCCGCCCAGCCGCCGGGCGTGAACGGCTGGGGCCTGGCGATCGCCGCCGTCTACCTCGGCATCGGCCAGGCCGCCTGCGACGCCGCGTGCGACTACGCCAGCAGCCGCGTCCCGTCGTCGCTCGGCAAGCCGATCGCCGAGCTGCCGCACATCCAGCAGTGGATCGGCGAGATGCAGGTGACGCTCGATGCCGCCAGGGCGGTGCTCCACAGCGCCGCGCGCACGTGGGTGGAGCACCCCGAGGCGCGCCCGAAGCTCGGGCCGCAGATCGCGGCGGCCAAGTACCTCTGCACCAACGCCGCCTGCGCCGCCAGCGAGAAGGCGCTGCGGGTCGCGGGCGGGTTCAGCCTCACGCGCGACCTGCCGCTCGAGCGCTACTTCCGCGATGCGCGCGCCGGGCTGTTCAACCCGCCGCAGGACGACCTGGCGCTCGGGCTGATCGGCCGGACGGCGCTGGCAGAGCGCCGCGAGGAGCGCGCGGCCACAGGCGACCTGTGACAGCACTCGGAACATGCGTCGAAGGGGGACAGCTATGGGTCAGACTGATGAGGGCAGCTGCGCCGCACTCGCTCCAGGGGTCCGCGTGCGGCTCTGCGATCCGACGCTGCAACCGTTCTACGGCGTGTACGGCACGGTGCTGACGATCCGCTCGTGCGGCGGCGGCCGTGTCGAGTACGTCGCCGTTCAGATGGACGACCTCCCGCCCAACGAGGGGCCGGCGCTGTTCTACCCCCACCAGGTCGCTGTGGTTACCGAGGAGCCGTGACCGGTACGCGGCGCGCGTGGGCGGGGAGCCCCGCGCGCCGCCGCTGTGCGGAGAAACAGGGAACGTGGAGGGCCGCGGCCCTCCGCGCCCCCCGCTACTCCGGCAGCAGCACGTCCCAGTGCAGCCGGCCGGCGCGCCGCTGCAGCAGGTCGACGTGAATGTGCTTGGTCTCGGTGTAGGCCAGCAGGCCCTGCAGCCCGTGCTCGCGGCCGACCCCGCTCTGCTTGTACCCGCCGAACGGCGCGCGCGGCTGGATGATGTGGTGGTCGTTGATCCAGACCGTGCCCGCGCGGATGCGCTTGGCGACCTCGATCGCGGCCTGGATGTCGCGTGACCAGATCGCGGCGCCCAGCCCGTAGCGGCTGTCGTTGGCGAGCTGGATGGCCTCGGTCACGTCGCGGTACGGGATGACGGCCAGCACCGGCCCGAAGATCTCCTCCTGGGCCAGGCGCATGTCGTTGCGCACGCGGGCGAAGATCGTCGGCTCGACGAACGGGGCGCGCTCGAACCCGGGCACGCTGGCGCGGCGCCCGCCGGTGGCGAGCAGCGCGCCCTCCTGCCTGCCGAGCGCGATATACTCCTCCACCGTCCTTCGCTGCCGCTCCGAGACCAGCGGCCCCTGGTCGGTCTCCAGGTCCAGCGGGTCGCCCAGCCGCAGCCCGCTCGCCCGCGCCACCAGCCGCTCCAAGAACTCGTCGTGCAGCTGCTCCGGCACCAGGCAGCGCGTGCCGGCCTCGCAGCTCTGCCCGCCGTTGAAGAACACGCCGAAGAGCACCCCGTCGGTCGCCAGCTCCAGGTCCGCGTCCGGCAGCACGATGCTGGGCGACTTGCCGCCCAGCTCCAGGGTGACGCGCTTGATCGTGTCGCTGGCGAGGCGCATGATGTGGCGCCCGGTGTCGGTCGAGCCGGTGAACGAGATCTTGTCCACCTCCGGGTGCCGCGCGATCGCGTCGCCGACCTCGTCGCCCGGCCCGGTGACGACGTTGAGCACGCCGCGCGGCAGCAGGCCGGACTCGTCGATCAGCTGGGTGAGCATCAGCGCGGTGAGCGGGGTGTAGGAGGCCGGCTTGAGGACGATCGTGTTCCCGGCGGCCAGCGCTGGGGCGATCTTCCAGACCGCCATCAGCAGCGGGTAGTTCCAGGGGATGATCTGCCCGCAGACGCCGATCGGCTCGCGCCAGACGAAGTTCCAGCTCACCGACGGGACGTCCATCCACGGCAGCGGCTCGTAGGGCGGGGTGTTCGCCAGCTCGGCGAAGACGCGCAGGTGCTCCACCGCCCAGGGCACGTCGACGAAGGTCGTCTTGCGCAGCGGCGCGCCCAGGTTGCGCGTCTCGATCTCGGCGAACTCGGCGGTGCGCTCTTCGAGCAGGTCGGCGATCGCGTTCAGGATGCGCGCCCGCTCGCGGCCGGGGGTGTGCGGCCACGGCCCCCGGTCGAACGCGTCGCGGGCCGCGCGCACCGCCCGGTCCACGTCGCTGGCCCGGCCCCGCGCGACGTAGGCCATCGGCTGGCCCAGCGCCGGCTCGTTCACCGCCATGAGCTCCCCGCCATCCGCGTCGACCCAGCGGCCATCGATGTAGAGGCGGTAGTGCGGAAGGTCGGGGTTGCTGCTGGCCGACATAAGGTACTCCTTGGCGCGTCTGGCGGCGCATCTGCATGATGCTGTGCGTCATCATAGCATGCATGACGCAGCGCGGCAAACGGCCGCTTCGCGCCGGCGGCCCGCTCGCTGGTAGGCGCCCTACTTCGGCACGAAGGTGTAGATGCGGTCGCGGTACGCCAGCTCGTAGTGCTCGCGGATCGCGCTGAGCATCTCGGGCGTCCAGCGCCCGCTGGGGTCCAGCGTGGTCTCGGCGGCGTTCACCGGGATCATGATCGCGCTGAAGCGCCGCGCGGCGATCTCCTGCAGCAGGCCGCGCTGGTCCCACAGCCCGCTCGCGGCGGCCGGCCCCATCGTGGAGGGGTCGTCGTAGCGCAGCGGCTTGCTGGCCTGAAGCAGCAGCCCGGTGTCGTCGGCCAGGATCTCGCCCGGCGTAGCGCGCATGAAGGCCAGGAAGCGCTCGGGCGGGTCGCTCGGCGCCAGCTGCCCCTCGTACCACGCCGGCGGGCTGAAGGCGAGCCAGAGCTGGAGGCCCGCCAGCCCGACCAGCAGCGCCGCCTGCCGCCGACGCCGGATGAGCTCTTCCGCCCCGTACCCCACGGCGCAGCCGGCGGCGATCGCCAGCGCCAGGTGCGTCTCGAGCAGGTGGTTGTGGTTCGCGCCGACCTCGCCGGCGTAGAGCAGCGTGAGCGGCCCGACCAGCGCGTAGGCCGCTGGCACGGTCAGCGCCCGCCGAACCGGCGCGAGCGCGACGCAGGTGATGGCCAGAGCCACCGCCGGCCACCAGAACGCCAGCAGCCCGACGAGCTTCGCGAACAGCCCCGGCGACCACCACGAGGTGCGCTGGAAGTTCCACCAGACGTGCAGGGTGTAGCCGCCGGACGTCAGGCCGTCCAGCAGTGCCCAGCCGCCCAGGGCGAACGCCAGGTACAGCGCGGCGAAGCCGAGCGTGCGAGCGCGGATGGGCGAGCGAGCACGCGCGGGCTGGCCGGGCGTGCCTTCGGACCGCAGCCCGCGCCAGGCGCGCAGGTCGTCGGCCAGCAGCGCCAGGCCGGCGGCGAGCGGCCCGGCGACATCCGTCTGCTTGGTGAAGAAGGCGCAGGCGAAGCAGGCCGCCGCAAGCGCGAGTGATGTATTGAATGGTCGTTCATTCAAAATAGAAGGACGCGCGGAGCGCTCCAAGGCGCGCGCCGTGAGGAGCAGCCCCCAGGTGGTGAAAGCCAGCGCCATCAGGTCCGGCTTGACGCGCGAGCCCCACAGCAGCGCCGGCGGCGCGCTGACGAACAGCGTCGCGCCGATCAGCGCCGCCGGCCACGACCCGGAGCAGCGGCGGATGAGCAGCGCCACGCCGACCGCTGTGGCCGCCAGCGCGAGCATCGAGAGGAGCCGGCCGCTCCAGAAGATGTGCGGGCCGCGGTACAGGTCGGCGAGCGCGAGCGCAAGGGTGTGGAGCGGCGGGTATGGCGCCGAGATGAATCGGTGCGGCTCCAGCGGCCCGTAGAGCGGCTCGCCGGCGCGCAGCAGCCGGGCCTCGTGGAGCAGCGTGCCCTCCAGCCCGTCGTGGGGGTACGGGTAGCGGTGCAGCGCCGCGAGCTGCGCCAGGCTCACCCACAGGAGGGCCGCCGTGAGCGGGGCGAGCAGCGCGAGCAGCCCCGCAGCCAGCGGGACGTCCACCCGCCGCCCGGCATGGATTGTCGAGCGTGTGCGTGCCATGCCGGCGGCCACAGCGAGAAGTGTGCCGCCGCAGCGCATTGGGGTATACTACCGGGCATGGCTGTGACATCCAAACCGCTCGCGCGCGCCGTGCCCGCCGCCGGCGCCCGGGCGCTCAGTCTGCTCGCCTACCTCGCCGTCGGGCTCGCCGCGCTGCTGCCGCGCCTCCTCGACCTCGGCGGGTTCATCACGGTGGACGAGGCGAACTTCTGGCTCGACCGCTCGGCCACCTTCCTGGACGCGCTGCGGCGGGGGGACTGGGCGGCGACCGCGATCTCCACGCACCCCGGCGTGACGACGATGTGGCTCGGCGCGGCCGGCCTGCTGCTGCGCGAGGCGCTGGTGGACCCGGGCTGGCTCCCCGGCGACTTCCCGACGGCGCTGGCGCTCATGCGCCTGCCGGGGGCGCTGGTCCACACCGGCGCGGTGGTGCTCGGCTACGGGCTGCTGCGGCGGATGATCGCGCGGCCGGCCGCGCTGCTCGCCGCGGTGCTGTGGGCCGCCGACCCGTTCGTGGTGGCCTACAGCCGCCTGCTGCACGTCGACGCGCTGGCGGGCACGTTCATGACGATCAGCCTGCTGGCGGCCTGCTGCTTCTGGCATCACGGCCAGCCGCGCCGGCTGCTCGCGCTCTCGGGGATCGCCGCGGGGCTCGCGCTGCTCAGCAAGTCCCCGGCGCTGATCCTGCTGCCGGCGGTCGGGCTGGTGGCTGCGCTCGCGGCCTGGCGGCAGCTCCAGGGCCGGGATTCGGCCGGCGCGCAGCCCTCCGCCGGCCTCTGGCTCCAGCTGGCCGGCTCGCTCGCCCGACCGCTGGCGCTCTGGGGCGCGGCCGCGGCCGGCACGGCGTTCGTGCTCTGGCCGGCGCTGTGGGCCGACCCGCTCGGCGCGTTCGCCCAGCTGCGCACCGGAGTTGAGGCCGAGGGGGCGCAGCCGCACATGCTCGGCAACTTCTTCCTCGGCCACGCGGACGACGCGCCGGGCCCGCTGTTCTACCCGGTCGCGCTGGCGCTGCGGCTCACCCCGATCACGCTCGCGGGGCTCGGGGCGCTGCTGCTCTGGGCGCTCTACGAGCTGCGGGCGTCGCCGCGGGGCCTGCGCTCGGCCCTCGAGGCTGACCGCCGGGCGCTGCAGGACTACGCCGCGTTGGCGCTGTTCGTCGTCCTGTTCGTGCTGGCGCTGAGCCTGTTCCCGAAGAAGTTCAACCGCTATATCGTGCCGGCCTTCCCCGCGCTGGACATCCTCGCGGCCGCGGGGCTCTACCAGCTGGGGCGGCTGGCGCGCGGCGCGGCGCGCTCGTCCCGGCTGATGCGCGCCGTACGCCCGGCCGCGCCGGCGCTCGTGATGGCCCTGGCGCTCGCCAACGTCGCCGCCTGGCACCCCTACGGGATCGCCGCCTTCAACCAGGCCCTCGGCGGTGCCCCGGCAGGAGCGCGCGCCTTCGCCATCGGCTGGGGCGAGGGGTTCGAGCAGGTGGCGGCCTGGCTCAACGCGCAGCCCGACATCACCGGCGTCGTCACCGTGAGCCGCATCCCCGTGGTCCAGAGCCCGTACATGCGCCGCGGCGCCTTCGCGCGCACCCCGGACGCCGGCCGGCTCCCGCCGGACACCGGCTACGTCGTCGTGTATGTCTCGCAGGTGCAGCGCGGCGCGCCGTCGCCGCCGTTCGACCAGTTCTACGGCCGGGCCGTCCCGCTTCACACCGTGCGGATTCACGGCGTCGAGTATGCCTGGATCTACCAGGCGCCCCCGCCGGTCCAGCAGGAGCGCCGGGCATCCTTCGGCGACGCGATCGGCCTGCTGGGCTACAGCGTGGACAGCGCTCCGACGCCGGGGGAGATGGCGATGCTGCGCCTGGTGTGGGAGGCGCGCGCGGCCCCGCCCGCCGACTACACCCTCTTCGCGCACCTGATCGGCCCGGATGGCGGCCGCGTATCCCAGGTCGACCTGCCGTACCCGACGAGCGGCTGGCAGGCGGGGCGCTTCGTCACGACGGAGCTGCCGGTGCCGATCCCGGCCGACGTCGCCCCGGGCGTCTACCGGCTGGTGGTCGGCCTGTACGAACCGGACACCGGCCGGCGCCTGCCGCTCGTGGCCGACGAGCCGGCGCCGCCGGAGCTCAGCGGGCCGAACGCGCTGCTGCTGGCGGAGTTCCCCTTGCCATAGGGCATCACACGGGTGGCCCGATCTGTGCTATAGTACAGGGGAATCTGCGCTTCGCGGTCCCGCCGCATCTGCACTGAGCCAGCGACGCGAAACAGAAGCCCCCGGCGCAAGCCGCAGGGAACGACACCACTTGTATCGTACGTCGGCCCACGCTTCCTTCGACGCGAGCCATCGCGCCACCTGTCCTATTGCGTGTGTCTTACGCCGCTGTGCACGCGGCACCAGAGGAGAGCCTCGTTGAGTCCCGAACGATTGCAGAAAGTGCTGGCCAGCGCCGGAATCGCGTCTCGCCGCGACTGTGAGGTGCTGATCGCCGAGGGCCGCGTCGCGGTCAACGGCAAGATTGTGCGCGTCCCCGGTACGCGCGTTGACCCCGAGCAGGATGAGATCTCGGTAGATGGTAAACCGATCGGCGCGATCAGCCCGCGCACGTACGTGATGCTGCACAAGCCCGCCGGGGTCGTGTCGACGACCGATGACCCGCAGGGGCGGCCGACGGTGGTGGACCTCGTGAAGGTGGACGCCCGGCTCTTCCCGGTGGGCCGGCTCGACTTCGACAGCGAAGGGCTGCTGCTGCTGACCGACGACGGCGAGCTGACGCAGCGGCTGACGCACCCCAGCCACCAGGTGGAGAAGGAGTACCGCGTGCTGCTCGACCGGGCGCCGTCGCCGGACGCGCTGCGGCAGTGGCGCGAGGGCGTCGAGCTCGACGGCGTGCGGACGGCCCCGGCGTGGGTCGAGGTGCTGGAGCGCGCCCCGGAGGGCGTCTGGACGCGCGTCGTGCTGCACGAGGGGCGCAAGCGCCAGATCCGCGAGGTCGCCAAGCTGCTCGGCTACCAGGTGCTGCGGCTGATCCGGGTGCGCGAGGGCCCGCTGACCCTGGGCGACCTGCCCGCCGGCGAGTGGCGGCTCCTGAGCGAGCAGGAGGTGGAGCAGCTGCGCGAGCACGCCGAGCGCGCCGAGCAGGTCCAGGCCGAGGAGCGCCGCCGGCGGCGGCCGGAGCCGGAGCGCCCGGGCGCGCGGGGCGCGGGGCCGCGCGGGGACCAGCCGCGGGTGGAGCGCGGCGCCGAGGAGCGCCGGCCGCGCGATCGCGGGGAGGCGGAGCGGGGCAACCGGCGGGACGATCGCGGCTACGGGGCGCGGCGCGAGGAGCGCGGCGGCCGCGGCGGGTACCGCGATGACCGGGGTGGCTACGGGAGCCGCGGCGGCTATCGCGAGGAGCGCGGTGGGTACCGCGAGGACCGGGGCGGCTACGGGAGCCGCGGCGGCTATCGCGAGGAGCGTGGGGGTTACCGCGAGGAGCGGGGCGGCTACGGCAGCCGTGGAGGGTACCGCGAGGACCGGGGCGGGTATGGGCCGCGGCGTGATGACCGCGGTGGCTACCGCGACGACCGCGGCGGCTACGGGGCGCGGCGCGAAGAGCGCGGTGGCTACCGTGAAGATCGCGGCGGCTACCGCGAAGACCGGGGAGCGCGCGGTGGGTACCGCGAGGACCGGGGCGGGTATGGGCCGCGGCGCGATGACCGCGGTGGCTACCGCGAAGACCGGGGAGCGCGCGGCGGGTACCGCGAGGAGCGGGGCGGGTATGGGCCGCGGCGCGATGATCGCGGTGGCTACGACAACCGTGGAGGGTACCGTGAGGATCGCGGCGGGTACCGCGAAGACCGGGGAGCGCGCGGCGGGTACCGCGAGGACCGGGGCGGCTACGGGGGCCGCGGCGGGTACCGCGAAGACCGGGGAGCGCGCGGCGGGTACCGCGATGCGCGTGGCCCGCGCGATGACCAGAGCCGCGGGGCGCCGCGCGGCCAGCGCGACGCGGGACAGGGCGGCCGCGGCAACCGCTTCGATGCCGGGCGCCCCGACACCGAGCGCCGGCCGGGCCAGGACCAGCCGCCTGAGCGCCGGTCACGCTCCTCGTTTGGCCGCCCGGGTGCGACCCGCAGGCTCAGGCTGCCGCGCCCGGAGACCCCCGACGAGGGCGGTCAGGAGTAGCCTCGAGCCCTGCTAGCGGGACTGGACTGCTGTGAGGTGTTGCTGCGGCTTTGTCGCCGTAGCAGCACCTCGGTTTTTTCCGTCTCGGGATACCGCGGACGCGATGCTACTGCGTACTTTTAAGTTTCTTAACAAACGTAACAATTGTGTCGTTGACAGTGATTCTTTCTCATTGTATGCTGGGCGCACTTAATCTCGCTTTTACGAATCGCCCCTGTGCCGGATGTGCCCACCTGCAATCGCGGCAGCTCGGCCTCGCCGCACCCCACGACACAGCGCCCGAGAAAGGAGCCTTTGATGCCCGCACGCCTCTGGTCTCACGTCATCATGGCTGCGGCCATTGCCGCGATGCTGCTCGCGGCCTGTGGCGCGCCGCAGGCCAGCACGCCCTCGGCGCCGCCGCAGGCGGAAGGCGCCGCACCCGCCGAACCGACCGCCGCGCCGGCGCCGGACGCCGCGGCAACAGATGCCCCTCAGACGGCGACGTCCGGCGGCACGCTGCGCATCGGGCGCACCGCCGCCCCCGACTCGCTCAACCCCGGCGTCTGGTACCTCGCGGAGGCGTATGAAATCATCTTCCTGGTGTACGATTCCCTGATCGCCACCAATCTGCGCAACCAGGCCGTCCCGCAGCTCGCCCGCGAGTGGTCGGTCGCGGAGGACGGCAAGACCTGGACGTTCAAGCTGCACGAGGGCGCGAAGTGGCACGACGGCACGCCGCTGACGGCCGAGGACGTCGTGTTCACCTACCAGATGATCCAGGGCTTCGATTCGTTCGGCCTGATCAAGGACTACACGACCCTGATCGAGCGGGTCGAGGCGCCTGACCCGACGACGGTGGTGATCGCCTTCGAGGACACGGTGGCGAACACCGACGAGCGCTTCTCGGGCGTGCCGATCCTGCCGAAGCACATCTGGGAGCAGTTCGAGAGCGAGCAGGAGGCGCTCGAGTTCGAGAACCTGGAGATGATCGGCTCGGGCCCGTTCCGGATGGCCGAGTACCGGCCCGGCGAGTTCACCCGCCTCACCGCCGTGAAGGACCACTACCTGAGCCCGCCGAAGATCGACGAGGTGATCTACCGCGTGTTCGGCAACGACGACGCAATGGTTCAGGCGCTGCGCACCGGCGAGGTGGACCTGATCATTCCGCCCGAGACGGTGATCCGCACGCTGCAGAACGATCCGAACATCAGGGTCGAGATCGGCGATGCGCTCAGCCTCACCGACATCATCTTCAACGTCACCGAGCCGGAGAACTGCCCGCCTGAGGACGGCCAGTGCACCGGCCACCCGGCGCTGCGCGACGTGCGCGTGCGGCAGGCGCTGGCGCACGCCACCGACAAGCAGCAGCTGATCGACGTCGTCAAGCTCGGGCTGGCGAGCCCTGGCCTCGGGCTAGTGATGCCCGGCCACGGCGAGGCCTTCCACGCCGAGCTGCAGGACTACGCCTACGATGTGGCGCGGGCCAACCAGATCCTCGACGAGGCGGGCTACGCCGATACGGACGGCGACGGGGTGCGCGAGATGCCGGGCGATCCGTCGCGGCCGCTGCGCCTGCGCTTCAGCTATCCCTCTGACCAGTTCGGCGCCGACGGCACGCGCTTCGCCGAGACGCTCAGCGCCATGTGGCGCGAGGCCGGCGTCGAGCTGAACGTCCAGCCGCTCGAGGCCGACGCGCTCACCTCGGTCTGCTGCCCGGCGTTCGACTTCGACGTCATCCTGTGGGGCTGGGGCGCCGGCGTGGACCCGGCGTCGCTGCTCTACATCCTGACCACCGAGCAGATCCCCACCGGCGTCAGCGAGACCGGCTACTCCAACCCCGAGTACGACGCGCTGTACGAGCAGCAGCTGGTGACGGTCGACCGCGAGCAGCGCAAGGAGCTCCTGTTCAAGATGCAGGAGATCATCATGCGCGACGTGCCGTACATCATCCCCTACTACGGGCAGGCGGTGGAGGCCTACCGCGCCGACCGCTTCCAGGGCTGGGTGATCGACCCCGAGGGGGTGCTCGCCCTCAGCGACCGCATCTCGCTCGTCGAGATCACACCCGTGCAGTAGGTATGGGACGCAGCGACTACATCATCCGGCGGGTCGGCTGGGCGCTCCTGACGATCGCGTTCGTCGCCACGCTGAACTTCTTCCTGTTCCGCGTGCTGCCGGGCGACCCGGCCAAGGCCGGCGTGCGCGACCCGCGCCTGACCGCCGAGGCGCAGCAGGCGATCCGCGAGCGCTTCGGCCTCGATAAGCCGCTGCTGATCAACACCGCGGGCAACCCGTTCGACAGCCAGTTCTTCCGCTACTTCGGGCGGCTGCTGCGCGGCGACCTGGGGATCTCCTACAACTTCAACCGCCCGGTGGCGGACCTGCTGCGCGAGCGGCTGTACAACACCGTGGTGCTGGTGCTGGTGGGCGAGCTGCTGGCGATCGGCATCGGCATCGCGCTGGGGGTGCTGGCGGCGTGGCGGCGCGGCCGGCGGCTCGACGTCGGCATCCTGGTGTTCGGCCTGTTCACCTGGGCGCTGCCGACGTTCTTCCTCGGCATCATCCTGCTGATCATCGGCAGCACCTACTTCGGCCTGCCGGTGGGCGGCATCCGCACGCCGGGCGCGAGCTACGCGTCCTTCTGGGACCAGGCGCTCGATGTCGGGCGGCACCTGCTGCTGCCGACGCTCACCCTGACGATCGTGCTGCTCGGCGAGTTCATCCTGATCATGCGCAGCTCGCTGCTCGAGGTGCTCGGCGAGGACTACATCCTCACCGCGCGCGCCAAGGGGCTGACCGACGCGCAGGTGCTGCGCGGGCACGCCTTCCAGAACGCGATGCTGCCTATGATCACGCTGATCGCGCTCACGCTCGGCTTCACCGTCAGCGGCTCGATCCTGGTCGAGAGCGTCTTCTCGTGGCCCGGCCTCGGCTCGGCCGTGTTCGAAGCGGTGGGCCGGCGCGACTACCCCATGCTGCAGGGGGCGTTCCTGCTGTTCACGGTCAGCGTCGTGCTGGCGAACATGGTGGCCGACCTGCTGTACACCGTGCTCGACCCGCGGGTGAAGATCGCATAGGCTCGAACATCTGCATGGCTACCACGCTTCCACAAACCGGCTCCGCCCAGGTAGCGCAGCGCATCCTCGGCCTCCGAGCGATCTGGCGCCACCTGCGCCGCAGCCCGATGGGCCTGATCGGCCTGGCGATGCTGCTCGTCGTGCTGGGGATGGCGATCTTCGCCCCCTGGCTGGCGCCGTACGACCCCTCGGCGCCGGTGCGGGCGCGGATCGACACCATCTTCGCGCCGCCGAGCCCCGAGCACCCGCTCGGCACCGACGACGGCGGAAAGGACGTGCTCAGCGCGTTCATCTACGGCGCGCGCGTCTCGCTGATCGTCGGCTTCGTCTCCTCGCTGATCACGGTCACGATCGGCGGCGCGGTCGGGATGCTGGCCGGGTTCTACGGCGGGCGGATCGGCACGCTGCTGATGCGCTTCACCGATATCTTCCTGGTGATCCCGGACCTGCCGCTGTACGTGGTGCTGGTGGCGCTGCTCGGCCCGAGCCTGTGGAATATCATCCTGGCGATCGCGCTGCTGAGCTGGACCGGCACCGCGCGCCTGGTGTACGCGCAGACGCTCTCGGTGAAGGAGCGGCAGTTCGTGACGCGCGCGCGGGCGCTCGGCGCCTCGAACCTGTACGTCATCCGGCGGCACATCTTCCCGCAGGTGCTGCCGCTGATCTTGGCCCAGAACGCGCTGGTGATCTCGGTCGCGATCCTGAGCGAGTCCGGCCTGGCGTTCCTCGGCCTGGGCGACCCGCGCCAGGTGAGCTGGGGCACGATGCTCAACTTCGCCTTCGGCCGCGGGGCGGTCTCGGTCGGCGCATGGTGGGCCATCCTGCCGCCCGGCCTGGGCATCGTGTGGGTGGTGCTGGCCTGGACGCTGCTCGGGTATGTGATCGAAGAGGCGGTGAACCCGCGGCTGAAGACCCACCACCTGATGCCGGAGCAGAGCGTCGAGCGCTAGCGCGCCGGGGCAATCAAAACGTTTACGACATGGCGCTACTTGACGTAAGAAACCTGACCACCGAGTTCGTGACGCCGGATGGCGCGCGGCTGCGCGCGGTGGATGGGCTGAGCTTCAGCCTCGAGCGCGGCGAGGCGCTGGGGATCGTGGGCGAGAGCGGCTGCGGCAAGACCACCGCCATGCTCTCGCTCCTGCGGCTGCTGCCGCACGCCGGGCGGATCGTCGGCGGCGAGGTGCTGTTCGACGGCCAGGACCTGCTGAAGCTGCCGCCGGACGAGCTGCGCGCCCGCCGCTGGCGCGACCTGTCGATCATCTTCCAGGGGGCGATGAACGCGCTCAACCCGGTGCGCAGCGTCGGCGACCAGATCCGCGAGGCGATCCGCGCGCACCTCCCCTGGCCGCGCGACCAGGTGGACCGGCGCGTCGGCGAGCTGCTCGAGCTGGTCGGCATCCCGGCCTGGCGCGCCGCCCAGTACCCGCACCAGTACAGCGGCGGCATGCGCCAGCGCGCGATGATCGCCATGGCGCTGGCGTGCAACCCGCAGGTGGTGGTGGCCGACGAGCCGACCACCGCGCTCGACGTGATGGTGCAGGCGCAGATCGTGGACCTGCTCGACCGGCTGCGGCGCGAGCTGGACCTGGCGCTGATCCTGGTGACCCACGACCTGGGCCTGGTGGCGGAGAGCTGCCAGCGCGTGCTGGTGATGTACGGCGGGCGCGTGGCGGAGCACGGCCCGGTCGAGCAGGTGCTGCGCGCGCCGCGCCACCCGTACACGCAGCGGCTGCTGCGGGCCTTCCCGGACCTGAGCCGCGGCCGCGAGCTAGTGAGCATCCCCGGCGCCCCGCCGCGTCTCTCGGAGCTGCCGGCGGGCTGCCGGTTCCACCCGCGCTGCCACCTGGCGGCGGATCGCTGCCGCACCGAGGCCCCGGCGCTGCGCCTGGTGGGGCCCGAGCAGTACGCGGCGTGCCACTTCGCTGAGTGAGTCGACTGATATCGAGCGAGAGCTTCCGTGCACGTTCCTGCAGATCGAAACGGCCGCCCGGTCCTCGAGGTCGAGGGCCTCACCAAGCACTTCCCGGTGCCGCGCGGTATCATCGGCGCCCTCAGGCGCGATAAGCGCTACGTCATCCGGGCCGTCGACGGCGTCAGCTTCGAGCTAGGGCGCGGGGAGGTGCTGGCGCTGGTGGGCGAGAGCGGCTGCGGCAAGACCACCACGGCGCTCAGCGTGCTGGGGCTGGTGGAGCCGAGCGCCGGGAGCGTGCGCTTCGAGGGGCGCCCGCTCCACGAGACGCTGCGCCGCGACCGCTCGCTGCGCCGCGCGATCCAGATGGTGTTCCAGGACCCCTACGAGTCGCTGAACCCGCGCATGACCGTCGGCGAGATCGTCGCCGAGCCGCTGGTGGTCCACAGGCTGGCCGAGGGCGCGGCGCGCACCGAGCGCGTGCTGGCCGCGCTCGAGGAGGTCGGGCTGCGCCCGGCGGAGGAGTTCGTCGGCCGGCGCCCGCACGAGCTCTCGGGCGGGCAGCGCCAGCGGGTGGTGATCGCCGCGGCCCTGGTGTGCGAGCCGCGCCTGCTGGTGGCCGACGAGCCAGTCAGCATGCTCGACGTCTCGATCCGCGCCGAGATCCTGCTGCTGCTCAACGAGCTGCGCCGCCGCCGCGGCATCAGCATCCTGTTCATCACCCACGACCTGGCGACCGCCGCGCTGTTCGCCGACCGGATCGCGGTGATGTACCTGGGGCGCATCGTCGAGATCGGCTCGGCGGACGCGGTGCTGAGCGCGCCGCAGCACCCCTACACCCGGGCGCTGGTCTCGGTGATCCCGCGGCTGGACCCGGAGCTGCGGCAGGAGCGCCTGATCCTGCAGGGCGAGACCCCCAACCCGATCGCGATCCCCCCCGGCTGCCGCTTCCACCCGCGCTGCCCGCTGGCTGTTGAGGCCTGCCGGCACACCGATCCGCAGCTGGAGCGCAAGCGGGATCAGCTCGCCGCGTGCATTCGTGTGTAGCGATCCCTAGCGCGTCCCGAAGTCCTGCGTCCAGTAGTGGCCGTACGCTGTGCCGGGGATGTAGGCGTGGCCCACACCGATCTCCCGGAGCTCGCAGTTGAGCATGTTCGCGCGGTGGCCCGGGCTGTTGTACCAGCCGTCCACGACGCTCTGCGCGTCGCTGTAGCCGGCGGCGATGTTCTCGGCCGCCATCCGGTAGGTGTACCCGCTGCGCTTGATCCGGTCGAACGCCGATGATCCGTCCGATCCGGTGTGGGAGAAGAAGTCGTTCTCGGCCATGTCGCGGCTGTGGCTGCGCGCGGCGGCGGTGAGCTCGGGCGAGACGGTCAGCGGCGGGCAGCCGGCTGCAGCGCGGAGCGCGTTGGTCAGGGTGACGACCTGCTGCTCGACGGTCTCGGTTGTTGGCTGGGAGCTACTGCCCGTGGAGCGAATGACCAGCGGAAGATAGGCGACTGGCCGCTCGGTGGCCTGCGGCTCGAACTGGTCCTCCGCCCGCGCTACCGGCTGTGCCATGAGCGGCAGCAGGAGCACAGGCAGGAGAAGACGCAGGAGTGTAACGCGCATCGTATCCCTATTGCTGCGCTGCGACGGCTCGCTGAAGCGGTAGCCTGATGGCGAGCTGTCGAGTCACAGTCTGATGACGGCGGCTTGCCGGCGGTGCCGGACAAAACCTGGTCTGAAAAATAAAGGCGGGCTACGAAACCGTAGCCCGCTGAGGATCTTACCAGATTTTAAGAATTGTTCTCTGTCGGGTTCATTGCTGAATGATCTCAGTATTGACAACGTACGCGGTTCCGCATCCGCTGGAGGGGTCTGGAAGGTGAAGCCTCCCCAGAATCTCGTTTTCTCCGCCGCTCTGCGGCAGCGAAGCAGGCGCAGAGCGGCAGAAAGGTGTCCGTGGAGGGCCATAGGCCCTCCATACCTCCCGCAGGGCGCTTGCGCGGTGGCCTCGCCCTCACCCCCCGTAGAGGGCAGCGGCCCTCCACACCTCTCAATGTGACGGATAATGCTTGGCGCGCTCGGCAGGGTCGATGCGCCAGTAGCGCGAGCCGTCGGGCTCGCGGCCGAGGAACATCCGGTCGTACAGCTCGCGGCGCAGCGTGGCGAAGTCGCCGTGGGCGATGTACCGGCTGATCACCTCGTTGACCTCCTTCTCGGTGTATGTGCGCCCCAGCTCGAAGTGCTCCGCCAGGAACTCGAGCACCAGCAGCTGGTCGCGCGGGCGCGCCGGGAAGGTGGCGATCCGCCCGCGGCGGTCCATGAAGCGGCGCAGGTCGCCGGGCTGGTCCTGCCGCAGATCCTGCTCGGCGTCGTCCTCGCTGGCCAAGAGCCGCTTGAGCGCGCGGAACGTCAGATCGAACTGCGCCGGGCTGAGCCGGTAGGCCTTGGCCGCGCCCTCGACGCGCCGCTCGACGACGTAGGGCGCGAGGCCCTTGATCTGCCGCGACGCGGTGGACTGGGTGAGCCCGAGGCGCTCCTGGATGTCCTGCTGCGTCAGCTCGTCCTGCCTGGCGAACAGCTCGAGGATCCGCAGCCGGGTGTCGTCGGCCAGGGCCGTGAGCCGCAGCACCAGCTCGTTGCGCCCCACCGGCGCCTGGCGCCACAGCGCGGCGACGTTGCGCGGCGCGTGGAAGAACAGGTACAGCGTCCCGTCGACCGCCAGGCGCGTGACGTGGCGCCCGGTGTGCGGCGATGGGACGAACACCAGGCGGCGCACCGGCTCCTCCTGCGCGGTGACCGACTCGACGAGCTCGCCGCCGATGAAGGCGCGCAGGTTCTCGAGGGTCGCCGGGCTGCAGTTGCGCACGTGCTGGGCGAACCCCTTCATCTCGGCGTCGAGCTCTTTGGTCGCCCGGCGCCACTCGGCGGCCAGGTACGTCTCCCACATCGCCTGCAGGTGGGACACTGCGGCGTCGCGGAGCGCGGGCGGGTCGCTCAGCAGCGCGTGGGCGTCGTGGAGCAGCGCGGCGTCCGGCGGGCTCTCGGGGGCCAGGCGCGCCACGCGGGCCACGAACGCCTGCTGGTCCTCCAGCAGCCGCTGCGCGTCGGCCTCCGGGTCACCGGTGCCGCGCACGAGGTGGGCGAGTGCCCGATCGCGCAGCGGCAGCGGGTCCTGCTCCGCCAGCGCGCGCAGGTAGGCCGGGAAGTCCGGCCAGTCGCCCGCGATGATCAGCGCGTGGCCGAGCAGCCCGAGCAGCAGCCGGTTGGCGTGCATCACCTCCGGCGGGAGGACGTCGGCCGTCTCCGTCACCCAGCTGTCCAGCGCGGGCAGGCGGTGGGCGCTGTTGAGCAGCGACAGGCTGTTGAGCGCGTTGAGCGCCGGCTGGAGCTCGACCGTGGCCTCCACGCGGCTCGCCGTCGCCACCTCGAATGGTCCGAATTCCATGCCTCCCTCCGGTTTTGCAAATATGCAAATATATGCATAACATGGTGGCGAATGTACCATGCGCGGGAGGGGGATGTCAAGGGGCTCGTGGCGTAGCGTGGGGGCGACTCTACGCTCTCTGGAGGAGGTGAGGAGGTATCCCCTCTTCCCGGCTCTGCAGCCGCTGAGCCAGGAAGAAAGGGATCGTGGCGGGCCAGCGGCCCTTCGAACTTCTCTGCCGAGCGCTTACGCGGGCGACCCACAGGGCGACCGCGTAGGTTCTTCAAAACGAACAGGCCGGCGGCTGAGGCGTGTGCCCCGCAGCCCGCCGGCCTGCCGACCCGCGTGCTCTCTCGCAGCCCGATTTACATCCCTTCTGGGCGCCGTTCGACCAACAACCGGATCGCCGTACGCTCCTCGCCGGCGATCACTACATCTGTGAATGAGGGAGTACAGATCAGCTCGATTGCCTCATCACGCAGGTAGCTCCGGGCGATAGCGATCGCCTTCACAGCCTGGTTGGTTGCGCCAGCTCCCACCGACTGTACCTCGGCGACGCCGCTGTCGCGAATAACGCCGGCGATCGCGCCGGCGACCGCATTGGGGCGTGACTGCGCAGAGACTTTGAGCACCTCCACTTGCCGAGTTTGAGGTGCTCCGCTGACTGCGGGCGCGCCTACGGCACGGTCGAGGAGTGAGTTGTTCGCCGTCTGAGACATGGAGTCCTCCTTCGATGATTGGGCAGAATGGCTGCGAGCCGTTGTCGCGCTCGGCTGTCGAGCGTCGCGCGGGTAGTACAGTGGGTAGCAAATTGTGTGCCAGAATCTTGGGTGCGCCGGCGCCGCCCGGCGCTTCTTCGGCGCTGCCCCGGCTCGAGGCGCGCAGGCTGCGCATCCCCAGAATCTCCTGCCTCCTCGCCGCACTGCGGCGGAAGAAGGCGTGTGTGGGGAGCGGGCGCCTGCGCTCTTTTCTACGAAGGGAAGCGGGCGGCGCGATCGCGCCGCCCGCTGTCGTGAGCGTGGTGGCCTAGCGTGCGAGGACGTACTGCATGGGGCCGGCCTGGCGCACCAGACCCTTCAGCTCGAGGACGGCCAGCGTGGCCGACACGGTGGCGATCGGCATGTTGGCCGTGCGGGCGAGGGCATCGGCGTGCTGCGGCTCGTAGGTCACGAGCGCGAGCATGGTCGCCTCGGTCTCGTCCTCGGGGAGCGCCGCGCGCACCTCGCGCTGGCTGGCGGCCGCCCCGAGGTTCAGCGCGTCGAGGATGTCCTGGGCGCAGGTGACGAGCATGGCGCCGTTGCGGATCAGCTGGTTGGTGCCCTCGCTCATGCGCGAGTAGATGCTGCCGGGCACGGCGAACACGTCGCGCCCCTGGTCGAGCGCGTACTCCACCGTGATCAGCGAGCCGCTGGCGGCGCCGGCCTCCACCACCACGACGCCGCGCGCCAGCCCGCTGATCAGCCGGTTGCGGACCGGGAAGAGCTGCGGCGTCGCGCGCTGGCCGAGCGGGAACTCGCTGACGAGGGCGCCGCTGCCCGCGATGCGCGCGGCGAGGTCGCGGTGGCGCTCCGGGTACACGTAGTCGGGGCCGCACGGCAGCACGGCGATCGTCCGGCCGCCGGCCTCGAGCGCCGCGCTGTGGGCGATGCTGTCCACGCCGAGCGCCAGGCCGGAGACGACGGTCACCCCGGCCTCGGCCAGCTCCGACGCCAGGCGGCGCGTCACCTCACGCCCGTAGCTCGTCGGCGAGCGGGTGCCGACCACCGCGACGGCCCAGGAGTCGTCGGGGGTGAGGCGGCCGCGCGCGAAGATCAGCGGCGGCGGCAGCGGGATGTGCGTCAGGTTCTCCGGGTAGTCTGGGTGCTCGCGGGTGATCGCCGTCAGGCCGGCGCGCCTCACCTGTTCCAGCTCGGCGTCGAGGTCGATCGAGCCCCTGGCGGCCACCAGCGCCTTGATCGCCTTCGGGTCCAGCCCGGCCGCCATCAGCTCGCCGGGCGATGCGTGCCACGCGGCCGCGACGGAGCCGAGCCGCTCGATCAGGCGCTCGAGGCGGGCCGGCCCGATGCCGTTGACGCGGTTGAAGCCGAGGTAGTAGCGGGTGGTGTCGGTTGTACGCTGCACGGTAGCCCTTGGTCGGTGGGATTTCAGAAAGATGCGTGTGGTCACCAGCGGCACCGGCGAAGCGGCACCGCTGATGACCGCACTTCCTGCTGCCGAGCGGCGGGCTACCGAAAAGGGGAGGCGTCGGCGCGCCAGGCCACACGACCAGCGGCTCCAGTGTAGCCGGGGGGCATTACCAGGATGTGCCGGTGCGGCGCTGGGCAGCGAGGCGGGAGCCTACGGCGCGCGGCGCCACTCCGCGATGTTCCACGTCACGGGGGCCAGGGCGTCCGGGCGCAGGCCGCGCACATCCGGCCCAGCCGCGACGATCAGCAGGCGCTGGAAGAGCGGCAGCGACGGCAGCTCCTGCGTCCAGAGCTGCTGCTGCCGCAGGTAGGCCTCGCGCCGCTCCTCGGGGTCGAGCGCCGTCGCGGCCTCTCGCACCGCCCGGTCCGCGTCGCGGAAGCACCAGCCCGCGAAGTTATCCCCCGTCCAGCCGTTGTTCTCGCTCGGGACGGCGGCGCAGCTCCAGAGCTGCAGGCCGCTCGGCTCGGCGCGCGCCATGCGCCCGAAGAGCGCCAGGTCGAACTGCCGCAGGTACAGCGGCCCGTCCGGGGCGAAGAGGCTCTCGGAGGGGATCTGCTCGACCACCACCTGCACCCCGATCGCCTGCATGTTCTCGCGGAAGCGCTCGGCGACCACCTGCCGGACCGGGCTGCCCTCGGTGGTGAGGAGCTGCAGCGTCAGCGTCACCCCGTCCGACGAGACCCGCAGGCCGTCGCCGTCCGGGTCGGTGTAGCCGGCCTCTTCCAGCAGCCTGCGCGCCTCGTCCGGGTCGAAGGGGTAGCGCGTGAGCTGGTCGGGCGGCGCGGCCGCGTCCTGCTCGGGGAGGATCCAGCTGTCGAGCACCGGCGTGCGCCCGCCGTACAGCTCGTCCACCATGCCCTGCCGGTCCGTGCCGAAGGCCAGCGCGCGCCGGACGCGGATATCCTGCAGCATCGGCAGGTCCAGGTTGAAGTCGATGTGCTCCCAGACCGGGCCGGGCAGGTAGGTGACCTGGACGCCCTGCGCAGCGTCCGCGCTGAGCGGGTCGAATATCTCGGGCGTGAACTTATCCGCGGCGATCACATCGAGGTTGCCGTTGAGCAGGTTGGCGCGCAGCAGCTCGAGGTCGCCGATCGTGTGGAAGCGCAGATAGGTGGCGGCCGGCGCCGTGCCGAAGTAGTGCGGGTTGCGCACCATGCGCAGCTCGTTGGGCCCCTGCTGCTCGACCGCGTACGGGCCGTAGCCGAGCGGCGCCTTGGCGAACGCCTCGCGCATCTGCTCCGGCGGGGTGCCCTGGAGCTTGTGGCGCGGCAGCGGGGTCCAGTAGCTGAGGAAGTACGTCGGCCCGGTGTAATCCGGCTGCAGCAGTGCTCGCGTTGTGTGGTCGTCCAGCTTCTCGTAGCTGACCGTCTGGCTCAGCAGGTCGCGGGCCTCCGGCCCGGGCGGCGCGGCCTTCGCCACCTCGTAGGCGAAGACCGAGTCGTCCGCGGTGACCGGGGTGCCGTCGGACCACGTCAGCCGCGGGTTCCAGCGGAAGGTCACCGCCAGCTGCTCGACCTGCGTGATCACGTCTGTGACGGTGGTGGTGATGTTGCCGGCGATGTCCAGGTAGACATCGGCCTTGCGCACCTCGACGTCGCCGTTCTCGATCGTCGGGATGCGCTCGAGCACACCCGTGGTCGTGTAGCCGTAGCCGTAGGTCAGGATGGGCGAGGGGAACAGCAGCTCGACCACCGGAGCAGAGGTGCGCGCGGCGGCGGCGCTCTGCGGGTAGGGGTACAGGTCGGTGATCGCGTCCTGCAGGCCGATCTCCCACGTGTCCTGGCGGGTGGCGAGCTGCTCGGCGACCGCGGCGCTGGTGGGCGGCGGCCCGAGCACCTGCTCGACGGTCGGGGTGACTTCTGGGACCCCGCCCTCGATCGCGCAGGCGGCAAGAATGAGCGGGAGCGCGAGCGCAGCCAGGAGTATGCGCGCTAGCTGCGGCGCTCGGAAGCGATATCTCATATGTATAAAGAAGGTTGCATCAGTGTTTCGCAAGACCGGGAGTCTACCAGGATCGCCTGTATTTGTCCAACACGTCGCGGTAACTGCGCTGTGCTATAATGAACCTGGTGTGTTTTACGCACTGGAGAGCCTCGTGACCGAGCCCGCCTTTATTTCGACGGACCGACTGGTCTGTGACCTGGACGAGCTGATCGCGCTGCCTGGCAGCGCGGGACAGGACGAGGCGCTCGAGGCAGTGGCGGGGCGCGTCGCGGAGATGATGCGCAGCTGCGGGCTGTCGGTGAGCACGGTCACGACGCCGGGCGCGCCGGTGGTGATCGGCCGGCGGGCCGGCAGGGTGCCGTTCACGCTGCTGCTCTACCACCACTACGACGTTGCGCCGGCCGGCCCCTGGCGCGTGTGGCACCACGAGCCGTTTCAGATGGCCGAGCGCGACGGCACGCTGTACGGGCGCGGCGTCTCCGAGGGCAAAGGGCCGCTCGCCGCTCACCTGAACGCGATCGCCGCCCTGATCGAGGCCGAGGGCGAGCTCCCCTGCGGCGTCGTGGTGGTCGCCGAGGGCGAGTGCCTGGCCGGCAGCCCGAACCTTGGCCCGGTGGTCGCCGACAGCCGGGCGCTTCTGCAGGCCAACGCGTGCCTGGCGACGGCCGGCGAGCGGGACTCGCGCGGGCTGCCCTTCTGCTACAGCGGGTCGAAGGGGCTGCTGCAGCTGCGGCTGCGCGTGACCGGCGCCGACCTCCCGCTGCCGGCTGGAATGGCGGCCAGCGTCCCCAACCCGCTGTGGCGGCTCATCTGGGCGCTCGGCCAGATCAAGAGCGATCAGGAGGAGATCCTGATCGGCGGGTTCTACGACACGATCGATGGGCCGAGCCGGCTGGAGAGCCGGGCGCTGCGCAGCACCGAGGTGGACGAGGCGGCGCGCATCGCGGCGTGGGGCATCGGGCAGTTCCTGTTCGACATGAGCGGCGCGGCGCTGGTGCAGTCCGAGGTGTCGCTGCCGACCTGCAACGTGACCTCGGTGACGACCGAGCCGGGGGGCGATACGCCGGCGATCCCGACAGCGGCCACGGCGCGGCTCGACTTCCAGCTGGTGCCGCGGCAGCACCCCCAGCAGATCCTGGACCTGCTCGAGCAGCACCTGGCGGCCAAGGGCCTCGCCGACGTGATCGCCGAGCGGCTGCCCGGCGGGTACCCGGCGGCCTCGACGGCCTTCGACCACCCGTTTGTGATGCTGGTCAGCGACGTGGGGCAGCACGTCTACGGGGCGCCGCTGACGCTGCTCCCGCGCGGGCCGTTCAGCCAGCCGCTGTTCTTCTTCGCCGAGTCGTTCGGCATGCCGGTGGCGGCGGTGGGGTGCGCGCGGCCGGACAGCGGGGCCCACGCGCCGAACGAGCACATCCCGCTGCCGGACCTGGTGCGGCACGGCCAGATGCTGATCGAAGTGATCTACGCCTGCGCGCGTCAGCCGGTGGCGAGCGGTTGACAGCGGCGCTCTGGTGTGCTACCATTCACTGTCGCGAAAGGGCGCCGGTGTAGCTCAGTGGTTAGAGCGAACGACTCATAATCGTTAGGTCACTGGTTCGATCCCAGTCACCGGCACCAATTCCCCAAGACGCTGGCAGGTAACCTGCCGGCGTTTTGTGTTGGTGACACGGCCTGCGCGGTGGCGGGGAGGCGAAGCCTTCCTGCGGCAGATGCCGCAGCACTGCACCGCAAGAAGCGCATGGAAGAGAAGGGCGGTCGCCCGCGTCAGCGCCCGGCGGGGAGATGTGACGGGCGACCGCCGGCTTGTGGAGCTATGGTATACTGGAGATTAGCGAACCTGCTCTTCGCCTGGACAGCAGCGGCAAAGCTGCGTCGCCTTGATGCGGGCTGGGCGTAGCGCGCATCGCACTGTCCCGGCGTGTCACGCGGGGTGATGCCATGCACGACGTTGTGCGCCTGGTGATCATTGCCGGCCTGCTGACCGCTATCATCTTCTCTTCGCTCGGGCTATTCGTCAAGCTTCTGCTGTCAAGCGGGCTCCTCTACGCGGCTGCGCTGGTGTCGCCTCGCGCCATCCGCACGCTCGTGCCCACCCGCGACCACGGGCTCGTCCTCCTGCTCTCGGGGCTCGCAGGGGTCACGCTGCTGACGCCGACCGACGGCTGCCTCAAAGTGATGATTTGCCTCATGCTGATCAGCGCCAGCATCTGGGCCTGGCAGCGCACGATCGAGGACGAGCGCGAGTGACGCGCCGCGCGCTGTTCTGCCGGGCGATGAAGCCGCCGGCCTGAGAGCGACATACCCGGCTCTGCTGCCCCGACCCCCGCGGGCACGCTCCTCCGCCATCTAGCCCCTGAGCCAGCCTCCGCTTGCACGAGTGCACAGCCGCCATCGATGGACCGCCGCTCCGCGGGCAGGTGTCGGTTTTTTGCCCACCGCCCGCCAGAGTCGCGCGCGACGATGTCGGCTCAGTGGCGTGAGCGGGCGCGAGGAGCTGGAAGCGAGGCGAGCGCCGCTTCGACGTGAGGTGATTTCACCGCCTACCGCCAGAGCCGCTGCGCCTGCGCCCCGCGGCCTTTCGCGCCTGGCGAGCGGGTATAATGTCGCCGGGCGCCGCCGGGGCGGCGCAGCACCGAGGCGATGGGGGATAGTGGATGAGCTGGAGGTCGTGGCGCCTGAGCCCGCAACTTGCCCTTGCCGCGCTCTGTTTTCTGGCAGGCGTAGTGATCCTGTACCGCACGTTCGCCCGTCCGGCGCCGGCCGCGCCGGGCGAGACCGCAGCCACACCGACGCTGACCGCGGGGATCGTGGTCGTGCCGGAGGAGCCCCCCGCGACGATCACGCCAGCCGCCAGCCCGCTGCCTGCCGCGCAGGCATACCCGCCGCTGGAGCCCGTGGTGCCCACCGCGTCGCCCACCGAGCCGCCTCCGCCGACCGCCGCGGTGGAGGCGCCGGCCGAAACAGCCGACGCAGAGCCGACCGCCGCGCCGGATCTCACGGCGGACGCCCAGCCAAGCCCGACCGCGCCGAGCGCCCCAGTAGAGGCGCCCACGGAGGCCGCGACGGTCGCCGCGACCGTCCCGACGGCCACCGCTGAGCCGCCGACTCCCGTCGTCCAGTCGCTGACTCCCTCGCCGGTCGCTGAGCCGACCGTCAGCACGCCCACTGAGATCCCGCCCACGCCGACGCCCGAGGTCAGCACCGTCGCGCCGACCGCCACCCCGACGCCCGAGGTCGCGACGATGACGCCGACCCCGGCGGCGGCGCGCGTCACCTACCGCGTCGCCGGCACGGTGTCGAGCGCCGATGTGCTGTACATGACGAGCGACGAGGATACGCAGGCGGAGCGGGTCAACCTGCCGTGGAGCCTGGAGTTCGACGTCACGGGCGAGGCCGACCTGCTGGTTGTGGCGACGAACCCGATCATCGGCGGGGTGGTCGAGTGCGAGATCCTCGTCAACGGCGTGCGGGTGGACTACGAGCTACAGGTCGACGGGGAGGACGAGGTGCTCTGCGACTATCTCCTGGAGCTGGAGTGAGGGGGCGTCGGCTTCGCCAGTACGCGCCAGGAGGCGCTGCTGGGCCCGCGGGCGTGCGCTCCTGAACCGCGCGGGCGGCTGATCTGCACTACCGCGCCAGGGGCGCGCGCTCCTGAACCGCGCGGGCGGCTGTCTGCGCTGCCGTGCCGGGGGCAGCGTGCGTTTGGATGCGGGCGGGCTAGCCGCCCCCCGCGCCCCCCGGCTGGACGGGGGCTTGCAGCCCTCGCAAGAGATGCCGCCTTCTCCCTCACGCCCGTTGTCATGCCTCAGCGGCGGCAGCGCGGGCTGTCTCCAGTACACACCAGGCGCAATACAGCGCTAGATCGCTCAAGGGGCGCTGCCGTGCCGGGGGCAGCGTGCGTTTGGATGCGGGCGGGCTAGCCGCCCCCCGCGCCCCCCGGCTGGACGGGGGCTTAGCAGCCCCCGCCAGGCCAC
>ERZ777003.1922-NODE-1922-length-27368-cov-11.285505_pt1 | contig 27368 bp, 18 predicted proteins | sample MGYA00374956_ERZ777003 | MGnify/ENA primary metagenome ERZ777003 (study PRJEB29302, sample SAMN06268252) | bioreactor metagenome | isolation source: Joint BioEnergy Institute, California, USA | place: USA:Joint BioEnergy Institute, California, USA | collected... | reverse complement strand
CCTGCTGGGCCGCCTGCTCGATGGCCTGCTGGGCCTCTGCCATGGCCTGGGCGGCGTCCGCCAGGCGATTCTGGGCCAGTTGCTCAGCCGCGCGCTGAGCCGCCTGCTGGGCCTGCTGCAGCGGCGTCTGCGGCTGGCCGTCCGGCGGCGCCAGCTGCATCCCCGCCAGCTCCTGCGCGATCTGCCGCTGCTGCTCGACCAAATCGCCCATCGTCGGCATCTGCTGCATCGTCTGCGTCAGATTCTGCTGGGCCTGTGCCAACTGCTCAGCCGCATTGGCGAGATTCTGCTGCTGGTTGGGCGTGATCCCCAGCTCGTTCTGCATCTGGGCGATCTGCTGATCCATCGCGTTCTGCGCGTTCTGGAGATTCTGCATCGCCTGCTGCTGCGGCGGCTGAGCCTGCTGCGGCTGATTGGCGGCGAGCTGATTGCCGGCATTCTGCATCTGCTGCTGGGCCTGCTCGACCGCTCTGGCGGCGTCCTGGGCATTTTCCGCAAGCTGCTGGGCGGCCTGCTGTGCCTGCTTCGCCAGCTCGGCTTGCTGCTGGGCGAGTGCCTGAGCCTTGGCTGGGTCCTGTTCCTGCTGGCGAGCCTGCGTGGCGGTCTCGGTGTTGAGCTTCTGCTGCTCAACCATCAGTTTGCCGACTTCCTGGCGCGCCTGCTCAAGTGCAGCCAGTTCCTGCTGCTTCTGCTCGACCTCAGTCATCGCCTGATCGAGCTTCGACTCGGCTTCCTTCAGCGCCGCGATCGCCCGCTTCTGCGGATCGGTCGCCTGGTTGACCGTTGGCGCATCCGCCGTCATCGCATTGGCGGCTGCGAGCATCTGCTCCGCAGCACGGCGCAGCGGATCGGCTGCCTGGGGCGCACGCACCGCCGCCATCGACTCGACATTGCGCGTATCACGCTGCAGCAACGACTGCGTCGGCGCGTGATCCGCCAGCTTCTGCGGCGATGACAATGCCGTCTGCGTCTCCAGCTTCTCCTGACGCTCGCGCAACGCGCGAACCAGCTCCTGCAGCCGCTCGATCGCAGCCTTGGCCTCGGCGGGCAACTGGTTGCTCTGCTGAGCACGGGCCAGTTCCTCGCGCGCCATCTGCGTCACCTGCGACAGCCGCTGCTCGGCAGCCCGCGCCTGCTCAGCCGCCTGGTCTCCCTTGCGGCTGTTGAGCGCCGCACGCGCTTCCTGCATCGGTCGCTGCGCCTCGCGGATCGCCTGCGCCACCTCCGGTGCAATCTGCTCCAGATCGCGCCGCACCTGCTCCGATCGATCGACGACGTCGGCTTGCGCCTGCTCGGTGTCGATGGCGCGCGAATCGTTCCAGTTGTCCTGCAGCGCCCGTGCATCCTGCGACACGTCCTGCTGATCGCGAACCATCGCCTCCAGCGCCTGGGCGGCTTCGTGAAGCTGGGTGATCCGATCCTTCGGACGCGCAAGTGCCCGCGCCAGCTCGCGAAGCTGATCGCGCGCCGTCTGCTGATGCGTCGCGGCGCGGAACAGGTTCCCGGCGCCCAGGTCCGTCGCGGCGGACTCCAGCGCCGCCCGCAGGCGGGCCCTCTCGGCCTGCTGCAGGGCCGCGACCATCCGCTCGCGCTGCGCGCCGGCGGCGGCATCGATCATCCGCTGCATCTCGCCGAGGACGAGAAATGCCTCGTCGCGCAGCGACTGCTGCTCAGCCGACTGCACCTGCAGTGACAACTGCTCGGCTGGCTTTAGCTGATCGCCGCGGCGGTTGCCGATCTGGCGGACCAGCGCGACGGTGTCCTTGAGGTTGGAGTTCTGTCGCTCGGCCAGTTCGGCAAATCGCACCGACAGGTCGTACATCGCCTCCTGCCGGCGATACTCGATCATGAGCTGATTGAGCTGGGCGATGATCGACTTCTGGAAAGTGTAGGCGTCGGCGGCCCGCTGGCGGGAGACGTTCGGATCCGCGGCCCCGCGCGACTCCTGAAGCAGGTTGATCACGCGCTGCATGTCCTCCTGCGACAGCGACCCGAGCGCGCCATGCAACGCACGCAGCGTGCGCACCTCATCGCCATCAGCCAGGCCGTTGCGGTCGAACTCGGCGATGAGCGCGCTGAGCTGCTCGGCCACATCCGAGACCTGCATGCGCAGTTGCTGCTGCTGCACTTCGGCTTGCCGCAGTGTCTCGCTGGGCGATTGGGCCCGCGCCGGACCCGCAGCCAGGGTGATCGCTCCCAGCGTAAGGACGGTCGTGAGCAGCCTGTTCATGTCAGTCTCCTTAGGGCGGGATACCGGGCCGTGTGCTATCCAGTATACCGCTTCGACGCAGATGCCGTTGCCGGGTTTCAAACGCCTATTACGGCTGATTGCCATTTCCGCGATCGCGGCCCTGCTCGATGATCATCTGGCCGAGGTTCTGGTTGATCTGCTGCTGGCGTTCGGTGATCGTGCCCAGCGGATTCCAGGCTTCGCCCAGGCGGGTCATCAGCTCCGCGCGCTTCTCCTCGGGCGTGACGAGGCGCGCGACGTAATGCTCGCTCTCCGCCACGCCCGGGCCGGTCTGGTCGTTGGTGTCGGTGATCTCGACCCACCACTCGATCATCGTTCCCGGCGGCGGGGTCGGATCCAGCGACTGCATCCGCCACTGGTAGTAGCCGCGGAACGACTTGGGATGGCCGGCCAGGTTCAGGTCGATCTGGCCTTCCTTCCGGGTGGCTTCAGCCCAGGCTTCCATGGAGGTAAACAGCGCGCTGCGCGGTACGACCTCCTCCATGGCAGCCTGATGCCGCCAACGGAGCTTGAGATAGGCTTCGCCGCTGTTCTGGCGGTACTCGATCTTGATCGGATACGGCTTGCCGCCTTCGAGTTCGATCGGCTGGGACTCGGCGATCTGCTTCCTGTGCTCCCAGTACCACTGCTCGGTGAGGAGCTGATCGTTGATCCAAAGCCGCTGGCCGTCGTCGCACTCGACGATGAAGACATACTGCCCCGACACCGGCGGCACGATGACGCCGGTCCAGCGGGCGCTGAACCGCTCGCGGTCCAGCCCGGCGGCTGGGCGATCGTTCTTGCCCCATGTGAAGTTGATCGGGCCGTCGATGCCGCGAACGGCCGTCCCCTCCAGCTTGTCGTTGTTGAAATACGCCGCCGTCAGGCCGGTGAAATCGCTTCGCTCATCCTCCGGCAAGTTCATGCGATAGCGGATGCGCGCCTGGCCGAGGGCAAAGTCATCGGCTGCGTCGAATCCGACAACCAGCGTCGCCGCCGACGTCACCAGTTCCTCGCGCCGCAGCGGATGCGTGATCCGCACCGTCGGCGCGCGATCGGGGATCAGGTCGATGCGGTAGACGGTCGGATCTTTCGACGTCAGCCCGAGCTCATCGGTCAGGTGGATCGAGAAGCCGGTCGTGCGATGCGGGAACTTCGGCAGCGGAATGCTCCTCTGGTCGCCGTCGACGGCGATGAGCATGGTTGGATCGCTGCTGTCGTGCTCCAGGCGATAGCGGGCGTCGCTGCCGTGCAGATGCACGTAGTTGGCCGGCTCGCCGCGGCCACTGCGGGCCACAGGCTTGGAAGCGCGGACGCGCAGCACCAGCCGGCTGCTTTCGAGGATCGACAGATCGCCCGGCGCACGGCGAATCTGCGGCAGACCGGTATAGGCTGGGAAGATCTGCTCGATCGACAGATCCGCGACGGCTGGCCGCTCTTCCGCCCGCACGTGTCGCGAGCCGCTGCGGCCGTCGTTCAGATGCACGCGGTACGTGAACGACTCCTGCACGCCCTGGATTGTGCGTGCGAACTGCCCGTATTGGCCCTCGACAGCCGGCATGGGGATGACCTGCGTCCGGCCGGAGGCATGCTCGATGACGATCTGCCCTTCATCGGGGATGATCCCCTCGGCCCGGGCGGTGAGCGTCAAATCATCGCCGCGCGCCACCAGCAGTTCGTCTTCGTCCATGATGACGCGCGTCTTGCGCGGAACATCGACGCCCGGCACGAGCAGCGCCCGCTTGAGCAGATCGCCCGCCGGCTCGCCGCCGACCGCCAGGCCGATCAGCCCCAGCACGACGACGCCCACCGCGATGGCGGCGTTGCGGCCCATCCTGTCGGTGGCGATCACACGCGTGAACTCCACCGGCTCAGCCAGGATTTCCGTCTGGCGGATCAACGCAGCGCACATCGACCGCGAAAATCCCTCCTCCATCGCGCCGGGGCGCGTAAGCTGGACCGTCGAGATCAGCCGGCTGGCAAACGCCGGCTCTTGCGCTTCCACCCACAGGCTGACGGTTTCATCATCCGGCCCGAAGATCACCGGCATGATCGCGTAGCGAACCAGCAGATATCCGCTGATCGACAGGTTGGCGATCAGCGCCGCCGCACGGGTGAGGTACGACAACTCGATCAGCCAGTCGATGATCATCGTCACCGCCAGGATGCCGAGCAGCGCAGCCACAGCCAGCGAGATGCCGCTGATCAGCGACACAATCGCGTGCTTGCGCTTCACGGCGGAGATCTTGGCAGCGATCAGAGGACTCATGCGCATCGATTCCATCACTTGAGCTGGGCGGCCTTCCGCCACACCCATTCCGCACTGACCACGAGCAGGACCAGCAGGAAATACAGCGGGCTGGACCAGATCTCCACGTCATGCGTGGACTTGATCCGCTCGGTGCGGGTTCGCAACTGATCCGGCAATTCGTGAAGATTCTCCTCGCGATAGTACGCCCCGCCGCTGGCGGCGGCGATCTGCTGGAGCAGCGCCTCGTTCATCGCGGTCTGCGACAGCTCCAGCCGCGGCGCGCCGACGCTGAACGTCAGCACCGTCGTGGGATCCGACTCGATATACAGCTCATACGCTCCCGCCTGCGGGGCGACGAACTCGCCGCGATAGACGCCCGGCTGCTCGCGCCGCATCAGGACTTGCCCCTCGATCCCCGTACGTGAGCGATACGTGGCCCGCACGTCCGGATCGACGATGGGCGCGTAGTTCTGATCGTAAAGCCGCGCGTAGACCGTCACGCGGTCGCCCGTGGCATACTCCTGCTGATCCGTCGAAAGCTGCGTGCGCTTCGATTCGCCCAGCAGATGCGGCAAGGCCAGCCGGCGGACGATCTGGGTCCACAGCGTCACGTGATACTCGTCGCCGATGCGCCGCCATCGCCAGGTCTGGTCCGTGCCGGCGTAGAAGACCTGGCCCAGGCCGTACTGGTGGATGGCGAAAATGGGCGTGCGGTCGCCGGCGCCGCCGACGCGCTGCGGATCGACCAGCAGCACATCGGCTGCCGGCTTGGCGCGGACCGACGGCACGATCCAGAGGATCGGCGGCAGGCGTGCCCACAGCGCGGCGCTTTCGGTTTCGTCCTCGCTGAGGCGGAGCATGGTGCTTTGCCGGCCCTGCGTGGTGAGTTCGACGGTGATCTCACGGCTGACCGCAGCCGCGGCGGTGGCACCACGGATCGACTCGACCGGCAGCATGCGCTCCAGCACCGTTCCATCGATTTCCTTCAACGCATGTCGCGGACCGGCGATGACCAGCATCCCCCCGCCGAACTTCGAGACGAACTCTTCCATCGCCTCAAGCTGCGATGAGGGCAGCGTGCGGGGGTTGACATCGCCGAGGATGATCAGGTCGTAACTGAACAGCTCCTGCCGATCGGTCGGGATCGACGGCAGGTACGGTCCGTTGGGATCGCTGGAGAGGCCCGGCGCGGCTTCGAGCAGGACGGTCTTGAGCGTCACGCGGCGGTCGCGCATGAGCATGGCCTGCAGGAAGCGATACTCCCATCGCGGAGCGCGCTCGACGTAGAGGACCTTGATCTTGCCGTCGACGACGCGGAGCGGCTGGCTGCGCGTGAGGTTCTCGGTGTTGGATTCCTCGCCGGTCGGCTGGATGGTGGCGACGAGGCGATACTGAGCCGACTGCTGGTCCTCGCGTTCTTTCTGCGGCGTGAGGATGAGCGGCACGACCTGCTCGCCATCGGCCAGGACGATCTCCTGCTCGATGGTCTCGACGGCTGGAGCGTTGTCCGGCTGCTCGGGCACGAGTTGGAGGCGGAGTCGCGTGGTGCGGCCGGCCATACCCTGACTGCGGATGCGGACGCCGACAGGCACTTCGTCATCGAAGAAGGCGACCTCCGGCGCAAAGAGGCTGGTGACAGCCACTTCGCGGGGCGAGGTGATGCCGACACCCCAGACATACAGCGGCACGCCCTGCTGGCGGGCCATCTCGGCAGCCGCGGTGACGGGCGATCCACTGTTGCTCGCGCCGTCGGTGACCAGCACGATTCCCGCCAGCGGCTGGCCGCGCGAACGGCCCAGCAGCTCGCGGATCGCGTCGCCAAGCCGCGTGGATGCGTCCTCGGTCTTGATCGTGTCCAGCCAGTCGCCGGTCACGACGCTGCGGGCATCGGCGACCGCGATCTCATCCAGCGAGCTGCCGAAACGGTACGGCCGAATGTCAAACTCATCCGCCAGCCGCGGCAGCAGCCGCAACTGCTCATTGCGCAGCAGCGATCGCACCAGCCGAATCCGCGGCGGCCGGCCGATGTCGTCGATGTTGCGCGCTTCCTGCTCCAAGCCGCCGGTCGGATTCAGCCGACCCAGCGCGATGGCTGCCCGCTTGCGGTCGTCGCCCAGGCGGTCATCTTCGATCTGCATGCTGCTGGAGCCGTCGATCAACACAGCCACGGCTCGGCGGATCGAGCCTTCGATCGTCAACTGCAGCACCGGCCGCATCAGCAGCAGCACGAGCAGGCCGAGGAAGACGCTTCGCAGCGTCGTCATCCCGATGCGATGCCACCGCGGCACGTGCTCGCTGTAGCGGCGGTATAGCCAAATCGCCATCGCCACCAGCGCCGCCCCGAGCAGCACCAGCCAGCCGGAACCACCGCGCAGGTTCAGCGAGACGTCGACAACCCTCGCGACGTCGGCTCCGGGCACGCCCATCAGTTTGAGCAAGAACTCGGGCATCAATCCTCTATCTGGATCGGCTGAACCACTGCGCCACAAACGTCTCGGCGGCTGCCAGCAGCAGCACGACAAGCGCCAATGGCATCCACAACTCAAATCCCGTGCGCGCGGTCGTGAGCCGCTGGCCGAACTCCTGGCCATCGCCCCACCGGACGATCCGCGCCGACTCCGCGAGCTGCCGGATCTGGTCCTCGGTCAGCGGCTGGAGATTGCTCTCGACCGGATCGCGCTGCGCGGCAAAGAGCATCGGCGGCCGGTCATCGCTGAGCGTGACCTCGTACGCGCCGGCGGTGCCGGTGTTCTCGAATCGCAGGATCGCCTGACCGTCGATCAGCTCAATCGTGCGGGAGACGACATCATGCTCGCCCCCGCCGGCTGGGCGAATGCGCGCCTCGCGGCGCAGCAGGTCGACGTCCACCCGCTGGGCGAACGGCTGGCCGACGGCGACGTTCAGATGCTCATCCTGCCGCTGGATGATCGAGCCGAGCGTGCGATGCAGCAGCGGCACAAACAGCCCCGGGCGAACGGGCAGGTCATTCCAGCCGGTGTCGGCTGTGCTGGCGAACAGCACCACCTTGCCGAAACCCCAGTCGCGCTCCATGACCGCCGGCGTCTTCTGGGCATCGTTGAAGCGCAGCACGATGGCGGCTGCGCCGGCGTCATTGGGCAGTTGCGCGCGGTTGCGCTGATCGGGGATCAGCGGGAAGTAGCGGTAGAAATGCGCGCTGGCGATCGAGCCCGAGGCAGGGTCCGTCCACAGGCGCGCGATCGGATGCGTCAGCGCATCAGTCGCGAATGTGACAAAGGTCTGGTCCTGTGTGGCATCGCCGACCGGTTCGCCCAGCTCGGCTGGGAGCATCGCATTGGCCTTGAACATGCGGTCGTTGAACGACCAGGCCAGTGTCTGCGGTCCGGGGAAGAGGATGATGCCCCGTCCGCCGCGTCGCAGGTAGGCGGCGAAGTTTTCGATCGTGCGATCGGTGACGTCGGCCACATTGGCCAGGATCACCGCGTCATACGGATCGAGGCGCGTGCTCTCCAGCTCGACCGGCTGGATCGTGCGCACCTGGATGAAGTACTGCTGCTGCTCAGCCGGCGGCACCGGCTGGAGGGCATGGCGGAGGAAAAAGGTCTCGCTGTTGCGCGGGTCAGCCGTGACATCGCCATCGACCAGCAGCACGCTCACCGACGTGAGCGCCCGCACCGCCAGCGTGCGGCGATTGTCGGCTTGCAGGGCATCCGCCGAGGCAAGCGTCGCGGTGATGCTGTGATGCGCCGAAGGCGCATCGCGCCGCAGGCGGGCAAACAGCGACACGCTGCGCGATTCTCCGGGCGGGATGCGATCAATCAGGGCTTCGTCGCTGGGCGGTTCGTCGCCAATGCGAAGGGTCACGCGGACGTTGCTGGCGACCTGCAGGCCGTAGTTGGTGACCTGCGCCTCGAAGCGCAGCGGCTGATCCACCGGCGCCAGCCCCGACGCCAGGCGCAGATCGGAAATGCCGACATTCTCTTCCGCCGGCGAGCCGACGAAGATGATCTGCGTCGAGACCTTGCGGCCGGCGTCTTTCAGCAGCGTGCGGGCCTGCTCCAACTGCCGCCAGCCGAGCTGCTGGGCATCGGTGATCAGATACAGCTCGCCCCCATCACGCGACTCGAGCATCTCGATGCCCGCCCGCAGCGAGGGCAGCAGATCCGTCGAACGATCGCTGAGCTTCAGCTCGTCGATCGTCTTGCGTGCGAGGTTGAGATCGAAAGTCGGCTCGGGGATGACCGGCTCATAGCCGTTGGCGGCCAGGAAGATGGCTGCCGACGAACCGGCCGGCAGGCTGTCGATGATCTCGGTCGCCGCGAGCTTCGCCTGCTCGAATCGCGGCTGAACGCCGTCGGTGGCGCCCATCGAATAGGAATTGTCGACGATGATGACGGTCGTCACATTGCGGCGCCCGAACAGCCCCGCCGATGCCGCCGCCTGCAGCGCCGGCCTGGCCAGTGCCACCGCCAGCAGCGCCACAATCGCGCACCGCAGCGCAAGCAGCAGCAGATCTTCGATCTGCAACTGCCGCTGGTTGCGCTTCACCGCCTCCATCACGAAGCGCATCGCCGCCCATCGCACCCGCTTGAACTTGCGCTTGTTCAGCAGGTGGATGGCGATCGGAATCGATACAGCCGCGATTCCGAAGAGCATGAGAGGGTTGAGGAACATGAAGCCTTCAGTTCACTGTTGCCCGCGGCTGATCAACGATCACTGCGTGCGAAGGCGGAACGCCAGGTATCCGCTGAGCACTTCATGCAGCGGCTGGGCCGTGTTGACCAGCAGGTAGTGGCACTTCTGCCGCTCGCAGGCCAGGCGTATCCGATCACGAAACCCGTTCATTTCCTTGAGATAGCTGTTGCGAATCTCCCGCGGCCGGGTCATCACCCGAGGGATCGCCTCCAAGCCGTCGAACTCCACCAACCCATCGAATGGAAACTCCAGTTCGAACGGGTCCATCACGTGCATGACGATCACCTCGCTGCCGCCGAAGCGCAGGTGCTGAATCCCGCGGATGATCTCATCCTCGTCGTCGAACAGGTCGCTGATAATGATGATGATCCCGCGGCGCTTGACCTGCCCCGCGAGCTGATGCAGCACCGGGCCAATGCCCGTCGGCTGGGTCGGCTTGAACGCCGCCAGCGTGTTCATGATCGCGTGGATCTGGCCGAGGTTGCCCGTCCGCGGCACGTGTACCTGCAGCCGCTGATCGAAGATCCCCACCGACACCGCGTCGCGCTGGTGCAGGATCAGATATGCCAGACAGGCTGCCATCTGCCGGCCATAGTCAAACTTGCTGAGCTTCCCCGAGCCGTACTGCATCGACTCGCTGCCATCCAGCAGGATGTGCGCGACGTAGTTGGTCTCCTGCTCGTACTGCTTGAGGTAGTAGCGATCGGTGCGGCCGAGCACCTTCCAGTCCAGGTGACGGATGTCGTCGCCCGGGACGTACTCGCGATGCTGCGTGAACTCGATGGAGAAGCCATGAAACGGCGACTTGTGCTCGCCGGCCATGTAGCCTTCGACGATGAAGCGCGCATGCAGGCCCAGCGCCTCGGCGCGGTTGATCGTCTCTGTATCGAGCAGGTGTTCAGCCATGGGGAGATTCGTCCGCCGTCAGTTGCCCGTCGCGCGCCGCCCGTCGCACGACGCCATGCGACGGACAACGGCCCCCTGACAACAAACCGTCAGTCCAGCTTCGCGTTCTTCGGGATCGTTTCGAGGATCTTGCGTGTGATGTCGTCGGCTGTGACGCCTTCGCTCTGCGCCGCGAAATTGGGCGTGATGCGATGGCGGAAGATCGGCAGCGCAACGGCGGCGACATCGTCGCAGCTCACGTGGAACTGGCCCTTGAGCATGGCATGCGCCTTGGCAGCCATGATCAGGTTGAGGCTGGCGCGCGGGCCGGCGCCCCAGCTCAGCCATTTCTTGCAGAAATCGAGCGCCTCGGGCGTCTTCGGACGCGTCACGCGCACCAGCTTCTCGGCATAGGCGTACACGTGATCGGCGACCGGCACCTTGCGCACCGTCTGCTGGAGGTCGACGATGTCCTTTTCGCTGAGCACCGGCTGAAGCGCAGCCGACTTGGTGCCCGTGGCCATCTTCATGATCGCCCGCTCCTCAGCCGAGGTCGGGTAATCCACGAAGATCATGAACATGAAGCGGTCGAGCTGGGCTTCGGGAAGCGGATAGGTCCCTTCCTGCTCGATCGGGTTCTGTGTCGCCAGCACGAAGAACGGATTGGGCAGCGGATAGTCCTGCCCGCCAACCGTCACCTTCCGCTCCTGCATGGCTTCGAGCATGGCAGCCTGCGTCTTGGGCGGCGTACGGTTGATTTCGTCCGCCAGCACAATGTTGGCGAAGATGGGCCCTTTCAGGAACTTGAACTCACGCTGGCCGGTCGCGGGATCCTGGTAGATGACCTCCGTACCGGTGATGTCGCTGGGCATGAGGTCGGGTGTGAACTGGATGCGTTTGAACTTGAGCGCCAGCGTCTGGGCCAGCGAGGAGATCAGCAGCGTCTTGGCCAGACCCGGCACGCCCACCAGCAGCGCGTGGCTCCGCGTGAAGATGGAGATCAGGATCTGATCAATGACCTCCTGCTGGCCGACGATGACCTTGGCCAGCTCGTTCTTCAGCATCGTGTGGGCATTCTTGAGATTCTCCACCGCCTGCAGATCCGCATCCTGGATCTTTGCGGTGGGCTTGGGGGCTGAGGCAGTGGACGCCATTCAATATCCTCCGATACGAGGCAAGGGATTCGGCCTGTGCTCAATTTATACCGTAATAATTGCCGGACGTTGAAGCTCACTGTTCCGCGTCGAGCGGCGCGACCGCGAAGGCTGCGGTCAAGCCGGCTGCTTCGAGAATCTGCTTTACCCCTTGCAGTGCGACGAAGCGACGGATTCGCGGCAAATCCGGTGGACGATCGACGCGCCGACCATCGGTGACGGATAGCGCTAACATTGTCCGCTTCGTCGGCACAAACACAACACCCTGATAGACAGCCGGCGGGCCACACGGGGGATTGGATTCCGCCGGCGGATGAATCCACCGCATCGCACCTGTTCGCAGATCCCAGCCGGCGATCTGCGCGCCGGCGAGAACGACAATCTGCCCATCGCTGCCAATCAGCACGGAGGCTTCTTCCGACTCAGCCGACCAGAGCTGCCGGCCGGTGCGCACGTCGAACGCGAAAACCGCCGCACTGTCAGCGGGGGTACAGACGACGACCTCATCCGCAAGGTGCGGCGTCGACCGGTAGCGGATGAGCTGGCTGACGGGTATCGGCGGCTTGCCCCGCCCCCGCGGGCCATATTTCCGCCAAGCCGAGGCATCCGGCGTGTTCGTCGGCGTGTAGGCACGCGCCCACAGCATCTCGCCGCTGAAACGATCCACCGCCAGCACGGCGCCGTGATTGGGAGCGACGATGACCGTTCGCCCCTGCACAGCCGGCGGCGACTGCTGCCAGAACGGCTGGGGATCGAACGATTGGTCGCTGCCGCCGCGACGGCTGGTGTTGGCTGCGGGCAGTTGCTGATGCATGACCTGCCCGACGTCGGTGCGCCAGATCTCCCGCCCGCTGGCGGCATCAAGGCACAGCAGAATCAGCCGCGCGCCCAAGCGCGTCTCCGTGAGACCGGTCACATAGATCGATCCCCCGCAGGCTGATGGATTGCCCAGAAACTGCACGCTCGCCAGTTCCGGCAGCTCCGCAGTGCTCCACATCAGCCGGCCATCGGTCGCCGCGAAGGCGCGCAGCACGAGCTGGTGATCGCCAGCCTTCACCTGGCGAACGACGACGACGCGAGGCGTGCCGGTGATGTCGGCAATGACCGCCGGCTCATGTATCAGCCCGCGCCCGCTGCGCGAGATCATGTCCCGTAACTCGGGCTGGGCGTCGGGATCGGCCCAGCTCCAGGCGATGCGGCCTTCAGCATCGATGGCCAGCATGTGCCACGCGCCAGGGATGAAGGTCATGCCGCCTGCGGCATGCGGGAGCGAGCGGTTGAGGAAGAAGCCGAACTCGGCCGGAAACCAATCCGCCGCAAAGGCGATGGGCCGGCCGCTTTGATCGCGCGCGATCCGCTGGATCGCATCAGCCAGTGCCTGCGCGTCCGGCTGGTCGATGACCTCACGCGCATTGTGACTGTCGCGGATGGCATCAAGATAAGTGCCGGCGGCGACCGGGTCCCCCATCGCGACGGCCCGCTGCGCGGCAGCCAGCAGCAGGCGGCCCTCCATGCCGCTCATCGGATACCGGCTGACGATGGCATACAGCGCTTCGTGGCGATGCGTCGGATCCTGCTGGACCTTGCGCATCGCCTCGGCGGCGCGGCGGTCGGCGGCTTCGCGATAGCCGGCCAGGGCCTGCGGATGGGCTGCCAGCCAGGCCCTCGCCCACTGAGCAACGGACTGCAGTCGGCCATCGTCGCCGCGCAGCGTTTGGTGCGCGTGATCCTGCAACAGCGCCGCAACCCGCTGGCCGGCCTGCGCGGGGTTGCCCATCTGCAGCTCGACCTCGATCACCTGCAGCATCGCAGTGTTCTGAAAGTCCGGCCCCGGCGGCGCGGCGCTGTCGGCGATGGCGAGCTGAGCAGTCCACACCAGCCCCGCCAGCGCGACGAGGATCGCGCCCACACGCAAGCGGACGGATGCGCCTAATCGTTTCATCCTGCACATGTTAGACGCCTTCGGGAATTGGCGGGAGATCGCATCTGAGCCCGCGACAGCCGCCCGCGGGTTTCGTCCGTTGCCCGAATCGTTGGCAAGCGACTATAAGGGGCGACTGGCTGATGGAATCGCCCTCCGGGGCCTGCAGCAACAACCTGCCTTAGACGGGCTGGACGCATGGCGATCCAGTCGAGATGTTCGTCCCGTCACGCCAAGGATGGAAACCATGATGCTCCCTGTACGTGATCACCTATCTCCCCAGCCGGCGGCTGAGTCCAGCGCCGACGCGCGTCCGACCGTGATGATCGTCGACGATCATCCCACGGTGACGCGGGCGCTGTCCGACGTGCTGGACCGCAATGGCTTCAACGCCGTGTCGTTCAACAGCGGCCGCGCAGCCATTGCCTATGCCGAGGACCATGAAGTCAGCGCCGTACTACTGGACATCCACATGCCGGATATGTCCGGCCTGCTTGTGTCGCAGAAGCTGCGGGCGCTGATGCGGCCGGAGATTCCGATCATCGTGCTCAGCGGTGACGGTTCGATGGAAACGCTCAACTCGCTGCCGCATGTCGGCGCGACGCACTTCTACCGCAAGCCGATCAAGGCGGCGCTGCTGGTCCAGCACCTGCGAACGCTGCTGCCGTGATGGAGTCTCAGGATAGGCAACGCAAAGGGGCAGCCGTTGGATCGGCTGCCCCTGCTTCGTTTCACGGCATCGCGTTGTCAGCGGTTACACGCCCACCGGCTGGCGGTCGAGCAGCGCATTCCACCGGCGTGCCGGCCGGGCCTGCCAGCCCTTCTTGTGATAGGCATAGCCGGCAATCAGCGGCAGCGCCAGCGTCGCCTCCGCGTAGACCATCTGCTCGTAGACGGTGTCGACCTTGCCCCAGGAGCTGGCTTCCTTGAGCGTACTGCTGGACAGGGCCCCGTCACGCACGTCCGCCACCGTGATCTGGATGGCGTACTTGTGCATCGGCGCGTCCATGCCGAGCACCTCAGCGCAGACGACGATGTCCTGCGTGAAGTTCTTCGGCACGCCGCCGCCGATCATGAACAGGCCGGTGTCCTTCGAGTTCATCTTGAGCTGCGTCAGCTCGTGGAAGTCCTTGCCGCCGTCCCAGCTCACCTTCGGCTGATCGCCGCGCTGGACCTGGTGTGCCACCAGGCCGAAGCCGGCCGAGCAGTCGCTGAACGCCGGGCAGAAGATCGGCACCTCGCGCTTGTAGGCTTCGTAGATGATGCTCTCGTCGCACTTGGGCCCGCCCTGCCGCTCCAGGTACGCGCCAAATTCGCGGAGCAGCTCACGCGAGCTGTACGGCCGCGGCTCGAGCTCATCGAAGATGATCTTGGTCGTCTCGTCGCAGACGCGCAGCTCTTCCTCGTCGATCAGCGTGTCGTAGATGCGGTCGATCGCATGATCGCGCAGCTCCGAGTCATACAGGCCGCTCTTGAGCTGCTCGTCGGCGATGTAATGGCGGAAGCCGAGGGCTTCGAAGAAGTCCTGGTCGACGATGTTCGCGCCCGTCGACACGATCGCATCGACCATGTTGTTGCGGATCAGGTCGACAAAGATCTTCTTCATCCCCGCGGAGACCATCGATCCCGCCAGCGTCAGGAACACGGCGCAATCCGTGTCCCGCAGCATGCGGTCGTAGATGTCCGATGCCCGCCACAGGTCGCGCGAGCTGTAGGCCAGATGCTTCATCGACTCCACCAGCGGGACGATGCCCTGCATGGTCGTGATATCGATGTGGCGGATCTGATCGCGCAGGAATTTCTGCTTGTTCTGGGTCTGCGACGCCTTCAGCGGCGTCACGTTCAGTTCGTGCTGCTGGGCCACGGGAATCTCCTTTCGCCTGCCACGGGCGTCGCGCCCGCGATTGTCACCTATCCCACCATACGAAAAGCCACCGCGTCCAGCTACGGTCTTTTGTGCGACACAAGACCGCCATTGCCGGACGTGGTGGCTTTGAGCAGGATTGTTGCCCACCTGTACGGATAAGTCAACCGTTCAGCAGACGCGGTCCGCTGAAGCGGACGCTTCGATTCTCCCTCCGTCGCTCGGCCGCTTTCTCCCTCACCTTGATTTGCCCCTGCGTGCCCCTAGAATCCCGCCTTCATCCGTGATCTTCTTCCCACACATACCCAAGACAGCGGGAACGTCCGTACGCAGGATGATCGTCGAAGCGGCCAAGCCGCTGGCGGTGCTGCTGCCGCGCTCGCCGACGGAGCTGGCCTTTCGCAGCGACGCCGAGCTGGCCAAGTTCCCCATGATCACCGGGCACACCGGCTTCGGCCTGATCCGCCGCCTGCGGCCGCCGGTACAGACCATCCTCTTCCTGCGCGAGCCGGTGGCGCGCGTGGTGTCGCAGTACCGCTACTTTGTCGAGCTGGCCAGCGACCCGGCCACTCCGGGCAATCCGTTCGCCGCGATGCTCCGCGGCCGCACGCTCGAGCAACTGCTTCGCGAGGCGCATGAGCCGTTCGTCGAGCAGTACTTCTGCAACCTGCAGACCTTCTGCGTTCACTCCAACCAGTTCATGTACTACCGCAAAGACGTTCGGCATCTGCCGCCGGAGCAGATCCTCGAGCAGGCGTTTGCCAACCTCGATCGCGTCGATGTGCTGGGCATCGTCGAGCAGATGGACGAGAGCATCCGCCGGATGCAGGCCTACTTCGGCTGGGAGAACGTGACGATGCGTCACGACATGCGGTCGCGCAAGCAGACGCAGTTGGCGCTGTCGGATGAGCTGATCGACTTGATCCGCCAGCACAACCAGCTCGACCTGGCTTTATATGAAGAGGCCTGCCGGCGATTTGCGGCGGGCGGGCCGAAACGGGCTGAGGGCTGACCCGGCCAGCCTCGCCAGACACCCCAGGCGTCATATCTTTCTCAATTTCCCGCTCGCAAAACGCCGATAATGTGCAAGTTGGCGCGCGGACGCTTGTCGGGCCCTTGTGGCGCACGTATCCTTCGGCCACGCCAGAGGGGGATGTACCAACCGGCGCGCCCGCCGATCAACCGGAGTTTCCGTTCCGCAGGACATCACGCGGAACCCAAGCCGCGACCCAAGACAGGAGCCTTCGTGCCGACGAATCGCCCGATCCGCCGACCGACCCGCTGTCGCTCTATCCAGACGTTCGAACCGCTCGAATCTCGCCGCCTGCTGTCCGGCGGCCTGGTGGGACAGTATTTCGACAATCCTGATTTCACCGGCGCGTCCATCACACGCGTTGATTCCACCATCAACTTCGCCTGGGGCACGGGCAAGCCGGCTGACGCGATCGCAGCCGACACCTTCTCGGTCCGCTGGCAGGGTCTCGTGCGGCCGCAGTACACGCAGTACTACACCTTCTACCTCAATGCCGATGACGGCGCGCGGCTGTGGATCGACGGCCAGCTTGTCATCGACACCTGGCACACCGGCGGCGAAGGCACAGGCGTGATCCGTCTCGATGCCACGCGCGCCTCGGGCATCCTCCTCGAGTATCGCGAGGACACCGGCAATGCCGGCGTCCGGCTGGAGTGGTCCAGCGCGTCCCAGCCGCGGCAGCTCATCCCGTCCTCGCGTCTCTCGCCCATCGCCCCGCACGAGCAGACGCTCCGCATCATGGCGATTGGCGACAGCGTTACCGAGGGTGACACCAATCACGCCAGCTACCGCTTCTGGCTGCACCAGAATCTGCTGTCCGCCGGGTTCAACTTCGACCTGGTGGGCACGCGCCGGGGCAATCACGTGCAATGGGTCGGCACGCAGGGCGAGCCGCTGTATTCGTGGTTCGACCAGGATCACCAGTCGCGCTGGGGCGCGCAACTGGACGAGTGGCACAACTCGATCAACCAGTGGGCGTCGCAGAAGCCCGACGTCGTGCTGATCCACATCGGCCACAACGACATCCGCAACGGCAAGACGCCGCAGCAGATGATCAACCACCTGTCGACGTTCATCGACGACCTGCGGAGCAAGGTCAATCCGAATGTTCGGATCGCGCTGGCGATGCCGATCGCCAACTTCAGCCTCGGCTCGGTCGCGGAGATGGATGCGTATCGCGCGATGATCCCGGGTCTGGCGGCCAGCAAGTCAACGGCGCAGTCGCCGATCGTCGTGGTCGACCAGTACGCCGGCTTCAACCCCGACATCCACACTTACGACACAGTTCATCCCAACGCAGCCGGTGAGCAGCAGATCGCAGCGCGGTTCTTCGACGCGATCGTACAACTGGTCGGCCCGCCGACGCTGCGCGCACCCGAGAATCCCGCGCCCGCGCCGACCCCTGCGCCTCCCCCGCCGTCCCAGCCGGCGACGGGCAACATCGACGGGTTCGTGTTTGAAGATCTCAACGGCAACGGCATCCAGGATGCCGGCGAACCCGGCCTCGCCGGGCGGTATGTCTATCTCGACTACAACAACAACGCCCAGCGCGACGCCAATGAGCCGATCCTGGTGACCAACAAGAACGGCCGATACCTGTTCAAGAGCGTGAAGGCTGGGTCGTACCGCGTGCGGCATCACCTGGGCAACACGGCGATCGCCACCGCGCCGTCGGCCAGCCAGCACATCGTCCGAGTCGGCGAGGCTCATCCCTCAGCCACGTGGGATTTCGGCATCCAGATGCAGCCGAAGACGCCGGCCCGCGTTTCCGGTGTCGTCTTTTCCGACGTCAACAATGACGGCAAGCGCGACGCGCAGGAAAAGGGCATCGCCAACCGCTACATCTTCATCGATGCCAACAACAACGGCCTGTTCGATCCGGGCGAGCGCTATGTGATCAGCGGCGCCGATGGATCGTTCACGTTCAGCAACCTTGTTGCGGGCGTGTATCGGATCGGCATCCACATTGGGCCGGCTGTCCGCTCGACAACGCCCAACGGTGGTATCTATACGCTGAACATCACCGCCGGGCAGAACCTGACCGGCTACAACTTCGGCCTGGCGATGGTGTAAAACCATCGGCACGGCACGGCTTCCTCGCGTGCAGCTCACATGAGGTTGCCGCGAGGGGCCGAAACGATGCGTCATCGCACGCAGTCATAGCCCGGAACTGCCATCCCGAGCAAAGCGAAGGATCCCGGCGCGCGAGCGGTTGAGATCCTTCGCTGCGCTCAGGATGGCGTGCTATCCGGACTTGCATAGATGGTGCTTAGCGGCGGGACGCCCGCGCCACATCCGCCTGCCCCCTCCTGCCTGCTGTCTACTGTCTTCTCGCTTCTACGTTCTCCCCCTCCCCCCCAGCCATTGCCCGCTCACAATCCGTGTACTATCGTGCATTGATCTGTACACGAAGGATCTTCCATGACCGCCATCGCCAACCCGTCTCCCGCAAGAAAACGCCGATTTGTTCCCGAGCGGCTCGATGTCGCCGATTTCGCTCAGCTTCAGCCGCTGTACCAGGACCTGCTCGATCGGCCGATCGACTCGCCGCAGGCCCTCGAGAAATGGCTGGCTGATTTCTCCGAGCTGTCCGCGGTTGTGGATGAGTACGGCTCGCGGCGGTATATCGACAAGAGCTGCCACACCGACGATCCGCAGATCGAAAAGGCCTACTTCCACTTCGTCGAGAACATCGAGCCGAAGATCAAGCCGCTGTTCTTCCAGCTCCAGAAGAAACTGCTGGCCTCGCCGCATCTGGCGTCGCTGACCGACCCGCGCTATCGCATCCTCGAGCGTAACTGGCGGGCTGATGTGGAGATCTTCCGCGACGAGAACGTGCCGCTGGAGACCGAGATCACCAAGCTCGTGACCGACTACGACAAGACGATGGGCGCGATGGTCGTCGAGTTCCGCGGCAAAAAGTACACGCTGCAGCAGCTCGGGCGCTTCATTGAGGAGCCCGATCGGCAGACGCGCCAGGAAGCCTGGGAGCTGATGACGCGCCGACGGTTGCAGGATCGGGAGAGGATCGATCGGCTTTTCGAGCAGATCCTGCCGCTTCGCGCGAAGGTGGCGACCAATGCCGGATTCTCCGACTATCGCGCGTACACCTGGAAGAACTACCGGCGATTCGACTACACGCCGGCGGACTGCCTTGTCTTCGCCGAATCGATCGAGAAGTCGGTCGTGCCCCTGGTGCGCGAGCAGGATCTGCGGCGGCGCGAGACGATGGGCCTCGATCGCCTGCGGCCGTGGGATCTGTCGGTCGATCCGAAGCATCGCCCTCCACTGCGGCCGTTTGCGGAGGACCAGGTGCCGCTGTTTGTCGACAAGGTCCGGGAGATCTTCCAGCGGCTGAGCCCGCAGCTTGCTGAACAGTTTGACACGCTGCGGCAGCGCAACAACCTCGATCTGGCCAGCCGACCCGGGAAGCAGCCGGGCGGCTACCAGTGCTCGCTGGAGGAATCGGGCGAGCCGTTCATCTTCATGAACGCCGCGGGCGTTCAGCGGGACGTGGAGACGCTGCTGCACGAAGGCGGCCATGCCTTCCACTGCCTGGCGGCGCGGGATGAACCCCTGGTCTTCCTGCGGCACGCGCCGATGGAGTTCTGCGAGGTCGCCTCGATGGCGATGGAGGCCTTCGCAGCCGACCACTACGACGTCTTTTACAGCCCCGCCGACGCCGCGCGGGCCAAGCGATCCTACTTCGAGGGCATCATCCGCCTGCTGCCGTGGATCGCCACGATCGACCTGTTCCAGCACTGGATCTACACCCACCCGAACCACACGCGCCAGGAGCGTACGGCATATTGGCTGGAGCTGATGCAGCGGTTCGGCAGTGATGTCGTGGACTGGAGCGGGTATGAGGATGCCCTGGAAGCCCAGTGGCAGCGGCAGGGACACCTGTTCCATGCGCCGTTCTACTACATCGAGTATGGGATCGCGCAGCTCGGGGCCTTGCAGTTGTGGATGAAATCCCGTCACGACCCGCGGCAGGCACTGGCCCATTACCGCGCAGCCCTGCGGCTGGGCGGGACGCGCCCGCTGCCCGAGCTGTTCGCGGCTGCGGGGATCAAGTTTGACTTCAGCCCGCGGACGATCGGGCCGCTGATCGACGCCGTCGGCGAAGAACTGGCGGCCCTGCCGGACTGACGGCTGGCTTTTGGCCTTCTGCGGCTGAGCGCGGCGCTGCATTTGCATCCCGACTTTGCACTGGGAAACCCGCCTGTTGGCGGCGCAATTTCGACGTACCGTCCGAATCACACCGGCGGTATGCTGATTGTCGCCGCGCGTCGGTTCGTGCCACGGAGGTCCAGTGATTGCCCGACTCGTGCAAGTCGGTCCCTCGCCCGCTGATGTCTCCCTGCGAACGCAGTGCAATTGGCCAGCCGCCGCGACGGCTGCCACCTTGTCGCTGCTGCACCTGGGGGTGGCGTGGCTTCATCGCGAGCAAAGCCCCTGGGCGGCGACGGCGGCGCTGGTGTTGGGCGTGCTGTTCGGCTTTGTGACGCTGGCGATGCTGCTGTGCTATCGCGAGGTAGAGCTGAACGTCAGCCGGCGGTGCGTCTGCCTCCGCATGGGCCTGGGCCGGCTGACGGCTGAGCGGCGGATTCCTTTCGCACAGATCCAGGCCGTCCGTCTGACGCAGCTCGACCGATATGGCCGACACCGCTCGCGCATCGAGCTGCTGTGCGAGGGGGAGAACCTGCGCTGCCCCCTCACGCACGCGCCGCGCCAGCAGGCCCTGCTGATGGCAATGGCCATCAACGCCCGCCTGATCAAGATCTGGCAGAGCACAACGCCGACGGCGCCGTCGGAGCGGATTCATCAGTTGTTCGGCTCGAAGGGCGATTCGAGGAACTGACTACGTCGCGGATCCCTTTTCACCACGGAGACCCGGAGGTGGTGATTGGTGATTGATGCGTGCGGGGCGTGGTTGGCCCGCAATGAGAAGGCAGGGAATCCTTCGATCGCCGTGCGCGGCGCGAAGGCGCAAGCGAGCTGCCAATAGCCACTGCCGATGCCGAGCGCCTGTTACGCACTAATCACTAATCACTAATCACTACGGAGCCATTCACGCATCAATCACCAATCACCACGCATCCCCCTTCCGCGTCTGTGCGCCTCGGCGGTGAATCACGCCATCATGCAGTGACCGGTTGCAGCAGCACGACGGCATGGGCGGCGACGGCTTCGCCGCGGCCGACGGCATCACAGCCTTCATTGGTGCCGGCTTTGATGTTGACCGGGGCCTGTAGATGCTCAGCCAGCGCGGCCTGCATCCTCGGTTTGAATGACTTGAGCTTCGGCCGCTCAGCCAGGATGGTCACGTCGGCATTGAGCACACGATAGCCTGCGTCGGTCACGCGCTGCATCGCAGCCTGGAGAAAGACGGAGCTGGCGGCGTTGCGCCACTGCGGATCGGTGTTGGGAAACATCTCGCCGATATCCCCGCCGCCGATGGCGCCCAGCAGCGCATCGACCAGCGCATGGATGGCCACATCCCCGTCGCTGTGCGCATCGGCTGAGATCCCCTCAGCCACGACCACCCCGCCGATCACCAGTTGCCCGCCCTCCTTGAGGCGGTGGATGTCGTAACCGTGTCCGATACGCATGGGCGGGTTTGTCATGGTGTGTGTCCGTGCCATGGATTGATGAATGTGATGAACTCGTCGATGGAGTCCTTTTCGGCCATTGGCGTTGATACGTCAATGGTTGTCAAGAACGACTCGAGTGTATCGGTTCCATCGCCGGATGGGTTTTCCGCATCGTGGGACCATCGCTGGGGGTTGGTGAGAATGTAGTGACGGATGGCATCGAGCGCTCGGGTGCTGCGCACGATGTGATCATAGTAGCCGCGTTGCCAGACGACCGCGTCTGACGACGCGCGCTGACGGTTGATCTCGCGCGTCACCGCGCCCTTGAATCCTGCGACGAACGATGACAGGGACCGTGATGCGCGTTGTAGGGGCGGATGGCAATCCGCCCCTTGAGCGTCGGTTGGCTGGATCATCCCGACGATACCCACGACGCCATGGACGTGATTCGGCATGACAACAAACGCATCGAGGCGGATCTCGTGTCGCAAGTCGGCCGACTTCCGCCATTCACGTTCGACTATCTGACCCGCTGCCGACAGGTGCATCCGGCCATCGACGATGTCGCCGAAAAGGCAGATGCGGTTATGTGTGCAGATGGTGATGAAGTACGTACCGGGTAGTCCGTAGTCGTAACCAGACAGGCGGATCGAACGACGGTGATGGTATCGCGGATCGTAAGCCATTGGCCCTCCGGGACGAAGGGGCACATTGCCATGTGCCCCTACATAAGGATGGGCATGCCGTTGCCGCCATCAGGACAGTTCGTACTCCTTTATCTTGCGATACAACGTGCGTTCGCCGATGCCGAGGATCTTGGCGGCTTGTTCACGATTGCCGTTGACCATCTTCAGCGTGTTGCGGATCAGTTCCTTCTCGGCCTGTTCGATGCTGATGCCGACCAGGTTGTTCATGCCGCCGGCGCCGGTGGCGGTGCGCGGGCGGATGTCGGCTGGGAGGGTATCGGGTGTCAGGCGGCTGCCCTGCGAGAGGACGACCATGTTTTCGATGGTGTTGCGGAGCTGGCGCACGTTGCCCGGCCAGGGGTGGCTCATCAGAATCTGCTGAGCGTCCGGGTCGATCTCCTCGACATGCCGGTCGTACTTGGCGTTGAACTGGTTGATGAAGTAGTGGATCAGCAGCGGGATGTCCTCGCGGCGCTCGCGCAGCGGCGGCAGGTGCAGCGTGACGCCCTTGATGCGGAAGTACAGATCCTCGCGGAACTGCCGATCGGCGACCATCGCATCGAGGTTGCGGTTGGTCGCGCTGATGAAGCGGACATCGACCTGGATCGGCTCGTTCGAGCCGAGGCGCACGACCTCGCCATTTTCGAGCACGCGCAGCAGCTTAGCCTGCATGGCAGCCGGCATGTCGCCGATCTCATCCATGAAGAGCGTGCCGCCGTCGGCATGCTCGAACCGCCCTTCCCGCTCGCTTTGCGCGCCGGTGAAGGCGCCTTTCACATGGCCGAACAGCTCGTCTTCCAGGATGGACTCGCTCAAGCCGGCGCAGTTGAGCGTCACAAGACGGCTCTTGCGGCGGCGGCTGTTGTTGTGGATCGCACGGGCGATGAGCTCCTTGCCCGTGCCGCTTTCGCCGGTGATGAGGACGGGGATGTCGCTGGGCGCGACCTGGCGCGCGGTCTGCACGATCTGCCGCATGGCGGCGCTGGTGCCGATGACACCTTCGAAGCCGGCGCTTTCGATAAGCTGTTCCTGCAGCGCGCGGTTCTGCTTCTCGAGGGCGGCGCGCTCGGCGGCGCGGTTCACCTGGGCACGGAAGTATTCCAGGTCGAGCGGCTTTTCGATGTAGTCGTATGCGCCGCGGTTGAGGGCTTCCTTGCAGGTGGGGATATCGGCATGCGCAGTCACCAGCAGGACGGGCGGCATGGGGTTCTGCTGCTTGGCGGCTTCGAGGATCTCCAGGCCGTCGCGCCGCCCTTCCATGACCAGGTCGGTGACGATGACATCGTAAGGGCGTCGTTCCATGCGGGCGCGGGCATCGCCAAGGCTGTAGGAGACATCGCACTTGTGTCCGAGGCGTGACAGCGCCTCGGACATGACTTCCGCATGTTCGCGTTCGTCATCGATGACAAGAATGCGCGATTTGGTGATCTGCTTGTCTGCCATGAGTGTTGTCTATTGGTAATCGCATCGACGGCAAAAGGAAAGTGCCGCGGAAATGCGGCGGTTTGGGCGCGCAAAACAGCCCACGGGGTGGGTGGCCCGTGGGCTGCGGAGGAGGATCACGACATACGATCCAGGATGCTTACTTGTTGAGCCCCGGCTGAGCGGGAGCGATGGCATCCTTGTTCAGGGGATCGGCAGCCGGCGCGCCGGCCGGACCAGCGGGCTGGACCGGTGCGCTGCGGACGGTGGTCGGAAGGATGAGCACCTCGACGCGGCGGTTGGCGGCGCGACCGGCTTCGGTCGTGTTGGGCGCGACCGGACGCTGGTCGGCATAGCCGACGACAGCCACGCGGTTGGGGGCGACGCGCTGCTTGATCAGCTCGTCAGCTACCGAGATCGCGCGATGGGCCGAGAGGTACCAGTTGTCATGGTGGCCCTTGGCCTTGGTGGCCGGGTTGCTCACGCGGGTGTTGTCCGTATGACCGGCAACCATCAGCTCATACTGAGCCGTGGCGCCGGAGTTGAGGATCTGCGAGAATCGCTGGATGACTTCGCGGGCCTTGGGCGTCAGCGAGGCATCGCCAACGGCGAAGGTCACGTCGCTCTTGAACTTCACGACACCCAGATCGCGGTCGAAGGTGACCAGGTCGGGGTTGGCATCAGCGAAGGCCTGCAGCTCGTTGTTCAGGGCTTCGGGCAGAGCGCTCTGGCCGGTGCGGGCGAGGGCCTCCTGCAGGCGGCTCATGGCGTCTTCATAGCGACGCTGCAGCTCGGCGTTCTGCGCCTGGAGGTTGTTGATCAGGCCCGTCTGGTTGGAGATCGAGTCGCCGATGCCGCCGATCTGGCGCTTGTAGGCGTCGAGCTCGGCCTTGGCGCTGTTGAACTGGCTCTGGGCGGCGACCAACTGCTCGCTCAGCCGATCGCGCTCGAGCTTCAGGGCGTTGTACTTTTCCTGGGAGACGCAGCCGGTGAGTGAAAGACCGACGGCTGCAAGACCGATCCAACGATGCATGCGGACCATAGACAGCCTCCGTGCGCTGATGCCCGGGAGATTGCGGACCCGGGGCTGGGTTTTGATCTGATACAGGGAAAATTTCCCGAAGTCCTCGCCCATCCTAAGCGATTCAAGGCGTGACCTGTGCGGCTGCGTCTCCGACGCATGCCCTACCGCACACGGCAAAGTTTGCCCATCTTTCCTGTGGATTGCAAGTCTCGCCAGTCGATTTTCTGCCGAAATGGCGCGTTGCGCAGGTGTGCGGGATGGATCGTCAGGTGTATCGCCCTGCGAATCCATCGATGCCGACGCCTGTCCGCCCGGGACAGTAGGTTCGCGCGATCGCGACCATCTCGTCGCGATAGGCAAGGCTCGTCGAATACGGGTGGACCTCCTGCATCGCCAGGGGCAGCGGTGTGCGGCGGGTTCGCGCGCCGGTGGGCGTGCCGTCGCCGCCGATGAAGTGATCGATCACAACCGCATCCGCCACGCGCGACAGTTCCGCGAAGAAGCGATGTGGCTCGTCAATCGGCAGCAGCGGTGCAACCGTCGCCACGACACGCAAGCCAGCCTGGCGAAGCTCGGCGCATGCCTGCATCCGTGCCCGCACGGGCGAAGCCGGCTTGGGCAGGCCGGGCAGTGTGTCGCGGTCGGACTCGATGCTCACATGAACTCGCAGCTCGCAGCGGCGCGCCAGCTCGCGGTAGAGGTCGATGTACCGCGTCACCGCCGGCAGATGCGTCTGGAGGATCAGCAGATCCGGCCGACGGTCGACCATGGCCTGGAGCAGCGAACGTGTGATGCCGGCCTTGCGCTCGATCGGCTGAAACGGCTCAGTCGAGCTCGACAGAAAGATGCCGAACCGCCCTGCCTTCCGCCGAGCCCAGGCTCGCTCGCGGGTGTAGTGCTCGATGTACGAGGCTGCGGCGTTGGTGCGGACCTCCAGGAAGCTCCCCCACCGCCGGCCACGGGTCACATACCAGTTGTGACGGACATAGCACGCGACGCCGCAGAGGCTATTGCCCAGCCCGCACCCGCGATACGGCTGAAGCGAGTGCGACGCCACATCGAACAGATAGCCGCAGGTGCGCGTGAGGATCTGTCGAACCTGGGTCTGCGTGACCTCCATGCGGGGATTGTAGGGGGTGGAGAGTTGTTAGTTGTCAGTTGCCAGTTGTCAGTTGCCAGTTGCCAGTTGCCGGTGGTGAGTGGCCTGTGGCGGCAGGCCGGTTGGCCAGCAAATGTTCCACAGTTAGGACAATGTTCCACGTGGAACAATTTTGGGGCACTCCGTTTTCCCTCGGCGATCGCCCGTGGTCGCCTCAGGGTATGTTGGGCTGATCGTACCGATGCGGCATGTCGCCTTTGCCTTCGTTGACGCACATCAGGATCAAGGGCGGACCGGACGCCGCTGCACATGGATCTTATCCCACCGTCGGAAAGAACTGCGAACTATCTCGAACTGTTGGGATACCAAGTGTTTAAAATTATCCCCAAGTGAAGGGCTCAGCGTTCGGATCGGCCGGTGCTGCGGGGGACGGTCCCGTCCCTGCAAGAGACCACCGCGGCGGGGTTACGGCCGAGCCTCTCCCTCCCCCGCAAAACTACTTGAACTTGCGATTTTCATCGCGTGATTTCACACCACCCTAGGGTGGAAAGGGGTCGTTTCTCAGTTTTTAGTGAAGAGAGTAATGCACGTATGAAGCGGATGGAACATCCGGCGCGGGGGTCATGGTGTCTTTGGTTCTTGGGGGTCTGGGCGTGTCGTCGGCACTGGCCGCACCGGGGGACATCTACCCCCTGGGAACCGAGTACCCGGAAAGCTATGCGAATGCGATCAACAACGCCGGACAGATGGTGGGTTATGTCAGCGACGGGTGGAACTGGTGGGCGTTCCTCTACACCGGCACGCCGGGCGTGGACGGGCAGTTGATCCGGCTGGGCAGCCTCGATGGACCCAATGGATACAGCGCAGCCTACGGCATCAGCAACGCCGGACATATCGTCGGGGATACGGACCTACCGAACGGCAATACTTACGCGTTCCTCTACACGGGCACGCCCGGTGTCAACGGGCAGATGACGAGCCTCGGCTCGTTCGGCGGCAACTACAGCTATGCCAACGGCGTCAATGACCTGGGACAGGTCGTGGGTGCGGCGAGCATCAGCGGGGGTCAAGTCCGCGCCTTCCTCTACTCGGACGGCTAGATGCACAACCTGGGGACGCTCGGCGGCATTGAGAGCTGGGCCAACGCCATCAACAACTCCGGGCAGATCGTCGGGGCTTACAGGGTCAGCGGTACCAACTACCGGGCGTTCCTCTACACGGGTACGCCGGGCAGCGACGGAGTGATGCAGAGCCTCGGCGCGCTCCCCGGTGGATCTCGCAGCGAGGCGTACGACATCAACGATGCCGGACTGATCGTCGGGGAAGCCGAAACCGGGGACGGCTACACCGCTTTCCTCTACATGAACGGCCAGATGTATGACCTGGGCAACCTTGGCGATCGGGATAGCTGGAGCACCGCGTATGCCATCAACTCGCATGGCCATATTGTGGGATACAGCGAGCTGTCACGGGATGAGGACTGGGCCCATCGGGCGTTCCTGTACCTGGGTACGCCCGGCGTTGATGG
>ERZ777003.1920-NODE-1920-length-27386-cov-11.903955_pt1 | contig 27386 bp, 25 predicted proteins | sample MGYA00374956_ERZ777003 | MGnify/ENA primary metagenome ERZ777003 (study PRJEB29302, sample SAMN06268252) | bioreactor metagenome | isolation source: Joint BioEnergy Institute, California, USA | place: USA:Joint BioEnergy Institute, California, USA | collected... | reverse complement strand
CAACTGGCAACTGGCAACTGGCAACTATCTCACCACAGCCACTTCCTCCCTCACCGCATCCACAATCCGCCTCAACTGCTCCACCGTCATCGCCAGCGGCGGCATGAGGACGATCGTGTCGGCCAGCGGACGGAGGATGACGCCGTGGCGGCGGATGCGGGCGCAAACCTCTGCGCCCAGGCGGCGGCGCGGATCGAAGGGCTTTTTGCTGGCCTTGTCCTCGACCAGCTCGATGCCGACCATCAGGCCCTTCTGGCGGATGTCGCCGACGTGCGGCAGATCGGCCAGCGGCTTGAGCATCTCCGACAGCGCCTGCGCCTTCTGCTGGACCTGTGCGATCAGGTTGTTTTTCTCGAACAGCTCCAACGACGCGATAGCGGCTGCGCACGCCAGCGGATTGCCGGTGTAGGTGTGGCCGTGATAGAAGGTCTTGCCTTCCCACGGCTCGCCGAGGAAGGCTTCGAAGATCTTCTCTGTCGCGAATGTCGCCGCCAGCGGCAGGTAGCCGCCGGTGATCCCCTTGGCGGCGCACATCAGATCGGGCTCGACGCCTTCATGCTCGACGGCGAACATTCGGCCGGTCCGGCCGAAGCCGGTCGCGACCTCGTCGCAGATCAGCAGCACGTTGTACTTTGTGCACAGCTCGCGCACGCGGCGCAGGTAGCCTTCCGGCTGAACGATCATGCCGGCTGCCCCCTGCACGATCGGCTCGACGCAGACAGCCGCGATCGTGTTGTGATGGGCCTGCAGAATCCGCTCCATCTGCTCCAGGCAGAAGTCGCGGACGTTGTCAGCCGTCGCCCCTTCTGGCGGGCGATAGGCAAACGGCGTGGGCGCGAAATGCACCTTGAACAGCAGCGGAAAGTAGGGCTTGTGGAAGGCCGTTGTCCGTCCGACCGACATCGCGCCGGTCGTGTCGCCGTGATACGCCTCCGCCAGGCCGATGAACTCGGTCTTCTGCGGTTGGCCGATGTTGTGCCAGTACTGCACAGCCAGTTTGAAGGCGATCTCGGTCGATGTCGCGCCGGCATCGCTGTAGAAGACGCGCGTCAGGTTCTTCGGCACGATGCGCATCAGCCGCTCAGCCAGCACGATCGCCGGCTCGCTGGCCAGGCCCAGCATCGTCGAATGCGCCACGCGATCGAGCTGGCGCCGGACGGCGTCGTCGATTTCGGGCACGCGATGCCCGTGGACGTTGCACCACAGGCTCGAGACGCCGTCCAGATAGCGCTTGCCGTCGGAGTCGATCAGCTCCATCCCCTCGGCTGCCACAATCACCAGCGGCTCATCGGCCAGCCAGAGTTTCATGTGCGTGAACGGATGCCACAGATGACGCTTGTCCCATTCACGAAGTTGCTGTGTCGTGTACTGAGGCATGGTATTGCTGATGCGTGGTGATTGGTGATTGATGCGTGACGCAGGGCGTAGTGATCAGTGATTAATGCGTAACAGCAACCGCGACGGCTGAGCTCCATGCACCATGCATCATTCATCATGACTCTCCGCCTCTCCGAGTCTCCGTGGTTCCAACCCGATGCGCGACGGCCCGTCACTACCGGCCGAAGAACGTCACACGGATATAGAAGTACAGCAGTGAAATGAGGCTGACGATGACGCTGGCCCACAGCGTGATCTTCAGGATGCGGATGCGGTTGGCGATCTCCTTGTCGCGCCACTCCGCCAGCCGGCGGTCGATCTCATCCAGCTTGCGGTCGATGCGGGCTTCGATCTCGTCCAGCTTTTGGTTGAGGTAGGTGTCCGCCGATCGCTTGATCCGCCCGGCGATCCCGCCGATCAGGCCGGAATCCTCGATCTCTTCCTTGATCGTCCCGGGGCGCGGCGGCGGAGGCGCAGCCGCCGGTGACGACCCCGGCTGGGGCGGCAGGAACTGGTAATCGCTGTCGCCGCTGTCTTCGCCGATCATGTTCGACACGATCGATCCGATCAGCGCCCGCCGCTTGCGGTTGAGGCGCGAGAAGAACCCCTCTTGCTTGCGCAGCCGGCGGATGAGCGTCGGCACGTCGTCGCCGGGATCCACGCGCACCCCGCGCAGCATCGCCAGCGCGATCAAGCCGCGCTGGCTTAGTCCTTCGAAGCGCATCGAGCGGATGCGCGTGATCTCTTGGGCCAGGTATTCCTTGGAGACGTTGACCGGCACCGGCCGGCGGCCCCACTTGACCACGTCGAGCATGGCTTCGCGATCCATCGACGCGATCATTTGCCGCCGCTCGTGCACGGCCGCGACCAGATGCTGCAATGTCTTGTAGCGCGTGGGGTCGAGGCCCAGTTCCTCAGCCAGCGTTTCCAGCTCGTCGCGGGGCAGCTCCTGAAGCTGGCGCGCGGGCATGGCGCCGGCTGTCGTCATCTGGGCGACACCCGTCCCCTGTCCCCCGGGCAACATCTTTCGCTGATCGTCAGCCATGCAGGACCCGATCCAAGTCACCGATGATCGAATGTGCCCGCCAGACCAGCAGGAACACCACGCACAGCAGCACGCATACCAGCAGATCTCCCCAGAAGCTCGTGAACCGCAACCGCAACCCGTGAACGATCACGTACCGCCGGACCAGCGAAATATACCGGTCCTCTCCCGCCAGCCAGACATACCACTCATACAGCGACTGAAACGTGATGATCGAGGCGTAGATCGTCACGATCGTCGCCAGCAGATAGCGGAAGAAGTTGAACAGATCGATGTCGGGCATGGGGGTCAGTCGGCAGTCGGCGGTCTGCAGTCGGCAGTCGGCAGTGTACTGCCTACTGCCCACTGCCTGCTTCGCTGCAGACTGCTGACTGCAGACTGCAGACTACTCCTCTTCCACATACCCCTCCGGCTTGTCGCCGAACAGGGCGGATCCGACGCGGACCATTGTGCTGCCTTCGGCAATGGCCAGTTCCAGGTCCTCGCTCATGCCCATACTCAGGTATCGGAAGTTATTGCCCCCGATCTTATGCCACTTCATCTCCTCGAACAGCTCGCGCGTCCGGGCGAAGCAGGACTGAATCTGAGCCGGTGTGCCGTTGAGCGGGCCCATGGCCATCAGGCCGACAATCGCAAGATTCGGCATGGAGTCGATCTGCTCCGCCAGATGCACCGCCGCCCCGACGGCTACGCCATGCTTCTGCGGCTCCTGCGAGGCATTGACCTGCAGGAGCACGGGCTGGCGTTTGCCGAGCTTGCCGGCCTGGGTGTCGAGCTCCTCAGCCAGGCGCAGGCTGTCGACGCTCTGGATGAGGCTGGCCAGCGGCAGGACCTGTTTGACTTTGTTCCGCTGGAGGTGGCCGATCATGTGCCACCGCAGCTTGGCGGGGACGGTGTCATCCCCATGCTGATGCCGGCGGGCGAAGAACTCATTGATCTGCGGCGCCCGCTGCGCAAGCGCCTGCACGCGGTTCTCGCCCAAGTCGGCGATGCCGAGCTGGACGATCTCGCGCACCTGCTCGGGCGCGGCGTACTTGGTGACGGCGACCAGCGTGACCTCCTCGGGCTCGCGCTTGGCTTTGGCGCACGCGTTGGCAATGCGCTCGCGGATGCGTTCGAGATTGTCAGCCAGTGGGGATCGCTTGGCCACCTGCAGATTCCTCCATCCTTGAGAAACCAATGTCAAAACAGGCATTATACGCGACAGCCGTCGCGGCGACAGGGCTGAGGCGTGTCCGGTTTGGCAGGGTCAGAACCGGATTATGGAACTCACGGGAACTGATCCACCCCCGCGGGCGTCCAAGGGACTGCCACGCGGCGCTGTTGCGCTGCCATTCCCCCTTGCCGGAGGCCCCCCATGAAGCCTTTCCATTCCCTGCTGATCGCCAGCCTGCTTGCGTTCGTGCCGCTGGGCATGGCCCAGCAGATCGCGACAGTCAAAGCCGGACAGTACACCCTCTCCGGGCCGTACGCGCACGACAATCTCACAATTTTTCTGATCCACGGCGCCGATCCCCTGCCCGGCCGCGATTACGTCATCCTTGATGAGGCCATCGCAGCCGGCACAGCCATTGTCCATGAGACCAGCAACGTCAATGAGCTGGCCGTGGAGAATCTCTCCCAGACGCACGACCTGTACATCCCGGCTGGGACGATCGTCAAAGGTGGCAAGCAGGATCGGACGATCGCGCAGGACCTGATCGTCCGCCCAGGTAGCGGGCGCGTCTCGATCGACGCGTTCTGCGTCGAGCAGGGCCGATGGCGCGCCCGTGGCCAGGAGCGCGCAACCGCCTTCAACGCGGCTAAGCAGGCCCTGGCCGGAAAGGATCTGAAGCTGGCGGCTCGCTATCACGGCGATCAGGGCCACGTATGGCAGGAAGTTGCCGTCGCCCAGGATAAGCTCGCCGTGAGTACCGAAGCCGAAGTGCGCGCGGCTGAGTCGCAGACCAGCCTTCAGCTCACGCTGGAGAACGAAGCCGTCGTGAAGGCGATCGACGGCTACATCCAGAAGCTCTCGCCGATCGTCGAGCAGAAGGAAGATGTGATCGGCTATGCGTTTGCGATCAATGGCGAGGTGAACAGCGCCGAGGTCTTCGCCAGCAATGCGCTGTTCAAAAAGCTGTGGCCGACGCTGCTGAACAGCTCAGCCGTCGAGGCCATCGCAGAAGCCGCCAAACCGGCTGACGGGCAGGTCACAGCCGATGACATCCGCGCCTGCATCGACGCGGCGGAATCCGCCGAGCCAGGCAAGTCACAAGCCGCGAACGATCGCACAGAGTCGCTGACCCGCGACGGCGAGAAGGCCGTCCTCTTCGAAACGCGCGATTCCTCAGCCGACGGCTATGTGCGAAGAAGCTACTACGCGAAGTAGACAAGCAACGTGGCGCGGGCGCTTCCGCCAGGGGTCATCCTGAGCGCAGCGAAGGATCTCAACCGTTCCCAACGCAGAGATCCTTCGCTTCACTCAGGATGACATTCTGCATGGGCAAAGCACCCATGCCGCGTTAGACGCCCAGCACCTTCGCCATCGCTTCGCCGATGGTCGCGGGGCTTTCAGCCACGGTGATGCCGGCAGCCGTCAGGGCGTTGATCTTCGACTCCGCCGTGCCTTCGCCGCCGGAGATGATCGCGCCGGCATGGCCCATGCGCTTGCCCGGAGGCGCCGTGCGGCCGGCGATGAACGCGACGACAGGCTTGTTCACATGCTGCTTGATGTACGCAGCCGCGGTTTCCTCGTCGGTTCCGCCGATCTCGCCGATCAGGATGATCGCATCGGTCTGCGGATCGTTGTTGAACATCTCCAGCAGCTCGATGTAGTTCAGCCCCTTGACCGGGTCGCCGCCGATGCCGACAGCCGTCGTCTGCCCGATCCCGCGGCTGGCGCACTGCCAGACGGCTTCGTACGTCAGCGTGCCCGAGCGCGAGATGATCCCCACGCTCTTGCCGCTCTTTGCGTCCTTCGGCGGCAGGTGGATGTAACCCGGCATGATGCCGATCTTGCACTCACCCGGCGTGATCACGCCCGGGCAGTTTGGACCGATGAGCACCGAATTGGGCCGATCCTTGAGAAACGCCTTGACCTTCACCATGTCCAGCACCGGGATGCCCTCGGTGATGGCCACGATCACCCGGATGCCGGCGTCGGCGGCTTCCATGATGGCGTCAGCCGCGAACGGCGGCGGCACGAAGATCATGGTGGCATCGGCGCCGGTGGCTTCGACCGCCTGACGGACGGTGTCGAAGATGGGCAGCCCGTTAGCGTCCTTCTGCCCGCCCTTGCCGGGGGTGACGCCGCCGACCATTTTCGTCCCATAATCCAGGCACTGCTTCGTGTGGAATGCCCCGGCAGATCCGGTGATGCCCTGGCAGATGACCTTCGTGCTGCTGTTGACCAGAATGCTCATCGAGTCGTTTCTCCAGTGGGGGAAATCGCAAAGTTCGACAGAGTAAATCGCATCGCCCGCATGGGCAAGGCGCAGCCCCGCATCCCCGTACCAACACTGGCCCGCGCGCCTCGCACGGGCACCCCAGCTCCATCCTGCGATCGCCATCGCCCCTCCCCTTTACCGCGCCATCTCCGGGCCTCCGCGGCAAACGCCAATGACATGTTCTTGCCGAAGGCCGATAAACCCCGAATCAGCCTCCTCATCCTGCCGATGCACTCACTGCCGTCGTGACGCGGACATCCCGCGCGCACAGCCGGTAAATCCAAAAACATGCTGCTCCGAAATTCGCAAGACTTCGCCGTACACAACGACGACGCAATGACCGCCTCGCCGCCGGCGGACACGGTCAGCCACGTCTCCAGCCGCCCCATGCGCTGGACCGTGGCCCTGCTGATGGTTACCGCCGTCATCGGAGCGAGCCTGCGCCTCTGGAATCTCGACGCCCGCCCGCTGTGGGTCGATGAAGCCGAGTCGTCCATCAACGCCCTGACCATCCTCCAGCATGGCGTGCCGACGGACCGCTATCTCGGCTTGCCCATCTACGAGAACGTGCTGATCCAGCCGTGGCCCGAAGGAACGCCCGGATCGGAAGAATACGAGTTCCGCGACAGCAGCTACTCCAGCCGGGGGCTGGCGGTCTATCACGGTTGGCTGCCGCTCTACTCCGTCGCCTTCGCGCACTGGCTTTGCGGAATCCAGCCCGACGAGCCGAGCGATTCGCTGCAGATCCGCCATGACGATGACGAAATCACGCGCCGCACGATCGTGCCGCGCCTGCCAGCCGTCTTCTTCGGCGTGATGACGATCATCCTCGTCTTCTTCGCCGTGCGCGACCTGTACGGCGAAGACGCGGCATGGGCAGCCGTCGTCGTGGCATTGTGTGCCGAGTGGTTCGTCGCCAGCAGCCGCGAGGCGCGCTACTACGCCGCGACGATCTTCTTCGGCATCGCCGCCTGCTGGCTGATCTGGCGCTGCCTGCGCGACGGCGGATGGCGCGATTTCGTGCTGGCTGCGCTGGCGTTTGCGGCGCTGTTCCACACGCACATTCTCACATGCATCATCTTCGCCGGTGCGTTCATGATCCTGCTGCCCGGCATGCGCCGCCATCGGCAGCTCATTGCAAAGCTGGCCGTCTTCGGCGTGATCACAATGTCAGCCAGCGTCCCCTGGATCGTGCTGACGGGCTTCATGGAGCAATCCAACATCCTGCCGCGCGCCGGATCGCTGCTGAAGCTGCCCGATGATCTGCTGCCGTATCTGCGACAGCGGGTGCACTGGCTGGGCGGTGCCGCGCTGATGGTGGGCTGGATGACAGCCGCCTGGCTGCTGCGCAACCGCCTGCCGCGGCGCTTCACTGCCCCGATCCTCGATCGCGCCGGTGTGCTGCTGTACCTGGTCGCCTGCGTGACGCTGGGCTACCTGGCGTTCCTCGTGCTGATCCCGGCAGCGAGCTTCTTCTATCCGCGGATGAACCTCGCGCTGCTGGGCCCCAGCCTGATGCTGGGCGCGATTCTCGCAGCCGCGATGGCGCGCACGATCGCGCCGCGCCATGCGCGCATCCTTGCCCCTGTGATGCTCTTTGCAGCCGTGCTGGGCGCTGGGCGCATCAATACTTCGCCATGGAACCCGTTCGTCTTCTCCCGCGCCAACCTCGAGATCATCGCCGCGCTGCGGGAGATGGAGATAAAGCCCGGCACGCGCCTGTATTCCACGATGAACCAGCAGCTTGTGCTGCAGTACTACACGGGCCTGCCGTTCCAGAGCGTCATGCCGATCCGCCGTTCGTTCCTCGACAACTACGACGGCGAGATCCTGCTGGTCGAAGCAACGCCGCGCTACGAGCCGCTGTGGCCCGATGCCGTCCAGCGCATCGCGGCTGAGCATGGCGTCGAGCTGTCAGCCGAGGAGGCGCAATGGTGGGCCGGACAGCTCAGTCAGTTGCGCACGCGCCGCGAAGTGGAAAACGAAGCCGCCGTGATCCGCACGCCGCCCCCACCCGATGCCCCCTTCGTCGAAGCCTGCGTCGAGGAGCAGTGGCGCCACACGCAGGCGGAGCTCAACAGCTACCGACAGACGCTGCGCATCGGCGGCTTGATGTGCCGCGACACGACCGTCACCAACTATCGGGACTGGTGGCAGGCGTGGTTCTACCGCTTCAGCGGCGGCGAATCGCGCGCCGGCGCACAGGCCAACTACGCCAGCCGCATCCGCAATGCCGAAGCCTGGATCCTGCCCTACGCGGTGATCTACCGCTCGCCCCCGCGGTCGGCTTCGGGCGTGGCACACCTTCGATGAGATCATCCTGAGCGAAGCGAAGGATCTCCGCACCAGGATGCTTGAGATTCTTCGCCGCGCTCAGAACGACGCTCTCAGGTGGGCCTATGCCTGCGGCGCATCGGGTACTGCACCGGCTTCGACGGGGCGTTGCGGAGCAACGGCGCGCTCATCGGGCGTGGGGCTGGACAAATGCAGCAGCACCTGCCCGGGCCGCGGTGTGGGCGCGTTGGCTTTGGTGAAAACGGTCAGCTCGCTGCCTTCGGAGATCAGGAACATCGGCAGCATGTCGTTGCCGTAGTGCCGGCGAACGACATCGTAGTTGAACTCGCGCGTCAGCGGCGTGCGGCGCATTTGCGCGCCGTTCTCGAGACGCGCCAGGAGCTGCGCATAGGTGATGCCTTCGCCGAAGAGCACCCGGCCGCGGATCTCCTCGGTGGCTTTGGGGTTTTCCTCGTCCTGTCGGCTGGAGGCGAGCTGATACACGTTGCTGCGCCCGAACCATCGCGCCCAGTGCACGGCTGCGAGCGTGTTCACGTCGTCGTTGGGCGTCAACGCCAGCAGTCGGCCGATGCCGGAGATCTCGATCCGCTCTCGCACCGCCTGCGCGAGGATGCTGGCATACATCGCCGGCAGGCCGGCGAGGCGCGCCGCCTGGACGTTGGAGTAGTTGAGGTCGACCAGGAGGACTTCAAATCCCTCCTGCTTGAGGCAGGCGCCGATCGCCCGGGCCACGGGATTGGCGCCGGCGATCAGGAAGCCATGGGCGCCCGGCTTGGCCAGGCCAAGCACGCGCGCCGCCATGCGCGCCGTCAGGCCGTAGAACGTCACCGTGCCGATGATCACGGCGATGGTCAGCGGCAGCAGCATGGTCGCGCCCTCGACCCCGGCCCGCGTCAGCCGCAGTGCAAACAGCGATGCCACCGCCGCCGCCACGATCCCGCGCGGCGCCATCCAGCAGAGGAACACCCGCTCGCGCCAGTTCAACGACGAGCCGATCGTCGACAGCAGCACCGACGCCGGCCGAACGACCAGAATCAGCAGGATGATAAACGCCAGGCTTGCCCAGCCGAGCTCCGTGAGCTGTTCCACGCGGATCCGCGCCGACAGCACGATAAAGAGCACCGCCACCAGCAGGCCGGTGAGCTGTTCCTTGAACTCGGCGATGTGCGCGATCGATACCGACCGCTGATTGGCCAGGATCACGCCCATGACCACCACCGTCAGCAGGCCGGACTCGCTCTGCAGCAGGTTGGAGACGGTCGCCGCGGCGATCACCATCATCAGCATGACCGAGTTGTGCAGCGTGTCGGGCAGGAACATGCGGCGCATCAGGAAGATCATCAGCAGCGCGCACACGCTGCCGACGATCGTGCCGACCAGCACCGTGTACAGCACGCCCGTCGCCACCACCGACGCCCGCTCGGTCAGGGCGCCAGCCGTCATCGCTTCGAACACCAGCACCGCCAGCGTCGCGCCGATCGGATCGATGACGATGCCTTCCCATTTCAGGATCGCGCCGACTTTGCCACGCGGGCGGATATGGCGCAGCAACGGGCCAATCACCGTCGGCCCGGTCACCACCAGCACCGCGCCCAGCAGCACGGCGATCGGCCAGTTCAGCCCCACCACCCAGTGCGCTGCAGCCGCGGCGAGAACCAGCGTGACGGCTGCCCCGATCGACACCAGCTTGCCCAGCACCGCGCCGGTGCCGCCCTCAGCCAGTTCCGAGACGTTCAGCGTCAGCCCCCCCTCAAACAGCACCACCGCCACCGCCATCGACACCAGGGGGATCAGCAAATCGCCCAGAAGCCGCTCGGGATCGATCAACCGATCCGGCCAGCTTTCCGGCCACCAGGACAGTGTCGAGGCCCATGCGGAACCCGGGCCGACCAGCAGGCCGACCGTCAGCAGAACCAAAATCGCCGGCAGGCGCAGCCGCCAGGCAATCCACTGCGACGCCACGCCGAGCACCAGAATCGCCGCCAAACCAAGCAGCGTTCCCTGGCCGGACATCGCAGCCAGCATCGGCGGAAAGTCCGTCGCGGCGATGTGAAATCCGACTAGCACGCGATGTTGTCTCCGTCAGTTGAGCAGCCGCGGAGAAATGGATCGACCATGATCAATCCATGCCGACCGCAGCGGCAGGCGTTGAACCAAACCCACCGCCATTTCATAATGGCCTTCGGCAGGGCTGTCCATTACCTCGTTGTACAAAAAGGGATTGCCGCGCATGAAGCGACCAGCCATCTTTTTCGACCGCGACAACACGCTCATCGTCAACGATGGCTATCTCGGCGATCCTGAAGGGGTTCGCCTGGTGCCCGGCGCTGCCGATGCCATCGCCCGGGCCCGGTCGCTGGGGTTTCTGGTTGTCACGGTCAGCAACCAGAGCGGCGTAGCCCGCGGGATGTTCACGGAGGACGATGTCCGCCGCGTCAACGCCCGCATGGACGAGATGCTGCTGGCAGCCAATCGGGCGGCTGTCATCGACCGCCACGAGTTCTGCCCCTATCACCCCGACGCTAAAGTCGAAGCCTATCGGCAGGACAGCGACCTGCGCAAACCCAAGCCGGGCATGATCCTGCGCGCGGCTGAGAAGCTGGCGATCGATCTGCAGCGGAGCTGGCTGATCGGCGACGCGCCGCGCGACATCCAGGCCGGCCAGGCTGCGGGATTGCGGACGATCCTCTTTTCCGATCCTTCCCTGCCGGCCAGTCCCGCGACGGAGGCTGAATCCTCCATTCGCCCGGAAGTGACGGTCGCCTCGCTCAAGCAGGCGATCGATTACATCGAATCGCATCGCGATCTGCCGCCGGTGAGCGGCGGTGAGGGGCAGGCACGCGCCGCAGTAGCGCCGGCTGCTGCAGTCTCGCCTGCATCTTCGCCTGCAACGGCAGTTACCCAGGCGCCCGCATCCTCCGCCTCGTCGGCTGGGTCGGTTGATCCGGCTGTTGTTGGCCGCATCGAGCAGCAGCTCGCGCAGATCAATCAGGAACTCAGGCGGTCTCGCGAGCGTGAGCACACTGATTTTTCCGTCACCAAGCTGCTGGCTGGCATTGCCCAGGTGCTGACGCTGGCGGCTTTGTTCTTCGCCTACCTCAACCGCGGCGACGCCGCCATCACCGGCAACATCCTCCTGCTGGCGCTGGTCTTCCAGACGATGACCATTGCGCTGTTGATCATGAGTCACCAGCGGTGATGCATGATGAATGGTGCATGATGGGGGCTGGTGATTAGTGCGTAACGGCCGGCGGCAGGTGTTCTGGCTCGATGGCGCCTTTCGTGGCGATCGGTGCCAATCACCGTCATGCACCATGCACCAAAAAAAGACGCATGAGGCAGGTCAGACCCGCCTCATGCATCCATGATTCATCAGCCGTTACGGTCGATTAGTTCGGGGGGAACTTGATCGTGCAGCCGTAGGCCTTGGTCTCAGGCGTGGAGATTTCGCTGCCGCTGAGCAGAGCCTGCAGGGCCTGATCCACGTAGTTCGTGGCGCCGTCGATGTCCTCGGTCTTGGCGCTGCGGTTCGAGTCGATCGCGCCCATGTAGCGGAGCGTGCCTTCCTGGTCGATCACGTACATGTGCGGCGTGTTGGTCGCGCGATACAGCTTGGCAACCTTGCTCTCGGCATCATGCAGAATCGGGCGATCGATGTTCCACTTCTCGGCGATCGCCTTGTTGCTCTCAATGGTCGAGCCGTAGGTCGGATTGATCGCCAGCCAGACGACGCCCTGCTCCTTGTACTTGTTGGCCAGGGCATTCATGTGACCTTCGCGGTAGTGCTTGACCACGAACGGACACTGCTCGTTGAACATCTCGAGCACCACGATCTTGCCGGCGAAATCCGACAGGCTGACTTCGTTGCCCGACTGATCCTTGAGCGTGAAGTTCGGGGCTTTCTCGCCGACCTTCGCCTTCTGTTCCTCAGCGGCTGCCGGCATCGCCAGCACGCCCATCAGCACCACAGCAAACAAGCTCGTCAACGCAAATCGCATAGCGACCTCCTTCAGATGAATGGAAAAAGTGTCTGAATGTCAGTTCTGTTTCTCAGCCGGGGGTTCCGGCGTGGGGAAAGTGATCATCGTTCCATGACGCCCGGCAGGACCGGTGTAGACCACCAGCGCCTCCAGCTCGCGGGCCCATTGCTTGAACCCAGCCAGCGGCGAGATGGTGTACGTCACGCGGAACTCCTTCTCGCCAGTCTGCTCAACCTTGATGTCTTCGATGCGCAGGCCCGGATCGCCGGCGGGATAGAAGTCGACATCGCTCAGCGTGGCGAAGGCTGAGAACGTCGTGGTGTTGACGGCATCGCGGCCGTCCTGGCGGACTTCGGTTTTGACGTTGGTGATGAGTTGGCCGTAGCCATCGATGACGGCCGGGACGCGCGCGGTCCACTCGGCAAAGAGGGCTGCGTTGGCGGGGCGGGATTCGTCAGTGACGGGCAGCGTCATCGACAGGTCCTGCCGACCGGGGATGCACGTCTCGGCACAGACCAGCCACTTGGCGCGGGCCTTGATCGGCACTTCGCGGATCGACAGCTCCTCCGGCGGCGTGACATACGCCATCAGCAGGGCCTCATTTTCATAGCCGTAGCCGATGATGTCGCCCGGCTGGACGAACTTGATCGGCACGGGATAGGCGACCTCGCCGACGGTAAACCCTTCGGGCAGCTCAAACTTGACCTCGGTCGGGATCCCCGCCTGCCCGCCATGTTTCCAGTAGATGTGCCACTTCGGCTGGATGTTGAATCGAACGGCGACCATGAAGGGTTCGCCGGCTTTGACCGCCTCGACGCTGGCGACAAGCTCGGCCGTCACCGGCGATGATGCCGCAGCCGACTGCTGCGCGCTCGCCGCCGCACCCATCACACCCAAAACCAGCATGAATACGCAAAGTTGCAGCTTCACCGTCAAACCTCCACCCCCATCGCCTGATAAACGTACAACCGTCGTGCGATATTCCAGAATATCCTGACTTGTGACCAGATCATGCCATCCGGGCATCGGGAGCATAGGCGCCCGCGGGCGGGACAGGGAAGTGTAATCTCAGCTTTCAGCGGCTGCCGGCAGGTAGACCGAGAACGTCGTCCCCCGGCCGACCTCGGACTGGACCTCGATCCGCCCGCGATGCCGTTCGACGATCTCCTTGCAGATCGCCAGCCCCAGGCCGGTGCCCTTGGCTTCGCCCCGGGCAGCCGTGCCCTTGGTGGTGAAGAACGGCTCGAAGATCCGCGGCAGGTGCTTCTCGGGGATGCCCGGGCCGGTGTCGATGACCTGGATGCGGATCTCGGCGGCGTCGGGGACGCGGTTGGCCTTGATCGTGATCGATCCGCCCCGGCCGAGCATGGCCTGGCGGGCGTTGATCAGCAGATTGAGCAGCACCTGCTCGAGCTGGACGCTGTCGCCGTCGACAGCCAGATCCGGCTCGACATGCACGCGCAACGCCAAGCCGTCCTTGGCAGGGTCGCGCGCCAGGACTGTCAGCGTCTCGTCGATGAGCTGCTGGACGCGGACGGTACCCATCGTCGATTCGCCGCGGGCCAGGCCCAGCATCGACGTGCAGATCCGCCCAGCCTTGGTGGAGCTCTGGAAAGCCTTGGACAGGGCCTTGCAGATCAGCTCCATGTCGGGCTTGTCGCTCTGGGCGCTCTGCAGGGCGTATTGCGAGTAGCTGACGATGGGCGTCAGCAGGTTGTTGAACTCATGAGCGATGACGGCTGCGATCGTCCCGATGGTCGCCAGCCGTTGGGATTCCATAAGTTGCTGGCGCACCCACTCCAACTGCTCGCGTGCGGCGTTGAGCTGGTCGAGGATGGTCGACTCAATATTGGTACTGGCCGGCTGAGTATCACTCACTTCGGCAGATATCGGTTAGGTGCGAGAGTTGGCTTCAAAACGTGCGGTAGTGATTAGTGACTAGTGCGTCATGCGGGGCGCCGTCGGACAGATGCGGCACGGATGAGTGGTGATTGGTGATTGATGCGTGACGGGAGGGGGGAGGAGTGATTCGTTATTAGTGATTCGTGCGTAACGGCCGGGGGGCGGGGGCTGTCGAATGAGGGCCCTTCGGCTGTTTCACGCATCAATCACCACGCATCCCCGCGCGCAACGGGCGCAGAGTACCCGTTACGCACTAATCACTAATCCCTAGTCACTAATCACTAGCGAATCAGTTCCGCGTCTCTGCGGTGAGCCATCACTCTTCGACGTGTTCGACCGCGTCCGCATGGCGGCGGAAGTCCGCAACATCCTGCAGGGTGGTGCTGCGCAGGCTGCCGAGATATTGGCCGGAAATGGCCTTCCAGGTGTGATGCAGCGGGCAGGCAACCTGATCGTTGCACAGCCGCTGGCCCAGCACGCATTGCTTGAACTTGTCGATCCGCTCCAGCGGGTCGATGATGTCAAACAGCGTCACCCGGTCCAGGCGACGGGCGATCTTGAACCCCCCACCAAAGCCCTTCTGGCTTTCCAGAACCTTGGCGCGCGCCAACTGCTGAAGGATCTTGGCCAGGTAATTGGCGGGAACCCCCGTCTCCTGGGCAATTTCCTTCACACCACAGTAGGCATCACTGCCTTTGCGAGCCATGTAAACCAAAGCCCGCAGCGCGTATTCGCCGGTTTGCGTAAGCATCTCTCTGGGCATCCAAAGCGTCTGATCGGTGAAGAAACCAATCAGACGCTAATGTCCTAATTTAGTCTATCGTCCAATCCCCTGTCGAGCAACAATCACCTTACAACAATCGGCAACTGCCTAAGCGGATGTGATTTGTGGGTGGGGCGGAAGATTACAGCAAGAAACAGATACGGGTGCGTGGTGGTGTGTCCAGTGATTAGTGATTAGTGCGTAACGGTTTACGTTCGGGCTTGGGCAGGACAGGTGGTGATTGGTGATTGATGCCTGAGGCTGGCGCGTGGTGCATGAAGCGCTGCCCTCGCCGCCTTCGTTACGCACTAATCACTAATCACTACCCCCCGCTTCACGCATCAATCACCAATCACCACTCATTACCCCATCACGGATTGGGCTCTTCCACAATCGGGTCATCCTCCGACGTCGGCACATACCAGGGATCGACCGCCCCTGGCGCCAGCGGGGGTTCCAGCGACACGTGCCAATCCTTGTACAGATAGTTGCTGCCGAGCTTGATCCCGTGCCGCCGCTCCTCGATCAGGATCGAGTACTCGCTCTGGTTGAACGCCCCGTCCGGCGAGGTCGACTCCATGTAGTAGCCCGTCTGGCTGGTCACCTTTTCGCCCGCCACGACGATCTCGCTGTCGGGCTTGCCGTTGACTCCGCGGCTTTGCACGCGCATCGTGCCCATGATCGGGCCCTTGGTCAGGTACTTGTTGACCACGTAGGAATGCCCCGTCGGCGGGTTGAAGTCAGCCGGGCAGAGCATGATCGGCGCCATGAACATCCGCGTGATCTCCAAGCCCTCGGGATCCGTATTCCAATAGTGGCGGTCGGTTTCCTTCGCGAGCATCTCATCCGTCACTTCTGGATAGCTGAACTCGCTGAACATGATCACCGGCCAGCGCTTCCAGGGGGCGACGTTGTCCCCCAGCGAGTCATACTGGTTGCCCTGCGGACGCTCCGGCAGGATCGGCCCAACCGGGAACATCCAGCCCCGGTTGTTGTTGGCGTACATGTTGATGTAGTCGCCGATCTGCTTGAGATTGGCGGCGCAGGCGATCTGCTTGGCGTTGCGCTGCGCCCCCTGCACCGCCGGCAGGAGCATCGCGATCAGAATCGCTATAATCCCAATAACGACAAGCAGTTCCACAAGCGTGAAACCCGCCGTCCGCGGCGATGAGGCGTGTGTGCTGGTCATGGTCTTGTGCTCGCAGTCTGTGCGGCGCCGCAGCCTCCGGGGCAACACCCGTCAGCGTCCGCGCCACGTCCCTTTTGGATCTTGGACACAGCCAATATCGCGAAGGTTGCAGGAAATGGCTCCGTTCCCTGGCTGTCCTCTATCCCCAATTACTCCGCTGCGCCCGAATTGTTGCCCTTTCCCCACCGTTTTTGCACGGAATGCCGCACGACAAACCCCGCAAACGCAAGTCATTCTCCACGCTGTGATACTTCGGTAGCCCGTGCCACGTCAGTCTTTCGCGCCCCCTTCGCGAGCTTCGCGCCTTCGCGGCGCCATTCGCCCCGCCCTTCGGCAAGCGCAAATCACATCCCTATAATGCGTTCATGCTCCGTTTGTCGCGGGAGATCCGCTTCGCCATCAACGACCAGGCCGACGATCAGCTCGCCCATCCCCCAGCCAACAGCTACGGCGGATACCCCGCCCTCACCGGGCTGGGCTATTTCTTCACCCTCGCTGCAACCCTCGAGGGCGACGTCGGCAACGACGGATATCTCCTCAACATCAAGCATATCGACACCGCCCTGCGGGCGCGTGCAATCCCCCTGATCCGCCAGCGGATCCAACAGGGCACCTTCGGCGGCGGTGGAAACGTCCTGCTCGACCTGGCCGACGCATTGGCCGACGCCTGGCCCACCGCACGCCTCGCCACCCTGTCCCTGGCCATCAGCCCGTTTCAGCAATGGTCGATCAATCTCGCGGAGAAACCGATGGTTCGCCTCAGCCAGAAGTTCGAGTTCGCCGCCACCCATCGCCTGCACAACCCCAAACTCAGCGATGAGGAAAACCGCCGCGCCTTCGGCAAGTGCAACAACCCCCACGGTCACGGCCACAACTACCAGCTGCAGGTCACACTCATCGGTCAGCCCGATGCCAACGGCGTGCTCGTCAGCATCCCCCGCTTCGAGCAGATCGTCGATCGCGTCGTCATCGAACGCTTCGACCACAAAAACCTCAACGTCGAACTGCCGGAGTTCGCTGATCTGCTGCCCAGCGTCGAGAACATCGCCCGCGTGATCTATCGTCTGCTCGAGCCCGAGCTTCGCTTCGAGCATGCCCGCCTCGATTCCGTCACCGTATGGGAGACCGCCAAGACCTGGTGCCAGTACGCCGGAGAGGGCTGAACCCGCATGCACGCGATCCTTATCACGCTCGGATCGTTCGGCGATGTTCAGCCGTTCGTCGGCCTGGGGACGCGCCTGCGCGACCGCGGTCACGACGTGCTGCTCGTGACCAACGAATACTTCCGCCCGATGGTCGAACAGGCCGGCCTGGCGTTCGCGCCGCTCAGCACCATCGACGTGTATCGCGAGCTGCTCGATTGCCCCGACATGTGGCATCCGACGCGCGGATTTCGCGTCGTCTTCCAGCGGGGCGTCGCGTCGACCGTCAAGCCGATGTACGAGCTGATCATGCAGCGGTACGTCCCGGGCAAGACACTGGTCGTCGGCTCGACGCTGGCTTTGGGCGCGCGCGTCGCACAGGATCGCCACGGTATCCCGACCGCGACGATCCATCTGTCGCCGGCGATCATCCGCAGCTTCGAGCGTCCGCCGCGTTTGCCCGGCGCCATCCTGCCGCGCGGCGCGCCGACGTTTCTGCGAAAAGCGATGTGGGCGCTCGCCGATCGGCTGATCATCGATCCGATCGCCGCGCCCGCTGTCAATGAGTTGCGTCGCGAGCTGGGCCTGCCGCGCGTGCGATCGCTGCTGGATCAATGGATCCATTCGCCCGATCTGACGATCGGCTTGTTCCCCGACTGGTTTGCCCCGCCCGCCAGCGACTGGCCGCGGCAGGTGCGCCTGACGGGGTTTCCCCTGTTCGACCGGATCGGCCTCGAGCCGACGCCGCCGGATCTGCTGCACTTCCTCGACGACGGCCCGCCGCCGATCGTCTTCACAGCCGGCTCGGCGATGGCGCACGGACAGGCGTTTTTCCAGTCCGCCGTCGAGATCTGCCGCCTGCTCGATCGCCGCGGGTTGCTGCTGGCGCGATACGACCAGCAGATCCCGCGCGATCTGCCCGCCACGGTGCGGCATGTCGCTTATGCGCCTTTCTCCGATCTGCTGCCGCGATGCTGCGCGATCGTCCATCACGGCGGCATCGGCACGACGTCGCAGGCGCTGCGCGCCGGCATCCCGCAACTGCTCGTGCCCATGAGCCACGATCAGCTCGACAACGCCCAGCGGGTCAAGGACCTGGGCGTCGGCGACGCCATCGCATCCAGCCGCTTCAACGCCAAGCGCGCTGCAAAGCTCCTGCGCGCCTTGCTCGATTCCGCCGACACACAAGCCCGCTGCCGCCAGATCGCCCAACGCTTCACCAACACCGACCCCCTCGCCGAAACCTGCACCCTCCTGGAACAATGCCACGCCGCCTGCAGCGCCTGACGACGACGCAGGAGCAGTTGCTGCGTCAGCTCGAGTGGGAACCGCCGATGAACGCGGATAAACGCTGATGGGTGTCTTGTGTTCGGTTGTCTCGACTGCAGACTGCAGACCGCTGACTGCAGACTGATCCGCCGCCTGCCGCCTGCCGCCCGCTGCCTGCTGAGAAACTGCCAACTCGTGCGCACAGCAGCGCACCTACCCGACCGAACAAAATCCAAAATCTACAAAAATCTCATCCCCATTTCCCGAGCTTTCCGCACCACTTCCTCAAACCCATCGCCAGCCGATCGCATCAAACGCGCAACCTCGCCCAGGGATGGACAGCCAACGCGAGGATTCGCATGCCTGACACCAACGCGATCATCGACATCGACTCTGCCGAGTTCTCCCGCCGCCTCGATCGTCTGCTTCACGTCGAACGCCCGCGGCTGGCGCGCCTGTGGACCTATTACCGCAATCCGCTTCACCCGCGGCGCGCCGACGATGACACCGATCGCCCCTATCGCCAGGGACAGGAGATCGGCTTGCCGCCGCGCCTCACCGGCCGCCGCTCCGACGGCACGCCCATCGAAGGCGTCCACCGCAAGGAGATCGTCATCGAGAACGACATCGCATGGCGCGTCGACACGATGGTCGACTACCTGTTCGGCAAACCGATCGTCATCGAATCGGCTGCCACCGATCCGCAGCGGCGCGCGACCCTCACGCGCCTGCTGCGCCACATCTTCGCAGCCAACGGCGGCATCCAGTTCCTTCAGCAACTGGCGCTGATCGGCGCCGTCTACGGCTGGGTCGATGTGCTCGTGAAGTTCGATGCCGATGCAGCCGATTCGCCGCTCGATCCCGCTGCCTGCGCCACACGCCAGGTCGGCGCGCCGCCAGCCGACGCCGCCGGCACAGGCGATCCCATCCCCGATCCCACCGACGACGTCCCGCCGTCGTCACACGCGTCTTCCGCCATCCCCTCGGAAGACGCCCCCACCACAGGGCCCGCGCCGCAGGCGCAAGCCGATGCTTGGCCGACGGCGCCCCCGCCTCCGCCGTCTGTCTCCGATCCCGCGGATACGGGCGCGAGCACCCGCTCGCTCGATGACGCGCTGCAGCGCCTCGCCCGATGCATCCGCTTCGAGATCGTCGAGCCGGCGCGGGCCCTGCCCCTCCTCTGCCCGGACGACTACCGCCAGGTCGTCGCCTACGGCCAGGTCTACGAACGCCCCAATCCCGACGCGCGCACGCGCCGCGATCCGCCTCCGGCGTCGCTGTTTGCACGTATCGCACGCTCGCTGTTTGCGACGCGCAGCGACGGCGTCATCGGCGACGATTCGTCGATCCAGGTGATCGACCTGATCACGGCCGATCACTGGATGCGCTACGAGAACGGCCGGCTTCGCGCACGCGGCGCCAACGCGCTGGGCGCGATCCCCCTGGTGCATGTGCAGAACCTGGCCCTGCCGTTTCAGTACGCCGGCGCCAGCGACGTCGAACCGCTCATCCCCCTGCAGGACGAGCTCAACACGCGCCTCAGCGATCGCGCCAGCCGCATCACGCTGCAGTCGTTCCGCATGTACCTGGGCAAGGGGATCGACAACTTCACCGACCTGCCCGTCGCGCCGGGACAGATGTGGGCGACGGACAACGAAAACGCGGACGTCATCGAGTTCGGCGGCGATACGTCGGCGCCGTCGGAAGAAGCGCACATCACCGACATCCGCGAAGCCATGGACAAGACCAGCGGCGTCACGCCGATCGCGGCTGGCGCGATCAAGGGCCGCATCGGACGCCTCACCAGCGCAGCCGCGCTGCGCGTGACGCTGCTGGCACTCCTGGCCAAGACGGAGCGCAAGCGCACCACCTACGGCAATGCCATCTCGCAGATGGCAGGCTTCGCCCTGGCGTGGCTCGATCGCGCGGGGCTGTTCCACACAGCCGAAAGCGAACGCCGCGTCGACATCCATTGGCCCAGCCCGTTGCCCGAGGACATGACCGAGCGTCTCCAGGAAGCCAAGCTCAAATCCGAGCTCGGCATCCCCCTGCCCGTCATCCACCGCGAACTGGGCTACTAGCCGTGGCCCAACCCCAGTGGCGCGGGCGTCTCGCCCGCGCATGGCACAAGTCCCTTCCCACCAGAGAAAGGAGCCCAACATGCCCGACACCGCTACACCCCCGCCAACCGACACCACCCCGGATGCACCCATCGACACCCCACCCCCAGCCGCTCGTCCGGAGACGCCGGACGCGCCCGACCCCATCCGCGAACTGACGCGTATGGCTGAGCAACTCGCCCGCGCCCACAACCGCCGGCTGCTCTACGAGTACCTGCGCGCCAGGCGGGCATATCGGTGAACTGTTGTTTGGTGTTTTGTGTTTGGATGTTTCGAGGAGCAATTCCTCATTCCGTATTCCGCATTCCGCATTCACTTCCCCCATTCCGCAATCACAGAAAGGAGCCCTGCCATGCCCTTCACCGGAAAAGCCACCTGGTCCGGCGGTGACGCCCTGCCTGAGATCGCCGAGGACGTTGCCGATCTGGTTGCCATCAACTCCCCGCACGCCACGCCGCTGCTGGACGCCCTGGGCGATCCGATGCGCGTCGCGCGATCGACCGTGCATGAATGGCTGGAGGACGCGCTGCTGCCCAACGTCGATTCGATCGATCAGGACAGCTTCACGCCTTCGCCGGTGCTGGCGACGACGTTCGGCGTCGCCCATGCCGATCGGTTCCGCGTCGGCGATCAGATCCGCGCTGACGACAGCGCCGAGATCATGCTCGTCACCGCGGTCAACACCACCCAGAACCAGATCACGGTCGTCCGCGGTTACGGCAACACGACGGCGGAGGCGCTGTCCGATGGCCAGCCGCTGCACATCCTCTGCAACGCCGCGCTCGAAGGCGACGACGCAGCCGCGCCGCGCTTCACCATCCGCTCGCGCGTGACCAACTACACGCAGATCTTCACCTCGACGGTGGAGGTCAGCGGGTCCGAGCTGGCGGTGCGCCAGATCGCCGTCGCTGACGAGCTGGAGTATCTGAAGGTCCAGCGGCTTCGCGAGATGCTGCGCGAGCTGGAAGACGCCGTGATCAACAGCGTCGCCGCGGCCACCACGCCTGAAGGATCGGCCAACGTGCGGCGCACGATGCGCGGCATCCGGTCGTTCATCGCGACCAACGTGTTCGTTCCCGGCGAAGACGGCTTCCCCAGCGCCAGTACGCTGACCGAGGAGCAGCTCAACACGGCGCTGCGCGCGATCTGGCAGAACAGCAGCGGCAACGTCGACCTGATCGTCGTCGGCGGGCGCGAGAAGCGCGCGATCAACCAGTTCGTCGCGTCCAATCGCCGCTTCTCGGCTCAGGGCGAGACGTTCAAGGACGCCGTCAGCGTCTATGAGAGCGACTTCGGTGTCTGCCGCATCGTGCTGTCGCGCAGCGTGCGGCCGGGCACGGTGTTGCTGCTGGACTCCAGCCGGATCGATGTGTTGCCGCTGGCTGGCCGCAGCTTCCAGTATCGGCCGCTGGCGCGCACCGGCGACCGCGAGTCCGGCCAGCTCGTCGGCGAGTACACGCTCGAGCTGCGCAACGAGAACGCCCACGGTGTGATCGAAGGCCTCGGCTGACATGGCGCCCGCCAGGAAGCGTAGGGCATGCTACCTGCGTGCTGCCGCTGGCTGAGAGCGATCATCGCTGCGCGATCGATTTCGGCAGGCAATAGCCTGCCCTACAGCGCGTCGGCTGGCGGATCCTGTGTGGCAGGGACTACCAGCCCGTGCCACACAGATAGAAGCCGCAAAGGAAACAAAGCAACGTAGGGCACGCTACCTGCGTGCCGCGAGTCGCGCGACCGATACCGGCACGCAATAGCGTGCCCTACCTGCCGGCACTTGGTGAACGAATGCGAACCTGTAGGGGCACATGGCAATGTGCCCCGGCGCGCGGCGGGGGCGGATTGCCATCCGCCCCTACGGCTGACATGGCGTACGCCAGGAAGCGTAGGGCAGGCTATTGCCTGCCGCGTGTGCTCCGTGGGCGATTTCGGCACGCAATAGCGTGCCCTACCTGCCGGCACTTGGTGAACGAATGCGAACCTGTAGGGGCACATGGCAATGTGCCCCGGCGCGCGGCGGGGGCGGATTGCCATCCGCCCCTACGGCTGACATGGCGTACGCGGGGTGCACTGCCAGGCACCCCTGCACATGGAAGGTTCCAACGCCATCACACGATCGAAACGTTCACACCAGGAGAACTGTCATGTCTTTCATCACCTTCCTCGCACAAACCTCACCGGCACTGGACGAACTGACGGGTTTGGGCGCAGCCGGTATGATGGGGCTGATGTGGCTGTGGGAGCGACGCAACTCGCAGAAGCGCGAGCAGCAGCTCGACGACGCCCATGCCCGCATCCTGTCCGATCATATCCAGCTCGAGCAGCTCATCGCGGTCGTCCGGCAGAACGCCGAAGCCCTCGCGCGCCTGACGACGACGCAGGAGCAGTTGCTGCGTCAGCTAGCGTGGGAACCGCCGTTGAACGCGGATGAACGCTGATGGGTGTTTTGTGTTCGGTTGTCTCGACTGCAGACTGCAGACCGCTGACTGCAGACTGATCCGCCGCCTGCTGCCTGCTGCCTGCCCGCCGCCAGGAAACCTCAGATTTGAGATTTGAAGCTTGAGATTTGGACCTTCCTTGGAACTTCGTGATTGGAACTTGGAGCTTCTCCCACCCACAGGAACCCCCCATGCATCGCACGCTTCTCCTTCTTCCCTTTCTGCTGGCCGGTTGTGCGCCGTACGCGGATGCGCAGTTGGCGTTGATCACACAGGCCCGCCGCGGGCTGCAGCGCGTCGAAGCGGCGCAGGCTGAGCGGGCGAAGCTGGTCGAGCAGTATCACCGCCTTCAGCGTGTCAGCCTCGACCAGGCGTTCGACGACGATGTGCGCGAGCGCGAAGTGCTCGACCCAGCCTGGGTGATCGACCATCGCCGCGCGTACGCGGCGGCCGTCGATGCGCTGTGGACGCAGCAGATTGCGTCACGCGACGCAGAAGCGGCGGCTGCCGCCAATCTCCGTGCAGCCGATCAGGCGTTGCAGCGCCTCGAGCGGCTGGTGTCACTTCCCTCGCAACTCATCTCGCAACTGGAGGACCGACCATGAAGACGATTGACCTGAAAGATGAAGTCTCGCGCGCGATCGCGGCGAGCTGGCCGGAGTTTCAGCAGTCGCATCCGCGACTGGCGCGCGTGATCGATCGCGACGTGCTGGTCGAATCGGTCACGCAGCAGTTGGCGGCAGATCCGGACTATCAGCGGGCGCTGGCGAACGCAGCGGCGCTTGAGCATGGGGCAGCGGCACTGGTCGGCATGATCCGCAGGACGGTGCGCGAGGCGTTGCAAACGATCGGCTGGTGATGAGCTGGACGATCAGTCGCCCTGGCGTTCGGCGCGGCGGCGCGCGGCCTGATCGGCCTGTTCGAAGGCCTGCTCCTGTTTGACAACGCCCTGGTCGAGGTCGTCCCAGATGCGGAGAAGCTCCTGCCCGGCTTCGCTGAGGCCGGCGGATTCGACGGCATCGCGATCGGCCTGGGCGCCGGTTTCGAGGATCATGTCAAGCCGTTCGCGGTACATGTCCTGCGTGACGCTGTCGTCCTCGATCCACTGGGAGATGCGGGCGACATCGCGATCGGTGAGCTTCAGCCGGCCGAGGGCGCGCCCCTTGTCGGCATTCTCCTTGATCAGCCGCAGGCGCGCGACGGTCATCAGCTCTTTGGAGCGCAGGTTGAGCTCGCGGGCAGCCATGACCTGTTCCTGCGTCTTGAGTTCGAAATCCATCGCGAGGGCTTTCCGCAGCTCGGGGGATTTCTCGGCGGCGCCCTGCTTGAAGATGGCCTGCTTCTGCTCGGCGAGCTTCTGGATTTTGGCAAACAGGCGATCGCGCTGTTTGGCCAGGAGGATCTCCTCCTTTCGCAGCTCCTGGCGGGACAGATCGCTGAGCGTCTTGTTGCGTTTGCCGAAGATGCGATGGATGAGGGCCATGGCCGATATCAGCTTTCTAGAGTCCGGCGCGAATCTCCGCCCAACTGTCATCCTTCGCTGTGCTCAAGATGACATGATTGGGGCCCAGGATGCCGAAAGTGCGGCTCAGAATGGCGGTTCGGGGCAGTTCGTGCATGTTTGGATGCATCGTTCTCCACATGTGTGTGCCGTACTATCCGGCTTCGGGTTCGCTGCGCTGCGGCGGCTGGGGCTGAGCCGGCGCGGGGGTCGGCGGCTGGTGCTGCGACGATGTCGACGACGGCGCCGGGGCCGATGTCGCCGGTTTGGACGCAGCCGCGGACGGCTGGGACGCCGGCGACGCGGCGGCGCTGGCTTCGCGTTCGAGCTCGTCGTAGAGGGCCTGTTCTTCGGGCGTCATCCGGCCGATGCCGCCGGAGGTGGAGAGGCTCTCGGCCAGCTCCGAATCGGCTTCGAGCTGGGCGAGCATCTCCTCAGCGGCGACGGCATCGGCAGCCAGTTCGTCGGAATCGGGCAGATCCGCCGACTGCCCCTGCTGCACGAGTTCCAGGCTGTGCAGATGCGTGCCGACGACGTTGATCTGCCGGTTGAGCACATCGATCATCTGCTGGCGGCGATCGGCATCCTTGCGAAGCTGCAGGAGCTGTTGGGTGACGCGCTTCTTGGTGATGGCGCCGGTGGCTTCGCGGAACTGGCGGCGGAGCATGGCTTCCTGCTTCTCGAACTGCGCCAGGTCCTCGTACATCTTGTCGCGCTTGAGCGACAGGGCGGCACGGCGCTCGGAGAGAAACTCGATCTTCTTCTGTGTCTCGCCCTTGCGGGAGAACAGCGCCTTGATGCGGTCGATGAGGGGCATTTTTGCATTCTCCGCAGCCGCGACAGGCTCGGGCAGTGTGCCTTCGCGGAACACCACCATGCGTCCGTCGATGCGTCGGGCGATGAGCCCGGGCGTCTTTGACGCGTACGATTTTAGCTCCTGCTCGACCATTTGTATCGGAAGTTGCGTTTTTCCGGCGATGCGGTCGCCGGTGATGCCGCTGGTGAGCAGGTCGACTTCGGCTTCGGCGATGGCGTCGCGGATGCGCTGCTGCTTGGCGTCGGCGTCTTCGGGATCGAGCAGCTCGATCAGGGAATGGACCTCGGATCGGCCGTGGATGGACCAGCCGCCGCCGGCGTTGGGCTCCATGAGGATGAGCGTGCGGTCGGCGCGGCGGTCGATCAGCTCGTGCGATTCGAGCGTGAATCCGCTGGTGGAGATGACGATCAGCGTGACCGGCACGCCGGCCAGCGGCGGCGGGACGGCGTTGATGAGCTTCTGGAGCTGGCTGGTCGTCATCGGCTCGGGCGTTTCGCCCTTGAGCAATTGACGTGTGGGGGAGACGGCGATGGCCTTCACGCGCGCCACAGGCGTTTTGAGGACGAGCATCCGCCGCTGGTAGAACGTCGCCTCGATCTCCATGCCGATCGGCATGCGCGATTCGAGCTCGCGGTCGGGCAGGCCCATCTGGCTCATCAGGCGCTTGAGCTCGACGGCGCCGTCCGAGCGGGTGATCTCGCGCAGCAGGCCTCTGGCCATGCGGCTGCCGGAGCGCGTGTCCAGGCGCAGGCGCGGATCGCCGGACAGGATCCGCTCGATGTGCTCGATTGCCTGACGTTCGCGTTGCTGATGAATCGAAGGATCAGGATTGTTGGTCATTCTTCCGCTCGTTGGCCTCGAAACGATCCGCCGTGCCCCGGCGGCACATCCACAGCCATGCCACGATCACCACGGCCAGCCACGCCCAGCCGAGCAGCGACAATATCAGGTACATCCGTCCCATGGCAAACCGGAGCACGACGACGAGCGACAGAACGACACGGCCGCGAATGACAGCAGAATACCCGGTCCGACTCGCAGCGCCGAGACGAACGATTCATCCTTTCCGTCGGGCGGAACGCATCTGCCGGCACGATCACGGACTACGGCAGCACCCACGGTGCAGGCGCCTCAATTTGATCTGCTAGAGCGGGTACCAGGCGCCACAATGGCGACACCTTAAGCCGGCTGGGGTCGATCACCGTTGCGTGATACTCCACGTTGCCCGCGCCCTTCGCAACGGTCCTGGCCACGGCCTCGGCGGCAAATCCGCTGTTGTCGGCAACGGTGAAGAGCTGCACGCGGAGCGGCTGGGTGCTTGCATACGTCGATTCGCCGCCAAAGCGGCAATCAATGAAGGCCGACTGGCCGTTGGCCCACAGCAGCGATGGATGCAGCGTTGAGTCATAGAACTGGCAGTCGGTGATCGTATTCCAGCCGTGGCGGAACAGGCCGGTGTTGTCCTTGGTCGCATCCTCCGTCATCGACCGGTCCGGCAGATCGCACTGCACGAACGTACAGCGTTGAAGTTTGATACCGTAGTTCCTTTGATTCAGCGAATTGAAGTTCGATCGAACCAGCAGGGAATCGGTCAACTCCCACTTGCTGCTGAATCCGCTCACCATGAACCGGTTGCCGGTTTTGCTGAACGTACAGTCGATAAAGATGACGTTATTGGCGTGCAATACCCCGTGATGCGTACATTCAATGCGCACGTTTTTCAACACGATGGGCCGGTTGGCTGCGCCCTGCAGCCGGAGGTGGCCATTCGACACTCGAATGGTTCCATCGCTGATCACCGTACCCGGTGCAACCGTGATGTCCGCCCGCTTCGATTCGCCCCGGCCCAGACTGAAATTACCGATCTGTAGCTCCTGTGAAGCCAAGGTGAACCCCGAGCCATCGTCGATCCATGTTCCGGTTCCCTCGACGAACTCGCCGGGGAACTCGAGTTTCTTCGGTTCTAGCTTTGCGGCGGCGCGCTGTGCGGCGGCCTCGAATCGGTTACGCCGGCCAGGATCGGCGGCGGTATTGGACGGGTCGAGGTACAGCGCCACCGCATCAGCGACCATGCGGGCATTACCCAACTGAACGCAGGCATCGACATGGCTGGCCAGCGCCTG
>ERZ777003.1918-NODE-1918-length-27398-cov-11.201916_pt1 | contig 27398 bp, 20 predicted proteins | sample MGYA00374956_ERZ777003 | MGnify/ENA primary metagenome ERZ777003 (study PRJEB29302, sample SAMN06268252) | bioreactor metagenome | isolation source: Joint BioEnergy Institute, California, USA | place: USA:Joint BioEnergy Institute, California, USA | collected... | reverse complement strand
TGTGTCTGGTGCCTGATCCTGCCGGCGGCTGCCGGACGTGGAATCATTCCCACTCAATCGTCGCGGGCGGTTTCGATGAGATGTCATAGACGACGCGATTCACGCCGCGGACTTCGTTGATGATGCGGTTGCTCATCGTCGCCAGGATGTCGAAGGGGATCCTGGCCCAGTCAGCCGTCATGAAGTCCTGCGATTCGACGGCTCGGATGGCGATGACGCTGTCGTAGCTGCGGGCGTCGCCCATCACGCCGACCGTGCCGATCGGCAGCAGCACTGCGAAGACCTGAGCCGTCTTGCGGTAGAGGTTGTTAGCGACCAGCTCTTCCAGCACGATCTCATCGGCATCGCGGAGGATGCGAAGCCGCTCGGGCGTGATCTCGCCGATGATCCGCACCGCCAGCCCCGGGCCGGGGAACGGATGCCGCCAGACGATCTCCTCCGGCAAGCCGAGCATCTCGCCCACCTTGCGGACCTCATCCTTGAATAGATCGCGCAGCGGCTCGACCAGCTCAAACCCAAGCTCCTCCGGCAGGCCGCCGACGTTGTGATGCAGCTTGATGTTGGCTGCCGTACCGGCGTAGCCGTGGCCGGATTCGATCACGTCGGGATAGAGCGTCCCCTGCGCCAGGTAGGCTGCGTTGTCGATGCTGGCGGCTTCGCGCTTGAAGGCCTCGATGAACTCGCGGCCGATGATTTTTCGCTTCTGCTGCGGGTCCGTGACGCCCTTCAATTCACGCAGGAACTGCTCGGACGCGTCGCTGACGCGCAGATCGATCTTGAAGTGATGGCGGAACGTTTGCTCAACCAGCGCCCGCTCGTTTTTCCGCAGCAGGCCGTTGTCGACGAAGATGCACACAAGCTGGTCGCCGATGGCCTTGTGCAGCAGCGCCGCGACGACGGACGAGTCGACCCCGCCGCTGAGGCCGCAGATCACCTTGCCGTCGCCCACCTGCTCGCGCACCTTGCGACAGGCATGCTCGACGAAGTTGCCCATCGTCCAGCTTCCCGAGCAGCCGCAGATTTCGTACAGGAAGTTGTGGAACAGCGTCTCGCCGCGCGGCGTGTGCGTGACCTCCGGGTGGAACTGCACGCCGTAGAACGGGATCGAGCGATGCCGGGCGGCGGCATAGGGGCAGGTCGGCGTCGCGGCGATGGCGACGAAGTCGCCCGGCAACTCGTGGACCTGGTCGCCATGGCTCATCCAGACGGTCGTTTCGCGCGGCAGGCCCTTGGTCAGGGGATCCTCAGCCACGATCTGGAGCTTGGCTCGACCATATTCGCGAGCCGCAGCGGGTTTGACCTGTCCGCCCAGGAGCTGGGCACCGATCTGCATGCCATAGCAGATGCCCAGCACTGGCACGCCCAGCTCGAAGAGCTTGGGGTCGCACCTGGGGGCATTGGGTTCGTAGACGCTGGAGGGGCCGCCTGAGAGGATCAACCCCTTGGGGTTCATTTTCCGCAGTTCGTCCAGGGAGATATCAGGGCGGACCAGCTCGGAGTAAACGCCGGCTTCGCGGACCCGCCGGGCGATGAGCTGGGCATACTGCGACCCAAAATCCAGGATGGGGATGACCTCGTCGTGAAGCATTCAGAAGTAATAGCGTCGGAGGGCGGCAAAATCAAAGCATCGACAGCGCCGATGGGCATAGGGTAAAGCGAATCGTCGCGGTGACTTGGCTGTCAGAATGCCGGATGGCGTGTGCGCCTGCCAAGGCCGGCACACATCTTTCTAACGTCCTCGCCCATCAGATTTTGCATGTTTTTGTGATGCCAATTGGGTTCTTCGTCCAGCCTATGCAATGCAAGCCTACGCGAAGTCGGCCAGCCAGGGGCAAGCAGGCGATTTCCGAGAGCGAAGGGCAACGGGCTTATGAGCTGGGCGTCGCCCGCCACGCCCGCCCAAACTTCGCATCGCAACCGGCAATGATGTGACCGGCTGCTCGACTTGGGCGATGCAGCGCAAAGATCACAAAGGCCTGATCTGCGCTATCCCGTGGCACGGATGCCCTCGCCCGTGCATCGAGATAGAACCGCAGAGAAACGCAGATGAACGCAGATCAGAAATCTGCGTTCATCTGTGGTTCCAGGTCTTCCTTTTCGGCATTTGCGATCTTTGCGCTTTTCATCTCACTGTGCGCCCGCCGGGGCAGCCAGCGCTGCGGCGCCGGCTTCGGCGACGATGTGATCGTTTTCGACCGTCGAGCCGGAGACGCCGATCGCGCCGATGATCGTGCCATCCGCGGTCTTGAGCGGAACGCCGCCGGGGAAGGTGATCAACCCGCCATTGGAGTGCTCGATGTTGTAGAGCGGACCGCCCGGCTGGGAGAGCTTGCCGATCTCGCCGGTGGGCATGTCGAAGAAGCGCGCGGTCCTGGCCTTCTTGATAGCGATGTCGATGCTGCCCAGCCACGCACCATCCATGCGGACGAAGGCCTTGAGATTGCCCCCGGCATCGACGATGGCGATGTCCATCTTCGTGTCGATCTCCGTAGCCTTGGCTACGGCGGCTGCCAGGACGGCATGGGCCTGATCAAGGCTGATGTCATGCGTGTGCAGCGGCTGGCCCGGTGCGATCCCGCCCTCATGCTGGGCCATAGCCGACCCGCACAGGCTCCCCAGCATCGCCGCTGCCAGCGTCATCGAGAACACCATCCGCTTCGCAACTGTCGTCCGCAGCATGTGATAACTCCTTCCATGTGATTCCCATGATCAGCCGATGGGCAGGCCCGTTGGCCGCGGCAAATCGCATCGGCTGAGTGCCCAAAGCATAGACCGGACGCAGCCACAGCAAAAGACCGAAAACGCCGCCATCATCGCGTCGGTCCCTCGCCCCGGCGATGCCCGGGCGCAGCCAACACGACATCCTCGGCTATACTTCCCGCCCATGCCGACACGACCGATCACACTGACCATCGCCGGCAGCGACTCCGGCGGCGGCGCCGGGATTCAGGCCGACCTCAAGACCTTCGCCATGCTCGGCTGTTTCGGCACCTCCGCCCTGACAGCCGTCACCGCCCAGAACACGCGCGGCGTGCAGGACGTCGCCATGCTCGAGCCGGCGATGGTCGTCCGCCAGATCGACAGCATCGCCGATGACCTGCGTCCGGCTGCCACCAAGACAGGCATGCTCGGCTCGCGGGCGTGCGTCCAAGCCGTTGCCGGCGCGATCGAGCGGCATGGCCTGTCGCCGCTGGTGGTCGATCCGGTCATGATCGCCAAGGGCGGCGACTCGCTGGTGGATGACGATGCGGTTGAGGCGATCATTCGCAGGCTGATCCCGCTGGCGACGATCGTCACCCCCAATCGGCATGAAGCCGCGCGGCTGGTCGGTTTCGACATCACCGACACCGACGCCGCAGCCCGGGCAGCCGAGATCATCTGCGATCGCCTGGGCGCCGGCGCGTGTGTCGTCAAGGGCGTGCGCGATGCGGCCGGCCAGACGGTCGTCGATACGCTGCACATCCGCGGCGGCGGCGGCCATCGGCTGACGGCTGTCTGGCAACCGCCGGGGCAGCACAACGCCCACGGCTCCGGCTGCACGTTTTCGGCTGCCATCACAGCCTATCTCGCGCGGGGCAAGCCCCTGCTGCAGGCGGTGGAATCCGCCAAAGCGTTCATCAACGCCGCCATCACCAGCCCTGTGCGGTTCGGCGGCGGTGTGTCGCCTGTCGATCACCTGGCGTCGGGGTATCTGGGCTGAAGTTCACCGCGGAGACGCGGAGGTCAAGACATGTGGCATGGGCGCCTTGCCCATGCTGCATGGCATCTGTTGCAAACAAAAGGGAAGAAGCCAACAGCTTGCGCGGCAGGCAATAGCCTGCTCTACGGGCGCGCCAACCAGCGCAAGAGGCAGGCAATGGCCTGCCCTACAAACCTTCAGACTTCAGGTTTTCTCGGAGATTTGTCTGCGTCTTCGCGTCTCTGCGGTGAGTTCCGACGGAAAGATTACCGCCGCCCCGCCACGAGCACGCCCGGGTCCGCGATGCGCGCGACCTGGAGATTGCTGCGGTATCGCTCGGTCATCCGCCGCAGCTCGTCGATTGTCAGCGAGCCGTCGGGCGAGTGGCCGACCAGGCAATGAAACTCGCCGGCATCAAGGAAGCCGGCGACGGGGTGATTGGCTTGCATCGGCAGCGCTACGACCTCGCCGGCGCGCAGGCTGCATGTGCCGTTGAAAGGAACGCTGATGACGGAAAGGGTCTGGCGATTGGAGGGGCGATCGTAGAGCAGGTGGGCTGAGGTCTGCTGAGCCACGCGGCAAACGGCGGCGCCGCGGAACTGCCAACCGTCGGCTGTGGCATCGAATACCCATACGGGCCGGCCGAGGCGGTCTTCAAGATCTTCACGAATGGCGTGGATGTCGTCGCGGGGGGCGTCGATGGTGTGATGATTGGCGTAGTCGCAACAGCGGTCGTGGGTTTTGACCAGGTCGCCGATGAACGACGCCGGCAACCCGCCGGCAAGGGTCACTCCGGGCGGCGGCGCGTCTTCGTTCATCATCTCGACGCCGACCAGCCCCACCGCCAGCACAACGACCGCCGCGGCTGCGTATCCCATCCACGCCGGAAGCCGCCAGCCACCCTCGCGCGCCGCACCGACCAGGCGCATCGGCGCCGGCTCGGACATTTCCACGTCGGATGTGTCGGTATCGGCGGATTCCGCCAGCATCGCGCTGATGCGTGCCCGCAAATGGGTGGGCGCAGTCTCCTGTCCCCAGGCGCGGCGCACGGCCGCCTTCAGGATGGGATCGTCAAACTGGTCGCTGTCGGCGTTCGTCATACTACGGCTGAGGCTGGTTAACAGACCAGCCCGAACGATCGTTTCGCATCGACCGGGTTCCTCCGCGACCCCAGCTCCGGCCGAGCCAAGGTTCTGCAATAGCGAAGTGGTCTTCCATGTATCGTAACCATTAAACCTCCCTGCTCTATTCCCGGATGATGCCTTCGGTTCGGGCAAATTCCTTCAGTTGGGCCGATAACCGCTGACGCGCCCGGTGCAGACGGCTCATTACCGTCCCCAGGGGGATATCGACGGCCTCGGCAATCTCCTTGTACGACAGATCTTCCACCGCCCACAGGAGCATGACGGTCTGGTATTCCTCGGGAAGCTGCTCCAGCGCCCGGACCAGTTGCTGGTCCATGCCCTGGAAGTCGGCAGGATCCATCGTCAGGGGCGCGGATCCGTCGGTCGCGCCAGCCGCGGCTTCCAGGTGCTCCTGTTCGACCGTCACCGGCTGGCGGCGATCGCGATCCGACCGGCTGTAGTGCACGTTGTGCAGGATTCGCAGAAGCCACGGCCGGATGCCATGTTCCTGCAAATCGAAGGTTTTCCAGGATCTAATGGCGCGAGCGTAGGTCTCCTGCACGAGGTCCTCCGCCCGGGCTGGATCCCGCGTCAGCTTGCGCGCCACCCGATACAGCAGATCAAGCTGCTCGAGGGCGAGGCGATCAAACTCGGCGCGGGTGATCTTCATAGCCAAATCCCGAGCGCGGCACCGGGGCGTGGTCTGGGGAGTGTACCCGAACAAGCGGTACCGGTGTAGGCGACGCCCCACCGGCCGCCGATCCCGCCGGCAGATCGGTTCAACCGGCATTAACCGGCTGGGCGCCTGCCCCCGGCATGGAAAGAAGCATCGATCAAGCCGCGAGTTACAGAGCCGGGCTGGTTCGCCGTGCATTTCCACCCTCAGCCGGGGCGAGATTCCCGCGCTGTCCCCGCCCGCGCGCCATACGAATATTTGACCAATCCGGCCACCCGCCCCGTTATGCCATCCCCGCCCTGCTGCCAATCAGGCAGTCACGCTGCCCTCTCCCGCCGCGTTTGGCAGTAACCGCCTAAACCCCGCCCGCCGACGGCCCGGGCTGAAATCCGCGCAAAATCATGTATACTAACAGCTTACACAGCACAGGCGCCTTCCCCCGCCATTGGTACACGCCTTGTTTATGCCCAATCCGCCGGGTGGAGGGTCTGTCTACCGGAAACTCGCGATGACCCAGGTGCACGCAGGCAATCGGCTGACCGTCCTTCTTCCCGACGAGCATACGGGATGGCACGAGCACGTGCGCCAATTGCTTCAGCCGCAGGGTGTCGAAACCCTGCTGGCTCGCAGCGGTCACGAGGCCCTGGAGATGCTCCAGGCCCGGCGCGTCCATCTGGCAGTGCTCGATGTCCGCATGCCGCAACTGGGCGGACTGCAGGTGATCCGGCTGATCCGTGACCAGGGCGACGACCAGACGCCCGCCATCCTCCTGGCGGATCAGCCCAATACCCACCTGCTGCACGAGGCCCTGGGCATGCGCGTCTTCAGCGTGCTGTCCAAGCCGGTGGACCTGAACCTCCTGCTGGACGCCATGGCACGCGTCATGAAACGCCATTACAGCAGCCGCTGGCCCAGCGAAAGTTGAGAACTCGAACATCAGTCCGCGTTCCGTCGTCCGTTGTCAGTTGTGGACGGATCGCGGCAGACATAATGGACAACTGACAACGGACTATTGGCAAACAAGGAGTTACTGCAATGGCAAAGCTGCGTCCTCTCGGAGACAAGATCCTCGTCAAGCGCGTCGAGGCGGAATCCACCACCAAGTCGGGCATCGTCCTGCCTGACACCGCCAAGGAAAAGCCGAAGCGCGGCAAGGTCCTGGCCGTCGGCGACGGCAAGCGCCTCGATAATGGCGAACGCGCTCCCTTCACCGTCAAGAAGGGTGACGAGGTCCTGTTCACCAGCTACGCCGGCACCGAAGTCAAGATCGACGGCGAAGAACTGCTGATCATGAGCGAGGACGATGTCCTGGCCATCGTGGAGTAAAGTCCCAACCACAGATGAACACAGACAGACCCAGATGAATCCGGGTTCATGCACTATTCATCAGGCATCACCCTGATCAGTCTGCGTCACCCGCATCTGTGCGACAGATAACCTGACAAAGGAGCATTCGATATGGCAGCGAAACAGATTAAGTTCGACCAGGAAGGCCGTGAGGCCATCCTGCGTGGCGTGCGGAAGCTCGCCCGCGCGGTCAAGATCACGCTCGGCCCCTCCGGCCGCAACGTCGTCCTCGAGAAGTCCTTCGGTTCGCCCACCGTCACCAAGGACGGCGTGACCGTCGCCAAGGAGATCGAACTGGAGGATCCCTACGAGAACATGGGCGCCCAGATGGTCAAGGAAGTGGCGTCCAAGACCTCGAACGTTGCCGGTGACGGCACGACGACCGCGACCGTCTACGCCGAAGCCATCTTCGCCGAGGGCCTCAAGAACGTCGCCTCGGGCGGCAACGCCACGCAGATCCAGCGCGGCATCCAGGCCGCTGTCGATGCGATCGTCGAAGAGCTCAAGAAGATGAGCAAGAAGGTCGAGTCCTCGACCGAGGTCGCTCAGGTCGGCACCTGCAGCGCCAACCAGGACGCCCAGATCGGTCAGATGATCGCCGATGCGATGGACAAGGTCGGCAAGGACGGCGTCATCACCGTCGAGGAAGGCAAGGGCCTGGACACGCATGTCGAGCTGGTCGAAGGCATGCAGTTCGACAAGGGCTACCTGTCGCCGCACTTCGTCACCGACGCCGCCTCCATGACGGCTGTCCTGGAAGACGCCTACATCCTGATCCATGAGAAGAAGATCAGCTCGGCTCGCGACATGGTCCCGATCCTGACCAAGGTGGCTGAAGCCGGCAAGCCGCTGCTGATCATCGCTGAGGACGTCGAGGGCGAAGCCCTGGCCACGCTCGTGGTCAACAAGCTCCGCGGCACGCTGAAGGTCGCTGCCGTCAAGGCCCCCGGCTTCGGCGATCGCCGCAAGGCCATGCTCGAGGACATCGCCATCCTCACCGGCGGCACCGCCCTGTTCGAGGAACTGGGCGTCAAGCTCGAGAATGTCGAGCTGTCGCAGCTTGGCCGTGCCAAGAAGATCACCATCGACAAGGACAACACCACCATCATCGAAGGCGCCGGCGACGAGAAGGCCATCAAGGGCCGCATCGAGCAGATCAAGCACGAGATCGACGCCACCACCAGCGACTATGACCGCGAGAAGCTCCAGGAGCGCCTGGCCAAGCTCTCCGGCGGTGTGGCGCAGATCAACGTCGGCGCTGCCACCGAGGTGGCGATGAAGGAGAAGAAGGCCCGCGTCGAAGACGCCCTGCACGCCTGCCGTGCAGCCGTCGAAGAGGGCATCCTGCCGGGCGGCGGCGTTGCCGTCATCCGCGCAGCCGCTCGCGTGCTGGACAAGGCCGCCAAGGCGGCTGCCAACGACGATCAGCGGATCGGCATCGAGATCGTCCGCCGCGCGGTCGAGGCTCCGATCAAGCAGATCGCCAGCAACGCCGGCGTCGATGGCTCGGTCGTGGCGCAGAAGATCAAGGAGTCGAACGAGGTCAACTTCGGCTACAACGCGCTGACCCACGAGTATGGCGACCTGATGAAGATGGGCGTGATCGTCCCGACGAAGGTCGAGCGGACCGCCCTGCAGAATGCCGCCAGCATCGCGGGCCTGCTGCTGACCACCGAGGCGGTCGTCAGCGAAATCAAGGAAGACAAGCCCGAACCCGCCGGCGCCGGCGCGGGCGGCATGGGTGGGATGTACTAATCCCTCCCGCCGCGCAACGCGTGAAAACACAAAAGCCCACGGATCTGCGTCCGTGGGCTTTTCTCTTGCGCAGCGAACAATGTGACGATCGCCGGCGGTATCGGCCTGGTCGCGGACATCGGGATTGGTGTCTTTTGCCGCATCCCGCCTCGGCAGGAAAGCCTGATCGATCAGATCAAGCCTTCGGCCTCGCAGGCTGCGGCGGTATGATCCATCGCATGGCCCACAACGAACTGCTGAACGTCCTGCTGGCGCACGACCGCTGGGCAACGCGACAGGTCCTCGACGCCTGCGAGCGGTTGCCGGAAACCGCGTTGCATCAGCGGTTCGAGATCGGCCGCGGGTCGCTGCATGACACGCTGACCCACATGGCATCGGCCATCACCGCATGGGCCGACACGCTGGGCGGCCGGCCCCGCCGGCCGCGGATGGACGAAGACGGCCAGCGACGCTCGATTGCCGAGCTGCGAGCCGCCCTTCAGGCTGCGTATGACGCGCTGGAAGCGCAGGCTGCGCAGCATGCGATGGAGGCCCCCGTCACCTGGCGGCTGCGCGACGGGCAGACGCTTCCGACGACGCGCGGCACCATCATCGCCCATGTCGCCACGCACAACATGCATCACCGCGCCCACTGCCTGAACATGCTGCGCCGTCTCAGCCAGGGCGTGCCGCCGACCGGCATCGCCGAGTGGGTGCTGCTGCAAAACACCCCGGCTGGGGCCTGAGCATCGCCCCCCCGCCAGCCAACGGCTGATTGACACCCCATGCCCGCCGTTTTACAGTCCGATTCTCACATGCGAAGCTTTGCGATCCTGGTTGTGACGGCGCTTCTCGTTGGCGGATGCGGGTCGATCGTGGCGGACAATCGTCCAGCCACGCCGGAGATGTTCGCACCGGCTTCGATCCGCCTGCACCCCAACTTCACGCAGGTGCGCGACTGGACCGGCGATGGCCGCCCCGACGGCATCGAGGCGCTGGTCGAGTTCACCGACCGGTTCGGCGATCCGACCAAAGCCAGCGGCACGGTGCTGTTCGAGCTGTTTGCCTATCGCCCGCAGCACCCCGACCCGCGCGGGGCGCGGCTGGTCAATCCGTGGTCCGGTTCGCTGGCCACCGTCGCCCAGCAGCAGGCCCACTGGAGCGGGACGACGCAGACGTACAACTTCCGCCTCGGCTGGGATCAGATCGATCCTGCGCGGACCTACGTGCTGACGGCGACGTTTGAAACCTCTGACGGCCGGCGATTCTTCGACCGAATCGTGCTTACGCCCACTTCCCGGAACCGCGATGGCGTCAGCCCAACCACTCAACCTTCGGGATCTTGATCCCCTGCCCACGCTGCTGCAGCGCGTGCGCAACGAGCTGTCGGCGGCGTTCGTGCCGCAGCGGCCGATCCGCATCAGCCGGGCGCCCGGTCGCCTGGACGTGATGGGCGGCATCGCCGATTACACTGGCGCGCTCGTGTGCGAAGCCACGCTCGACCGCGCAGCCGGCGTCGCCCTCCAGGCGCGCGACGACCGCGAAGTCCAGGTCTTCAGCTTCAACCTCTTCGACGAACATCAGCCGTTTACGCTGCGGATCAGCCTCGATGCGCTGGCGCGCTCGTCGATTGAGCAGCTTCGCCGCGAGTTCGCCGAGCCCGGGCGCCGCTGGGCGGCGTACCTGGTCGGATGCCTTGCCATCCTGCATGAGCAGAAGCTGCTGGATCTGGCCAATCCGTCGCTCCGCGGCGTGAACCTGGCGCTGTACAGCACCGTCCCGCTGGGCGCTGGCGTCAGCTCCAGCGCCGCCATCGAAGTGGCGACGATGATCAACCTGTTGGACCACTATGGCGTCCAGCGATCGGAACAGCCGGCGCCCGGCGCCGTCGATCCGATGCGTCTGGCGGCGCTTTGCCAGCAGGTGGAGAACCGCGTCGTCGGCGCGCCCTGCGGGATCATGGACCAGGTCACAAGCTGCTACGGCCATGCCGGCCAGCTCTTGCGACTGGTTTGCCAGCCGCACGAGCTTCAGCCGCCGCTGGAGCTGCCCGCCGGCATCCGTGTGCTCGGGATCAACTCCAACGTCCGCCATAGCGTCGGCGGCGGCATGTACGGCCGCACGCGCTGCGCAGCCTTCATGGGTCACAAGATGATCCTTGAAAAGATGCGCCAGATGGGCACGGAGGCCGGGCGCGAGATGATCAGCGACCCGATGCGCGGCTATCTGGCGAACCTCGAGCTCGAGGACTACAAGAAGTATTTCCGCCAGTTTCTGCCGGAGGAGATCCGGGGGCTGGATTTCCTGGAGCAGTACGGGCCGACGGAAGATACCGTGACGGTGGTCGATCCGGATCAGACGTATTACGTGCTGGGCGCGACGGACCATCACGTCTTCGAGTCGCGGCGCATCCGCAATTTTGTCGAGTTCCTCGAGCAAGCCGTCCGGACGACGCCCCACACGGCTGAGCGATCGGTCCTGCTGGATAAGGCGGGTCATCTGATGTACGCCAGCCATGTCGCCTATCGCGAGGACGCGCGCCTGGGGGCGGAGGAGTGCGATCTGCTGGTGGACCTGGTGCGAAAGCACGAGAAAGCCGGCTTGTACGGCGCCAAGATCACCGGCGGCGGCAGCGGCGGTACGGTGGCGGTGCTGGCCAACCAGACCGAGAAGGCCGACGCCGCCATCGCGGAGATCCTCGCGGAATACGAAAAGAAGACGGGCCGGCATCCCGAAGCCTTCATGGGCACAAGCCCAGGTGCGTGGCATGTCGGGACGGTTGTGGTTGGAGATTGAGGAAGCCACAGATAAGCACGGATGAACACGGATTGCGGGCGGCTAAGCTCCAACCACCAAGATCCAAAGAAGCGCCAAGTTCCAAAGCAGAAACATCCAAAATTGGGATCCGTGTTCATCTGTGGTTTTCTGAAAGAAGATGCTTCCTGACGCCCCTGACATCGTCCGTCGCCTGCGTGCCTTCCAGCGGGAGGTGCGGCAGACGCTGATTGCATCGCGGCGGGTGGCCGGGTTGCATGAGGTGTCGCATGCGTCGGCTGCGGACACGATCTACCGGATCGACACCGAGGTCGAGCCGCTGCTGGAGTCGCTGTGCAACCACTGGGCGAAGGAGCATCCGATCGTCCTGGTGGCTGAGGGGCTGCAGGATGAGGACGGCCATGAGGTGGATGCCCGCGTTTTCCCGCGCGGGGCAAAGCCGGAGGATGCGCCGCTTCGGCTGATCGTCGATCCGATCGACGGCACGCGCGGGATCATGTACGACAAGCGGCCGGCCTGGGCGCTGGCGGGCGTCGCTCCCAACCGCGGGCCGGCGACGCGCCTGCGCGACATCGAGATCGCCGTGATGAGCGAGCTGCCCACCAGCAAGATGGGCTATGCCGATGTGCTATGGGCCATCCGCGGGCAGGGTGCGCAGGGCGTGCGGGAATCGCTGAGCGACAAGTGGTCGGATCCCCTGCCGATCGCGCCGTCGACGGCGGGCGGCATCGATCACGGCTTTGCGTCGGTCTCCAACTTCTTCCCCGGCACGAAGATGCTGGCGTCGGAGCTGATGGAGTACCTCGTGCGCGAGCTGATCGGCCAAGCCGACGTGACGCGCGCGACCGTCTTTGACGATCAGTACATCTCCACCGGCGGGCAGTTCTATGAGCTGATCGTTGGACACGACCGCTTCAACTGCGATCTGCGGCCGCTGTTCTACCGCATCCAGAACCAGCCAGCCGGCTTGTGCTGCCATCCGTATGACTGCGCGACGATGCTCATCGCCGAAGAGGCGGGCGTCATCCTGACCGACGGCCTGGGCAATCTCCTGGATGGTCCGCTGGACACGACGACGGGCCTGTCATGGGCCGGCTACGCCAATCAGGCGCTGCACGACCGCATCCAGCCGCTGCTGACGCGCTTCCTGCTGGAGCGCGGCATCGCCCTGTGACGGCGGGTCCGCTGAGCGACACCGCTCCAAGACAGCTCAATCCGACCCAGCCAGCTTCACAAGCTTGTTGTACAAGCCGAGGATCAGGAACGTCGGCGCCCACTGCCCGACGAACTGGGCATCGTGCGACCGGCCCATCAGTTTCAGCGTCAGCGACGCCGCGATCGATCCGCCGGCCAGCCAAAGGAATGTGTCCGACGGCAGCTTCGCGGTCTGCTGCTCGATGTGGTAGGCGACGGGGCCTTCGCGGTGCTCGGGAGGGGTAACGGTGCGCATGGCTCGCTCCTTTCAGGGGGATGAGAACGGCACGCCATCATCCGTTGATAGCGTCCGGTCGCATCCGGCAAATGCGGTGCCATAGGCATCCGGGAGACGGAGAGACAGAGAGACGAAGTGGCGCAGTGAAACAGCAGGGTCCGCCTTTGGCGGACCCTGATCGTGTGTGGAAATCGTCTGCGCCTACCGGTCGGGCGGCGTGAGCGGCGGCCGATGCGACATACAGCAGATCGCATCATGCGGGCTGTAGGGTTACCGGCTGGCCAGCGGGCCCAGCTCGGTTTCCATCAGCACCAGCTCGCCGACCTGCCCCGGCTGAAGCACGGGCGTGATCGCATAGAGGTTGCCATCGAGCGTGGCGGCGTAGATCGTGCTGTCGATCGTGTTGGTCGCGAAGACGCGGAAGTCGTTCCGCTGCGAGCGGAAGACGACCTCGCCGTTTTCCTTGTTGACCGCGACGATCTGGTTGTCCTGCGTGCGGACGTAGACGCGATCCCGATCTTCCGACAGGAACTGCACGCCGTCGCGCAGCACCCACCTGGGCGAACGGGTGAACTCGCCGCGGATCTTGTCGATCGCCACCAGGCCGGTGCCCGGGACATACTGGAATACAAACTGCTGGCCGGCGACCGGCGGCGTGCGAAGCTGGCCTTCACCGAAGAACTGCCACTTGACCTTGCCCGTGCTGCGGTCCAGGGCGTAAAGCACGCCGTTGACCACCGGCACGTACAGGGCGAAGTCATCAATGGCCAGGTCGGCTTCGATCTTGCCGCGGGCGTCGAACCGGCTGCCCTCCATCGCCCAGACCTGCCCGCGCGACGAGCTGACGGCATAGACGTGATCGTCCTGCCCACCGAAGTAGACCACGTCGGTATGGAAGACCGGCGCGGCGCTCATGGCCCCCTCCGTCATGACGCGCCACACGATCGGGCTCAGCGGAGATTCGGGATCGACCGCGATGATGCGGCCGCCGTTGCCGTGATCGGTGCCGAAGTACAGCCGCTCGTCGCCGTAAACCGCGGGCGTGCTGATGCTGACATCGACGTTGATCGTCTCCTCGCTGCCGGTGCGGCGGTCGTACAGCTTCAGCGCGGTGTGGGTCGGGAAGATGATCCACTGATCAGTCAGAACCGGGGGGAAGAGGCGGTCGTTGCGCGTCGTGACATCCTTGACGAACCGCAGCGTGCCGCTGTCGCGGGCGATGATGTAGACGTTGTTCTGGGTGGTCTGGACGGTCAGGACGTCTTCCCGGGCGTACAGCGCGGCGACGCGCTCCCCGCGCAGGTTGAGGTCATAGCTCCACTGCTTCATGAAGCTTCGCGCCGGGATCGACACCGGCTCAGCCGGGGGCTGGTATTCCGCGCCGGACATGCAGCCGCCCGCGGCGATAGTCAGACCGATCAGGAGGGTCAGAAGGTGGTGTTTCACAGGGTGCTCCTCGTTATTGGCGCGCCGGGGGAACTGGCCGCAAGGATAGCATTGATGGCCTTTTACCGTCAATTCGGGGGTAGGCTGAAGACAGTGCCGGCTGGGTTGGCGAGGGTTGGCGGTTGTCAGGCGGTCGGGAGGTCGCGTGCGTTGCCGCGCCCTGTGGCGGCGGATGGGCCATCCGCCCCCCGCTTGCGCATTTCGTCACCAGAAGGCGGCTGGATCGCCGGGCACATTGCCATGTGTCCCCACAAGGGGTTGTGCCCCCTGCCTTCGCTCTGTCGCTTTGTCGGTCCTTCGGGCCCCCTACGCCGATGCGGCGGTGGGCTGAGGGGGTGCTGCCGCGGCTGCCTCAGGCTGGGGGTTTTCACGGTCGTAGGCTTTTCGCAACAGATTGCGGAGGACCATGAGCAGGGCCTCCGGCTCCATGAACGTACCCGGCATGCGGAGGTAGACGGTCTTTTCGTCGATGACGCGGAGCGTGCCTGGGGCGCCGGTGAGGGCTGCCTGGGCGCGGGAGGCGTCGCGGACAGTCAGGACGACGTCCGGGACCTTGCGGATGATGCTCTCGATCCCGAACAGGCCGGCCAGCAGCCGCAGCTCGGTCTGGGTGATCAGCAGCAGCACGTGCCGCGGCGGCTCGCCGAAGGCGTCGCGGATGTCGCGCTGCAGGGCATCGAGCATCTCGAGGCTGGAGCAGCGCGTCAGGCGGCGGTAAACGTCCATCCGCTGGCGATCGGCTGGGATGTACTGCTTGGGGATGAAGGCGCTGATGCCGATGTCGACATGCGCCTCGGGTGTGGACGGCTTGGGCTCGTTCTTGAGCTGGCGCGTCGCCTCCTCCAGGAGTTGGCAGTACATCTCGTACCCCACCGTCGCGATATGCCCGGACTGCTCAGGGCCGAGGATGTTGCCGGCGCCGCGGAGTTCCAGGTCGCGCATGGCGATCTTGAACCCGGCGCCCAGGTGCGAGTACTCCTCGATGGCCTTGAGGCGCTTGGCCGCCACGGGTGTGACCGGCCGGTCGCTGGGCAGCAGCAGGTAGCAGTAAGCGCGGTGCTTCCACCGCCCCACGCGCCCGCGAAGCTGATGCAGCTCGCTCAAACCGAAGCGATCGGCGTTGTTGATGATGATCGTGTTGACGTTGGGGATGTCGAGGCCCGACTCGATGATGGTCGTGCAGACCAGAATGTCGGCTTCGTGGCGGACGAACTTCAGCATCACCTTTTCCAGTTCGCCCTCAGCCATCTGGCCGTGACCGATGAGGATGCGCGCATCGGGCACGAGCGCCTGGATCTCATCGGCGACCTCGGTGATGTTGTGCACGCGGTTGTGAACGAAGTAGACCTGCCCTTCGCGCTGCAGCTCGCGCAGGATCGCCTGCTTGATCCGCTCGCGGTCGTAGGTAAGCACCTCGGTGACGATGGCGCGACGGTTCTGCGGGGCGGTGGTCAGTGAGCTGATGTCGCGCAGGCCGAGCATCGCCATGTGCAGCGTGCGCGGGATCGGTGTAGCCGACATCGTCAGCACGTCGACCATCTTGCGCATCTGCTTGAGGCGTTCCTTGTGCGTCACGCCGAAACGCTGCTCTTCGTCGATGCAGACCAGGCCCAGATCGGCGAACTGCACATCCTTGCTGAGCAGGCGGTGCGTGCCGATGAGGATGTCGACCTTGCCTTCGCGCGTGCGGCGAAGGATGTCCTTGGCTTCCTTGCCGGTCTTGAACCGGCTGAGCGATTCGATGACGAAGGGATACCCCGCCATGCGCTCGCGGAACGTGCGGTAATGCTGCTCCGCGAGCACCGTCGTCGGCACGAGGACAGCCACCTGTTTGCCGTATTCGCACGCCTTGAACGCCGCACGCATCGCCAGCTCGGTCTTGCCGTAGCCGACGTCGCCGCATAGCAGGCGGTCCATCGGGCGGGGCATCTGCATGTCCCGCTTGATCTCCTCATTGGCGACGACCTGGTCAGGCGTGGGATCGTAGGGGAACTCGGCTTCGAACTCCTTCTGCCACTCGGTATCAGGAGGATACGGCTGGCCGGTTTCGAGATTGCGGGCAGCCTGGATCTCGATTAGCTCGGCTGCCAGATCCATGACGGCTTCGGCAACCTTGGCTTTCTGCTTCTCCCAGACGCCCGATCCGAGGCGCGACAACTGCGGATGGCCGGAGAAGCCGCCGACGTACTTCTGCACGAGGTTGATCCGCGCAGCCGGGACGTGCAGCGTCGCGTTCTCCGCAAAGCGGAGCGTCAGATACTCCTCGCTCTTGCCGTCCTTGGTGATGGTGCGCATCCCCATGAAGCGCGCGATCCCGTGCGCTACATGGACGACGTAGTCCCCTTCCTTCAGGTCGAGGAACGAGTCCACCGGCCGTGCCGGCGTTACCTTCTGCGCCCGGCGCCGCTGCTCGTAACGGTGGAACAGCTCATGATGGCCCAGCAGTGCGATATGTGACTGGGCGTTGCCCTTCTCGCTGCCTGCCGCCTGCTGCCTGCTGCCTGCCTCATCCTGCCCCCTGCCTACTGCCCACTGCCCACTGTCCTCTCCCCACACAAACCCCCGATGCAGGTACCCGATCGGCAGGTGAATCCTGTCGCGCAAGCCGGGGGCATCGGCATCGAGGATCTCGATGAGGCGCTTCTTCTCGCCCTCGTTCTCGCAGAAGACGACAACCTCGTGATCCTCCGCCAGCTCGGCCAGTTCGCGGATGGCTTTCTTGATCTCGGTTTCGAAGCGCTGCAGCGACTGCACGGGCAGGCGCAGGTGCGTGACCTGGTCGCCGACGAGGGACGACTGGGCGACGGCCCCCTGGTCGAATTGGCTGAGCTCGATGCGGGCGAACTTCTCGGTCTGCTTGAGCACAGCCGACAGGGGATAGATCCCCTGCTGCGACGGCAGGCGATCCAGATAGCTGCGGGCCTGTTCGGCGATCTCCAACGGCGCCCACAGCACGATCACCGTATCGTCCGGCAGATGCGTGAACAGGTGCGTGCTGCCGCTGACGTCCGGCAGCGTCCCCTTGAGGTCGATCAGCGTGACCTGCTCCAGCCGGTCCTGCGAACCGAGCGTGTCGAGGTCGAACGTTCGGATCGACTCCAGCTCGTCGTCGAAGAAATCAAGACGCACCGTCAGGCCGACCAGCTCTTTGGATTCGGGATGCTCGCCCGGCAAATAGACGTCGATGATCCCCCCGCGGACGGCAAAATCGCCCGGAACCTCGACCTGATCCAGGCGGTTGTACCCGTGATCGGCCAGCCAGACGATCAGCTTCTCCGGCTCGAGCTTCATCCCCGGCCGCAGCGTCCACATCAGCTCGCGAAGCTGATCGTTGGACGGGACCGACTGCATGACGGCATGAATCGGCGCGACCAGCAAGGGAGAATCTGCAGCCTGCGGTGCCCCATCGCTCTGCTGCCTGCCGCCTGCGGCCTGCTGCCTGCTGACCCCCGCCTGTTTCGCTGCCGCGAGCTTGGCGACGAGCTGAAGCCGATTGGCCACCTGCTCCTCGCTAATGTGCCCGAGGCTGCCAGCCAGCTCCAGCGCCGGCACGACCTCCGGCCGGCGGCCATGGAACAATTCCATGTCATCGGCGATGTCGTCGGCTTCGTCGATGTGCCCGCAGAGGACGAGGATCGGCCGCTGCAGCTCGTTTTCCAGCGCAGCCGTCACCGCCGCCAGGCTGCTGCCCCACAGGCCTGACGCACTTGCGACACCATGCTGTCCTACCGCCGCCGCAAGCTCGCGCAATTCGCGCGCAGCCACCAGCCGCGAGAGGGTCTCGTGGGAGGGTACGACTGCCATATATCCCATCATGCTACGCCCGCTGCCAGCCACAGAAAAGTGCGACATCACGGATATCTGCCGGAAAGCCGTAACCCATCCGCTTCGCGATCCCCCTCCGCCCCTGCTGACGGTTGCCCCCGCCTCCCATAGAATGCCCGGCATGTCCGAATCCACAAAATCCTGGCAAGCCCGCATTTCCGAAGCCACCGACGCGATCGCGCAGAAGTTCGTCGAGTCCATCAGTTACGACTGGCGGCTCTACAAGCACGACATCGCCGGCAGCATCGCCCACGCGACGATGCTCGCGAAGGTCGGCCTGATCACGCCGGAAGATCGGGACGCGATCGAAAAGGGCCTCAAGGCAATCGAAGCCGAGATCGACCGCAACGGCCCCAACTGGCCAGGCTTCAAGCAGGAGCTGGAAGACATCCACATGTGCATCGAAAGCGCTCTGACCGAGCGCATCGGCGAACCCGGCCGACGCCTGCACACCGGCCGAAGCCGCAACGATCAGGTGGCAATGGATCTGTGCCTGTGGATGACGGACAGCAGCCATCAGCTCCACGCCGCGATTCGCGATCTTCAGAAGGCCTTTGTCCTTCTGGCTGAACGATCGGCCGACATCGTGATTCCGTCCTACACGCACCTTCAGCGCGCTCAGCCCGTCTCCGCCGGCGCCGAGGCACTCGCATGGGCGACCATGTTCCTGCGCGACGAAGCCCGGCTTGAGTTCGTGGCGCAACAGCTCCACCGCTTCAATCCCCTGGGCAGCGGCGCGATCGCCGGAACATCCCTGCCCATCGATCGCCGGTTCACGGCGCTGCAGCTATCCGAAGCGCGGACCGTTGCGGATGAAAACAGCATCGAATGCACCGCCACACGCGATCATGCCGCGGACTTCGTCTACACAATGGCCATGATCGGCCAGCACCTGTCGCGCTGGGCTGAGCAGTGGATCATCTACATGTCGACCGAGTTCTCCTTCATCCGCATCGCCGACCGCTACACCACCAGCTCGTCGATGATGCCGCAGAAGAAGAACCCCGACATGCTCGAGCTGATCCGCGGGCGCTGCGGCAATGTGTATGGCGATCTGTTTGCCCTGATGACGATCCTCAAGGGCCTGCCAATCGGCTATAACCGCGACCTGCAGGAGGACAAGCGCATCATCTTCCGCGCGTATGACACGATCCGCGAATGCCTCACCATGGCGGCTGCGATCGTCAACAGCGCCGAATACATCCGCGAAAACATTGAACCGACACTTGACCGCGGGTTCCTCGATGCCACCTCGCTGGCTGAGTATCTCGTGACCAGGGGCATCCCCTTCCGCACCGCCCACCACATCGTCGGCACGCTGGTCGCCCGCTGCGAAAAGGAGGGCAAACATGCCCTCTCGCAACTGACAGTCGATCAGTTCAATGAAGTGATCGCCACAAAAAGCGACATCCGCGTCGACAACGACATCTACTCCTGCCTGGGCGCCAGGAACGTCGTCAAGCGCTACCAAAGCGCCGGCGCCGCCGGCGGAACACCCTTCGAGGAACAACTGAAACGGTGGAAGGAACGGTTCGGGATGTAAAGAAGTGGAATCTCCAAGTGCGAATCTACAAGTGCCAACGAAGCTCCAAGCAAGAATGGCCACGAAAAAGGCACCTCTTAGAGAAGTGCCTTGGAACTTGAAGTTTGGACTTTGAAGCTTCCTTGGAACTTTGGGGTTTGGAGCTTGGGACTTCCCCCACGCGACTCACTCTCTCCCCAGTTTCTCATAGTACGTCTTCAGCGCCCCTTCCCATGCCGGCGGGAGGTCGCCGCGCATTGTGTCGTGGATTTGTTCCTCGAGGCGCGATGACGGTGTCGGGGTCGTGTCCTGCTGGACGTGGATCTGGCCCTCAGCCAGCAGGCGGGAGGTGTCCATCTTCTCCAGCAGGATATCGCGGCGGCGCAGGGCCGTCTGGTAGCGGTTGGCTTGCAGGTCGGACTCGATGCGCCGCATGATGGCGATCGATTCCAGCAGCTTGAAGTTGTCGTACCGGCCGAGGCGGAACTGGAGATTGATCCGCTCGGCGGTGTTGCGGATCTGGGCCTGCTTCTGGGCGAGGCGCTGCAGGTCCAGATCCCGCTGGTTGGGCACGGGGCCTTCGAGGCCCTCGCCGCCCTGGCCGGAGATCTTGCCGCCGCCGGTGGCGCCGCCGACGGGGTCGGTGCTGGTGTCCTTGATCTGCCCCTGCTGGAAGGCTGTCGGATCGAGGCGCGTCGGCGTGTTGCGCCCACCCTTGCCCGAGGCTGTCTCCTCGACGAACTCGCCCTGGCTCTTGCCGGAACGGCCTTCACCGGATCGCCCGCCCATTTCGTTGTCGTTGGGCAACTGATTGCCGGTAACGCCTTTGGCGGTCATGTTGGCGATCGGCCCGTCGACCGCATCCCAGCCGGCGCCTTTGTCGAGGGCATCGGTCCAGTTGGCGTTGGTGTCTTCGATCTCCTCGAACAGATCCTCCTGCTGCTCCATCAGCTCGCCGATCATGTCCTCGAGCTCGGTCGGCAGCTCAGGCATGGGCACGTCCAGGGGCGCGATCGGATCCTCCATCGTCCACTTGATCCGATCGGGTTCCTCCATCAGCCATTTCTCAAGGTTCGATGTGATCTCCTCTGCCAGCTCCAGCCCCGATTCCTCCAGCGACACCGCCAGCTCGATGGCCTGCTTGTTAAGCGCATCTTTAGCCATTGTGACTTCGCTGTACACCTCCATCAGCTCGCGCAGCAGCGATGAATTGGCCATGTCCTGCTCAGCCAGCTTGGAGAAATCGTTGACCTTCTGCTGCATGAAGGCATCGAGCTTCTCCTGCGCCTGCAGGAGATCCTCCAGCAGCTTCCGATCGGTGTCATCCCAGTCATCGACGGGCTTCTTGGCCAGCGCAGCCGTCTGATCGAGGATCCGCTGCTGCTCAGCCATGAACTGCTTGAGATCCTCGTTGAGCTTCTTAAGCACGTCCGCCTGCGTCGGCAGGTCGCCGCCGGGACGCGACGCCTGAGCCAATGTGCCTTCGGGCATCGTTTCCAGCAGTGCGATGAGGCTTTCCAGCGTGCTGATGATCCGCCGCTGCTGGCCCTGAAGCTGCGTGTTGAGCGACAGGCGCTCGGCTTCGACCAGCTCATTGCCGACGGCGGCAGCCAGCTCGATGGCGTCTTTCGCCGGGCCGGTCGCCAGGACCAGCAGCGTCTTGCGGATGATCTCCATTCGCTGATCGAAGTCCGACGTCTCGGCTGTATCGATCATCAGACGACGAAGCTCGACCTGGCCGGAGAGGATCTTCGCCATCGCGTCGAGACGCATCGGCTGGAAGGCGATCGACTGCGACAGCAGATCCTGCTGTCGCTTGAGCATCTCCATCAGCCGCGCCCGCAGGCGGTCCTGCCGCTCCGCCATCTCCTGCGCGATCTGCTGGGGATCGCTGAACTTGATCTCGATAACGCCGGAGCGCGTCGTCTGCGGGCCGCCATCGGCGCCGAGCTGCGCCGTCAGCGCGCGGTTGTCGACGGCTTCGATCTGGATGCTGATCGACCGGCCATGCGCTCGGACATCCGCCGGGACATCCAGCACATGCTCGAGCGTCTGCAGCTTCTCGCTTGCCGGCTGCTGATGCACGACCGTCAGCGGCGCGTCGGCGCTGGTGGACATCAGCACGCGGGCTGACGTGAGGGCGTAGTCGTCCTTGAGGATGGCGGCGAGCTTGATCTCGGCATCGGGGGCAACGGTCGTATTGGCGGTCGGCCAGCGGAGCTCGATTGTCGGCGGCGCGTCGATGATCGCATTGATGGGCAGCGGCGGCTGGGGCAAAGCCGACGTGATCTGCCCCGACGGGCTGGTCAGCAGCGCCTGGAAGGTCGTGCTGCTGAGGACATCGAACGATGCCGTGAAGACCTCGCCGCCCGTCGTTGCGCGCATCGCCTGGGGCGAGGCATCGCCCAGTTGCAGCAGCGCCCCGCCCATGGGCACGTCGATGCTGAAGGTGGCGTCGATGCGGCTGCCCTGGGGGACAGCCAGCGGCGCGGCGGTGAGTTGATCGGGCGTGAGGCGCGTCACAGCGCGGGCGATGCCCGTGTAAGCAGGCGGCGTGACGTCCAGCGTCAGTTCGCGCAGCTTCACATCGGGCACAACCGTGACCCTGTACCACGGCGACTGCGACGAGCCGACCTCCACGCGATAGCGCAGCGACTGGTCGATGAAATCGGCGCGATAGGTGTACAGCAGGCGGTCGGCAGTGTGCGGCGTGGGCGCGAGCACCGCATTGTCGCGGCTGGTGTCGAAGATCAGCACCGCCTCGGGCGTGTGCGGGCCGTAGGCGATGATGCTGATTTCCAGCGGCTGGCCGGCGACGAGTGTCACATCGCCGGGCAAGACCGATTCGATCACCATCTCCCCCTGCTGCGGGACGAACCCGCCGGGAGAAAACATCTGCCGCCAGCCGTGGGCGAACGGAGCGGGGAAGAGCACCGCGATCACGATCGCGAGCCCGACGGCTGCCCCCAGCCGCATGCCCAGAGGCTTGAGATCCGCGAAGCGCACCGCCTGATCGAGCGACTTGCTGCGTGTCTGCGTCAGGACCTCATCAAAGATGTGCGGCAGGAAGGGCGAATCGCGCAGGTCGGTTGCCCGCGCCAGCAGGACGGAGTTGGTCAAGCCGTTGTGCAGGCCCTCGATCCGCTGCTCGACCAGCCGGGCGACCTGCACCGGCTCGGGCCGGATCAGAAGCGGCCGGACGATCCACAGGCCCAACGAGGCGAGGGTCCAGGCGATCCACGCCGTCAGCACCAGCCGGCTGCCCCAACCTTCCCCCGCCAGATGCGCCACCAGCGCCGCCGCCAGCGAAACCAGCAGCCCGACACCCAGGAACAGCATCGCCCCACGCACCAGACACACAACGCGATACTTCTGCCCGATCGCGTCGAGCTGGTCCTCGATCAGGAGGTAGGCGGGATGGTGGATCTGGGTCATGGGCTATGGGGTCGCTGACGTCCTTAGATTGTACCGCGCGGTCCAGGGGAGTGTTGCAGGTAAAGCGACGGTGGGGATGCCATGCGGGGGCTTTGCGGCGCAGGGGTGGATGGCAATACGCCCTCTGACCTGTGGGGCGCAGCGAAAAGGGGCACATTGCCATGTGCCCCTACAGGAACGACTGCCGCTCTTTACCTTGGCCGCCCCGCGTCACCGCTGAGCGACGACCTCGAAGAGTCGCTCGGGATCGGGTTGCGTCTGCGTGAGCTTGATCTCCCGGGACGCCAGAGCGCCGCCGAGGGCGTCTTTCAGGATCGGCTGAAGCTGCTCGAACGCCTCAGCCGTGTTCCGCACGTGCAGGCGGTCGTTGATGCGGAAGATGAGCCGCGAGGGGTCGAACTTCAGCCGCCCGGCGAAGACCTGCTCGTTCTCCAGCCGATGGGCCAGGCCCAGCGCATAGCCGATGATCTGCCCCACGCGCTTGGGGAACCCACCCGCCAGCGGCTGCTTGCGGATGTACAGCAGCCCGCGCTGGCCGTCGGTGTCGTCAATGTGGATGTTGGCCTGGTGCGTGACCAGGACGACACCCGGCCCGTCGACGACGTGCTTGTAGTTGGCGACGTCGATCAGCAGGTGATCGGCGACGTCCTGCTGCTGGATCCACGCATGGAACACAGGCACGAACTCATCGAGCGGGATGTCCTGCCCGGCCTGGACCGGGATCTTCACGGCAAGCTTGTGCGTTTCAAGGGCGGCAAGATCTGGCATGTCTGGTCTACCTTCAGGATTGACTCACCGCAGAGACGCAAAGATCGCAGAGGAAATCCGTAGCGGCATTTCGACTGACGTGCCCTCCGGAATCGCGGGCTGGCAGCCCGTGCCACCCGGGGCGGCTTCTGCGCTGTCTTTTCTCTGCGTTCTCCGCGTCTCTGCGGTGATCCATTAAGACTTTGCTGAGATTGTCAACTGCGTCGGCGCTTCCTGCTGCATTCGCATACGGCAGGCGTGAGCGGCGTCGATGAACAGTTGGGCTTCTTCGATCAACTGGTGAACGGCTTCGTCATTGGCCGGCACGGGGCCGTTGGCGTGACGGTTCAGCAGGTAATTGCCGAACTGGTCACGATGGAACTTGTCGTAGAAGCGCGTCGTGTCCATGAAACGCACGCGGAACTCTTCGACAATCGCATCCGGCGTCGGGGCGACGTCGCGGTTCTCCAGACGAACGAGCGTCTCAGCGGCCTTGAGCATCGCACGATACGCCAGATCGTCGGCTTTGACGTAGTCCTTGGCTTCGTGAGCGAGGTGCGCCTCGAAGGCGTTGCTCTCGGCTTCGGCAAAGCCGAAGTTGCTGACGTCGACGATCTCACCGGCGCACTCACCCATGCCCATGTCGCCGATGCTGAACAGGCGCGGGTCGCCCCAGTCGGTGTAGAACTCGGGGGCTTCGGCGTGCGGGGGCACGGCGATGAACTGGTCGACGATTTCCTTCAGGGTCTTCTTGCCCAGGCGCGTGCAGTAGTCCTGGAACGTCTCATCGCCATTTCGTTCGGCGACGTAGCGCTTCGTGAGCGTCGCGACGAGGTCGGGGATGCGCTTGCTCGGCACCGACCCGATGGCCAGGCCGTACGACCCGCCGTTGTCGCGCCACTTGCCGCCCAGGACGACTTGGAAGTGCGGCACGGTGAAGCCGTTGATGTTGCGGCTGTTGCCGTAGAAGCCGATGTCGGCGACGTGATGCTGGCCGCAGGAGTTGAAGCAGCCGCTGATCTTGATCCGCAGGTTCTTGATGGCCTGATCGAGCGTCAACTGCTGATGCAGCAGCCGCTCGCGCAGTTCGCCCGCCAAGCCGCGCGACGAAGCGATGCCCAGCTTGCACGTATCCGTGCCCGGGCAGGCGACGACGTCGACGATCGTGCCGGCGCCGCTCTGCCCCAGGCCGATCCGCTTGAGATCTTCGTAGAGCGCGGGCAGGTCGGCTTCGGAGACCCAGCGGAGCACGATGTTCTGCTCGACGGTCGTGCGGGCATTGCCGCCGGCATACTTTTCGGCGATGTCAGCCAGCGCACGAAGCTGATTGGCTGTGATATCGCCCAGCGGGAGCGTGATCGTCGCGACGACGTAGCCCTTCTGCCGCTGGGGATAGACGTTGGTCTGATACCAGAGCTGGAAGTCCTCGGACTGCGGCTGGCCGTTGAGGAACGAGCCATCCGTGCCGGGGCCTTCGCGGTAGTTTTCCAGCTCGGTCAGATAGCTGTTCCAGCGCTCGTCGAACGGCAGAGTCTTGCGCTCCTCCTCGACGAGGCGCTTGAACTCGTCCATGCCGAGCTTCTTGATCAGGAACTTGAGGCGGGCCTTGTTGCGCTGCTTCTTCTCGCCCAGGCGGCCGAAGACGCGTGCGATGGACTGCGCGATCGGCAGAAGCTTGCTTTCGGGCGCGAACTCGTACAGCAGCTTGGCTGAGTGAGGCACAGCCCCCAGGCCGCCGCCGACGTAGATTTCGAATCCGCGGATCTCCTTGCCGCTGTCGTCCTTGCGCGTGACGGCAAGCAGGCCGAGGTCGTGAATGTTCAGCAGGCCGCAGGCTTCATGGCGGCAGCCGGAGAAGGCGATCTTGAACTTGCGCCCGAAGTCCATCGTGTCGCGATGGCCGAGCATGAAGCGCATCATCGCCTTGGCGTAGGGCGTGACGTCGAAGGCCTCGGTGTGGCAGACGCCAGCGAACGGGCAGGCAGTGACGTTGCGGACGCTGTTGCCGCAGGCTTCGCGCGTTGTGATCCCGACAGCCGCCAGGCGGCGCATGATGTCGGGCGTATCGTCAATGTGGATGAAGTGGAGCTGGAAGTCCTGACGCGTCGTCACGTGGGCGATGCCATCGGAGTACTCCTCTGCCAGCTCGGCGACGACGCGAAGCTGCTCGGGATTCAGCCCGCCGTACGGCACCTTGATCCGCTGCATGCCCGGGGCGTCCCAGAGCGTCTCGGGGCCCTTGGTCAGTTCGCCCGAGGGATACGGCAGCTCCTGCGTCTTGATGCCGTCATGGCGCTTGCCGTTGTCATAGCGCTGGCCATAGGCGCCGCGGCGGAGGCGCGTCTCGGCAAAGAGCTTTTCCTCGACTTTGCCCTGCTTTCGCAGGATGAGCTGGGCTTCGAACTGGTCGATCTCCGCAGCCCAATCGGGCGGCATGCGGTCTTTAAGTACGTCTTTCCACGTAAGGGCGGCCATCAATGATCTCCGGCGATTCCTGTTGAAATGGTGGATAATAGATAATCCCTCGGTTGCATTCAATGGCTCGGACGGAATATTTTCCCCATTTCCTGTAGATAAATAGGGAATCCACTACGTCCCCCGCCAGATGTACCAAGTGGCGATGGTTCGCCAGGGGCGCCAGGGTTCTGCGGCGGCGGTAACTTCTTTGGGTGTCGGGCGTTGTGACAAACCGAGCACCTTGGCTGCGCCGACGCGCAGGCCCAGGTCATCAACCGGCAGCACGTCCGGGCGGTTCAGGACGAAGATCAGGAACATCTCAGCCGTCCATCGGCCGACGCCTTTGACCTGCGTCAGCGCGGCAATGATCTCCTCGTCGCTCATGCGGGAGAACCGCCGTGTCGGGATCAGCCCCTCCTGAAAATGCCGTGCCAGATCCGCCAGATACCCCGCCTTCTGTCGCGACAGCCCACACGCCCGCACGCGATCCGGATCGCCCGCGAGAAACTCCGCCACACGAGCCGGCGTCGGCCGACGGTTGGGAAAGGCATCGCGAAATCGCGAGAACAGCACAGCCGCCACCTTCGTCGAGATCTGCTGCGTGAAGATTGACTGGCAGAGCACGACGAAGTAGTCGCGCCGGGGATGGAGCGTACACGCGCCCACGCGATCGATGATCGGCCGAAGGCGGCGGTCACGACGCAGGTGCTCGATCGCCGGCGTCCAGTCCGGCTTGCGGGATGGCGGTTCGAACCACATGCTCCCAAGTCTAGGCTCGACAGTACCCTGCGGCGACAGCCGGCCCTACAATAGACGCGCCATGACCGACTCCAAGCTGACGATCTGGTGTAACACCCGTTTCGACCCCCAGGCTGAGGCCCTCCTGCGTGAGGGCATCGCCCCACACCAGTTGATCATCCCCGAGAAAGCCGCGCGTTCCAACCTCGTCGCCACTGAGCCCGATCCGCAGATGTCGCTGGCCGAAATCATCTTCGGCCAGCCCGATCCCCAAGCCGCCCTCGCCTCCGAGCGGCTCCGGTGGATCCACCTGACCAGCGCCGGCTACACGCGTTACGACACCGAGGAGTTCCGCACGGCCGCTACCCGGCGAAATCTGATCCTGACCAACAGCTCCACCGTCTACGCCGAGCCGTGCGCGCAACACGCGGCTGCGTTCGTCTACGCCATGGCGCGCCGGC
>ERZ777003.1913-NODE-1913-length-27507-cov-6.880082_pt1 | contig 27507 bp, 20 predicted proteins | sample MGYA00374956_ERZ777003 | MGnify/ENA primary metagenome ERZ777003 (study PRJEB29302, sample SAMN06268252) | bioreactor metagenome | isolation source: Joint BioEnergy Institute, California, USA | place: USA:Joint BioEnergy Institute, California, USA | collected... | reverse complement strand
GTTTAATGTTTTTAATCGCGTTTTTCGACCGTATGTCGCCTATAAACGCCATATCTCCGAGAATCTGAACCCGGTCTTTGAGCTGCCCGGCCTGATGGTGGTCGGCGGCTGTACGGCTCACGGTTTGACCCAAGATGGCGGTCGTTTAAGTAAAGATCAGCTCGCCAAGATGGAAGCGGCCTTTCGACGCGCCCCAGCAGGTACCTGCAAGGTCGCTGTGCTGCACCATCATATCGTGCCACCCCCCGGCAGTGAGAAGCGCAGCAAGATCGCTAACGCCAAAGAGGCGGCTGAGATGTTAGACCGTTGTGGGGTCGAATTGATGCTCTGTGGACATATCCATGTTTCGTATGTGGGAACCACCTTGGATGTGATGCCCGGACTTAGCCAAGGGACGATCATTTGTCAAAGTGGCACCTCGACATCGCGGCGCGGCAAATCGCGCGAACACGGCAAAAATTCCTACAATGTGATCGAAATCGATGACAACGCGATACGTATCGGGCAACATCTCTATATGGAAGAGACGCGCCGTTTCGAGACTGTCGCCGAACATGTCTTTCCTCGGCGTTCAAATGGCGTCTATACCCTACCTCGACGCGAACGTATTCTAGATTCTAGCCAGTAGTGGTGTTTCGTCTTAGAGAAGCGTTTCAAGCTCTCGGTTTTCTATAGGCGTATTTGTATTGTTATGTCCAGATTGGAGCAGGTATGAGCCATATGGCTACAGTGCGGCAACTATCTTTTGCGACGAGTATGGTACGGCAGTGGCTGATCATCGGATTGGTGCTAGCTATCGGCATGGTGTTGGCGGCCTGCTCTGGCAAGCCGAGCGAAGCCGATAACGAAGCTGCGATTCAAGTCGCCAAGGATTTTGTTGCGGCCGTTGAAAAGCGAGATCCGAGTGCGATGTTGGCCTTGATCGAGCCGACAGATTGGCGTCGCGAAATCGCACCGGAGCTGCGTTCTTATATGGGGTATGTCCAAAGCATAACGTTCCAAAATCCTGAATATAGCTTGATCGATAATACGGGTGAGCTTGCCCATGTGCGTTTAGTCTCCTCGATGGAATATGCACTTGAAGGTACCGGGACAGCCAAACAAGATGTCGATCTCACCTTTGAACTTGTTAAGCTGGATGGAACGTGGTATCTACGTACCTTCACGCTACCACCAGCGAATCCGCCAACCAATTAAGTGAGATAGAGTCATGAAGCGAATGTTGTATCAAACCAGTTGGCTGCGCTGGGGCATCGCTTTGCTCCTAGCGGGATTCGCCATACCACAGGTGATTTGGGCACAACAGATTGTGCGTTCAAACGATCCATCCTATGAGAAGCAGTGGGCATTGCAAACGATAGGGGCTGAATGCGCGTGGCAGCATACCACTGGAGATCGCTCGATCACAGTGGCTGTCATCGATAGTGGCGTCGATCTGACCCACCCCGATTTAGTCGGCCATTTGCGCGACGATGGCTTCGATTTTATTGATTTTGACGAAGATCCCTCTGATGAAAATGGTCATGGAACCCACGTTGCGGGCATTGTTGCGGCGACCTTAAACAACGCCGAAGGCATTACTGGTCTGGCTCCCGATGTGCAGATACTGCCCATACGCGTGCTCGATGCTGAGGGCAGTGGTTCGAATATGGCGGTTGCGTTTGGTATTCGCTACGCCGCTGAACAGGGCGCAGATATTTTGAATCTGAGCCTTGGGGCCACCTTAATGCTTTCTGTAGATGATGTGTCGCCCGAGATCGAAGATGCGATCCTTTTTGCTCAAGAACAAGGCGCGCTGGTAGTGGTGGCCGCTGGCAACGACTATGTTCCACTGCCCAACGCCGTTGGTGGCGCCAATGAAGATGTGGTTGTGGTTGCCGCAACCAATGCGCGCGACCTAAAGACACAGTTCTCGAATTCTGGCCCCTGGGTTGATGTCTCCGCTCCGGGCGAGCATATTCTTTCGACCATGCCGACCTACGAGGTCTTTTTGACTAGCGACGCTTTGCCTGCGGAAGAGCGCTTCAGTCGCAACTACGATTATATGAGCGGCACTTCCCAAGCGACGCCCTATGTTTCGGCTTTGGCTGCTCTGCTCTGGTCTGCCAACCCCGATTGGACCGCCGACCAAGTTCTTCAGGCTATAAAAGAGGGCGCGGTTGATATCTACGATAAACACCCCGAGCAATTTGCCGAGATGCAAGTGCTCGGAGCTGGACGTATCGATGCCTGTGCCTCTTTTGGTGGCCCGCTGATCCCCATTCCCGAGCGGACAGACACGGCTGAGCCGGTTGACATGCAGTTTGCTTTGATCGGTATCGGCGCGTGTGTCATTTTGTTGGCGCTTGTGCTGGCAATGCTTATTTTGGTTGTGATGCGACGTCGCAAAAACAAAGCCCAAGTTCCTGCACCTGCAGGTGGCTATGCACAGCCGCAGCAGCAAGGCTATGTGCCGCCACAACAACAAGGTTACGTACCGCCGCAGCAGCAAGGCTACGTGCCACCGCAACAACAGGGTTACGTGCCGCCACAGCAGCAAGGCTATGTGCCGCCACAACAACAAGGTTACGTGCCGCCGCAGCAGCAAGGCTATGTACCGCCGCAGCAGCAAGGTTATGTACCGCCGCAGCAGCAAGGCTATGTACCGCCGCAGCAGCAAGGTTACGTGCCTCCTATGGCGGGTGCGCCCTATAACCAGCAGCCTAGTTGGGGACGTCTGGTGATTGTAAGCGGGCCGCTGCCGCCACGCACCTACGACTTGGTTACTCCCGAGATCATTGTGGGGCGCGCCGAGGGTGTAACCATTCAGCTCTCTGGCGATGGAACCGTCTCGCGACGCCATGCCCGCATTACACGCCAAGGTGGACAGGTGGTGATCGAAGACCTAGGCAGCGCCCATGGCACCTTTGTGAACGGTCAGCCTTTAACGAGCGCAGTCTTGTTGCGCCCGGGCGATATCTTGCGCATCGGTCAAACCAGCCTGCGTTTTGAGGTGTAATACCATGTCCGCTTGATCAGGCTCTGTTTGTAGTCTGCAGCAGAGCGGAACGTACCTAGCTTTGTTGTGGGGGATTTCGAGTGATCGGCGAGATCCCTCACAACGTTTTCTCTAATGGCTCGCCTTGCTGGATTTAGCATTAACAACCGTTCGCTTATGCGAGATAAGCATCTATAGCGCACCTATCGATGAAAAGGCGGAATTCCGCTGGCCTTCTGGGCTTTTGAAGGTGTTAACACCTTCAAAAGCACACAAATAGGCTGAATCTCGCTGTAGCTTTGAAGACGAAACGCCGAGTGCCTGATTTTGGCCTTGGTGTTTCGTTTTTTAGAGCATAATTGTGTATACTACATATGCACTGATGATCCTGATGGATGCGAGTATTTGCGTTGTTTATACGAAATCCGTTTGTATCGTTTCATTTTGGGGCGGCCTTTCCACGCACAGCGATACAACCTCTTTGTGGCGGGCGGGATGTTGATAGCCGTAGGCGGACGCGCTTAGGACGTTCTTTGGGGGAGAGACTACACCGCCAGAAGGCTGAACTCGGCAAGCGGATTTGGTATGATACGATTGAGGGTAGAGTCTTCTATTGAACATAAGATCAACTAGGAAGGCGCTATTAACTTTATATGATGGTTTTATCACGCGAACTTGTGCAGCGTGCGCTGGCTGATCCAGAGCCGCTCGCACCCGAAGAACTGTTGATTATGCGCGATCAGGAAGGGCGTAGTCTTCGCCCTCTGCATCCTCCCGAAGGCGTGCAACCGCGCGAATCGGCAGTGTTGTTACTCTTGATCCCCCACGAAAACGAGTATCTGATCCCGTTAACCGTGCGTAGTTCGCGCCTTGCCCACCATAGTGGTGAGGTTTCGCTGCCGGGTGGGGCCTGCGATCCCGACGACTGTTCCTTTGAAGCGACGGCCTTACGTGAATGCAACGAGGAATTGGGCATTCCCTCTTCCTTGGTTGAGATTTGGGGCGGCCTTAATCCAGTCTATATCGCGCCGAGCAATTTTCGCCTGCATCCTATCATCGGCTTTACGCCAACTATGCCCGAGCTCTACCCCAATGTTGATGAGGTTGAGGAGGTGTTGTTGACACCGCTCAGCCTGCTACTCGACCCTCATACGGTGCGCGTCGAGCAGTGGGAGCGGCGCGGAATGCTGATGCAAGTGCCGTTCTACGCTATTCAGGGCTACACCGTTTGGGGCGCGACCGCGTTTGTGCTGAGCCAGTTGGTTGCGCGCATTCGCCGTGCGATAAGCAGCTAGCTGTTTCGCAGCGTGCCAGGACTTTTGCCCGATCTTGATAACATGCAGAGTAGAGCGCTTTGACCCTTTCGGTCTGGGCGCTCTTTTTTGTCTGAAAAATGTTGAAGAAATTTGGAAACCTTTGTAAGCGACGCTCGTATAGTACAGTGATTTGTGATCATCTCTGAAGCTACAATTGGAGGACCGAATTGTTGCGTAGAATCTCTTCAACTCTGACATTGGTGTTGGCTCTGGCGTTGTTAGCGGCTTGTGGCGGCGGCGGCGCTGCAAAGGAGGCAGAGCAGGCTGCTGTTCAAGCCCCGAGCACCTCGGGTGGTACAAGTAAGGAGACAGCAAGCGATCTTGAAGAAGTTGCTGAGGATATCGAGAGCGCTGAAGATGCCGACACAGGTGCGAGTGAAGAGAAGCGCTCAATTAGCGATATCATTGGTAACTTGGCCAAACTTGATAGCTACGAGCTGAGCTACGCCTTTGTCTTTGAAGGGACCGATGACGATGGCAACCCTGTATCGAGCAGGATCGAATACTCGCAGAGCGTGATCCGCGAACCCTTCGCTTCGTATACCAAGACCTTTATGTCCGATAACGACGCCGACTCTAAGGATATGTTGGTCGAGTTCTTCTACCTCGATGGAAAGACCTATCTGTTTAGCGAGAATGACGGCGAAGCAGGTTGTATCTACTCGGGCGACCCTGATAACGATGGCAGCAACATGCTCTTCAATCCCAGCAGCCTCGTTAACGGCCTCGAATCGGCCAAGCTGGTAGCGCGTGGCGAAATGGTCAATGGCATCAAGACTGATCGTTATAAGGTCGAAGAAGTTTCGGGTGGTCTGTTGATCTCGGGCGAGCTATCTGCCGAGGCTTGGATCGCTCAAGACAGCGATCTGGTTGTGAAGTATGTTGGCACTGCTACGGGCAAGGGTGGCTGGATCAGCTCGTCGAGCAAGGAGGGCAAGGTCACTTGGGATTACGAGCTCTCCTCGGTCGATTCGCTCAGCGCCATTGAGTTGCCAGCAGCCTGTCAGGAGACCGGTGCAGCGAGCGACATTCCGGTGCCGAACAACCTGCTCAGTGATTCGAGCTTTGGTGGAATGACCGTCTACACCACGAGCGATGCGCTGGCCGATGTTGCGAAGCTCTATGAAGAGGGCTTGCCTGCCAACGGTTGGAGCGTCGAGAAGGTCGATATGGGCGTTGAGATCGACACTTTAGTGCAGTTGAAGGCCACTAAAGATGACCGCGAGATCAGCGTGATGATCACCTACGACGAAGAGGAAAGCAAAACAACCGTGATGATCAGCGAATAGCCTGAACGAACGCAACGCAAAAGCAGAGTGAGGAGAAGCTTCCTCGCTCTGCTTTTTTATTCCTTAATTTTGCTATGAGCACTTGGCGGTAAGGTCTGTAGTGCAATGCGGTCTTTGGCGCGTCCGCCTTCGGCTACCAGCATCCCGCCCGCCGAACAGGGGGATAGTTGCACCCCAGCGCTCGCGGGCAAATCGCAAGTTAGCCGAGCTTTTTAAGCTCTTCGAGGACGCGAACGCCTGGCATCTGGGGCATGCCTTTGGGAATGATCAAGTTGTAGTAGTCGATCAGCTTGGCGAGGTCGCGCAGGCGATCGCGATAGTCGTTGCGTATGATCTCGCGTTGCTGCTTTGTGGCGCTGGGCCAGCGCTGTTGGGCGTTTTGCAACCACTTCTCTAAGGCCGCTTGATCTTCAAAAATGCGCTTTTGCAACTCGATCCAAGGTGGGGCATAGCCAGCATTTTTGAGGATGCGGAAGGCCACTCGATCCTCTTCGGGAACGAGCGAGTCGTCGTCGAGGTGGAGCGGTTTACCCGTGCCGGGCAGGTTGCGAAATAAGCCTTGAGCTTCGGCCTCTGCGATTTTTTGCTCGACAATGCCCATATAGGTGCGCCCAGTTAGCACAGACGGAATGCGAGGAGGCGCAGCATCATCGGGGTTGGGTTTGGCTGGCTCTTGCGACTCTGCCGGATTTGCTTTGTTTGGATCTTCATTCATAAGCAATAGTGCAAACAGCGGCAGCTTAGATCTTTGTCGCTGGAGTAAGCGGCTTGAAGACTAAGGTACACTGCCGCTGGCCGTTGACATAACGAACGTGCCAGATACCGCAGGTTGGGGCGGGGTTGTTACCCGGGTAAACATGTTTGCTCAGATCGATCTGCCCTTGGGTGAGGTGCATAAGTGCCTCGCGTATAGGTGAGCCATGCGAGACGATGCCGATGCGCTGCAGCACGCCCTTATCGAGGGTGTCGAGCAGTGCGCCTATACGTGCCCGAACATCGCTGCTATGTTCGTCGAGGGCATGTTCGGCAACCGCTTGGGTGAAGGTCGCATCGATGCCGAGTTGATCGATGATGGCTTCGGCGGTTTGGGCCGTGCGATCGAAGGGCGAAACAAAGAGGTGTTGAATATTGGTGATAGTGAGAAAGGCGGCAGCCGCTTTGGCTTCGGCGCGCCCTAAGTCGCTGAGTGGAGGGCCGGGCAAGGTATGGTACGGGATCGAAGGGTTATGTATAGGTTGCCCGTGGCGAATCAGATAGATGTCAGTGAGCAAAACGATCTCCCGAATTTGAAATGCATAACTAATCCTCAGTGTGATTATACCACGCCTGTTTGGCATGCTTAGCTAGCGTTCCTGCTAGTGGTACGCTTGCAAACCCCTATTTTTGTGGCACAATAGGCATCATTCATTTTTCGCTTAACGTTTTGCTTGAGGTGTTGTATGGCTCCTGTTTCTTTGCTGGTAGTAGGTGCTGGTGGGCGCGGTTCGCGCTATGCCGAATATGCGATCGAACGGCCCGATCTGGCGCGAATTGTGGGTGTAGCCGAGCCGCGTCCGGTGCATCGCGAGCGGATCGCCGAAAAACACGATCTCGCTGTGGAAAACACAGTGACCGATTGGCGCGAGTTCGCGGCGCGCCCGCGCTTCGCCGATGCAGTGATCATTGCAACCCAAGATGCGATGCATATCGAGCCAGCCATTGCCTTTGCCGAGCTTGGCTACCACATTCTGCTCGAAAAGCCCATGGCCCCGAACGAAGAGGACTGCCGCCGCATCGCCGAGGCTGCCGAGCGCAACGGTGTGATGCTGGCGATCTGCCATGTGTTGCGCTACACGCCCTACACCGAGCAGCTCAAGGCTGTGCTGAAGTCGGGCCGCATCGGCGATATTGTGAGCATTCAGCACCTTGAGCCGGTCGGTTACTGGCACCAAGCTCACTCGTTTGTGCGCGGCAACTGGCGCAACGAAGCCGAATCGTCCTCGATGCTCTTGGCGAAGTCGTGCCACGACTTGGACTGGATCCGCTATATTATGGATAAGCGCTGCGTCGAAGTTTCGTCGTTTGGCAGCCTCAAGCACTTCCGGGCCGATCAAAAGCCCGAGGGTGCGGCCGACCGCTGTCTCGATTGCCCGATCGAGCAGCAGTGCGCCTATTCGGCCAAGCGCCTCTATCTCAGGCAGGTGCAGGAAGGCCGCTATGGCTGGCCCGTCGATGTGCTGACGCCCGAGAATAGCGAAGAGAGCGTTTTGGAGGCTCTGCGCACTGGGCCGTATGGTCGCTGCGTCTATAGCTGCGACAACGATGTGGTCGATCATCAGGTCGTCAATATGCGCTTTGAAGACGATTCGACCGCCAGCTTCACCATGACCGCTTTTACGGCCATGCGCCAGCGCGAAACCCAGATCTTTGGCACCAAGGGCGAGATTCGCGGCAATAGCGAGACGATCGAGATCTTCGACTTCCTGACCGAGACCCAGGAAGTGATCGACACCACTAAGCAGCGCGCAGAGGGCGCTTTGAGCGGGCATGGCGGCGGCGATGCAGGCATCATGGCCAGCTTTGTAGAGGCGGTGGCCAACAACGATCCCAGCCGAATCCGCTCTGGCCCGCGCGAGTCGCTCGAAACCCACCTGATGGTGTTTGCAGCCGAGCGCGCGCGCCGCGAAGGCCGCGTGGTCAAAGTCGAGCTTTGATCGACGCTGGACTGCGACCGTCATTAGCTTGTCTGCCGCTCTGTTCGTGTACAGAAAAACTGCCTCGATTGACTTCTTGTGATGCCAAATCAGGCTATACACTTTGTGTTTTTGGGCTTCGGCAGAGCGGAACTTGATAATTCTTTTTTCCTTTTGGCAATGAGAGCGAGTGATCGTACCCTTGGCTTAGGGTGCGATCGCTCTGATGGCGAAGAGCACGGCGCGCAGCTAGCAGCCCAGTTTGTTGGGTGGACTGTTGGTAGCCGTAGGCGGACGCGCTAAGGACCAAATGGGCGGCTAAAGACTTCGCCGCCAGAATGGTGAATGGCTATAGGCCGATGATGGCAGAAAGCTGCCGCAAGTCGTCTAGCATGCTGTTGCTAGGCGACTTTTGCTTGAAAACGATAACCAGAGAGCGGGCCTAGGCCGGAAATGATAGCTCATACCTATGGTACAATCGACAACAGTAAAGAGACTTTACGGCTGCTGACGGCGATGCGCTGTTATGGGTCGGAGTTTGCTGTGACGGTGAAATAAATCGTGCGAGATGAACGATTGCGCTCGGAAGGCGAGGCGACTCGAGCTTGGCGAGAACGCCTGTTGAATGTGCTTCCGGGTTTGTGTTTGCTTGGCTTTTTTGGAACGCTTTTGGCGGGCGCAAACCCTTTAGGGGGTCTCTTGCGCCTCCTTTTGTTGCTTGGTATAGCGACCCCCGTGTGGCGCTGGCTTTGGCAGGGTGGTCTGACGCGCCTGCGCGAGGGCGTGCACGCTGGGGTGGTGGCGGCTGTCTTGTTTGCGGCTCTCTTTTTGCGTCTGCAAGGTGTCAGCTTCGGTTTGCCCTATTTCGAACAGCCCGACGAATGGAATACGGTCGATTGGGCCATCGAGATGGTACAGACCGCCGACTACAAGCCGCGTATGTTCACCTATCCGCCAGCCTACACCTATCTGCAGGCTGGCATGGTGGCGCTGCACTATCTGCGGGGCGCTAGTGCGGGGCTGTACGAAACCGTTGCCGATATTCAGACCGCGCTCTACTATCCGTGGGGGCGCAGTCTGACCGCTCTGCTGGGCACAGGCAGCATCTTCATCACTTATCTGTTGGGGCGACGGATCTATGGGCGCGAGGTCGGTCTTTTGGCGGCAGCGGCCTTGGCCTTTTTCCCGCCTCATATGCGCGATTCGCACTACGCCACAACCGATATTCCCCTGACCTTCTTCAGTGTGCTGGCGCTGTTGAGTGCGACTCTGCTGCTCTATCGCAAGGCAGGCCTATGGGGGCGTTTGGGCCAAGTGCTGCTGACGGGCGCGCTGATCGGCTTGGCGGCAGCCACCAAATACACGGTTGCTACGCTGCTGCTGCCCTTGGTCGTCGCGGCCGCCTACGCCGCCTTCGACGATCTCGCTAGTCTGCCAGCGCGGGCTTGGCGACTGCTTGGCCTGCTGGGGGCTGGCGCTCTGGGGGTTGGGCTTGGCTTTACGCTCGGCAATCCTTACTGGCTGGCGCTGCTGCCCCAAATGCTCACCGATGTCGGAATGATTTTGATCAACTACAAGGTGAGCGAGCCGCAGTATCAGTGGGAATTCTTCTGGGGCATCGCGCGACAAGACGCCGATTGGCTGACGATCTGTGGTGGCATCGGTATCGCGATCGCGGCCCTGCGCCACCGCCGCGGCGATCTGCTGCTGCTGAGCTTCTTCCTGCCCTACTTGGTTCAGATCGCCAATGTGCCGATCGTCTTCTTCCGCAACGCCCAGCCGATCGTGCCCTTGCTGTTTATTTTTGCGGGCCTGACGATTGTGTCAGCGCTCGATTGGCTGCGGGAGCGCGCTTGGCTGTCGGCTCTATTGGCGCGCCTTCCTTCCAAACAAGCCGTATCGCGCCTCGCTGCGGACCGAAGGAAGGCTCAGCCGATTGTGCTGGGCTTGCTGACGCTCGCCTTCTTGCTGGGCGCTTTTGTGCCGCCCGCCCAAAGCTCGATCATTCAGAGCTATGCTATGGCCCAGCCGACCACGCGCATGCGCGCGACCGATTGGGTGCTGGCCAATGTGCCGCAGGGTTCGCGCATTTGGCTGGAAGATCAGACTTTGATCTTGCCGAGCGATCAGTACCGCGTCTCGGGTGGCAAACCGATTCGCCAACAGCCGATAGAGTGGTATGCTGAACAGGGTTACAGCTATTTGGTGGCCAATGTGTCGCGCACGCCCAGTAAATATCGCGACGAATTGCGCGCTATAATCTCTCGGGCTGGTGTAACATTTAAGAGTAGCCCGAGTAGCTTGGGCGAAGAGTTCGCCGTGATTCAGCTCGCGCGTTTGGTCGAGCCAGCCAGCGACGCCACTAAGGTCGATATTCCTTTTGGCTCGCCCATCGTGCTAGAGGCTTACAAACACCCGGGCGAGGTTCAAGCTGGCGGTGTGCTGCCTTTGGCGATCTATTGGCGCTGTATTCTGCCGGTCGGCCCGGATTATACGGTCTATGTTCACTTGATCGATGCTGAGGGCAATAAGTTGGCCCAGCGCGATATCAAGCCTTTGGAGGGCACTCGCCCGACCCCGACCTGGCAGGTGGGCGAGCTATTGCGCGACGATCAAGATCTTTTTATTCCAGCTGAAGTGCCGCCCGGAACCTATCGACTTGAAGTCGGTATGTATCTGGCCGACACCTTCGCTCGTCTCAACGAGCAGCCCGTCTATTTGGGCGAAGTTATCGTCAAGTAATCGGTTGGACCCTTGTGCGCTCGACCGTTACTATATTTCGTCTGTTTAGCCTTATCACAAAGGAGCTGATATGGGTTATCGTATTGAAAAGGACTCGCTCGGCGAAGTCCAAGTACCCGAAAATGCGCTCTATGCAGCGCAGACACAGCGTGCTGTGTTGAACTTCCCCGTGAGCGGTCAGCGCCCTTACCCGGCTTTTGTTTGGGCTCAAGCGCTCGTTAAGCGCGCCGCCGCCGAGGTCAACCGCGACCTTGGTCTGCTCGATCCCAAGTTGGCTAACGCCATCATCGAGGCCGCCGACGAGGTGCTGGCTGGCAAGCATGCCGACCAGTTTGTGGTCGACCCCTTCCAGGCGGGCGCTGGCACCAGCCACAACATGAACTTGAACGAAGTGATCGCCAACCGCGCAAACCAGATTCTGGGCTATGCGCTCGACGATCCCAAGAAGCCCGTTAACCCCAACGACCATGTGAACATGGCTCAGAGCACCAACGATACCATTCCGACCGCGATTCGCATGGGCATTCTGTGGCGCATCGATGAGCTGTTGGGCGTAGTCGATGGCTTGGCTGCATCGTTGGAGAAGAAGGCTGTCGAGTTCGACGATGTTGTGAAATCGGGCCGCACCCACCTGCAAGACGCTGTTCCGGTGCGCTTGGGCCAAGAGTTCGGCGCCTACGCTTTGGCTGTGCGCAACGATAGCGAGCGCATTCGTGTTTCGGCCGATCGCGTTCGCCGCTTGGGCATCGGCGGTACCGCCACTGGTTCGGGCTTGAACGCTCACCCCGAGTATCACGGCCGCATGATCGAAGTGCTGGGCCGCCTCTCGGGTCAAGAGGTGCGCAGCAGCGGCAACCTCTTTGAGAGCATGCAGAACATGGCCGATATCGCCGACTTCTCGGGCAGCCTGCGCACGCTCTGTCTGACCCTGACCCGCATCGCCAACGACTTCCGTCTGCTCTCCAGCGGCCCGGCCACTGGTCTGGACGAGCTGCGTCTGCCGGCGGTTCAGCCCGGTTCGAGCATTATGCCCGGTAAGGTTAACCCCGTACTGGCCGAGATGCTCAACATGGCCTGTTTCCACGTCATGGGCAACGATTACACCATCGCTTTGGCGGTTCAGGCTGGCCAGCTTGAACTGAACGTGATGATGCCGATCATCGCTCACAATGTCTTCGAGGCCATGCATGTTTTGATCGGTGCGATCAGCGCCTTCACCACCAAGTGTGTCGACGGTCTGACCGCTAACCGCGAGAAGGCCAGCGGCTGGTTGGCTAAGAACGCCATTCTGGTCACCGCGCTCAACCCGGTGATCGGCTACCTGAACGGCGCTGCTGTCGCCAAGGAAGCTATGGCGACCGGCAAGACCATTAAGGAAGTTGTGGTCGAGAAGGGCCTGCTGCCCGCTGAAGAGGTCGATAAGCTGCTCGATGTCTACTCTCTGACCGAGGGTGGTATTCAAGGTGGCATCGGCGCTGGTGGCGGCTAAGCGCTCATTGTTAACATAATCAAAGCGGTGGATGATATTGCTCATCCGCCGCTTTTGCTTTGCAAAGCAAAAGCACTGTACCCAGAGTTGGGACAGTGCTTTTTGAATCTCCTTCATAGCGGGAAAGTGGTTGAGCGATATGGCTGCCGTGTCCCTTCGACAGGCTCAGGGTACGGCAGCTTGGTGGCTGAGCGTGTCGAAGCCCAATCCCCTTCAAAGCGGGGCAGTGGTCGCTTGTGATTGCCCAGCTAAAGTCGCTTCCCATTGCGGATGCTCTTTCGGCGCGGGCAGATAGCACCCCTATTGTTGGGCAGGATGTTGATAGCCGTAGGCGGACGCGGTGAGGAACGAATGAGGGCTAGACGCCTCTCCGCCAACGAAAAAAGAGACGAACTGGTTAGGCTTGGCGATTTCGGTCTTTAGATGGAGTTTCTGCCTTACGAGCGTTTTTGGGCGATAGTGCTTGCAACAAGCCATATCAGTTCAACGTCTAGTTAGCTGTTCGCCCCTTGGCGGGCTTTGTAAAAAGATTATCAAAGATGTGAAGGTAACGATATGGATCACCAGCAGCAGAGCCAGAAGCAAGATTATGGTTTTGGCGTAGCAGAGCAGAAACTTCCTGCCGAGGCCTATTATCAACGACCGCGCCAAAACAATCGTAATCTCGCCGTTATTTTGATTATTGTCGGTGCATTGTGGTTGGCGATCGAATTGATGGGGAATGGTTTCTTCTTTGGAGCGCGCTCTCAGTCGAACCTACAACGTTTTCCTGCCAGCAGCGAGCAGATTGTGTTTGATCTTGGTTCGGCAAACCTTGTGCTTGAAGTCGAAGAGCGCGACGATATTGTAGTTGAGTTGGTCGAGCGGGGCTTTTGGGGCAGCAACACAATGGTCAGCGAACAAGGTAGCCGTCAGCTCACCATTCGCAACCGGGCTTCCGGCCTCTGTTTCTCCAATTGTGATGTTTCTTATCGGGTTGTGATGCCCGCCGATCTCGCGCTCGAAATTCAGACCGATAGTGGTGATATTCAGCTCAAGGGCGACCTTGGCCCAGTGGTTTTGAACACCTTGAGCGGCGATGTAAAGATTCAAGAGAGCGATGATCCGCTTGAGGTGAGCAGCGGCAGCGGAGAGATCGTGCTCGAACGCATTACAGCTGATATCAGCGCCCATAGCAACAGTGGCGATATTTGCTTAGACACGATCAACGCCGAGCGAGCCGAGGTCAGCAGCAACAGCGGCGAGGTACAGCTCAAGGCTGTCGATGCCCAAGTTGTGCAGGTGACAACCAGCAGTGGCGATATTAGTTTTGCTGGTTCGGCTGAGCAGCTAGAACTGCTAAGCAGCAGCGGTCAGATCAAAGTCGAGAATGAGCAGGCCCAGAGCCTCAATCTGGAAACGGGCAGCGGCGATATTCGCTATCGTGGCGGGCTGAGCGGCCGGAGCAGCATCGCCAGCAGTTCGGGCGATGTAGAGCTCAAGCTGAGCGATCCGAGTAACCTGCGCGTCGATGCGAAGACAAGCTCGGGATCGATCGATAGCAACCTCAAGCTCACGCTCGAAGAGAACAGCGAGCATGTCTTGGTTGGCAGTATGGGCGATGGCAGCGTGCAGCTGTCGATCACAACCAGCAGCGGCGATGTGCGCATAAGCAACTAGCCTGCTGGAATCGCTCGTAGTTGTAAAGCGAAACCGATCAGTTGAGTGCAAAGCTCAATTGATCGGTTTTTGTTTAGCGCTTGAGCGCTTGGGCTTGGAGCACCCGTGGTACAACCTTGATCTCTTGGCTGAGGCGCTCGTTGACGGCCCAAGGTAGATCGATCTCGGCGTAGAGCTGCCAGCTGAGCTGTAAGAGCCGACCGGCATAGCTGACCGGCCCGATGCTAGGGATCGAGAAGCGAAACGAGAAACTGTAGGTTTGGCCCGCCACCAGCGGCTCGGGCGCTGTGAAGCTCTCGAATTGAGCAGTGCCCTCATCGCGCAGTCCGCGTCCGCTGCTATGCCAATTGAGCCGAACGCTGATCAGCTTGGGCTGTTTGTCGTCTTTCGGCGTCCAGAGCAGCCTGCCTTCCAATTGGCTGCCCGTCTCGTACTCGCCTGCGTTGGCCAGTTCAAACCAGATCATATCAGCACCTCGGGTAGCACTTGTAAGCGATAGCTATGCCGAATATTGCCCAAGCCGCTGGTCTTTGGCTCGATCTCGATGCGCCAGATGATTTTGTTGTTGGCGGCCTCGAACGAGGGCGGAAGCTGATGCGGCAGTAGCACTTCGTAGTTCGAAACGCTAAAGTCATCTAGGGCCACATCTTGGCGCACGACGGGCAGGGCTTGCTCCCAGACGACATGCTCTTCGATGATGTGCCGTCGTTTTCTTCGCGGTCGGCGGACCTGCTCGACACAGCGCACGAAAGCGCGCACTTGGGCGATCTTGGCGCGGCCTGTGGTACGCAGGCGGTAGCTAAGCTGCAGCGTTTGGCCCAGCCGTTGGGGCGAGTCCAGCAAGATCAGCTCGGCACTTTCGGTGTTGACATAACCGATCAGCTTCATCAGGTTGGCCCAGAGCATGCGCAGGCCGTAGAGCAAAATGGGCAGCGCGATCAGCACTCTGACCAGCGCGCTGAAATGGATGCCTTGTTGGTCGATAAACAACAGGATCGGCTGTGCGGCCAGCCAAGCTGCGACTCCGCAGAGTATAAGGCCGTAGAGCGCCAAGACGGTGGGCAGTTTGGGCAAGTCGCCCTTTAAATCGGCCCGATAGCCATGTTCGCTGCGGTAGGCCGTGGCCTCGGGTTCGAGCCAGCTCTGCCAAAACTCCTCAAACATTTCGCTGGGATTGATCGGTTCGGGTTCCCTGCTCATACGACCTCTTCTGTTTCTGGCTACAAGCGACGCGTTTAGTGTTTAGAGATACGTTTATCGCCCGCTTTTTGTTTCCCGAACGCGCTAGCCTGCAGAGCTCGCGAAAAAATCGAGTATCCTAGAGCCAGGCCCGATCTTGTGAAGGAGTTGAAACGCCATGCATCCGCTTACCCGCCTTTGGCTCTTACTGCTCGTATTCTGTGTGTGTGGCTCTGGCCTCAGCGTCGCGCACGTTCAGGCTGCTTCCCAAAGCGAATTGGCGGCTGCCTTCGAACAAGCCCTGCACGAGGGACGCGCAGCGATCGGCGCGCCCGGAGCGACGGCTTTTGTGCTTGTGCCAGGCGTCGAAGCTTGGAGCGGCGCCTCTGGTTTGGCCGAGATCGGCGAAGGCAGGCCCATGCAGGCCGACGATCAGCTACGCATCGCTAGCGTTAGCAAGCTGTTTGTGGCAACGGTGGCGCTGCAGTTGGTGCAAGAGGGCTGGCTGCGCCTCGATCAGACTGTCGAAGAGTGGCTGCCGGGTCTGCTGCCCGACGGCTCCCGCATCACGGTGCAGATGCTGCTGCAGCACCGCAGCGGCCTGCCCGATTACCTCACCAACGGCATGGTCGAGCAGGCCCGACGCTCGCCCGAGCGCGTTTGGTCGCCCCAAGAGCTGGTGCAGCAGGTGGCGCAGCGCAGACGTCTCTTTGCGCCCGGCCAGGGCTGGTCGTACAGCAATACCAACTACATTCTGCTCGGTATGATCATCGAGCGGGTAACTTCGCATTCGCTGGAACATGAGCTTCAGACGCGTATTATTGAACGTTTGCAGCTGAGCCGCACCCAGCTCGCTCCAGCGAGCGCCGAGGTCGGCTCCTTAGCGCACGGCTATGTGCGCGGCCAAGACTACAGCGCGCTGAATATGTCGCTCGCTTGGGCGGCGGGAGGCATCAACTCCAGCGCGGCCGATCTAGGGCGCTTTTCGCAGGCGCTCTTTTGGGGCGAACTGCTCGATCAGGAACACTTGGGTCTGATGCAGCAGTTTGTCTCGACCGGCGGTTGGGGCAGCCCCGATCTGGCCTACGGCCTGGGCCTGATGCGTCGAACTTTACCAGCCAACAACCTCAGCCCTCAGGCCCGCCTCGCGCTCGGGCATACGGGTGCGCTGAGCGGCTATCGCAGCTCGTTCTGGTATCTGCCCGAATCGGGCATTACAATCGTGGTGCTGGTCAATCGCTTTGAAGCGGAGCCGAATCGGATCGTCACGAAGCTGCTGGAGGCGCTGGCCGCCCACGGCCTCCTCCACTAACCCAAGCAGCCTGCTGGCGGTAAGCTTTCTGCCTTCCATTCGGTTCTCTCCGCGTCCGCCTTCGGCTACCAACATCCCGCCCAACAAACGGGGCGTCTCTCTGTGCTGCGAGGCCGCCCTCACGATACAAAAACGAATAAAGCTGAGGGGATCATCTAAGCGGATGCATAACAAAAACGGCCATTCCCACCACACTTTGGAGGAATGGCCGCTTGTGCAATTAACCGACGCGGTTGCCGCAGTTCGGGCAGAAGAGCGCTGTTTGCGGCATCTGGAAGCTACAGTTGGGGCAGGTCTTCTCGATGCCGACCGCTGGGCTTGCCGGGCTGGCCGGAGTAACCGGACTGGGCGGAGGTGTATAGCTAGCCGGCGGGGTATAGCTCGGAGCGCTGTTTTCGGTCTGAATCGGCACCGACTGAGGGCCGGGCTGCGGTTTAGCTGCCGGAGTAGACTCGACAAAGACCTCGTTTTGGGCTGTCTTCAGCTCTTCCTCTTTCTGCACCATCAGGTTTTTCAGCTGTTCCAGTTCGCTCGAGAGCGCTGCGATGCTGGCGGCCCCGATCTGGCCGGCGCGATAGAGCTCGTAGGCGCGCTCGCCGATCTCTTTCAGTTTATTTTCGTGATCTTTTTTGATCTCATTCAATTCGCCCTGAATGCGTGTGGTGCGCTGAAATTTTTCAGCCTCAAACTTGGCGCGGTCGACACCTTGGCTGATACTGCGTGTAATATTATCAAAAAAACTCATTTCATACCTCCCGGAAGGAAACCTCTCGGATCCTAGCAAACATTTCTGCTACACTATGGTACGAACAAAAAGGCTTTTAGGGTGCATAATTCCATTGTATCATGGCCAAATAGAGCGAACAGACCTTTAAGAAGCCTGGTTTGCTAGAAGAAGGAGCGATTATGGGTTCGTGGGGCGAACTAGATGCGGACTATCCGGCTGGGAGCCTAACCCCAGCCACGGCCTTGATCTTGGCTTTGGCCTATCTGCGCAAGGAGAGCACGGTCTATGCCGCCGACGGGCGCAGCCCAGCCGCTTGGCTGCCGGTTCAGCGCCTCGATGGTGTTTCGCCCGCGCAGCTTGAGCGCGCCGAAGGGCTGCTGACCAGCCTCACTTTTGAAGAGTTTCTGGAGCGCGCTGCGGCCCTGCTCTGGCCGCGCCAACGCCAAGCGCTGCTGCTAATGCTCTGCAACCATGTCTTGGTCGAAGGCGGTCGCCGCCCCGAGCAACACCCAGTGATCCAAGCCCTCTTGGGCGCCTTTGAGCTTGATCGAGCTTGGTTAGAGCAGCATTTGCTCAGTTTGCGTCTGCTCAACGATTATGCCGCCTTCCCGCAATAGCAAGCTATGCACTTGCAGCGCCCAATCGCCGACCTCGAGCATCTACGGCCACGATCGCCCGTTATAGCCCAAAGCGTTCGAGATGGAACGGGCGTTGGCTGCCCTAGCCCCCATTCGCTGCTTGGCGCGTCCGCCTACGGCTACCAACAGTTCATCCATCAACAGAAGGGGCCAGCTTTCTGTTACGAAGCATTATCTGCCGTGAGGAGAGCTTGTTCGCATGCCAATGCCAAAACGAGACCCTTCTAGAGCGATAAACGCGTGCTTAGCTCTCGGGCTGAGGATCATCGCCAAGCCATTTGTAGTATTGCACGATCGTCAAGGAGCGATCGAAGCCTGCCTTCTCGTAGGCGGCGCGCGCGGGTGCATGGCCCGGATCGCCTCCGGTGCTGACGAAGGCCAGCTGCATGCCCTCTTTGCGGAAGATCTCGAGCGCCGCGCTATTCAGCCGCAGCGAAAGCCCGAGCCGTTGGTAGTTAGGATCGACCGCCAGCAGTTGGATCTCACCTGTGCGCGTCTCGCGTTTCAGCTCGTAGAGCAGAAAACCGCCCACCACCCCATCGACTTCGCCGACCAGACCGCTGTATAGTTCGCTGTTGCGGCACATGCTTTCGACCACATTGGCTTGGTGGCTACGCCATTCGGGGAAGATATGGCGATAGATCGCCTCGCCGAGCACATTCTTGAATGACTGGTAGACCGGCTCCCAAGCGCGCAACGAGAGCGCGACGATGGCTTCGATGTCGCCTTGTTGCATGGGACGAACGGAGATATGCCTCATAGAAATGCCCTTTCTGCTAAAGAGGATCGGCTTATCATACCAAATCCGCTAGATCTTTCATTTGGCCATGTGCGCCTGACCGCCTATCTGTTAGCCCCAGAGTGTATCCCCACTGAGTTGGAGGTCATTGCGGGTTTCGCGCCAGAATGCGCGCTGATCGAAGGAGTATGAGCCAAGCTCCCAGCAATCGCTACTTCGGCAGAACGGATGCAGAAAGAGGTTTTGCAGTGGTGAGTGTTTGGCGATGAGGGGTGGGGCGCTGAGGACGAGAAAGCCTCGCTTGTTGGGCGGGATGTTGGTAGCCGGAGGCGGACGCGCTAAGGACCGCATGGGGGCTAGCCGCCTCTCCGCCTGCTGAAAAGCAATGGCCCGCAGAGGAAAATGCGGGAAGCGGAGGTTGTGGCAAACAGTAGGCAAAACAGTGTGCCTCTTGAGCCTTCAAACTCAAGAGGCGCGCTGGAACTTTTAGTTGCGGATGAAGGGAAGGAGAACGCTGTGGCTGCTGCTGGGCTGTTCAGGAATGAAGGGCAAGCCCGTTCCTCCGGCGCTCGTGTCGCCGCTGCCGGGTTGCGGCGTGTTGCGGGTGAGATTGCCCGCCCCATCTTGGGCCTCGACGATCACCTCGGGCAGCTCGCCGGAAGCAGAGATGGGCAGCTCGACCTCGTAGAAGCCCGCATCGGTGCGCTGCATGGGCACGCTCTTCCACTCACCATTTTCTTGGTAGAGCGCGTTCACTTGGCTGATGCCCGTATTGCCAGAGTTGGAGTCATCGGCCACAGCAGTTACTTTTAAGAGCTTCAGGCCGGTCAGACCTTTGACAAGGTTGGATACACTGGCGACCAGCGGCGAGAGCAGATCGTTGCTCAAGCTGGGTGGGGCGCTTTCCTCTGCGATGTAGCTGACTTCGAAGACGAGTTGATCGTAGCGGCGCAATTTGCCCTGCACCTGATCGCCGAACTGTTGGTATTGCACCGGATTGATCTGCAGCAGATCGCGCCAGGTTTCGACGTTGTTGATCTTGCCGTCGCGCAGGCGAATGGTCGAGTAGAAGAGATCGGGCTCCCACGTTCCATCGCCCTCGAAGCCGATCTCAGGCTGAGCTGTATTGAGGGTGTCGCTTACGATCACGGCGATATGGGGCTCGAAGCTATGTTCGTGCGAGCTGGCCCTGACCAGACGAACCTGCTGTACGCGCGGCTGTTTGCTCAGGTCGTGGAAGGCGCTGAGCGACAGATCGTAGGTGACGAGCGGCAACACCGGACGTCCGGGATTGACCTGATCGCTGCTGTGGATCGTTTTAATGCCCGGGCTGAACGAGTCTTCGACTTGCGATGTGCTGCGCGTGAGTTTGCCGCTGCTCAGAGGGACCTCGTCAAAGCTATTGGTGAAGGTGATCAGGCGCGTGAAGCCTTGGCTGAGCTGGCTGGGCGCGATCAGATTGCTGATGTTGAGCAGCGTCTCTTGCAGGAAGGGCACGCTCGAACCCGGCACCTTGACCCGAATGTTGGGCAGGCCGTAGAGCGTCCATTCTAGCATGGCCTTTTCGGCGTAGACATTCAAACCGCCCGGGCCGCTGCTGGCGACAAAGCGCTGTTTGGCGCGCTGCAGGGCTTCGCCGACGCTCACGCCGGGCGAGTTGCTCTGTTGGTTGCAGCCATCTTGGGTGCAGCGGGTCAGCTCCTCTAAGAAGAGCACCGACAAACGCTCGCTGTAGGCGATCAGCTCGCTATCGCCGTAGCCATAGCCGGTATTGCCGATCCAGATGCCGTGGTTTTGCAAAATGCCCTCGGCAAAGTCAGCGGCATATTTGTTTTCCACTCCGGCCGCCAGCTCGCTTGGCAACACGTTTAAACCGCTATGGCAGCCGATCGAGAAGTTGAGAGTGTTGGCGTAGTAACCGCTGACTGGCAACAGTGGCGATAAAATGCCCAGAATCGGCAGGCTCGGGCGGCGCGAGGTAAATTCCTCGGCCAGCAGCCCTTCGTCGTTATTGGCGGCGGGGATGGCGCGCCAATGTTGGAAGTGACCGTTGATGGCGTTGATGCTCTGGCCTTTGCTCAGCAGATTGAGGTACGAGCCTTTGGGCAATTGCAGCAGACCTTGGCCCCAATGACTCTTGAGCTCGCTGCTTTGCCACGAATCGTTGACCAAGCTCGTGATCTTCGGCTTGCCAGTCAGCAGCGTGCCAAGGTTAGGATCTTGCGTGCCAGCCTGCACCAAGGTGTTGATCAAGGCGTCGGCTTGGTCGGTCAGGAAGTCGTAGCCGCTAACGAAGGCCCCGTTTTGGCCGTTAGCAAGATAGATCGTTGTGTCGGCCAAGACGTAGTTAGTTACAAGGCTCTGAATATCGCTGGGATGCTCGACCAAGCGGCCGACCGGGAATTCCGGCACATACAGCTCGCGCCCGCGCCATTCGATCGGCTTGGCGTCGGCGTAGGGGTTATCGCTGCGGATCATGCGGTAGAACATCGAGCCGTAGAGCGGCGTATCTGTTTTGATTAGCCCGGTCGCGAGGTAGTCGGCCTCGTTGGCGATCTCGGTCTCGTCAGGGATGCGGAAGAAAGGGATAACATTGTCGCCGCCCACCAAAACGATACCTTCGGGTCGACACGTGCTCTGGTTCAGTGCGCTCAAAATCACCGAGCGGATCGCTTGGGCAACCCAGTTGGCGTAGAGCGGGTTGCCACGATTCTCGGCTGCGTCCCACTTGTTGTAGAGTGTCGTGTTAAAGTTCGTTCCAAGCGTGGTGTCCTTGGAAAGATCGAGGATAACCGATGTGCTGCCTAGGTTGTTCAGCTTCAAGGCAGAGATCATGCCGTTGGTGCTGGTTGCGCCATAGATAGCGCTCATACGCGCTGAATTGACCACAAAGATCTGCTTGTGGTTGGCGAGGCACTTCCACGAGCTAGCTACGTTCGGCAGTTGAGCTGCTTCGGAGACAGCTTTAAGCGAACCGAGTTCGACTTCAACATCGAGGCGATAGCTTTGGTTAGGTTGAACATCGCCGTTGGCAGAATAGACGAGGATATAGTAATCGCCCTCTTTCCAGACAAAGCGCTCGATCGATTCGGGTGTGGTGCCTAGGTTGGTGCTGATCGAGTTGAGGCGGCCGATCGAGTTTAAGCGTCCGATCGAGTTTAAGCGGCCGATCGAGTTTAAGCGCCCAATCGAGTTCAAACGGCCGATCGAGTTTAAGCGACCGAGATCGGTGATACCATCGACGTTTTCGTCAGGATTGATGCTAGCGGGTTTGAGATCAGAGAAGAGCGCGAGATCGTAGTCGGCGGGTAACTGGCTCAGATCGATGCGAATCGTCGAGCCAGGCTTAGCGACTCGAAAACGATACCAGTCGGCCTCGTTAGCGTGTTCGAGCTTGCCCGATCGACAGACGGCCTGACTCAGCTCGCCCAAATCGTTGGCAGACTGAAAGGTGTCGTTCGATTCGATCTCGGCGTTAGGACACACTGTAGCATTTTGAGCTTGTGAGCGCAGTGTCGTCTGAGACAGCGGGGCAGCGTGACTCGAGCTAGGGAAGCTAGCTGATACCAGTAACACAACGATCCACATAATTAGAGCTGTTTGACGATGAAGACGATGTTGATCTCTCATAATGCTGTTCTGCCTTAGGCTTAAAATACTGATAAATGTTAGGGTAATTACTTGATACGAAAACTTCTCAAGGCATAGTTGTGGATTACGACGTTAGTGCAAGTTATTCGCTCCAAGAGACCCTTTTTTTGATCGGCCGTTACCCTCTCTTTCTCTTTTCTATACACCGTTGAGTATAAAGTTCAGAAACGTCACTCTGAAAATTATAATAAATTTAAATTAACAATAAATTATTACTTAGTCTGTCACTCATCAACGGTGAGAGGGGAATGGTGAAACTAGAGTAAGCACAAGCTATGCCAGGTTTGAGTCTTCCCATAGGTGTAGCGCTGCGCTTGTAAGCTGCACTGTAGTAGCTTGTACGATTACTCTTTTTTCCCCTCCGAAGCAGATAAATAGCGATTTGGGTGAAATCATCCACTAGCTCATAACGAGTCTTTAATCTCAGTGTTGCATAGCCCCTATGGTTAAAAAAATGTTATGCAACTTGTTCTACGCCCGCGCGAAGGCTCCGACCGAAGCCTACACACGGCTGGCCGAAGCGCTTTAGAGCTTCGCTATGCTGAAATGCGCCTCTTAGAGCATCTCTATGAAGTTGGTCTGCTTGTTCAGCGGCTGATCGTTAATCGAGCAGGGGAGCAGGTGAGCCAATTGAGCGATGACACGTTCGTCACCGCATGCTTGAAGCGGATCTTCAGGTCTTTCAGTCTGAGGAATAGGTCAGTCTAGAGAGCGCTCTGGCTTGCGTTCGCGCTGCTTCAAGCCGAGAGCGCTTCCGATAACAGATTCGCTTGTGCACTTCAGGTACTGTATTCGTTGGCAGAGAGCTCTCAACCTTCCATTCGGCTTCTAGCGTGTCCGCCTCCGGCTATCAACAGCTTGCTCACTACATTCGGCTACTCGTCTGCCTGCGCCCAAGCGCTGCCTCAAAAGCCAAGCGTGCGGAATGTGCTATCAAACCTGTCGAAGCTCAAAACACAACCTGTTCAACCGGATTTCGTATGCGCTAACTTTCGTCGCGCGGCCACCAATCGCGCGGCGCGCCCTCGTCGCACTTGACGCAGTTAAGCGCTAAGCCGAGCTTGCTGGCGCGCCCTTCTGCGCTTTGGGTCCAAGGGCGGTCGCTGAGCGGCGGATTATGGCGAACATGCTGGTTGTGGCCGCAGGCCAGTTCGGCGACCCAATGCCCTTCGTGGTCTTGATGGAATCCGACGATCACTTGTTGCATAAGCTTGCTCGTTTCTAACTTGAAAAATCGGCTTTGGCCGATGAAGACTTGGCGCTGCTCGCACAGCGGCAAGCGATGCTCGATAGGCAGTTGCAGAGTGCTTTTTGTGGACGCTTTGTTGCAGCTTCAGCACGCCTAGCATCTGGCTGCATAAGGTGTGGGTGTGCATCGCTCGGGCGCGGATCGACGCTACAGGCCCAGATCAAGGCGCTGCCTGCAAAGCGATGGGCCGTTTGCAAGGCCTGTACCGCCTGATATGGGTTAGCAGCTAAGGCTATTTGGGTTTGGTAGCAGCTCTGGCCCAGACGCGCTGGGATGCGTTCGAGCGCTGCCTTATCGCGACAGATCAAAAGCAGTTTCAGATGGCTGCCCTGTTCGATCAAGGCTTGCAGCTTATGCCAGTCGCTCTCTCGCAGCTTTTCGGCCTCCAGAACGCCCCAAATCTGCTTGGGAATCAACTGATCGGCTTGGGCCAAAAGCTGCACATCCTCTGACGAAGGATCGGGATCTTCGGCGATTTGATCGGCCAATTGGCGTTTGAGCTGGGCGACGGCTTGGCGCAGCGCTTCGGGCCGCTCGTGCTGCTGTTCGAGGATCTGCCTCAGCGCAGCGGCCGCTTGCAGCGAACTGGCGGCCAGCAGAGCGCGGGCGCGGGCCGTTTGGTGCGCTAGACATTCGGCCAGGTGATGGCACAATTCGACGGTCTCAGACCAGTGGCAGGCTAGCCAGCTCGGCCCGCGCCCGCGCGCATCGCTTTGCCAGGGCGAAAACGGCGCATTCAGTGAATGCAAAGCCGGATCATAGACCAGAATCGCCTCTTGGCCGCCCAGTTTGCTCAACAGATGAAGGCAGGCTCGCAGCGCGAGGCTGGCCTTATCGGCGGGCGCTTTCAGGTAGCTGGCTCGGAATTGAAGCAGCTTGAGCGTGTTCTGCTCGGGCAACGTGGGCTGATAATCCGGCAGATTCTGGAATGCGTTCCACTTAATCCACTCTTCTGATCTGTAATCTGGCTGTAATCTCAGCTCCAGGCTGGCGTCGGGGCAGATCTCGACACACAGCCCGCAGCCATTGCAGAGTTCGGGCTGAACCTGCAAGATATATTCGTAACCCTCCAAGCCCTCGAGACGGGCCGGCAGCGAGCGCATTTGGCTCGGCACTTGTTCTAACTGTTCGCTCGCTACAAGCTTGGCCTGCAGCGCGCCTTGGGGACAGATCGCGCTACACAAGCCGCACTGGTTGCAGTTTTGCCCGTTCCAAACCGCCACTTTGCTAGTTTTCTCATCTAACAAATAGACGCTGCTGCCCGCTGGGTAGCGCCCATCGTTGGGCAGGGCGCTGACCGGAACCTGCCAACCCTTCAGCAGGGCCTCGAACAGCTCGTCCGCGTCGTTGCGCTGGGGCTGCGGGCGATACTCGCCCTGCTGCGTTAAGAGTTGGCGGCGCTCGACCCGTTTCAGGGCCGCCTTCACCCGTTGATCGCCCTCGGCCAGCCCGCTGATGCTGCAAAAGGCCAGCCAGAGCAGGCGCTCGACCGTTTGCCCGCTGCGCTCCGCCAGATCTTCCGCATCGAACACCAGCAGCTCTTGTTGCTTCAGCCAGAGCTGTTCGGCCACTTGGGGTGATAGGTGCTGAATAAGCTGCTCATCTTCGTAGCGGCTTATCAGTAGCACTCTTCCGCCTTGGGCCAGCTTGTCGTAATGCTTCTCAAGCGCCTCGAGCGAAGGGCAGATCAGCAGCTCGGCCTCGTCTATGCTGGCTGGCAGCGCTACGCCCTTCGCGGCCCATTGCAAGCCATAAGCGCCCTCGTCGGCCAGCCGTTGGGCCTGCAACTGAAGCTCGCCTTCGGCCAACTCGTTGCCCATAACCGCCAGCGCCTCCAAAAGCGCCGCCTCTTCTAAGCCGTACCAGAAGGCCGAGTGTCGGGCCACATCGGGCTGCGGCTGCCAAGCATTTAGGCGCAGGCTGCTGCCCAGCAGATCGTCCTCGATCCCTAGGCTAAAGTGCTGTTTGGGCAGGGCGCGCTCGAGCTCCGCGAAGACAGCGCCGATCTGAGTTTGGCTCAGCGCTTTGCCGTAGAGGCCGTAGATGCCGCTGCAGAGCGTGGGCAGCGCGCCCTGCCAAGCGCCGTTTTGCAGCGCCATCAGCAAACAAGCGCCGATCTCCGAGCAGAGCGCTGGGGCAGGGGCGCCCGCCTCGTAGCTGCTATCGAGCACGGCCAGTCGCTTGACGCTGGACGGTAGGCAGGCCAGAAAAGCCTCTTGTGGGAAGGGGCGCAGCAGCCGGATCGTGATCAAACCGACCTTTTCGCCGCTGGCTTGCAGCGCTTCGACGGCGGGGCGCGCCGTTTGGGCCGCCGTCCCCATTGCTACCAGCACCCGCTCGGCGTCGTTGGCTCCGACATACTCGCATAATCCGTAGGCGCGCCCGGTCAGCTCTGCAAAACGCGCAAACAGCTCCTCTAGCACAGCGCTGCACTGCTGATAACTGGCTCGGCTGGCCTGCAGGCTCTCGAAGCCGAGTCTGCTGTCGAGCGCGAGCAGGCGCGCTTCGGGCCGCTCGGGCGTGATCGCGGTTTGACGCTGGCTGAGCAGCGCCCAAGCGTCGATCAGGCTGCGGAGCTGTTCTTCGGAGAGTGCTTCGATCAGGGCCAGGCTGGCCGAGGCTATCTGAGCTTCGATCGCGTGGAGGAAGGGAATGCGTGAGTAGAGCGCCGCCGCGTGGGCGATCAGAGCGAGGTCGTGGGCCTCTTGGACGCTGCCGCCCACCAGCAGGCCCCAGCCCGCATTGCGTAGCGCCATCAGCTCGCTAAAATCGCCGATCTGGGCTTTCTCGGGCTGTTTGACAGTGCTAAGGTGCACCACGGCTGGCAGTTGTTCCAGAGCGATCGTGCTGAGCTGGTGGTAACAGGCCATAAGCTGCCCAACTGGCAGCAGTGCGGAAGCGAATCCTCCAGCGTGCAGGGTGGCCCGTAGCGCCAGCAGCGCCTCCGGTGCGCTCGCATCGCTTAGCAGCTTGGTCTGCTCGCCCCAGAGATTGCCTTGCTCTGAAGAGTCTAGGCCGAGCTCATGCCTTGAAAAGGTGCTTATGCAGAGAAGATCGCTGAGCTGATAGGCCACCTTGGCAGCAGCTTGCAATCCGGTCGTGCAGACACGCGATCGAAACATAGAAACCTCCAAAGATACGACACTGTATATGCGCGCAATGCTGCGGAGCTGAGGTCTACAATCGTGGTCGCTTGGTTCTGATTCTTTAAAGAGTGTATTGCTCTAAGTATAGTTGAAGAACAAGGATTGTGAAACAGCAAAAAGCCCGACGATCCTATCATTCTTCAAATCGAAGTCGTTTTGTTGCATTTTACTGGCGGGAAGGACTCTTCCCTCAAAAAGGGCCTAACCGCGTCCGCCTACGGCTACAAAATCGCTTTCCCGAACCAAACGTCTGCTCATCTGCATCGCTGCTATCACTGCTATCACTGTGCCCGCTGCTTGCAGCGAGCAGCTTGAAACGCTGCATTTCGCTGCCGAATACCAAATCCGATTGATTACTTTGTATTTGGCCTTCGGCAGAGTGGAACGTGACTCTCTTTCTCCGGTTTACGTTTTTCCTTCGTCAAAAGAACACAAGTCTTTAAACGGGTTTGGTATAAAGTCGTCCCGAACCTTCTCGCTGCGAAGCTGCGGAAAGCTGAGTGCTAAGGACGCCAGTTTGGAAGATCGCGAATGCGCGGAAGCGCATACACCCTTCTCCCGCCTTTGCGGGAGCTATGCATTACCCAAAAGTCGTGTCGGCAGCAAAAGGCGATCGTTCGCATACCATCGCGGGAGTATCCTTGAGAGCACAGAACGCAGAGAGCTTGTACATGAGTCATCCCGAACTTTTTAGGGGAATGGTCCCCGGAGGCGGGAGGGCA
>ERZ777003.1911-NODE-1911-length-27516-cov-15.227341_pt1 | contig 27516 bp, 23 predicted proteins | sample MGYA00374956_ERZ777003 | MGnify/ENA primary metagenome ERZ777003 (study PRJEB29302, sample SAMN06268252) | bioreactor metagenome | isolation source: Joint BioEnergy Institute, California, USA | place: USA:Joint BioEnergy Institute, California, USA | collected... | reverse complement strand
CGACCGAGGCGGACGTGGCGGTGGGCGCGGCGTCGTCCGGCGTGCTGGCGGGCGCCGCGGTGGCGGCCGGCGTGGCGGTGGGCGGCGGCGCCGGCGGGGGCTCGGGGTAGGGGTAGCCGGAGACTCCCGGCAGAGCGATCGCCGACGTCGGGGCAGCTGTGGCGCCCGTCTGCGCCTCTGGCGCGGGCTCGGCCGTGGGAGCAGCGGTCGGCGACGGGGCCGGTGGCTGGCTACACGCCGCGCAGCACACCAGCGCGGCGGCGAGCAACAAAAAGCGGCGCATCGGTCTCCTGAAAGTTACAGATCCTGGCTCGGGCGCAGGCCGCCGACAGAGATGCTCGCTGCCGGCGCGACCCCCTCGACGATGCGGGCGAGGCCGATCAGCTCGTCCAGCTCGGCGTGAAAATCCGCCACGATCGCCTCCGGGTCCGGCACGAGCCCGGCGTCGGCGGCCACGCCCAGCAGCACCGCCCCGGCGTAGCTGAAGATGCTCACCCCCAGGCCGAGGTGCCCCGACTGCGGCACCCAGAACATGACCTTGTCGACGCGCGACCCGGCCAGGTAGAGCGGCGCGCGCGGGCCGGGGACGTTGGTCATCACCGCGGTGGCCTTCTGGCCGAACAGATCGACGGCCAGGTCGGCGATCTGCAGCGGCGCGATGCCGATGGCGTGCAGAAGCCCGAAGGCCAGCACCGCCTCCGGCGAGCCCTTGATCGCCTCCATGCGCCGCTTCAGCTCCAGCAGCCGGTCGAGCGGGTCGGCGATCCCGAGCGGCAGCGCGAGAAACACCACGCCGAAGCGGTTGCCCAGCTCGCCGATCGGCTCGTCGGGCGGCCGCAGGTTCACCGGCACGACGGCGCGGATGTTCAGGCCGGCCACCGGCGCGCCGCGGCGCAGCAGGTAGCGGCGCAGCGCCCCGGCCACGGCGTTGATCAGCACATCGTTGACCGTACCGCGCGCCATCCGGCCGACGGCCTTGATGTCGTCCAGGGGGACCGGCTGCGACCAGGCCGCGCGCTTCTCGACCCCGAGCTGGCCCTTGAGCGGCGTCGGCGGATCGGGGGCCATGAACAGCAGCTTGTTCAGCGCCTCGGCGCCGCCGATGCCGAGGCGCACTCCCTCGGCGAGGCGCTCCGGGTCGCCCAGCGCGCCGAGCGCCTCGCCCACCTGCGCCGCGAGCTGTGCGGTGCGCTGCAGGGGCTGGAGCAGCGGGGCGCGCCCGTCACCCTGCGCCTCATCCGGGCCGTCGCGCAGATCGCCGTCCGGGGCATCGTCCGTGAGCGAGAGCAGCACCCGGACGAGCGCGATGCCGTCGGCGATCGCGTGGTGCAGCCTGGCGATGATCGCTCCGCCACTGCCGAAGTTCTCCACCACGTGAAACTGCCAGAGCGGCTTGGTGTAGTCCAGCGGCGTGCTCATCAGGTCGCTTACCAGCTCCTGGAGCGCCGCCTGGCCGCCCGGCGATGGGAGCGAGATGCGGTGCAGGTGCGAGCGCAGGTTGAAGTGCGGGTCCTCCAGCCAGCGGGGCGAGCGGCTGCGCAGGTTCGGGTCGGCGAGCCGCATCCGGAAGCGGTCGAACCGCAGCAGGCGCCGCTCGATCAGCTCGCGCAGGCGCGCGAAGTCGAGCGGCGTGTCGAACATGAGCACGCCGGTGATCATCATCAGGTTGGTCGGCTCGTCCATGTGGAGCCAGGCGGCGTCCACCGGCGAGAACGGGTAGCTGCGGCGCGCCATGGCACAGCTCCTTACAGTCGTGCGGCGCGGATCATACGGGAAGTCGTGCCGTCCGTCAACGTAGCCCGCCGGCCACCACCAGCTCGACGCCGGAGTCGCGCAGGGCGTCGCAGAGCTCGTCCGGCGGGCGCTCGTCGGTCACCAGCGTGTCCACCGCGTCGAGCGGGGCGAGCCGCGCGAAGCCGATTCTCCCCAGCTTGCTGTGGTCGGCGACCACCACCACCCGCAGCGCGTGGTCGATCATCAGCTCCAGGGCCACGGCGTTGCGCGGGCTGTTGACGGTCAGGCCGGCCTCGGCGCTCACGCCGCTCACGCCGATCACCGCCACGTCGAAGTAGTGCGAGCGCAGCGCCCGCTCGGTCATCGGGCCGGTGAGCGTGAAGAAGCGCCCGTCGACGGCGCCGCCGGTGCACAGCACCTCGATCCCCTGGTCCGCGGCCAGCTCGAGCGCGATGTTGAGCCCGTTCGTCACGACCGTCAGCGAGCGGCGGCCGCGCAGCGCCCGCGCGACCTGGGTGGTGGTCCGGCCGGCGCCGAGGGCCACCCGCTCCCCCGAGGCGAGCAGGTCGGCCGCCGCCCGCCCGATGCGCTGCAGCGCGTCCAGCTCGCTCCCGCCGGCCGGCGCGGGCGGCATGGCGAGCAGGAGCTCCGGGCGCGCGCCGCTGGCCAGCGACACGGCGCCGTGGTGGCGGACGATCAGCTGGCGCTCCTCCAGCTCGGCCAGGTCGCGGCGCAGCGTCCAGCCCGAGACGGCCAGCTCCGCGGCCAGATCGCGCACCGTGGTGCGTCCTCTCTCGACCAGGATCTGCACGATGCGGTCCTGCCGGCTCCTCGTGCGCGTCCGGCTCATGGCATCCTCCTTGCGCATCCTGCCCCAGCGAGCAGGGGAGTGTGGCGGCGGTCCTTCGTTTCCCTCCGAGCGGGAGTGCGGCGGCAGCCCTTCGTTCCCCGCCGAGCAGGGAGTTGTGGCAAGCCACATGCTCTCTTCTCCCGGCGAGCGGAGAGCTATGGTGCGTCGCAGCCCCAAGCAGGGAGGCATGGAGGGCCGCAGGCTCTCCATAGCCCATTTTTCCGCCGCTGTGACGTAGCTGCGCTGCGTCACAGCGGCGAGAGAGAAAAGTATAGCACCTCGCAGATGTGCAACTGTGCACTTGAGCTGCTCATTTGGTGCGCGTACGATCAGCGCAGGAGGCTCGCCGCGCACGCAGAGGGGGTTTTGGGATGGAGGTCTACACGAAGCGCCTCACGGCGCTGTGGGACGCCGACGTGATCGTCGTCGGCGCGGGGTCCGCGGGCGTCACCGCGGCCATCGCCGCCGCGCGCGCCGGGGCCAGCACGGTGCTCGTCGAGCGCTACGGCTTCCTGGGCGGCACCAGCACCCAGGTGCTCGACACGTTCTACGGCTTCTACACCCCGGGCTCGGTGGCCTACAAGGTGGTCGGCGGCATCCCCGACGAGGTCGTGGGCGCGCTGAGGGAGCGCGGCGCCGCGTTCGAGCGCCCCAACAGCTACGGCGCCGGCACCGGCATCACCTACGACCCGACGCTGCTACGGGTGGTGTGGGAGGAGCTGGCGCTGCGGGCCGGCGTCCGGCTGCTGCTCCACAGCTTCTGCCTCGACGTGCTGATGGACGGCGACCGCATCGCCGGGGTGATCGTTGCCGGCAAGCGCGGCCTGCTGAAGCTGACCGGGCGGGTGGTGATCGACTGCTCGGGCGACGCGGACGTCTGCCACCTGGCCGGCGCCCCGTACGAGCGCGCGGGCGACATCGACCCGGCCCAGACGCTGACCACCACGTTCCGCATGGCCCACGTGGACACCGAGCGGGCGCGGGCGTTCGGCAAGCAGGCCATGTGGCAGGCGATGGAGCAGGCGGCGCAGAAGGGCTACCGCCTCCCACGCCGCGAGGGCAGCTGGCACGTCACGACGATGGACGGCGAGATCCACACCGTCATGACCCGCGTGGCCGACGTGGACCCGACCGACCCCGTGGCGCTGACCGCGGCCGAGGTCGAGGGCCGCCGGCAGGCGCTCGAGTACGCCCGCTTCCTGCGCGACTACGTGCCGGGCTTCGAGCGGGCGCAGCTCTCGTGGCTCTGCCACCCGATCGGCGTCCGCGAGACGCGCCGGGTCTACGGCCGCTACCGCCTGACGCGCGAGGACTGCCTGAGCGCGCGCAAGTTCGAAGACGCGATCGGCGCATGCGGCGCGCCGATCGAGGACCACCGCCCCGGCGCCGACACAGCCTGGGCCTACCTGCCGGACGGCATGACCTACGACATCCCCTACCGCACGCTGGTGCCGCAGCAGGTGAGCGGGCTGCTGGTGGCGGGGCGCTGCTTCAGCGCGACGCACGACGCGCACGCCTCCTGCCGCTCGATGGCGCAGACAATGACGATGGGCCAGGCGGCGGGCACCGCGGCGGCGCTGGCCGTCCAGCGCGATGTCCTGCCGCACGAGCTCGAGGTCCCGCTGCTGCAGGAGCGGCTGCTGGCGCTCGGCGCGCGCTTCGGGGAGATCCGCGCCGAGCCCGCGCCCAGCTCGCAGTGACGCGGGCTCTGCGGCCGCACCGGCCGCCCTCCGGGGGGCTCGAATGAAAGAAATAGCGGGGAGGCGAAGCCTCCCCGCACCCCGCCAATCCCTAGCGGGGAGGCCTGGCGAGCCGCAGGCCCACCGGAAGCGCTCGTCCCACAGCGGGAAGGTGTGGAGAGCGTAGGCTCTCCGCGGTGCCTTCATCCCGCAGCCGTCCCACAGGCGGGGAGGAGAGGAGGGTACAGGCCCACCGGAAGCGCTCGTTTCACAGCGGGAAGGTGTGGAGAGCGTAGGCTCTCCGCGGTGCCTTCATCCCGCAGCCGTCCCACAGGCGGGGAGGAGAGGAGGGTACAGGCCCACCGGAAGCGCTCGTTTCACGGCAGGGAGGTGTGGAGGGCCGCAGGCCCTCCACAGGCACTTTTTCCCCGGCGCTCTGCGGCTGCTGCGCAGCCGCAGAGCGCCGGAAGTAAATAGGAAGAGCAATGCACACTGTTGAGACCACGCTCGGCCCGCTGCCGGCCGGCCAGCTCGGCAACATCGACGCCCACGACCACGTGATCATCGACGGAGGGCTGACGGTGGTGAAGGAGCCCGACTTCCGCCTCGACAGCGTGGACCGGGCGATCGAGGAGATCGGGCGCTGGCGCGACGCCGGGGGCGGGGCGATCGTCGATACGATGCCCTTCGGCTGCGGCCGCAACGTGGACAAGCTGGTCGCCGTGAGCCGCGCGACCGGCGTGCCGATCATTGTGCCGACCGGCTTCCAGAAGGCCAGCTACTACCTGCCGGACCACTGGCAGCACCGCTACGACGAGGAGGCGATCGCCGAGCTGCTGATCGCCGAGTGCGCCGAGGGGGTGGACCGCAACAACTACGACGGCCCGCTGGTGCGCCGCAGCCCGGTGAAGGCCGGCTTCGTCAAGGTCGCCGGGGACTACCAGCACATCTCGCCGACGACGCGCAAGCTCATCCGCGCCGCCGGCCGCGTCCACCGGGCGCTGGGCGTGCCGGTGCTCGTCCACACCGAGCAGGGCACCGCCGCCGAGGAGCTCCTCGACTGCCTGGAGCAGGCCGGCGTGCCGCCCGAGCGCGTCATGCTCTGCCACGTCGACCGCAACTGGGACCTGCGGCTCCACCGGCGGCTGGCGGCGCGCGGCGCGTTTCTGGAGTACGACACCCCCGGCCGCATCAAGTACCAGCCCGAGAGCGTCGTCGTCGACCTCATGCGCCGCATGGTCGACGCGGGGCACCTCGACCGGCTGCTGCTCGGCGGCGACGTGGCCCGCCGCTCGTACTGGCGGGCCTACGGCGGCGGCCCCGGCTTCGACTACCTGATCGGCCCGTTCACCGCCCGGCTGCGCGAGGAGGGCTTCGGCGAGGCCGAGCTGGCCGCGATCTGGCACGCCAACCCGGTGCGCTGGCTGACTGGCCGCTGAGCGGCTGCGGGGCAGACGCTCAGCTGCCCGTGCCCCAGGCACAGACTGATGCGCTGCAATGTCCAGTGTGGTTATGATGAGCGGCTGGTGGGCTGCGATGAGCGGCTGGTGTGCTGTAGCACAACGGGCAGTGCTGGCGAGACGTGCGGCTGGTGTGCTGAGGCAGGACAACGGGCGAGTGATGTGAGGCAGCACCCCCTGCGGGGATGGTTCGGAAGGGGCTGCACAGCCCCTTCCGGCGGGGGAGAGCGCGAGAGGGGTCGGTACCCCTCTCGCCCTCAAGCACACCGTACCGCGTAACTCCTGTCAGCATGACAAGCGCACAATTCAAGGGGCGTGCATCGTCATGCTGAGCCGCACGGCGGCGAAGCATCTCTCGGGCGCTGCCTCACCGGAGGCCTCTTCTTCCGCGGAGCGCTTGCGCGGCTGACGCGTCGGCCGTGCCCTAGAACTTGCGGCTCCACTCCCGCGGCCAGCGCTCCACCACCACCTTCGTCTCGGTGTAGAACTCCACGCCGTGCCGGCCCTGCGCGTGCAGGTCGCCGAAGAAGCTCTCGCGCCAGCCGCTGAACGGGAAGAACGCCATCGGCGCGGCGACGCCGACGTTCACGCCGATGTTGCCGGCGTTCACCTCGTAGCGGAACTTCCGCGCCGCGGCGCCGCTGCTGGTGAAGATGCTCGCCTGGTTGCCGTAGCGGTTGCGGTTGAGCAGCTCGATCGCCTCGTCGAGCGAGTCGGCGTGGCTCAGGCTCAGCACCGGGCCGAAGATCTCCGTGCGCGCCAGCTCCCCATCCGGCGGCACGTTGTCCAGTATCGTCGGGAACAGGAACGAGCCGTCCTCGTAGCCGTCCACCTTCTTCTCGCGGCCGTCCACCATGATGCTCGCGCCCTCGGAGCGGCCCAGGTCGATCAGCTTGAGGATGCGCTCCCGGCTCTCGGCCGAGATCACCGGGCCCATCTCCACGCCCTCGTCGAGCCCGTAGCCGACGCGCCGGCGCTCGGCGGCGTCGGCGATGCGCTCGCTGAACTCGCCGCGCGCCTCGCCGACGGTGATCGCCACCGAGGCCGCCAGGCAGCGCTGCCCGGCGCAGCCGAACGCCGAGTCCGCCATGACCCGCGTGGTCGTCTCCATGTCCGCGTCGGGCATGATCACCACCGGGTTCTTGGCGCCGCCCTGGCACTGCGCCCGCTTGCCGTTGCCCGTCGCCCGGGCGTACACGTAGCGCGCCACCGGCGTCGAGCCGACGAAGCTGATCGCCCGGATCGTCGGGTGGTCCAGCACGGCGTCCACCGTCTCGCGCCCGCCGTTGACCAGCTGCACGACGCCGGGCGGCAGGCCGAGCTGGTCCAGCAGGCCGAACAGCATCTGGCTGGAGAGCGGCACCTTCTCGCTCGGCTTGAGGATGAAGCAGTTGCCGGTGGCGATCGCGTAGGGCAGGAACCAGAGCGGGATCATCGCCGGGAAGTTGAACGGCGTGATCGCCGCCACCACCCCCAGCGGCTGGCGGAACATGTGCTCGTCGATCCCGCGCGCGATGTCCTCGTTGTTGTAGCCCTGCATCAGGCTGGGGATGCCGCAGGCCACCTCGACGTTCTCGATCCCGCGCCGCAGCTCGCCCACGCTCTCGGCGTAGGTCTTGCCGCACTCGTTCGTGATGCAGCGCGCCAGCTCATCCAGGTTCTCCTCCAGCAGCTGCTTGAGCTTGAAGAGGTACTGCACCCGGTCGGTCGCCGGCGTGCGCCGCCAGCCGGGGAAGGCCTGCGCGGCCGCCTCCGCCGCCGCCTGCACGTCGTCCGCCGGGGAGAGCGGCACCTCGGCCAGCACCTCTGCGGTGGCCGGGTTGCGCACCGGGAGGTAGCTCTCGGCGCTGGCGGTCTTCCAGGCGCCGGCGATGTAGTTCGGTAGCCGGTTCGTTGCGCTCATAGATTCACCTTCTCTCTCTTTTGCAGGCACAATGTACGCGGTGTGGTGCTGCGGCGCCTGCCGCGGGAGGTGCGGAGGGCCTGGAGAAGCGGCGCCTCCTCGCACCCCACCTGAAGCTAGGGAGTGATGATACTCCAGCTTGCCGGAATGCACAACGGCCGCGCCCCTCCGGGCGGCGGGCGGAGTATAATGAAGGCCGCCCTCACCAGCCCGTCCAAGGAGCCCAGGCCGATGCTGGCCGCACTGAAGCGCACTCCCATCCTGCTGCTGCGCCCCTACATCATCATCCGTGGTTACCGCCGGGAGAACCTGATCCCAGATCTCGTGAGCGGCCTGACCGTGGCCGTGGTGCTGCTGCCGCAGGCGCTGGTCTTCTCGCTGCTCGCGGGCCTGCCCCCCGAGCGCGGGCTCTACGCCGCGGTGGCCGGGGCGATCGCCGGCGCGCTGTGGGGCGCGTCGAACCACCTGCACACCGGCCCGACCAACACCGCGTCGATCCTGGTGCTCTCCACGCTGGCGCCGATCGTCATCCCCGGGTCCGCCGAGTACGCCGCGGCCGCCGGCGTGCTCGCCGTGCTCTCCGGGGCGGCGCGGGTCGCCCTCGGGCTCGCGCGGCTCGGCATCCTCGTCAACTACGTCTCCGACTCGGTGATCGTCGGCTTCACGGCCGGCGCCGGCGTGCTGATCTTCGTCGGCGAGCTGCGCCACCTGCTGCGGCTCGGCGCCCTCAGCTCGCCCGGGATCGTCGAGACGCTGGTCAACGTCGCGTCGAACCTGCCGCGGGCGCACCTGCCCAGCCTGGCCCTCGGCGTGCTGACCATGGTGCTGATTATCGCGCTGCGCTACGTCAGCCCGCGCCTGCCGGGCTCGCTGATCGCCATCGCCGTCGCCTCGGCGCTCGTCGCGCTGGCCGGGCCGCAGGTCCTCGACGTCCAGACGCTCGGGTCGCTGCCGGGCGGGCTGCCGCCGCTCGCCAGCCTGCCGCTGTTCGACCTGGGCCTGGCCGGGGATCTGGCCACCGGCGCGCTGGCGGTGGCGGCGATCGGGCTGGTGGAGGCGACCTCGATCGCCCGCTCGATCGCCGTCCAGTCGGGCCAGCGCCTCAACACCAACCAGGAGTTCGTCGGCCAGGGGATGGCCAACATCGCCGCCGGGCTGTTCTCCGGCTACCCGTGCTCGGGCTCCTTCAACCGCAGCGCGCTCAACTACGAGTCCGGCGCGCGCACGCCGCTGGCGGCCGCCTTCTCCGGGGTGGTCGTCCTCGCGGCGATGCTGTTCCTCGGGCCGCTGGTCGCCTTCCTGCCGCGCGCGGCCCTGGCCGGCATGCTCGTGCTCGCCGCCTGGGGCATGATCGACCGGCGGCAGATGCTGCGGATCTGGCGCGGCGCCCGCGGCGACGCGGCGATCATGATCGTGACGCTGCTGGCCACGCTGTTCCTGCCGCTGCCCTTCGCCGTGCTGGCCGGCATCCTGATGTCGTTCGCGTACTATATCATGAAGACCAGCACGCCCCAGGTGCGCGCCGTCGTCCCCGACGACGAGTTCCGGCACCTGGAGTACCAGCCGCAGAAGCCGCAGTGCCCGCAGCTCGGCGTGCTCGACGTCCACGGCGACCTGTACTTCGGCGCGGTCGGGCACGTCGAGGACGCCATCCGCAACCACCGCGCGGCCCACCCGACACAGCGCTTCCTGCTGCTGCGGCTCCAGCGCGTGGAGCTGATCGACATCAGCGGGATCCGTATGCTCGAGAGCGTGCTGCGCTTCTACCGCGAGGCCGGCGGGGACCTGTTCCTCACGCGGGTGAACGAGCCGGTGCTGCGGGTGATGCAGGACAGCGGCTTCATCCAGCGGCTCGGCGCCGACCACCTGCTCGACGAGGACAACGCCATCGAGTACCTGTTCTACAAGGTGCTCGACCCGGCGATCTGCATCTACGAGAGCGGCGTGCGGGTGTTCCGCGAGTGCCAGAACCTGCCCCGGCCGGACTACGCCGTCAGCATCCCGCTCACGCCGGTGAACCCGGCCGAGGTGCGCGAGATCGCGCCGCGCTGGCTGTGGGAGCGCCTGCGCGAGCCGGCGCCGCCGCTGGTGGTGGACGTGCGCGAGCCGCGCGAGTACGCCGCGGGGCACATCCCGCAGGCCCGGCTCATCCCGCTGCCCAAGCTGCTGGCGCAGCCGCCTGAGGACCTGCCGCGCGACCGGTCGATCGTGCTGGTGTGCCGAAGCGGCCGCCGCAGCGCCCGCGCCGCCGCCGCCCTGCGCGCCCAGGGCTATGAGGACATTGCGATCGTCCGCGGTGGGATGCTGGGCTGGGAGGCGGCCAACCTGCTCGAGGCAGTCGATTGATCTGCGGAGGTGCTCTGCTCCGTGCCCTCCGTGGTTCGGCGAAGAGGTTTTGACGGGCAACGGTGCTCCGTGCTCTCCGTGGATTGGTGGTGAGGATTTAATGGGCAATTGTCGAGTGGTACTCCGTGCTCTCCGTGCCCTCCGTGGATAAGAGGAGCTTGCAGATGACCACGCTTCCCCCCCGCAACCTGGGCCTCGACCTGGTGCGCGCCACCGAGGCGGCCGCCCTCGCCGCGGGCCGCTGGATGGGGCTCGGCAAGCGCGCCGAGGCCGACCGCGAGGCCGGCGCGGCCATGCTCCGCGCCCTCCAGACGCTCAACCTGGACGGCCGGCTGGTGCTCGGCGAGGAGGGCCGGCGGGACGACGTGCTGTTCCGCACCGGCCAGCAGGTCGGGAGCGGGAACGGCCCGCTGATGGACGTGGTGGCCGACCCGATCGACGGGCGCAACCTGCTCGCCCAGGGCCGCCCCGGGGCGATCGCCGTCGCCGCCGTGGCCCCGCGCGGCTCGATGTGGTCGCCCGCGCCGGCGGTGTACATGGAGAAGATCGTCGTGGACCGCGACATCGCGCCGCACCTGGTGCCGGAGTGCATGGGCGCGCCGGCGGCCTGGACCCTGGCGCTGGTGGCGCGCGCCAAGGGCAAGCAGGTGCGCGACCTGGTGGTGTTCGTGCTGGAGCGCGAGCGCCACGGCGCGCTGATCGAGGAGATCCGCGCCGCCGGCGCGCGGGTGATGCTCAGCTCGGACGGCGACATCGCCGGGGCGATCATGGCCGCGTCGCGCACGGCGCGCGTCGATCTCATGATGGGCATCGGCGGCGCCGCGGAGGGGCTGATCGCCGCGTGCGCGGTCAAGGCGCTGGGCGGGGCCATGCTGGCCCGGCTCGCGCCGCAGAGCGATGCGGAGCGCGCCGCGGTGGCCGCCGCGGGCCTCGATACCCGCCGGGTGCTCAGCGAGGACGCGCTGGTGGCCGGCAACCAGATCTTCTTCGCCGCGACCGGGATCACCGACGGGCCGCTGCTGGAGGGCGCGCGCTACGCCGCCGGCCGCGCCGAGACCGAGTCGCTCATCCTGCGCGCCGAGACCGGCACCCGCCGCCGCATCCACGCCGAGCACCTGCTCTCCGACAAAGGGCTGTAGTCTGTCGCGGCTGAAGAGGGACTCCGCATGGCTCCGAGGCTCCTCCGCATCCACACCGAGAACGCCGACTACCAGCACATCGAGACGCTGCGCCGCAACCGCAACAAGCGCCAGCGCCACCGCGAGTTCTTCGTCGAGGGCGTGCGGCCGATCAACCTCGCCCTGCGCCACGGCTGGCAGGTGAACGCCTTCGTCTACTCGCGCGAGCGCCCGCTCTCGGACTGGGCCGCCGGCATCCTCGCCCGCTCCAACGCGCGCCTGCACGTCGAGCTGCCGCTGCGCCTGCTCGCCCAGCTGAGCCTCAAGGAGGAGACCTCCGAGCTGCTGGCGGTCGTCGCCATGCCCGAGGACCGGCTCGAGCGCATCCCCGCCCGCCAGAACCCGCTGGTCGTCGTCTTCGACCGGCCGGGCAGCCCCGGCAACCTCGGCACGCTGATCCGCAGCTGCGATGCGCTCGGCGCGGACGGCCTGGTGATCACCGGGCACGCCTGCGACCTGTACGACCCGGAGACGATCCGGGCCTCCACCGGCTCGCTCTTCGCGCTGCCCGCCGTGCGCCTGCCCTCGCACACCGCGCTCGCGCCCTGGCTCGAGCGCCTGCGCGCCGACCACCCGCGCCTGCAGATCGTCGCCACCGACGAGAAGGGCGAGCGCACGGCCGCCGAGCACGACTTCACGCGCCCGACGGTGCTGCTGCTCGGCAACGAGACCTGGGGGCTGAGCGCCGCCTACCGCGCCCTCGCCGATGTCACGGTGCGCATCCCGATCACCGGCGCCGCCTCCTCGCTCAACGTCGCAGTGGCCGGGAGCATCCTGCTCTACGAGGCCGGGCGGCAGCGCGCGGCCGGCGCCGGGGGCGCGTAGGCCCCGCACTACAGCTTGCCCCTGGCCCTGGCCCGTGCTACAATATCTGTGCATCGACAGCGGCGCCGGGGCCTTCATAACCGCTAGCAAAAAAACGCGAGACACGCCCCGACGTCTGTCGAGGCGTGTTATGGTTTACTGGAAGGAGCCCCATCTGGCAGAGTACACCGTCACCACCACCGCAGACGGCAAGCGCCTGTACGAGACGAAGCCGCCGCTCGAGCGCGCGTTCCTGGTCGGCGCCGAGCTCACCGGCGGCCGCAGCCCCTGGCGCGCCGAGGACTCGCTCCGCGAGCTGGCGCTGCTCGCCGACACCGCCGGCCTCGAGGTCGTCGGCAGCACCTACCAGCGCATCAAGCAGCCCTACCCCAAGCACTTCATCGGCCCGGGCAAGGTTGAGGAGATCGCTGCGCTCAAGGATGAGCTCAAGTACGACGTGGTCGTCTTCGACGACGAGCTCACCCCCGCGCAGACGCGCAACGTCGAGGAGGTGCTGCAGACGCGGGTGATCGACCGCACCACGCTGATCCTGGATATCTTCGCCAAGCACGCCCGCACCCACGAGGGCCGCATCCAGGTGGAGCTGGCGCAGTACAAGTACCTGCTGCCGCGGCTGCGCCGCGCCTGGACCCACCTGGAGCGCCAGGCCGGCACCGGCGGCGGCACCTCGTCGGGCGGCGTGGTCGGCCTGCGCGGCCCCGGCGAGACCCAGCTCGAGGTGGACCGGCGGATCGTCGGGCGGCGCATCGCCTGGCTCGAGAGCCAGATCGAGGAGCTGCACCGCCAGCGCGAGGTGCACCGCGAGCGCCGCCGCAAGTCCGGCGTCCCGGTGGTCGCGCTCGTCGGCTACACCAACGCCGGCAAGTCCACGCTGCTGAACGCCCTGTCCGGCGCCGATGTGCGCGCCGAGGACCGGCTGTTCGCCACGCTCGACCCGACCACGCGCCAGGTCGATCTGCCCGGCGGCCAGCAGATGCTCCTCACCGACACCGTCGGCTTCATCCAGAAGCTGCCGACCCAGCTCGTCGCGGCGTTCCGCGCCACGCTCGAGGAGATCCGCGAGGCCGACCTGCTGCTGCACGTGCTGGACATCACGCACCCCAACGCCGAGCAGCAGACCCAGACGGTGCTCGACACCCTCCACGAGCTGCGGGCCGATGACCGGCCGATACTCACGGTGCTGAACAAGGTGGACCTGCTCGAGGGCGTGGACGAGTCGGAGATCGGGCGCATGGCGGCGGACCTCGGGCTCCCGGCGGACTACATCGCGGTGTCGGCCGCGCGCGGCTGGGGCATCGAGCAGCTGCTCCAGCGCATCGAGGCCATCCTGGCGCTCGATATGGACCGCATCTCGGCCTTCATCCCCTATCGCCGTAACGACCTGCTGGCGCTCTGGCACCAGCGCGGCGTCGTGGACGAGGAGCGCTACGAGGCCGACGGGACGTTCGTCGTCGGCAAGGTGCCGCCCGCCCTCACCGACCAGTTCCGCGCCTTCCTCGCGCCGAGCGAGGCGCCCAGCAGCGGCGCCGGCGTCACCGAGGCGCGCTAGCCGCCAGACAGCTCAATGACCGCTCCGGACTCGGCGTCCTCGCCGCAACACACCACGACGTCGCAGCGCGAGGGCGCCGAGCCGGACGCCTCCCCGCTCCAGCCCGCCCTCTCCCCGGCCGTCGCGCGCCGCAACTACCGCCTCGGCGTGATCAACGGCGTGCTCTTCGGCCTCGGCGAGTCGGTGGGCAGCCCTGGGCTGGTGCTTTCGCTCCTCATCCGCCAGCTCGGCGGCTCGCTCTTCCTGGTCGGCGCGCTTCCGGCCATCCAGACCGCCGGCTACCTGCTGCCGCAGCTGCTGGTGAGCGGCCGCCTGCAGGACCAGCCGTACAAGCTGCCGGTCTACCGGCTGTTCGGCGCCATCCGCGTGCTCACCTGGGCCGGGCTCGCGGCGGCGATCTTCGCCGCGGGCGTGCTGCCCCCTGCCGTCGCGCTGGCGCTGATCGTGGCCGCCTTCACCGTGTTCAACTTCTGCGGCGGCGTCACGACGCTGGCGTTTCAGGATATCGTCGCGCGCATCATCCCTCCCAGGCGCCGCGGCAGCTTCTTCGGCATCCGCCAGTTCGTCGCCGGCCTGCTGGCGTTCGCGGTCGGCGGCACGCTCGTCCGCTGGCTGCTGGGCGAGCGCGGGCCGCTGCCCTTCCCGGCCAACTTCGGCGCGCTGATGCTGCTGAGCCTGGTCTGCTTCGCCGCCGGCATCGCCAGCTTCGCGCTGGTGCAGGAGCCGCCGCAGCTGCGCCTGGGCCAGCGCCTGCGCCTGGTCGAAGGGCTGCGCCGCGCGCCGCAGCTGCTGCGCGCCAACCGCAACTACCGCTGGTTCATCGCCTCGCGGCTGCTCATCCGCACCGGCCAGATCGCCGAGCCGTTCTACATCGTCTACGCCACCGAGCAGCTCGGGCTGCCCGCGGCGGTGGCCGGCGCGTTCGTCTCGGCCTGGGCGCTCGCGGCCGCGCTCTCCAACCTGTTCTGGGGGCGCGTCAGCGACCGCAGCGGCAACCGGCGCCTCATCCTGCTCACCGGCGCGCTGATCGCGCTCGCGCCGCTGCTGATGCTCGCCGGCCCGGCCGCGGTGCGCGCCGCCGGCCTGGGCGAGCTGGCGCTCACCGCCGCGCTCGGCGTGGTGTTCCTGCTGGTCGGCTCGGCCGCCGACGGCAGCGCGATCGCGGGGATGACCTACCTGCTGGAGATCGTGCCCGAGGAGGAGCGGCCGACCTACATCGGCCTCGCCAACACCATCCTCGGCGTTGGCGCGCTGCTCCCGGTGCTGGGCGGGTGGATGGTGGCGCAGCTCGGCTACAGCGTGACGTTCGCGGTGGGCGGCGCGGTGGCTGCGCTGGGGGTGCTGGCGGCCACGCGCCTGGTGGAGACACAGGTGGCTTCGCCCTGAGCGGCGGGCCTCACGGCGCGGCGAGCGCCACCACGAGCGCGATCGCGTGCTGGTCGGTGTGCGAGAGGCTCACCGACAGCTCCCGCAGGCCGAGCTCCTGCGCCCGGGCCAGCGCCGCGCCGCGCAGCGTCAGCGACGGGCGCCCGCTCTTGTCCGCCAGCACCTCGATGTCGGTCCAGGGCAGCGAGCCGCTGTCCGCCCCGCCGAGCCCGCGCAGCCCGACGCCCAGCAGCTTGCCGGTGGCCTCCTTGGCCGCCCAGCGCGCCGCCAGCGAGGTGGTGCGCCGCGCATAGGCCCGGATCTCTGCGGGCGTGTAGATCCGATTCAGGAAGCGGTCGCCCCAGCGCTGCACCGCGCGCTCGATCCGCGCCACCTCGATGATGTCGACGCCGCTGTAGAGCATAGACACAGCTCCGGCGAGGCTCGTGCCGCGCGCCTACTGCCTTCCGACGAGCGAGATCGCCGTGATCTCGGACAGATAGTCGTGGCCGCGGGCCTCGATGTAGATCATCTGGAGGTAGCGGGCCTCGCGCAGCAGCTCGTCGTCGCGCAGCTCGACGTTCAGGTGGTACCAGTGGAACTTCGGCACCGGCCGGTACCAGATGTCGCCGGCCGCCCGGGCTGGCGCGAAGTCGTCGTCGGTGTAGACGCAGAAGCGCCGCGGCTGCTCCCGGTCGGTCGGGCTGGTCGGCTTGTAGACCAGGGTGATCAGGATCGGGCACTCCGAGCCCGCCACGCCCGCCTCCGGGATGGACTGGTCGAGCACGCGCACCCAGGCGCTGAAGCGCAGCGAGGTGAACTCCGAGACGTCCACATCGAGCTGCTGTTGGATGCCGTTGGCGAACGCCCGCTGCTGGTTGCCGTCGCGGCGGATCTGGCCGACGAGGATCTGCTCCGACGGCGAGCAGAGGTCGGGGGTCTCAGGCCGGCATGTCTTCACCACCTGGAAGCGCCCGTTGCGCTCCGCGTCGGTCATGTTCGGCGAGAGCTGGCTCCAGAACTGCTCCCAGGTCAGCGAGCCCGACCCCGGCAGGTAGTGGCCGAAGTCGTCGTACAGCTCGAAGTCGCCGTCGGCGATCAGCTCCCAGCGCGCCGGCAGCGGCCCCTCCAGCATGCCCTCGGCCGAGACCTGCACCAGCTCATCCTCGCTGAGCAGCACCTGCTGGTCGCCGTGCTCGACGATCGCGCTCCCGCGGCGGGCCGCCACCTCGACCTGCAGCGGGGCGCCGGAGGCGGTGGTCGGCGGGAGGCGATTCGGGTCCGGCTGCGGGACGTTGATGCTGTAGCTGCCGCCGGGGGCCAGCCGGATGCGGACGCCGTCGTCGGTCACGACCGTGTAGTAGACATCGCGGTAGGGCTGGTTGTTGGCGATGTCGTAGCGCACATAGCCGGCGCTGTGCCGCAGCACCACCTCCTGCCGCAGGTCGGTCCAGCGGGTGACGCGGTACTTCTCGATCGAGAAGGCGGCGCCCGTCGGGTGCGCCCACAGCTGGATGTGCGTCTGGTCCGGCAGCACGACCGAGGCCACCGGCCCGTACCCGGCCTCGGGCTTGGTCGTGACCTGATACCCCTCCTCGATGTACTGGCAGACGTCCTGGTGGCCGGGGCACGGGTCACGCTCAGGTGGGAGGCGCTCGAGGCTGTTGGCCGTCAGCTCGCCCCGCGCCTGGAGCGTGACGCCGGCGTTGACGTGGCCGCGCAGCAGCGTTCCGCCCTGCGGCACCATCGCCGACGTGTAGTAGCTCCAGCTCCACCAGACGGCGAACGCCACCAGCGCGCAGAACAGCCCGAAGAAGACCAGCAGCGTGATCCAGGCGCTCGTCTCGGGGCGCATGCCGCTCTGCGCGCGGGCCGGTTGTGCGTGCTCTGCCACGGCGGCGTTGCTCCTGTGCTCAGAATACGGGCAGGTAGCGCTGCAGCTCCCACTCCGAGACGAACACCCGGTACTCCTCCCACTCGCGCGTCTTCGCCTCAACGAAGCGCTCGAACACGTGCGGCCCGAGCGCTGCGCGGACGACCTCGTCCCGCTGCAGCTCCTCGAGCGCCTCGCTCAGCGAGCCGGGCAGCACCTCGAACTGCCGGGCGCGCGGGTCCACCTCGAACAGGTCCTCCTCGACCGGGTTGGGCAGCGGGAGCTCGCGCCGGATCCCGTCTAGCCCGGCGTGCAGCATCACCGCGAGCGCCAGGTACGGGTTGCACGACGGGTCGGGGCAGCGCAGCTCGACGCGCGTCTTCTGCGGTCGGGCGGGGTTCACGCGCGGCACGCGCACCAGCGCGGCGCGGTTCGTGCGGCCCCACATCAGGTACACCGGCGCCTCGAAGCCCTGCACCAGCCGCTTGTAGGAGTTCACCAGCGGCGCGAGCACGGCGCTCATGCCGCGCGCGTGCGCCAGCAGCCCGGCGATGAAGTGCCGGCCCGTCTTCGAGAGGCTGTACGGGTCGTTCGCGTCGTAGAACGCGTTGCGGCCGGTCTTGGCGTCCGCCAGGCTCTGGTGCACGTGCATGCCGTTGCCGTTCACCCCGACGATCGGCTTCGGCATGAAGCTCGCATACAGGCCGAGCGACTGCGCCACGGCCTTGAGCGTCGTCCGCGTGGTCACGGTGTGGTCCGCGGTGCGCAGCGCCGGCCCGTAGCGCAGGTCGATCTCGTGCTGACCGGGCGCCCCCTCGTGGTGGGTCTGCTCCACCTGGATCCCGAAGGCCGCCAGCGCGCGGACCATGCGCCGGCGGACGTGGGTGGCGGCGTCGGTGGTCGCGTCGAAGTACCCGGCGACATCGTGCGGGGTGAGCACCGGGCGCCCGTCGGCATCGGTGCGGAACAGGAAGAACTCCATCTCCGGCCCGACCTGGTAGGTGAAGCCGAGCTGGGCCGCCTCCTCGAGCGCCCGCTTGAGCACGTAGCGCGGGTCGCCGGCGAACGGCTTGCCGTCCGGCGTGAACACATCGCAGATCACGCGCGCGGTGGGGAAGCCGGCGGCCTCGTCCCACGGGATCACCGCGTAGGTGTCCAGGTCCGGCACGAGGTACATGTCGGTCTCGCGCCGCTCCGGCCCGAACCCCTCGATCGCCGAGCCGTCGAACCAGACGCCGTGGTCGAGGCAGTCCGGGAACTCGCTGGCCGGGATGGTCACGTTCTTGACCATGCCGACGATATCGGTGAACTGGAGGCTGATGAACTCGACGCGCTGCTGCTCGACGAGCGCGAGCACCTCTTTTGCTGTGCGGGGCATAGTGCTGGTCAGCTCACAGGTTGCAGGTCACTGGCGCTGGTACAGGATCTGGTAGCCGCCGTTGCGGGCGCCGCGCGCCGCCACGCGGTAGCGCAGCACCCCCTCGCTGTCCGTCGCGGCTGTGCCGGAGCGTGTCACCTGCTCGTCCGGCCGGCTGCGGGCGCTCAGCGTCACCTCGCCGTCGTCCAGCAGGTCGAGCCGCAGCTCGCCCTGCTCCGCCTCCAGGATCACGATCACCCGCAGCTCGGCGTCCGGCGCGCCGGTGCGCAGCTCGTGCAGCGCCTCGCCCTCGGCGCTCACGAACGACGCGCTGCGGTTGCCGGCCTCGGGGCTGATGTCCTCGTTCACGCGCTCGCCGGACACGAGCATGCACCCGCTGGCGAGTGCCACAAAGCACGCGCAGAGGGCCAGGCCGAGCAGCAGCCTGAGCGCCGGTCGCGCCTCGGGCCCCGCGCCCCAGCCGAGGGCTCTTCGCTCCATGAGACCCGTCTCTAGACCCCGGCTACCCATACGACTCGGGGCGGCTGTCGGCGTCGTAGGTCTGCTCCCGGGGCACCACCGCCACGCGCAGCGGGCGATGGCTCTCGACCCGCAGCGCGGTGAGGCAGTTCGGGTTCGCGCAGACCACCTCGGCGCCGGTTGTCACGTAGCTGAAGACCGCGAGCCTCTGCTTGCAGACCGGGCAAGTGACCGTCTCGAGTGTCATAGGTGTCTTCCAGTTTCTTGACGTGAGTCGTGATACGGTTCAGCTTCACATAACGTCGGCGGGCGGTGTGGCGCGCTCCAGGTTCGCTGCTTCCCGGCGCCCGCGCGGGCCGGGGGTGCGGAGGGCCGCAGGGTCGCAGCTCCCGCCTACTGAGCGAACAGCGCATCCACGAACGCCTGCGCGTCGAACAGCGCCAGGTCGCCCGGCTTCTCGCCGGTGCCGATGTAGCGGATCGGCCGCTCGATGTCCTGCGCGATAGCGAAGGCGATCCCGCCCTTGGCCGTGCTGTCCAGCTTGGTGACGGCGACGTCGGTCACGTCCACCGCCTCGGCGAACGACTTCGCCTGCAGCACGCCGTTCTGGCCGGTGGTCGCATCGATCACCAGCAGCACCTCGTGCGGCGCCTCGGGGATGCGGCGGCGGATGATGTTGCGGAGCTTCTCGAGCTCGCGCATCAGGTTGGCCTTGGCGTGCAGCCGCCCGGCGGTGTCGACGATCAGCACGTCCACGTCCTGGGCCAGCGCCGCCTCGACGGCGTCGTACACCACGGCGCCCGCGTCGGCCCCCTGGCCGCGCGTGACGACCGGGACGCCCACCCGCTCGGCCCAAATCTCGAGCTGCTCGGTGGCGGCCGCCCGGAAGGTGTCGCCGGCGGCGAGCAGCACCCGCTTGCCGAACTGATTCTTGAGGCGGTGGGCCAGCTTGGCGATCAGCGTCGTCTTGCCGGCGCCGTTGACCCCGACGACCAGGATGACATACGGCCGGGCCTGGGACTGCGGCCGCCCGGCCTGCTCCTGCAGCACGCGCACCATCTCGGCCTTGAGCATGTCGCGCGCCTCGCGGGCGCGCTTCACGCCGTAGCGCACGCAGCGGTCCTTGGTACGGTTCACCAGGTACATGGTCGTCTCGACGCCGACGTCGGCCTGGATCAGCAGCGCCTCCAGGTCGTCCCACAGCTCATCGGTCAGCGGGTCATCGGTGGCGAACAGGCTCGAGATCTGCCCGAAGAACCCCTGGCGGGCCTTGGAGGTCGCCTGGTCGATCTTCTTCTCTTCCTGCTGCGCCTCTTCCTCGGTGCGCGGCGCGTCCTGGCCGCGCCCGAACATGCGCCTGAAGAATCCCATCGTTCTCCTCGAACGCGCGCCTCGGCGCGCGGAATTATCGCATCACAACGCTATTGTACCACGATGTGCGCCCGCGTGTTTGGCCGCCGCCTGGGCGGGCGCGGCGCCGCTCTTCCCGAACGAAGGCGCCCCGGCGATGAGCCGGGGCGCTGCTCCTGCTGGGCTGAGGTGGCGAAGGCCGGGCCGGGGCGCACGTAGCGGCGATGATCCGCCGCCTTCGCCTTCACACAGAGGCGCCCCGGAGCTTTGCTCCGGGGCGTGGCGCGCTGCGCCGTCCCTCCGACAAGTGCGCTACGCTCGTGAGGCGTCCATCGCGAGGCAGCTGGCGACCAGAGCCGCGCCCCAGATGACCAGCAGCGCCGCCGGGAGGGCCGCCACCAGCAGCGCGCTAAACCCAACCCCCGTGAGCACGATCGCTGCGGCGGCGCTCAGCCGGATGCGCCACGCCTGGCCGGCGCCGTGCGAGAGCCAGGCCGGCCGGCGGACTCCAACCGGCCGTTCGGGGGACACCTCGCGCGCAGCCGCCGGTGGTAGCGGGCCGATCGCCTCGTGGTGGGCTGGTGTCGTCATAGCAGTGCTCCTGTGGTTGGCGCCGCTAGCACCGTCGGCTGTCGGTATCATCGCACCGGCAGGTGACAGCCGCCTCAACAGCCGGCGCTGCGCGGATAACAGATGTGTTACTGCCCGAGCTGCGCGCCGCCGGCTCCGACTGGCTGTAGGAGGCGGCACGCGTCCCGCGGTCACCGGCATCGGCGCTTCTGCGGGGGAGTGTGGCGGGCGCGTCCTTCACAGACGCTTGTCTTCCGCAGCGCGGCGGAACGAGGGGGATTCTGAGGTGGCTTCGCCCTACCGGCGGGCGGGCGCAGGGCGAGAAAATGCCGCGCCCGGAGAACAATCCAGGGCGCGGCACATACAGCATCAGCCCACAGTTGGAGGATTTCACCGGCGACGCGTAACCTATGAGCCCCGGCGAGCGATTTCCCTATAAGGCACTTCCACCACCGTCTTCACTGCTGCCGCGAGGTGCATCAATGATACTAGAGCCATACCGCGTGATCATCGCCACTGCCTACCCCCCGGTCAGCGCCGTTCTGCGGAGGCTCATTACTGCGACCCATCGCACCGCCAATGTCGAGATTGTCACCAGCGGTCAGGCTGCCCTCCAGGCCTACCGCCGTGGCGGTGCCGATGTGATCTTCGCCGACTACAACCTGCCCGAGCTCAGCGGCCTGAGCCTCGTCCGCACGCTCCGGCAGGAAGACCTCGACGTGCCGATCGTTGTGCTGTCGGTCGACCCGTACTGCGAGGAGCAGAGCCTCGACGCGGGCGCCTCGCACTTCCTGGTGAAGCCCTTTGCGATCACGGCGGTCGAGGCGCTGCTCAGCGAGCTGCTGCCGGTGCGCCGGGCACGGGCCTACGGCGAGCGCGCCTGAGGCGCCGGCCGCTCACGCTGTCTCCGGTATCTCGATCGGCAGCCGGACCTCGGCGACGACACCGCTCCCCTCCCCCTCTGATGTGAGCCGCAGCGAGCCGCCGTGGAGGGCGACGATCCGGCTGCTCGCGAACAGGCCGACGCGCAGCCCCGCGACGGCGTCCTCGCCCTCTGCGCGGCCGTCCAGGCGCTGCTCCAGACGCGCCAGCCGATCGCGCGGGATCCCCGGCCCGTTATCCGCAACGCGCAGCACGACCTGGTGCTCGTCGCGCTCGAGCGTGACCTGAACCACGCCGTTCCCGCGGCGGTACGGCGCAGTGTACTTGAACGCGTTCTCGAGCAGGTACTGCACGACGCGTCCGATCCGCCGCTCATCGCACCGCACCGCCGGCAGGCCATCCGCCACGCTGATGGCCAGGGCGCAGCGGTGGTGCTCGTAGCGCTTCCGCACGTGCTCGGCGGCGCGCGACACCAGCTGCGCCAGGTCGGTGGGCTTGGGCCGGAGCTCGAGCGTCCCGGCCTCCAGCATGGCCGCCTCCAGCAGCGTCTCGAGCAGCTCGTGCTGCGCCTGCAGCGAGGCGTTGATCGCCTGCTGCATGTGCTGCGACGTGTCGCACAGGCCGGCCTCTGTCAGGTCCAGCGCCAGCAGCTCCGCCGTGCCGCGAATCGAGCTGAGGTGATTGCGCACCGCGTGGAGCGTCTCGGCGAGATCGCGGACTCGCTGCTCCGCCGCCCGCGCGATCTGCTCTCGCATCGCCAGCAGCTGGGTCTGCGCAGAGGCCAGGGCGACGCTGTGCTCCTGCACCTGGCGCTCCAGCTCGGCGTTCCTCCCCAGCGAGCGCTGCAGCGTCTGGTTGAACAGCGCGGCGCCCACCGCCAGCAGCGCGGTGGTCGTCCAGAGGGATGCGCTTCCGAAGAGCAGGAAGTGGCCGACTGCGGCGAGCGGTGCGCCGCTTGCGAACGCGCCGGCCGCCCGCACGCCGATCTGAAGCCCGCAGGCCCAGACGCCCGCCCGCGGGCTCACGAACAGGGCGGCGAGCACCACCGGGATGAGCGGGTCGTACAGGCCGGGAGACTGGTCGAGCGCGAGCAGCTGCTCGGCCTGCCCTGCAAGCAGCGTGATGCCGATCACCGCCGCCGACGCCAGGAGGACAGCGCGGGGACTCTGCAGCCAGAGGGCCAGCGCGGTGACGCCAATCAGGCTGAGCAGCAGCGCCTGGACTGCGGGCTCAGTCGTGCCGAGGAAGGTCTGGGTGGCCAGCAGCAGCGAGAGGAGAACGGCCACTGCCAGGGCGTGGTTGCGCGTTCGTTCCCGTGCGGCCGTCGGATCGCTGAAGCGTAGCCACTCCCACGCGCTGCCGAGCCGGCGTACAGGAGCGATAGCCACCGCGGCGAGCAAGCCGGTGCTGCTGGGCGTCTGCGGATGCTGGGTCGTCATAGAGCTGTCCCCGTGGCGTGCCGACCGATAAAGAGGTTTAATGTGAGTGAAAATGCCACAGCCCTATTACCACAGTGCAACCAGGAGCATTACAGATACGGCGTGCGGAAGCCCTCCCCCAGCTTCGCCGCTGGGCAGGCGTGCGAGCGGCCTGCCGGCGGCCTTTCGCCGGAGGAGTGGCCGCGGCGTGCTATAGTACTAAGCCCGACGAACTGCTCTCTCGCCGGCGAATACCAAGGAGCTTGACCATGTCTGCCACTGCCGATCTGGACGCCCTCCTGGGCTCGGCCGACGCGCTCTACGACGTGCGCTCGCGGGCACCCGGGCCGCAGGGGACGCTGCCGCTCACCGAGGAGATGCTGCTCAACTCGCCGAGCGGCGACCTGTTTGCGCTGAGCCAGAACGTCGGGATGGGCTGGAGCCCGTCGGAGCTGCTCGGCGCGCAGGTGCTGCTGCTCAGCACGCAGGGCGGCATCCGCGCGCCGGAGGGGACGCCGATCGCGCTCGGCTACCACACCGGGCACTGGGAGATCGGGCTGCTGATGAAGGCGGCCGCGGAGGAGCTGCGGCAGCGCGGCGCGCTTCCGTTCGCCGGCTACGTCTCCGACCCGTGCGACGGGCGCAGCCAGGGCACCGATGGGATGCTCGACAGCCTGCCGTACCGCAACGACGCGGCGATGGTGTTCCGGCGCCTGATCCGCTCGCTGCCGACCCGGCGGGCTGTGATCGGCGTGGCGACCTGCGACAAGGGGCTGCCGGCGATGCTGATGGCGCTGGCCGGCGCGCCCGACCTTCCGGTGGTGCTGGTGCCGGGCGGCGTGACGCTGCCGCCGGAGCAGGGCGAGGACGCCGGCACGATCCAGACGATCGGAGCGCGCTTCGCCCACGGCGAGATCACCATCGAGGAGGCGGCGGCGCTCGGCTGCCGGGCCTGCGCCTCGCCGGGCGGCGGGTGTCAGTTCTTCGGAACGGCGGCGACGGCGCAGGCGGTGGCTGAGGCGCTCGGGCTCACCCTCCCCCACGCGGCGCTCGCACCGTCGGGCCAGCCGATCTGGCTCGAGACAGCGCGCGCCTCGGCGCGCGCGGCCCTGCATCTGCTCGAGCGCGGCATCACCGTGCGGGACATCCTCACCCCGCAGGCCATCCGCAACGCCATGGTCGTGCACGCCGCGATGGGCGGCTCGACCAACCTGCTGCTGCACATCCCGGCCATCGCGCACGCCGCCGGGCTGCCGCGCCCGACCGTCGACGACTGGATCGCGGTCAACCGCAGCGTGCCGCGGCTGGTGGACGTCCTGCCCAACGGCCCGCGCAACCACCCGACGGTGCAGCTGTTCCTCGCCGGCGGCGTGCCGGAGGTGATGCTGCACCTGCGGCGGCTCGGCGTGCTCCACGAGGAGGCGATTACCGCCACCGGCCAGCCGCTCGGCGCCGTGCTGGACTGGTGGGAGCGCTCCGAGCGGCGCGCGCGCCTGCGCGACCTGCTCGCCAGCCGCGACGGGGTAGACCCCGACGACGTGATCATGAGCCCGGAGCGGGCGCGCGCCAGGGGCCTCACCAGCACCGTCACCTTCCCGCGCGGCAACCTGGCGCCGGACGGGTCGGTGATCAAGAGCACGTCGATCGACCCGCGCGTGGTGGACCCGGACGGGGTGTACCGCAAGCTGGGCCGCGCGCGGGTCTTCACCCGCGAGCGCGACGCGGTGCGGGCGATCAAGAGCAACGGGCCGGATCGGGTGCGGCCCGGCGAGATCATCGTGCTGATCTGCGGCGGGCCGATGGGCACCGGGATGGAGGAGATCTACCAGGTGACGTCGGCGCTCAAGCACCTGAGCTGGGGCCGCGAGGTCGCGGTGATCACCGACGCGCGCTTCTCGGGCGTGAGCACCGGCGCGTGCATCGGGCACGTCGGGCCGGAGGCGCTGGCCGGCGGCCCGATCGGCAAGGTGCGCGACGGCGACCTGATCCGCATTGTGGTGGACCGGGTCAACCTCATGGGCAGCGTGGACCTGGTGGGCGAGGGCGATGTGGAGTACGGCCCGGAGGAGGGCGCGCGGGTGCTGGCCTCCCGGCCGCCGCGCCCCGACCTGGCGCCGCACCCCGCGCTCCCGGACGACACGCGGCTGTGGGCGGCGCTCCAGCAGCTCGGCGGCGGCACGTGGGGCGGCTGCGTCTACGACGTGGACGCGATCATCAGCGCGCTCCGGGGCTAGCCGGGGCTGCGCGCCGCGGCTCACGCAAGCGCGACCAGCAGCTCGCGCAGCGCGGCATCGCTGCCCGCCAGCCTGAAGGCGTCGAAGCGCTGCACGAGCGCCGCGCCCCGGGCGCTCAGCGTGTACACCCACAGCGCGGCCGGCTCGGCGACGACGAACGAGCGCAGGCCGAGCGCGCGGGCGTAGCGCTCGGCCTGGCCCGCGGCGCGCCGCAGCTCCTCGTCGCCGGCGATGCGCCGCTTGTTCTCGAACAGCGTCAGGGGCCGCTCGCAGCCCGGGGCGAAGACCAGCAGGTCGATGAAGCCGCGCGTCGCGCGGCCGCTCCCGCTCACCGAGCAGCGCTCCTGGCGCTGGCAGGCCCAGCCCCAGCTGCTCAGCATGGGCACGAGGACCGCGTCCTCGAGCTGCTGCTCGCTCGGCTGCCAGACGGCCGAGCTAGGCCCGCCGCCCTCCAGCACCCGCTCGAAGAACAGCCGCAGCAGCCCGGCGGGCAGGAACCCGCACGCGCGGGCGATCTCGTCGCCGCCGCGCAGCGCGAGGTACGTCGGCAGCGCCCAGACGCTGAACTGCTCGGCCAGCAGCCGGCTCTCGTCCGCGTCCACAGCGACGCAGCGCACCCGGCCGGCGAAGTCCGCGGCGGCGCGCTCCAGCTCCGGGCCCGCCGCCTGGCACACCTCGCAGGACGCGGCGCGGAAGAACGCCACGGCCGGGGTGCGCGCCTTCAGCGCCAGGCGGTTGAAGCTCGTTTCGTCGGCGAGGATGAGGGTCACGCAGCGATTATAGCACCGGCCGCTAGGCCTTGTCCCGCCCGTGGGCGAACGCCGGCGGGTAGGTGGCCTCGACGGCGGTGAAGGGCTCGAGGATGCGGTAGGTGTGACTCGCGCCCCTCGGCACCACCCACGAGTCGCCCGGCTCGAGCAGCACCGTCTGGCCCGCGAGGCGCAGCTCGGCGCGCCCGGCGATCACGAACCCGACGGTCTCGTAGTCGCGGCTGGCCTCGGGCTTCGCGTCGCCCGGCTGCTCCTCCTCCCACATGCGCATGGCGACGCTCTTGCCCGACGCGAGGTACTTCTGCCCCATCTCGCCATGCGGCGAGTAGCGCGAGCTGACCTTGATGACGGTCGTGTCCGGCATGGCTCTGCTCCCTTCGCTCAACTCCCGCCGGAGGGTTGCAGGGAGCGTGCCACCGCGAGGGCTGCTGACGACGGGCCGCCGCCACTCTCTCGCCGCCGGCCGCCGGCGCGCTCGGGCTACGTGCTCTCCTGAAGGATCGCCCGCAGCTCATCGTCCGGCGCGGGGCGCGCCCCATCGCGGGCCACCACCCAGCCGCCGATCCGGTTGGCGAAGCGGGCCGCGTCGGCCAGCGCCTGCTCCAGCCCAAGCTGCGCCGCCCTCCCGTAGAACAGCCGGGCGAGGAACGCGCCGTCGAAGGCGTCGCCGGCGCCGGTGGTGTCGACGACGTTGGCGGGGGAGGTCGGGTAGTGGTGCGCGTGGCCGTCGGCGGCGACGAAGCACCCCTCGCTGTCGAGCTTCAGGGCGATGATCGCGCCGGGGTAGAGCTCGCGCAGCTCGGCGGCGATCGCCTGCGGGTCACGCTCGCCCGTGAGCGCCTCGCCCTCGTCGCGGTTCGGGAACAGGATGTCCACCGGCAGGCCGGCCGTGTAGCGCCGGAACCGGTCGTGGCCAAGCTCGCGGATCATCTGGAAGGAGGCCGGGTCGAACGAGACCGTGGCGCCGGCCTCCTTGGCGATCTGCGCCGCGCGGATCGCCGCCTGCCGCGGCGGGTCGGTGAAGATCGACCAGGCGGTGATGTGGACGTGGCGCGCGGCGCGCAGCGCCTCGACCGGCAGGTCCTCGGGGAGCAGCTGGAAGTCGGCGCCCTGGTTGGTGACGTGGCTGCGCTGGCCGGCGCGGTCGATCAGCGCCAGGATCACGCCCGTGTCGCGCAGCGCGGTGCGGTGGATGTGCAGCTCGACCCCCTCCCCAGCCATGCTCTCCACCACCAGGTCGCCGAAGACGTCCTGGCCCACGGCGCCGACGAAGCCGGCCGGGGCGCCGGAGCGGGCGATCCAGACGGCCACGTTGGCGGCCGAGCCGCCGGGCGCGAGCTGGATCCGGCCGGTGGTATCGCCGCCCGGCAGCAGGATGCCGTCCGGCTTGACGAGCACATCCCAGACGAGGTCGCCGACGGCGATGATGGGCTTGCTGACGCTCATTGATCTCTCCTTGCGGTGCGTTGCCGGAGGGGCATTGTACTGCATTGCGGGCGCGAGAGCGCAGAGCACCGCTGCGCTCCCGCGCCCTTTCGGCGGGGGCTGCGGCCCCTCGGGCCCCCTCGGTCGGGGTGACACCCCGCGCCCCTTCGGCGGGGGCTGAGCCAGGAACATCTGGCAGTTTGCAGCGTGTGCGTGATGCGAGGCGGGCTCTGCCCCCTCGCGCTCCCCTACGCATTTCCTCGGTCGG